>Ga0182024_10008889_pt1 | contig 20988 bp, 14 predicted proteins | sample P32metaG_FD_120480 | JGI IMG/M metagenome (GOLD analysis project Ga0182024, IMG submission 120480) | Permafrost microbial communities from Stordalen Mire, Sweden - P3-2 metaG (Illumina Assembly) | ecosystem: Environmental > Terrestrial > Soil > Wetlands > Permafrost | place: Sweden: Stordalen...
CAAAAGAGGCTGCCAACAAAACCATTCCGGCAATGATGAAAGCGAGGATTCGATAGATAGTCTGAGCATGCGCCAGTTCGACAAAAAGTAAATGCATCATGACAAATCCAAAGATAGACAATCCAAACCAGCGCAAAGGCTTCTCCTTCAGGTGAAAACCAGCTGCAATCAAAGCGGTGCCCTGGAAGGCCCAGGCGACAGCAAGCCAATCAGCCGCATGCACAGTCGACAACACCATCAGCAATACCGCGCCTGCACAATCGTAATAACTGCGCAAATCACTTTCAAAGGGAGCCAGCATATTGCTGTCGGTCTTTCTATACAGCCAGCTGATGCTGTGCAAAATAAGGACGGCAAGAATTGTAGTGAGCAAATTCAAATTGGAGTATGTGCTAAAAACGCACATGACGCCCAGGGAGAAAGTGCCAATAGCGGCAATTGCTCTCAAGTTTGGCAGACCCAATTGCATTCCCGTGAGCAGACAGACAGCGAATTGCGCCGTGAAAATGAAAATGCGGATACCCTCGTCGGCGTTAAACCAAGTCGATGCTAAGCCGATGGAGAGCGCAGCCACGAAATAGCCAACAAACCAGTTTTTCCACGAATCTGCCTCGGTGGCTCTATACATAAAGGCAGCAGCCAACAAGGCACTGGCGGCTAAAAGGGCGGACAGAACAGCCTCCTTAATTCCCATAACCAGAGCTTCGTTAAAGAGATCGACGGCAAAAAATTTGGCGAGAACGACAGCAAAAACTGTCGAGGCAGCGATGCGCATGAACGCGTCATCATTGCGCAATCCAATCGACAAAATCACTAGCGCTTCAACGCTCCAACCGATTGATTGAGCCATGCCGCTGAACATTTGTGCGGTCAATTGAACAAGCACGTAAAGAGCCAGAGATCTGTATGCAGACTTGATCCAGACCTTGCCCATGAGCAGGTCCTGCTCCCTGGCTTGATCGTAGAGTGCGCTGACGCCAAATAACAAAGGCACTATCGGCAACACCGCCAGAGGATCCCAATGGGAAATGCCAATAAGCAGATTGGGCAAAACGATGCAACTCATACCAACGCCGCCAAGGCTGCGCAAAAACCTGTCCGCTTGCCGCAATCCGATAGCGACTGGAAAGGCAAAAATAATCGTTTGTGCCAACGGCAACCAGGCTTGAGGGCACTCTTTGGCAGCAAGAATAGAAGTGAATGAGATGGCTGCCGCAAAGAACCAGCGATATGGGGCCAAAAGTCTGTAATCTGTCGGCAGCTTGCAAATGAAAGCTGAGGCGAAAAACGAAAGCAGGCTTATGATCAGGTCTAACGTCTGAACAGTGCCAGTCTCATAACCGATACCCAAAGTGGTCTTGCTTCGCCATAAAATCTCGGCCGCCATGAAAATCGATAAGGCCACGCCAAATCGCCGTAAGGTTCGATTGGAAAATTGAATTCCGCACCACAGCAATAGTGGGATTTCCATGAGCCAAAGATCGACCAGGTTGCTTCCGTGATACTGAAATGGCAGACCGCTTGTAGCAATGAAGAGAGCCAGAGTCGTTTGTACTGTCTCCATCATAGGCAGGGTCCGCTTGGCGCAGACTTTTGCCATCGCCGCATAGACCGCACTAACCAAGACGAGAAATAAGAAGCGCAAATCAGAGAGCGCCGGATCCATTACAAATAGTGCCTGTGCGACGAATGCGCCGGCATTGATCAAAGAGGCTGCGATCAACTCGGGACCGGCTGCTTTCTCTTCTCGAAAACTGATAATCATGATGTTAAATGCCAGCCAGGAAATGGCCGCGCACGCAAGTTTAAGAGTCACTGATGCCACAGAAAGCGGCTGTCCATCTACATTTATCTGAGGAGCGACCAGACAGCAATAAAGCCCGTAAAATATCACTTCGCCCCAAATCATAAATCTATGCCATCCGGTTTTGTGGACAATCGATGTCATTGCTGCCAACAGGAGAAACGAGGATGCCAGCGAGAAATAGTTGACCTGACTCAATCCCGTCGTAATGAATCCAAGCAACAAAGCGATTGAGGTTATTGCTTCCGATTTGAATTTTAGGGAGTGGAATACGGCTGCGGCAGAGACACCTGCCAGCAACATCAGATCCAAAAGAGGCGAATAGATCACGCGCACAGATGAGAAATTATGGGCGGCAAAAACGGTAAAGTATATTAACGCCCAGCCACCACCAGTAATACCGCGACCCCAAAATTGGAAAGTAGGCTTCTCCTCCGACCAGGCTCCTCCTAACAGAAGCGCAATGCCGGCGATCAACCCAGAGGCGATTTTCATCCAGGCTCCAAAATACTGGAACTCGTAGACGATTCCAAAAGCACAGCCAATGACGAGCAAGGCAATGCCGATGCGATTCAAATGTCGACCGATCCAAATCTCAAGACCCTCCGATTTGAATGGCTTATATTCAAACCGATCAAACGGGTCGGGTTGCGTAGCCACGAGCATGACCGAATGCGTAGCGTCGAGCGTGACCGGCTGCGGCTCCGGCTGCGGCTCCGGCTGCGGCTCCGCCTGCGTCCTGCCGGATGGCTCCGCCTGCGTCCTGCCGGATGGCTCCGGCTGCGTCGTGCTGACCGAATCCGGCTGCATCATGACCGGCGGATCAAGCCGATCCAGCTTCTTCGCTAGGAGATCAGGTTGCCCCATCAGCCCGGACCACAGATCTGCCGGATCATGTTTGGTCGTCGCCACCAGATCAAGTTTTGCCGTGACTGCCAGATCTAATTGTCCCTTCACTAGCGGATCAAGTTTGGGGTTGAGAGGCTCTACCTGCACAACACCTGCTAGTTGCTCAAGGTGCTCCACCCTTTTACAGAGCTGGTTCACAACGGCGCCGATTTCTGAGACATTGAATAACTGATCCATCACAAAACCTTCCTCTGACAGGACGAGCGACATTTCAAGAGTAGTGGACAGCCATCAGCCACAAGTCGTAAGAAGAACACTTCGTCATCTGTTGGGGCAGTAATTGGGCTCTTTTGCGGACATGTACCGACAAATGGAGGAACGTTCGCGAAAAGAGCACTTTACGCACTTGAACAGGCATTGTTCAAAAAGTTTGAATACCCATGCAAATTGGCGAATCTAGAGGGAATGCCGCGCCCTGCCAGCCCAGAGGATCCCGAAGAGCTATTTGGATCAAAGCCCTAGCTCTAATATGCTTAATCGACTCTTCAGAGCTGAGGTGGTTGGTGGGCTCCTGATCCGTCCTATATCGTTACACCAAATTTGATGTAGATCTCACTGCCGGCAGAATCAGCCGAAAGCATTGCCTGGAACAGCTTACAGAGGATCTGCACTTTTCTGGATCCTCACCAAATTTGGTGTAACGACATAGGTAGCTCAGGGCAAACCTAGCCCGGGAAGATCACATTCGCGCGCTGCCTGGGGAAGATTGTTTCAGAGCTACTCACCTTGGAGGAATCAAAAGCGATTTAAAGCGAACAGCCGGCCAACTTGATACAAACAGAGTTGCAACCTCGAAATTCCGGGTTCCGTTTTGCCACCGACACTGAAAACAAAAAAGACCGTCGCCCTGATCACAGCAGCTGCGTGCAGTGGTGGCATTTTCCTCGCCTGGGCTATCGATTACTTTTGCTTCGAGGGTGCGCACCCACTTCACTCCATTGGCAAAAACACTGGCAAGAATGGGCTCTGGCTGCGCTACTTCTGGTATGCGGGCAAAGAGACAGACCTGGCACAGTGGGACGCTATGGCTAAGCGTCTGATCGATCATCAAATCAAGTACGCCTATTTTCACATGCTAACAACTGCAGCGGACGGCAAACTTAGGTCTCATCATCTCGATAGGGCGCAAAAGATTACCTCTTTTGTTCATAAAAGAGCGCCCGAAACTCAAGTTATTGCCTGGGTTTACATAGGTTCGCCAGCAACCCCGGATCAGGTCGATTTGTCCAAACCAGCTGTGCGCGCTGCCCTGATCCAGGAGATGCATTGGCTTACGCAAGAATGTGGTTTCGATGGTGTGCAGTGGGACTACGAATTTTGTGCCTCTGGTGATCTTGGTTTTGTAGAGTTGATGAAGGAGTCGAAGGCAGCGTTGGCACCAGATAAGCTCCTGTGCACCGCTACACCCATGTGGTATCCCAACACACTATGGGGCTGGGACGACAAATATTTCCACACCGTGGCATCAGTGTCAGACCAGATTGCCGTCATGTGTTACGACTCTTATTTCTACAGCCCCAGTGCTTATGTCTGGCTTCTGCGAGAGCAAGCTCTGCATGCCACCACAGCCTGTGAAGGTACAAAGTGCAGAGTGATCTTGGGATTGCCTACATACGAAGATGTGACCCTCTCACACCACAGCCGCGTGGAGAGCTTGAGAAATGCCTTGCGAGGAGTATACGAGGGCATTCACGATGACCATTTCAATGACACCACATTTGATGGCATAGCGCTGTTCGCAGATTACACCACAGATGAGCAGGAGTGGCAAGACTATGATCGATACTGGTTGGGAAGCTCAGGAGCAGGGCATACTCAAGATTTACCCGGACGCATCTGAAGCACACCTGGACAAGCTGCGACACGAACGGGAAGCTGTGATGACTTCAGAGTTTATGCGGTCACTGCTAAAACCGGAAAGCAGAGTCCCCACGTTTCGTGGAAGACTATTTGACCGAATCGGAACTGCGGAGCGGGTCCTTGCTGCTAGTGAGAAGTAATCAGTTTCAGTTTCTCGGCCGCAAGCGGGCAGCCAAGTTTCGCTGACTCCTCATATAGAGCCTTTGCTTTTTTCAGATCCTTGGGAAGCCCCGCTCCCGTTCTGTATTTTTCTGCCACAGTGTATTTGGCATATGGACAGCCATTTTTCGCTCCTTCTAAAAACAAATCCAATGATTTCTTAGCATCCACTTTGACGCCTTTTCCGTCTGCATACATTATGGCGAGCTCGTTCATAGCATGCGGATTGCCATCTGCGGCTCCTTTGCTGAACCAATAGTAGGCTTTGCCATAGTCTTTAGGCGTTCCTAGTCCCTGCCAGTAAGTTCTTCCGATCTGGTACTCTCCATCTGCGCAACCCTTGGCCTTGGCTGATTTCATGAGAGTTGCTGCTCTTTGTGGATCTTTCGAAACACCCAAGCCGTCTTCATACAGATAGGCGAGCAGGCAGTCTGCATTACCATTGCCGCTTTTAGCGCTTGACTGAAAAAGTCTGAACGCGCTCGAGTAATCTTGTTTGGTATCGCTTCCCTGCATGTACTTGAGACCGATACCGTACAGCCTCTCCGCCGACTCCTTGTCGCCAAGTTTCGCTGACTCTTCATATAGAGCCTCTGCTTTTTTCAGATCCCTGGGAAGACCCACCCCCGTTCTGTATCTTTCAGCCAGATAGTATTTGGCAAACGGGTTGCCATTTTTGTCGGCTTCTAAATATAACTCCACTGCCTTCTTAGCATCCACTTTGACGCCCTTTCCGTCCGCATACATTCCGCCAAGAGTGCTCATGTCACCCGCATTGCCATCCGCGATTCCCTTGCTGAGCCAATAATAGGCTTTGCCATAATCTTTAGGCGTTCCTACTCCGTCTAAGTAAATTGATGCGATCCCACACTCTCCATCTGCACAACCATGGGCCTTGGCTGATTTCATGAGAGCCGCTGCTCGTTTTGGATCTTTAGAAACGCCCAAACCGTTTTCATAGAGATGAGCGAGCAAGCATTCTGCATTACCGTTACCGCTTTTAGCACCTGATTGAAAATATCTGAACGCCCGCGAGTTATCTTGTTTAGTACCGAATCCCCACATGCATGCAAGACCCATAGAGAATTGTGCCTTTCCACAGCCCAGGCTCGCCGATTTCTCTAAAAGGGCCACTGCCCTCTTGGGGTCTGATGGACCAACAAGGGGATCACCAAAGAGAAGAGCCAGGGAACACATCCCATCTTGATCGCCGGCCGCTGCCGCTTTTTCCCACAGGTCTCTTGCCTTGGTATAGTTGCGCGGCACGCCTCGCCCCTTCATGTAGAGATCACCTAGCATCCACGCGGCTCTTGGATTGCCGCCATCGGCCAGGGGCTCTAGCAATTTCTTCGCCTCAGCGTAGCGCTTGGCGGTTAAGGCATCTTCAGCTGTTTTGAGTTGTCCAACTTCATGCGCAAGAGAAGGTGACATGCAGAGCCCCAAGACCAACACAAGCGAAACCGCCAGGCGTTTGTGATAGACATTAGTGACCACAAGATACCTCTGCACATGCGAATAATGCTGCGGCGAAACATTCGCGGATGTCCAAAATCGAAATCGACTGTATAGACACTCAATACCCCGCCGAAATTACTAGACAATCTCACAATTCTACTGCTGCGTCGATATCGCGCGGCCAGATTTTAGATGGAAGAAGAGCTATGCCAAGGACAACCGATGCGCCTGTCGCATCATCAGATTCTACTGATTCTCATGGATTGACAATACGAAGTCTCGGCAGCCCTGCCGACCTGCAGCGCACACAACGCGCTCTGCCGTCCTGCGATAGTGGCGCTGCAGCTTCAATACTGCCCACTTTGTCCCTGACTGATTCTAATGCCGGCAAGGAATCGAAGGCGACGGAAGGTGGCAATTTTTTCTCGAACCTGATCGACAAGGTAGAGAAAAATGTTGAAGAAGTTGAACACCAAGCTGTGCTTCTTGGCGAAGGACTGGTTTCGGGAGCGATTCTGAATCCAATTAACGCTGTCACTCAGCTGTCAAACAACCTGCTGGGTACGCACCTAGAGCACATCGAATTCGCCAATCAGAAAGAAGTCGACGCTTCCATTGCCGGAAAGATTGGTGAAATCGCAGGAACTGCAGCTGATTTCATCGCTTTGAGCGTGGTCACAGGCGGAGCTGCAGATGTGGCTTTGGGAGCTGGTGCTGTTGGCGATGCGGTGGGGCTGGCAGCGGCAGGTGCGATACAAGGGGGTATCTTCACACCGACAAGCGCAAACGACACGGGCGGAAGTTTCATAGTAGATCGCATCGAGGGTGCGGGGCTGGGAGCTGCCACCGGTTTGATCGGAGGCGCTGGCGGCAAAGTCGCGGGTGCTCTGGAGCACGCTGCCGGTGGTGCACTCGACGCAACTGCCGCTAAAGTTGCATCCGTGGCCATTAACACAGTGGTTAACGGCGGCGTTGGCGCAGTTGCCGGAACCATGAGCGTGGAGGTTGACTCGCTGGTCAAGCACCAACGACTGGCGACAGTGGAGGAAGTAAAAGAAGCAGCAACAAGAGCGGCAATCGAGGGAGCGGGAATAGGAGGCGCCTCGGCGGGCTTGGCAGTGATCAGGGGAGGCGCCGCCAACACTGAAGTGGCACCGCATGAGGTGCCGACAACCGCCCCGCCGGAAACCACAGTGACACCACACGAGGTGCCCGCAACTGTCATGCCTGAAACGGCAGTAACACCACACGAGGTGCCCGCATCTGTCATGCCTGAAACGGCAGTAACACCACGCGAGGTGCCCGCAACTGTCCCACCTGGGACGCAAGTGACACCAGAATCAGCGACAATCGAAAGACCAGCCAATTCCGGCAGCACAGAAACTGTCACAGATCAACCACACAGCAAAGACGGTGCAGCAGCAACTGGGCAAGATGCTGTCACCCCAACTGAATCAGTCAACCAGCCTGCGCCATTAACTCCTGAAGAAGCTCGCTTTATGGAGATGTATGGCGTGCGCAACGAGGCAGAACTCTACGCCAGATTGATACCCACCGATCCACTCCCGGAAGTTCGTGGACGCACACCGGAAGGGCAGCTAAACGAGCTCACCGCAGAGCAGCGCGAAGCCTATGCAAAACAAGCGCAACAGTTGACCGGTTTTGCCGACGCCGCTCACTCTAACGATTTCGTACAGGGCTTTAAAGAGTTGCAAGCTAAATGGGAACCGACAAACGCTCAGGTGGAGCCGCTGGTCAAACAGTATGCTCAAGTCGCCCACGATCTTCAGCCGCTTGAGCTAGAACTATCTCTGGGCAAATCTCAAATCAAGGACCAAATCAATTGGTCTTTGCGCGCTGAGCTGGATTCCAACTCCTCAAATGAGCATTTCAGGCAGTTTCTGGTAGACCATGAAAGCGAGCTTACATACATTCCTGAACTCGCCCAGACGATCAAAACGATTGATCAGGTTACAGCTTTGCGCACCGAATTTGATACCGTCCATGAATCCTTAGATCAGGTGTCTCAAGCACGTAAAGCTGACCTGCAAACGTACCTGGATCAGTTCACAGAAAAGAATGGGTTGCCGCGCTCCGAACTCACCGTGGGCACCATGCCCGGTGAGGGAGGATCATTCAACTTCGGCTCGCTGAGCGTCGACGATATGGCACTTGTGGGCGACCAGCCCAGGCTGCAACAGATACTATTTCACGAACTGACGCATAATGCCCAAGAGACGCTCATCGTGCGCTCTGTTGCTGATTCGATTCCTGGCTTTGACAATATGACGCCTGATCAGCAGGTCGACATTTTGGCCCGTCAAACGATTGAGAAAATGCAGCCAAATGTAAAGGACATCGGTTGGTGGAAGGCGGAACAGCCACAGGCAATAAAAGCACTAAGGAGCATGGCTGAGCTCAAAGGTGAGCAACAACCTTCTGACGAGCAACTGGTGAATCAGTTGGTTTCCAATCAGGCCAAACCAATTCGTTCCTATGTAGAGCAGGTGATCAAGCTGCGCAACGGCGAAACGCTTTCCGAGTCACAACACACCTCTGCCGATAAACTGGCAGAAAGCTTCGCCCATAATGAAGCACCAAGCGACAAAGCAGCCGTTAGTGGAGAAATGCTTTCCATCGCTCAAGAGTCCCTGGACAAATTATCCTCAGCCGACGGCAGGCAAGAAGCGTTGAAGATGATCGACGAGCTTGTCAGGCAAGACAAGAATTCACCGCTTTTCCAACTGTTGCGTCACGACTATGCTCTGCCAACATGGGGGCGCGAATTTTTTCCAATCGATCCTAACAGCCCAATAAGCAAAGGGTATCAACTGTATCCCTGGCAGGAAGACTTTCTCAGCATGGCGACGACAATGCGTGCCGTTCACGGGCGAGAGTGGGCATGGCCATATCAGGCCGAAGTATTGCGACGCGATCTCGTGACTTTACTTCAGAAAAATATCGACAACATAGAAGCTGATCAAGTAAAGACAATTCGCACTTATCAAGATCAACTGCACGAGCAGGAAGCCTGGCACGCAGGCGAACTTGTGCTGGCCCAGACAAAATCGAATTCAGGATCATAAGTTACACAAACTTGTAGTCTGGGACAGATGAAGTATCATCGAGTCACTTTAAGCTTTAACGAGACACGAACTTGGTATCATGGATTAGAGAATCAATCTGGTGGCATGTTTATCCACTTGGATTTTTCAACGCACCAAAGAAATTGCCTGACGATGCAAATCCAGTCCACAACTTGCGATCGTTTGAGCCATGGATTCACTATTTGAAGTCACTGGGATGCAACGGATTGCTTTTAGCGCCCGTTTTCGTCTCATCCTCGCACGGATACGACACCATTGACTATTTCAACGTCGATCCACGTTTGGGGACAAACGCCGACTTAGTCTGGCTCATAGAGACGTGCCATGCTCATAATGTTCGCATTGTCCTGGATGGCGTCTTCAATCACGTCGGACGCCTCTTTCCGCAATTCGTCGATGTGCGCATGCACCGCCAATCGTCGCAGTACGCCTCATGGTTCAACATCAACTGGAGCGACACGAACAATGAAGACGGCTTCAGCTATGCCAATTTTGAGGGGCACCAGCGCCTCGTCAAACTTAATCACGACAACCATCATGTGCAAAATTTCGTCACTCAAGTAATGACGCATTGGCTCAACATGGGCATCGACGGCTGGCGACTCGATGCCTCGTATGCGGTGCCCCTATCATTTTGGCGCCAGGTTTTGTATGATGTGCGCAACAAATTTCCCGACGCCTGGTTCCTGGGTGAGGTCATACACGGTGATTACAAGAGCTTCGTGAAAGAAGGGCACCTTGAATCGATCACCCAATATGAGTTATGGAAAGCCATCTGGAGCGCATTGAACGACCGCAATTTCTTCGAACTTTCCCATGCTCTTAGCCGAAATACAACTTTCAACCAATCATTTTTGCCGAACATTTTTCTGGGCAATCATGATGTCACACGCATTGCCAGCGCCTTAACAGATGATCGCCACCTCGCTCATGCAGTCGCTATCTTGCTCACCGTACCCGGTACGCCGTCAATTTATTACGGCGATGAGCAGGGCTACAAAGCAGTCAAAGAAAAGCGAGCCGGTGGAGATGATGCAATCAGACCTGGTTTTCCAGCCACTCCAGAACAATTCACCGAGCCTGATTGGAATGTCTTTCAGTTGTATAGAGAATTGATCGAGTTGCGGCACAATAATCTTTGGATCAGTTCAGCTCTGCTTAAGACCATCTCCCTCTCAAACCAATTCTTTGTCTATGAAACCGCATATGGTGCGCAGTGTTTGCAAGTCGCTTTGAATGTGGGCGATGGGCTGGGTCAACTGGCAATTTCCCATAACTGCCAGGTGCTTCGAGCCGGAACCGCCTACAAATCAGGCAACGATTGGCAAATACCTGCTCATTCACTGGCAATTTTCGGGCCAGATGGTCCTGAGTAACATTTAGGATCAGCTTCAAGAAGCGTGACAAAGCTTCAGGAGAGATTAGGCCGGTGTAACTGCGGGGTATATATGACTGTGGCAGTGACACCCCAGAGGTTTCAGCGTTGTCCTGGGAAGAAAGCGTAAAGCGCGGAGCGTTAGCTCTGGCGCAGTCTGATTATGACAAAGCGGCTCAATCATTTGAGACAGCTCTGGAAGCGGCGACTGCGCTTTTTGCGCACAACGATTGGCGTCTGAGTCAAACGCTAAGCTTTCTTGGCCAGACTTACTTTAGAGCTGGAATCTACGGCAGCGCCGTCGAATACTTGATCAGATCAACCAGAATGGTGCACGACGCTGATCCAGTCAGGCTGGCTGGAGATCATTTGTCGCTTGCTTATATCAGCCAGTCAAATGGCATGACGACCACGGCAAACGACCATGTCAGGAAGGCAATCAAAGGCTTGAAGCACTACCGCAGTCAGTCAGCCGAGGTCTGCGCATTGATTGATCTGTTGCGATACGCCGAACACAAAGAAATCGAAAAATCGCAAATCGGGTTCCGACAATTGCTGGCAAACGCGCAGCTCAACCACATCACAAGAGAGAATCAACAAACTTACTTTGGCACCGAGCCCGATGATGCAGTCGAAACCTGGCAGAAACTGATGACCATGGGCGCGCAGGGTGCTGCCTCAGGCAACCAGGAGTCTTTGATTGAGGCGTACAAGAATCTCAATAGCGCAGCACGCATCGCCTCTTCAACCTTCAATCAAGATCATGCAAACATAGCCGAAAGTTTGACTGCTCTGGCTATAGTCTCTGCTCAGTTAGGATTGTTTGACGATGCAGAAGAGCTTTTCGGCAAAGCGGCACAAATTTACGAGGGGCCAGATGGAGATCCTGGCAAATTGGCGATTTTGAATTTGCATATGGCCAAGTTCTACAGCGACCTTAGCGATCACAACCTCGCCATCGATGCTCTAGCGCAGGCAGCGCAGCTGCTGTCGAGTAGTTCCGAAATGCCTGACGTCACCAACTCGTTTTTCGACCTCTTGCAGAAAGCCAATATCCATCAACGTTCGCGCGAACTTTTGAAAAACGCAATTGAGTTGGAAGAAGGCAACGATCTGCACAAGGCAATCGTTCTCTATGATCATTGCCTGGCTCTAACTGAGAATTTGTTGGGTTGCAGCAACCTGGAATTTACCCAGATCCTGCGCTTCAAAGCCAACCTTCTGGAAAAGCTCAACTCATTCAATGAGTCTGAATCTCTGGCATCGCGCGCCGATGAAATAGAGAACGAGCTGGTCGCGCGGGCTCTGGAAATCGACAGATTAAAGGCACACTTGCCTGCTCTCAAGCGTGTCACTTCCTAACTGCCGAAATATGCCGATGCCGCACGCACTCGTAACTGCACGACCGCGTGCACCGTATGCGGTGATCCGTTCCAGTTTGCAAGCACGCAAGCACAGATTCTATACCTTTTATTTCAAAACACTGCCAGAAATCTGCAATAAAAAGTATATATATCTTCTATTGCAGAAAATCGCACCCTCTCTGAAATAAAAGGTATAAAAAAATGCTCCGGCAGCTTTCGCACCTGTCGAGCTGCTTCTAATTCTCTAATTCTCTAATTCTGCTCTTCTGTAGCGACTGTGGCAACTGCTGTCGCTTCAGTGGTGAGAAGATGCCCACTGTGAGCACTTGTTTTGAATAGTTGAGGATCAGCTCTGTAGGCTTCCTCGACGCGCGAATGGAAGTCGAATGCTGCTTGTTTATCGGGTCCATGATCGATTTGCGCCCATGCCTTAGCCGGCTTGGTATCCCAATATTTGGACCGATAGAACCACTTGCCGTCAACATAGACAGACATAGTGACGACCTTTAGATCATCATCTGCAGGCTCAAACTTTTTTATCTCGTTATCAGGCTTCATACTTGTCTTATTCCCGTAATCTGGCAGGTTCATCGATTCAGTCTCAGTAACGTTACAATGCCTTCAACCGGGTGCGTGGATCCAGAGGAAGTAGTCGGTGTTAAAAGAGAAGGCGCAAAATATAGCGCCTCCTCCTATATTCTACGTCACTCTTCGTCTACTTGGTGACGATGCCAAATATCGATAAGAAATTGCCATCACTGTCTTTGAACTCAGCAGACATGCCCGCTTTGTTCGGACCGGCTTCACATACTTGCACCGGATCGTGAAGGAACTTGACTCCACCTTCTTTCAATGATTCGTAGGTGCCGAAGAAGTCTTCCACATAAAATACGGGCAGGACTTGCTTTTCAGTCGTAACCGGCTTGAACTCTTTGTCTTCATGCAACGCCAGAGTCGTTTGCCCTAATTCCAATTCAACCCAGCCACCGTCATCTGACTTGACCTTCATGCCGAGCGTGTCTTTGTAAAACGGCAGTGCCTTTTTGGCGTCTTTGACGTATACAATCACGTATCCGAGAGCTTTTATCTGTACATTGGTTTTTACAGGCATGAACAATCCTCCAGTCAAGAGATTCGAATCTTAAGCGATGACCTGAACTCTACAAAGAAACTTTCATGATTAAGATCGTTTCTTGTTAACTCGATTCTGGAACGACTCGCTGATAAATGCTCCGGTCACCTCAGCATCATTGACCTCTGGTGCAAGCGGTGCGCAGCCGGCAATGCGATTTACGGACTTTTTGGTCAGGGATAATGAAAAAGCGTCGTTTGACACGATGCGGCTGGCCATGTCGATCGTCTCTGATCGCAGCCGTGAAAGTGGCAGAACTTGATTGACCAGTCCCAACCGCTGTGCCTCAGCGCTTGATATTGATTCGCTGGTCATGATCAACCGCTTGGTGTTGGCCGGACCAATACAGTCAACCACCAACGACATGGTGAAATCATCCAAAACCAGGCCCAATCGGGCAATGGGAAGGGCAAACATAGAGTCGTGAGAGGCCATCCGCAGATCACAGGCACAAGCGAGCAAACAACCACCACCAAAGCAAGTGCCGGCGATCATAGCGATCGTAGGCAGATCGAACTCTCTCACTGCCTTCAGACAGTCGCGAATCGAGTGCCATAAATCCTGCGCTTGCTCAAATGTCGCAAGGGCAGTGGCTTCATCTGTGTTGGCACCGGAAGAGAAGTCATCTCCTTCACCTTGAATGATGATCACTGCTGCTCCCCCTTGCTTAAGCGATGACATGAGCCTGGGGAGCGTTTGCCACATCTGTTTGCTGATGGCGTTATGTTGTGCCGGGCGATTCAAGACGACAAAACCAATGTTGTTTTGCAGCGAAGAATCCAAGCCTAATGTCAATTTGACCCCTTTGCAGGCAGCTCAAATGAAACTGCATCGCCTACCTTGACCTTATGGTCCTTGGCATAGCCGCCATATACTTCCACAACTTCACTGACCATTATTCCCGGACCCTCAGGGTACTGCGGGCAATCGTGATCGTTCTGAGCACGACAGGGGGGCACGTTCTCAAAAATCTTGACGATTTTGCCGTCTTTGACGAAGATCATATCAAGAGAGATAAAACAGTGGGCCATCCAGAAATTGACTGCCCTGTTTGGGCGAAAGAGGAATACCATGCCCTGGTCTTTGGCTAATGAAGTTCGGCCCATCAACCCTTTCTCAATTTCCGCCTCTGTTGTAGCCACTTCCAACAACACAGTATTGGTTCCAATCTTGGCTAAAGGCATTTTGGCAAGCGCTCCTGGCAATCCGGTTTGTGTCAAGACAATCCCCAGAACAGTTGCTGAAATCAAGGAGCGGAGAACTGTTTGTTTCATAGCCACCACATTTTACTGAAGGGAGTCTGATTGTAGAGAAATTGTACCGTGTCGAGGAGCACGCCGCGCCTGTTAGGGTAGGAGACTGAGGTGACGGTGCCGGAGGGATCGATTACGGCTGAGACGCCCGTGTTGGCTGAGACGACAAAATAGCGCCCGTTCTCTACGGCTCTTAAAATGGCGGCGGCAAGAATCTGTTTGTTTAGAGATGATTGATGAAACCAGCCCAGATTGGAGATGTTTATCAGCAAAGAAGCGCCGTGCCGCACTTCATCAGAGATCAGGCGGGGATAGACAAGCTCAATACAAATCGAGGTGCCGATGCCGCCCCACACGCAACTCAACAAGTTTGTCGACTTGGAGGCGACAAAACTTTCTCGGGTCAACGGAATTCTGCCGTTTATTTCCTCTCCCAGCGACCCCAGAGGAGCGAACTCTCCGAACGGCACCAGTCGGTGTTTAACATACAGCGACTGTTTGCTGGTAGTGGGGCTGATCAATCGGGCGGCATTCACCATGCCTGAACCAAAGGTTTCGATTGATCCCACCACAATGTCCTTTTTCTCATGCACGGCGATGCCTTTCAGGTGCCCAAGCAGCATGTCCGGCGCCATCTGACTGGCAGTCACCAGACCTTCCGGATAAGCCAGCAATGAAACGCCAAGATTGCGAGAGAGACTTGTGTAGCGGCGATCTATCTCTGAGGCACTGGTTGTCTTGAGGCGATCCTCTTCAATGGTGACATTGCCTTGAATGACGCCGACAGGCACAGTCGGGCTTCCGGCGACGACATTGGCCGGATTATCGGGTCTGGTGGCATTGGCAATTTCATGCACTTGCTCGGCGCCCCATTGACGCATCACTAGCACCACTGCCAGTACTATGGCGGCATCAACCCAGCAGCCGACCCGAGCCGCTATTTGATCGGACCGTTCAGGCAAACGACGAGCAAGCATCGAGGTTTCAATAAAAACTTCAGCGACACAAGCGTTGGCAAGAACCAGGAAAAAATCGATCAGCCCGCTGCCACCAATCTTGGCGATCTGAATGAAGTCGGTCTGCCGGCACTGAGAATATGCCAGCTGATTGACAGGCATTCCCACAAACACCTCGGAGGTGCCGACAGCCCAGAGCAAGAAGACCCAGATGATGGGCACGCTAAAGAGGAATGGGAAAAACGGGCGCCGGAAATAAGGGAAATAGCCGGCCCGCAAAGGCAGGCAAAAAACCATGAGAGCGAAAGCGGCAAACAGCAATGACTGGTGAAGCGACTCAAGGATCCAGGCCAGAGCCGCCGCCTGTACGCCGATAAAATCATGCAAACCCAGCCAACGTAAGGGAAACAGTCCTAGATACCAGCTCAAGGAAACCAGGTAGTAACCAAGTCCATAGGCGCCGCCGATGATACCAGCCTCGAGCAAATTGGTGGCACCGCGCAGTAGTATCAAAAGTGGTGCCAGAGCGATCCAGGCCAGCCACCATTGATCGAAACCGGGGCTGGACAATCCCAAAACGCAACCAAAGACAAAGGCGAAGGGAAGCTTATCCAACCAGGAAAGATGTTCGAGAAATGGTATGGCGGATATGCCGCCTTGATTCTCGACTGCTATCTCGCTACTTTGCATTGAAACCGCTCGTGATGGCAAAGACAATGTTACACTCTCTTTGTGACATCTTGATTTTTGGACATGCAAGCCGGGCTGAGAAAGGTCTGAACGCTGGATAATAATTCTGAAGGGATAAGGATTTTAGGAATTGACCCGGGAACTGCCACCGTCGGTTACGGAGTGGTGCAGTCGTTGGGTTGTTCGGGTAATTCATTTGCATATATCGCATCCGGTATCATCAAAACTACCAAAGAGTATTCAACTGGCAGCAGACTCTCGATCATTCGAACGGATATCTTAAGCCTGATCGGTGAATATACGCCAGATGTAGTGGTCGTAGAAGCAATATTCTTTTTTAAGAACGCAAAAACCCTGGTGCCGGTGGCGCAAGCGCGCGGAGTCATTCTCGAGGCAGCCGCCTGCATGGGCTTGACCACCTATGAGTACACACCGATGCAAGTGAAGTTGCACCTGACAGGATACGGCAGAGCCGACAAATCGACGGTTCAGCTGGCAATAAAACAACTGCTTGGCTTGAGCGAAATCATCAGACCTGACGATGCCGCCGATGCGCTCGCCATCGCCGTTTGCCATGCCCGGCTGAGCACGTTTGCCCTGGCTTTGAGCAGTTAGCCGCGTTTTTGTGTGATTTTCACTGTTGTTTTGTCCTTATCTCTCCAGAGTGATAAAAAATGGGCTGTTTTTGCATTCTCTAGAGAGATAGGCACGTTATGGTGTCGTGATTTTCACTGTTGTTTTGTCCTTATCTCTCCAGAGTGATAAAAAATGGGCTGTTTTTGCATTCTAGAGAGATAGGCACGTTATGGTGTCGTGATTTTCGCTGTTGTTTTGTCCCTAAGTGCTGATTAGCTGACTCGCTGCCAACCGGTGCCTTCGTGGCGCACAGGTAGCAATCCGGGATGGAAAACTTCAACCAGTATCTCTGCTGACTCGACCACCCGCGGCCCCGGTCTATTGAAGTATTGATTGCCGTCGATCACATAAATATGATTCTCTTTTGTCGCGGTCAAGTCGTTGAATCCGGGTAACTTTTGCAGAAGGTGCATCTCTTCCATTGTGCGCTTGATGTCGAAGCCACAGGGGCTAACCAAGATGTAGTCCGGATCTGCGTCTACCAGCTCAGCCCAGGTCATCCAGGGCGAATGTTTCCCCGCTTGGCCAAAAAGATTGATTCCCCCAGCGATCTCTATTAGCTCAGGCATCCAATTTCCAGCCGCCATCAGTGGTTCGATCCATTCAATGCAAGCGACGCTAGGGTGAGAATGGCCTTCGACCAGGTTGTGCAATTCAGCCATGCGCGATTGCAGTTTTTGGATCAAGATTTGCGCATCGGCATCGGCGTCAAGAGACAGACCCACTCGATGGATGTCTTGCCAGATGTCTGCCAGTGAATCGGGCTGCAGGGACACGATTTGCGGGCTGGTGCTGATCAAATCGCAGGCAGCGGCTTGCACATCCTTCAAGCTGACCGCGCAAACTTCACACTGGGCTTGAGTAATTAGATGAGTCGGTTTGAGCTCTTCAAGCAGCTGCGCGTCTACTTTGTAGACACTGACAGCCTCCTGCAAAATCGCCTTCACTCGCTGGTCTATTTCGTAGCTCGATCCGTCGGGGCTAAACTTCGGGCTGGTACAGACGGGCAGATGCAAGATCTCAGGCGGATAGTCGCATTCGTGCGAGCGCCCGACCATCGATGAGCCAAACCCAAGGGCGTGAACGATTTCCGTGGCGCTGGCGATGAGCGTGACTATCCTGAAGGTCATGATTTTTCAATACACAAAAGATCGGCAGTGATATCGCCAATGGTGCGGCAGCCGCTTAGGGCCATAGCCAGATCCAGCTCGCCCCGCAACATGTCTAAGACCGTTAATGCACCGGTTTCGCCAGCCACAGCCAGTCCCCAGAGAATTGGGCGGCCTACAAGCACCGCCCTGGCACCAAATGCGATCGCTTTGATTATGTCGGTGCCGCGTCTGATTCCACCATCAACATACACTTCCGCTTGTCCCGCTACCGCTTTGACCACCTCGGGCAGAGCCTTTATTGTTGGCACCGCTGTATCCAATTGCCGCCCACCATGATTGGAAACAATGATAGCCGTAGCACCACATTCGATGGCACGCACGGCGTCGTCGCCGCGCAAAATGCCTTTCACGGCTACAGGCAATTTAGTAATCGACTTCAGCCAGACCAGATCCTTCCAGGTCAAAGAAGTATCGTAAAGAGAAGCGATATAGACTGCCAGTCCGGAGTCTTTGCTGTCGTGGGGCAGATTCTGCATACCGGCTGCATTGGCCAGGTTTCCACAGCGCAAATGCTCAGGTAGATTGAATTTATTACGCACGTCTTTCTCTCTTCTGCCAAGCAGCGGCGAATCGACAGTAATCACCAATGCCGTGCAGCCGGCAGCTTCTGCTCTTTGGACAAGATCGCGGGTGATGCCCCGGTCTTTGTAAACGTAGAGCTGGAACCACAAATGGGCATCAGTTGCGGCGGCAACTTCTTCCATCGAGTAGTTGGAAAGAGTACTGACCGCCATGACGGTTCCAAACCGAGCTACCGCTTTCGCCGTGGCGATTTCTCCTTCTGGATCAGCCATGCATTGAAAAGCCATCGGTGCCACTAGTATCGGTGCAGATATGTTCGTGCCGAGAACAGTGGTATCAAGATGTCGGTCGCTAACATCTACGAGCATTTTAGGACGCAGCCAGATCTCCTGATAGGCAGAGATATTTGCTGCCAGAGTTCTTTCGTCGCAAGCGCCGCTGGCGAAGTAATCAAATGCCAGGGTAGGTAATTTCTGCGCGGCAAGCTTCTCCAAATCGAATACGTTTATTGGATCGTAAGCCGTTTCTAAGTTCACTGTTTCCAATTTCGCCAATGCATCTCCCTCGCCTCTGGTCAGTGTACATGATGGATTGGAAACAAAGAAACCAGCGTCCAAAGAAGCTGGAAACCCTGGTATGACGCGGAAAGAACTCTATAGGCTTCGGCAAGAGCTCCAACTTGTGGCACTTTCATGGCAAAGTGGAATATTAATTTCAGCGCAAAAGGGAAACTTTTTTCCGCCTCCTGTGTAGTTGTTGATGTAAGTATAAAAAAAGATCGATTGAGGGAGACAATGTACAAACGCATTCTGCTGGTATCGCTATCGGTGCTTATGGGATGGATTGCCTATCCGGCAGCAAGCACCGTATGTGATGCCGCCCAAATTCAGGGCGGTGTGCAAGACACTTATGCAGTCAATTCAATTGAGTCTTTGACGCTTCGCAACCAGAGGACGGGCAAGAACCTTCTAGCACGCGTGACGTTTCCGGTCGGCTGCGCTGATCCTTGTCCTGTGATAATTTTTTCCCATGGTGCAGGCGGCTCCAAGGACGCTTATCAATATGTGATCAACTACTGGGCTGCGCACGGATATGTTTGTGTTCAACCGAACCACGGCGATTCCATCAATCTGGCCGACGGCAAGTCGGCCATGGCGTTCTCAATGATGAAAACTATAAAAACCTTGCCTTCCGACTATCAGTTGTGGGCTTCACGTTTTGCCGACATCTCTTGCATAATTGATTCGTTGCCGATCATCCAGCAACAAATTCCCACCAGAATGGACCAAAACGAAATTGCCTGCGGTGGTCACTCGCTTGGTGCTTTCACAACTGCAGTGATCGGAGGAGCGACAGTTCCTCAGGCGAGTAGGACCTCAGGCAGCCTTCAAGACGCGCGCGTAAAGGTGCTGCTCATGATGTCACCTCAAGGATTGCGCCATTGTGCCAAAGACTTTGGATTCGACGACAAAAACAGTTGGACCAACATCCACTTGCCGAGCTTGTTTATCACTGGCACCGAAGATGGCACGCAGTGGACTCCGGCGGCGCAAAGGCGTATCAGTTATGATTGCTCTCCGCCCGGCAACAAATTCTTAGCTATAATCGAAGGCGCCAGTCACATGACTTTTGCCGGCGTCAATCTCAACAGGTCGGCTCTAAATTCCGGCAGGCCTCGACCTCTTCGTGACCTTCTGGTCAGGAGGATGCGAGAAAAATTGCCGTCCGAGACAGGCAATCACGTTGACATGTTGCAAGACATTCAAGTAGTGACGACAACTTTCCTCGACGCCTATCTCAAAAACAACCAAGCCGACCGGCGTGAGCTTTGCCAGCAACCTGAAGTTTTCGGTCCGCTCGTGGCAATTGAATGCAAATAATGAATGTAAGTAAGGAGTGATTGTGGATCGTTTTATCATCATATGTTTGAGTTTCGTGATGCTTGCCCTGCCCACGCATTTGGCGTGCCGCCCGTGCCTGGCTGACACAGAAACATCGACGAGCACAGAGAAGGATGGACGGGAAAAGACAGTTGCAGCAAATGCAGTTTATGAGGATTGGATCGACGCCCAGCGAAATCGAACAGTGCCAGTCAAGATCTACCTTCCCGAGCCTGATGGCAAGCAACATCCGGTAGTTATCTTTTCGCATGGATTAGGTGGATCGAGAGAGGCAGCTCAATACCTGGGGAAGAAATGGAGCGGCTGCGGATATGTTTGCATCTTCGTGCAGCACATAGGCAGTGACACCAGCGTATGGGAAGGGGCACGAGGACAGGGACGGGAAAAGATTTTCGCCAGCATGAAAGGTGCAGCTAATGGAGAACAGTTGCTTGCTCGAGTATACGATATCAAATTCGTGCTAGACGAACTTGAGCGGCGCAACAACGAGCGCAGTGTACTTCAGGGAAAGTGCGATCTGGATAGGATCGCCATGGCCGGTCACTCGTTCGGGGCAGGAACCAGCATGGCAATCGCCGGACAGTCGTTTGCGGGTGGAGAGCGATCATTCTCGGCGGCCGATCCGCGCATCAAAGCCGCGATCTATCTTAGTGCCCCCGCCAATTTGCGAGGACGCTCGGGGCAAGAGGTATA
>Ga0182024_10008890_pt1 | contig 20987 bp, 25 predicted proteins | sample P32metaG_FD_120480 | JGI IMG/M metagenome (GOLD analysis project Ga0182024, IMG submission 120480) | Permafrost microbial communities from Stordalen Mire, Sweden - P3-2 metaG (Illumina Assembly) | ecosystem: Environmental > Terrestrial > Soil > Wetlands > Permafrost | place: Sweden: Stordalen...
ATCACGGCAGGCGCGCTGCGGCCGAATGACGTGTTCGGCCGTCTCGGCGGCGAGGAATTCGCGGTGGTGTTGCCGGGATCGAGTATCGAGGCGGCATACGCCCGCGCCGAGCGGATTCGAATCTCATTCGCCGAAAGCTGCCGCTTCGTCACCGGTCGCCGGGTCGAGGCAACGGTGTGCTGCGGTCTGGCCGCGAGTTCGGCTGCCGAGGAAACACTTGGCGCGCTGCTCGCAGCGTCCGATACCGCGCTGTACCGTGCCAAAGCCGAAGGCCGGAATCGCGTCAGGCGCGCCGGCGAGCCCAAGCCAGAAGGCGGTGCGTCTACCGTGATCCGTGTGGCGTGACCTTTCGGCGGCCGTTCCATCAGTTCGGCGCGCGCACCAGACCGGCGGCGTTCTTTTCACTGGGCTGTGGCATCGGCCATAGCCAGCGCGACAACGCGACGGCCGCAAGCATTCCGGCAAGCTGGGCCACGATGAAGGCCGGCGCAGCGGACGGATCGATACCGGCGAAGGTATCGGAAATCGATCGCGCAATGGTCACCGCGGGGTTGGCAAACGACGTGGAAGCCGTGAACCAATAGGCCGCCGTAATGTAGAGACCTACCGCGTAAGGGACGGCAGCGGGTGTACGGGCGATACATCCCAGAATTGTCAGCAGCAATCCAAAGGTGGCGACAAATTCGGCGAGCCATTGCCCGGGGCTGCTCCTCATGTTCACGGACACCTGCCACAGCGGCAATTCAAACATCGCATGCGCGGTCCAGACGCCGAGTATGCCTCCGATGACCTGCGCCGCTATATACGCCGCCGCCTCCGGCCACGGGGCCTCGCGCCGCAGCGCAAAGGCGATGCTGACCGCCGGATTGAAATGCGCGCCCGAAAGCGGACCGAACACCAGAATCAGGACGGCAAGAATCGCTCCAGTCGGAAGTGTGTTGCACAGGAGAGCAAGCGCGCCGTTACCGCCGGAGAGCCTTTGCGCCATGATTCCCGAACCGACGACGGCGGCGAGCAGAAACGCCGTGCCTAGTGCCTCCGCAAGAAGACGCCGTTGAAGAGACGCAGGTGCTTCCGTCATTCCTTCCCCTTTGCGGGATAAGGCCCCACGCTCTTCGCCTTGCCGATAGCATTCAATTGCTTCTGCAGGCTGAGCAGGTCGAGCGATTTCATCGGAAGGCTTACAAAAATATTGACGCGGTTCGTGAGCATTCGCAACGCGTCAGCGAACGCGAACCGAGTTTCCGCCTCGGTCCCCGTCGCGGCAGCGGGGTCGGGCAAGCCCCAATGGGCTGTCATCGGCTGTCCTGGCCAGACCGGGCATGTCTCTGCGGCGGCGTCGTCGCAAAGCGTGAAGGCAAAATCGAGTTTGGGTGCATTCGGGCCGGAGAACTCCAGCCAGCTTTTCGAGCGAACGCCGCTGACATCGTAGTTCAATCGCCGAAGCAGATCGATCGCATAGGGGTGCACATGCCCTTTCGGCTGGCTTCCCGCCGAGAACGCATGAAATCTTCCTTGTCCGGCACGATTCAAAACAGCTTCAGCCATGATCGACCGTGCGGAGTTTCCGGTACAAATAAACAACACGTTGAACGCCTTCTTCTCAACCGCCTCAATCATGCGCCCTCCCCCATCTCCGGCCGCTGCCCCTGGCATCCTGCCGATCCGGCCAAGGGCGACGACACGATCATGATGCGCGATGCCCGGAAGCGTCGACCACCGGCTCACCGCCCTCCTTTCGGAACGCGCCGCGTTGGGGGTCCGAAATCAAATCGAGTACGGCTTCCGAAGGTCGACAAAGCTTCACACCAAGTGGCGTGACCACGATCGGTCGGTTGATAAGGATTGGGTGAGCAAGCATTGCATCGAGCAGTTGATCGTCGGTGAGAGCTAGATCATCCAATCCGAGGTCGTGATACGGGGTACCCTTCACGCGGATAACATCCCGGACGGAAACGCCCATCCGGGCGATCAACGACTTCAATAACAATCGGCTGGGCGGGCGTTTCAAATATTCGATCACATGCGGCTCGATGCCGGCATTCCGGATAAGGCCAAGCGTATTGCGGGAAGTGCCGCAATCAGGATTGTGATAAATGATAACGTCGATCATTGTCCCGCACTCCACCAGGGCCGTCCGACACGATTAGAATTCAGAGTTTTCCCATCCTTCGTTGATCAATGCTGTGTTTTAGGAACCCGACTGCCATAGTAACAATGCCGCCGGCCGCGAGGCCCGCTAGTCCTTGCAAGACCCACTGCGTGACAAGGTCGGCGTCCTGTTGGATGTCACCGGTTCCGTTGACCACAGTCCCCACGATGGTTTGAAGGAAATATCCGCTAGCGGCGCCTCCAACTGCGCCCGCGATGGTATGCCCGAGCGCTCCGAAACTGTGTTCCTTCGCGACTGCCGCTGCACCATGCCCACCGAGAATGCCGGCGAGGATTTGAATTACGAGATTTGTGGCAGTCCAGGTCATTGCGCTCTCCCTCTGTTATCGCTGGCGTTTCTTTTTCCGCATAGGAACGGGGGGACAGTTGCACTCCGATTCCTGGACCGCCCCCGGCAGGCCGCACAATTCGGGACGGCCATCGCAACAATCGGTGACCAAGAACGCGATGAGGGTACTTATGCCTATCGCGTCGGCGCGATAAGTGATCGTCCGGCCCTCACGAGCGCCTTTCACCAGACCTGCGCGCGCCAGGATAGCGATGTGGGTTGAGAGCGTGTTGTGCGGACAGCCAACGGCCTCGGCAAGAGCGCCTGCGGAAAGCCCCGCTGGCTCTTTCCGCACCAGTAGCCGGAATATTGCCAAGCGGGTTGGTTGGCCGAGCGCAGCAAGCGCCGCCAGCGCGTGCGGTGCCACCATCGCGCCCCCGGCGAAGCCGGGGCCGATATGACCGACCACGGCCGGTGAATTCGAGCTCATAAAACCTCTATGCCTAGCAACGCCACCCTATCGCGCGATTGTCACAAATAGATTACATAATTCTGGAATTCTCGACATATCGACAATAACAGTCCGAAACGAGGAGTTCAATATGCGTCTGCCGGCGACACTGAAGCTGGGTGTGGTTGCGCTTGTCGCGAACGTAATTGGGCTGTCTGCCGCACTCGCGCTGGATCAGAGCCTGCCGGCCTATCGGCCCGTCACCGGTATTTCGGGTCAAATCAAGACGGTCGGGTCCGATACGCTTGGCCACGAAGTTGCGCAATGGGCCGAGGCGTTCAAGGGTTTCTACCCTGACGTAAAAATCGAAATCCAGGCTTCGGGCTCAGCGACGGCCCCGCCCGCGTTGCTCGAAGGCGCGTCGCAATTCGGTCCCATGTCGCGGCCGATGGCGGCTGAAGAGGCAGGGGCGTTTGAACAGAAATACGGTTACAAGGTTTCCAGCTTCCGCGTCGCGGTCGACGCGCTAGCCATTTATGTCAACAAAGACAATCCCATTCCGTGCCTGACGGTACAAGAACTGAATCGGATTTTCTCATCGACCCGTAGAACCTCCGGCGGCGGCGACATCAAGACCTGGGGTGACGCAGGCTTGACCGGCGAGTGGGCGGCCAAGCCAATCTCGCTTTACGGCCGCAATTCCATCTCTGGTACCTACGAATTTTTCCGCGAAAACACATTGTTCAGCGGGGAGTATAAGGGCGAAGTCAAGCAACAGCCGGGTTCGGAAGCGGTCGTTCAGAGTGTTGCTAACGACAGGTTCGCGATCGGGTATTCCGGAATTGGCTACAAGACTGACGGCGTGCGCACGGTGCCTTTGGCTTTGTACCCCGGCGGAACGTGCCATGACACTTCCGCCGCAGCGACACTCTCCGGAAAATATCCGATCGCGCGCTATCTGTACGTCTACATCAACAAAAATCCGAATCAGCCGCTCGATCCGCTGCGCTCCGAGTTCATCAAATACGTGCTGTCCAAAGACGGCCAGACCCAAACCGAAAACGGCGGATTTTATCCAATCACAAATGAAATCCGCGAAACCGAATTGAAGAAGTTCGGAATCTCCACCGTCCCCTAACAGCACATCAGGGATAACAACATGCTTCGGGCAACAACATCGAGATTCTGCGTGGCCACGCTTGCCGCCCTGGCAATGACGGCGTCAGTGCAGGCGGCGGAAATAACTGGCCAACGACCTCAACTGCGTGCCGCTTCCAGATTCTCTCGTCAAGCAAATTGAAAAATACTGGAAGGCTCAGTTTGTTGGTCTCAAAGGCGAGTATCGGGCTGCACTTGCCGTTCTTATTGACCGGCTAGCCGTGCGTTTTGAATGGACGCGAGCTGTCAGACCGCCGGCAAGGGTTGGTATCCGATGCGGTTCATCATCGACTCGAAATAATCCCGCACCTTCTGCGGTAAGCGGAAGCCTTTGACGACGCCGAGAGATCGAAGCAGGGGGAGCACGCGAACATCGTCGAGTGATAGCGTGCCGTTGATCGCGAGCGGGCTCTCAATCAGTCGGTCGAGGTCTTCGAGGTCGGGCAGGAGTTCAGCGACATAACGTCGTGTATCCGCCCGCAGCTCGACGAAATCGCCGAATGTTTTGCGCTTGCGCAGATTGTAGTGATCGAGCGCGGCAACAGTCGCAAACTCAGGCAAGCCGAGCAACGGGTAGCGCGGCATCGTGAGCGGCGCCGTCTTGCTCACGATGCGAGCGGCCCAAGCAGCGATTTCAGGACGCTCGCCGCCGGTCAGAACAGGTCCGCCGAGATTGTCAACATATCTGACCATTTCCATGCTTTCGAGCATCGCCGTGCCGTCGTCCTTTACCAAAATTGGGATCACCCGCTTGCCGACGAGAGAAACCATCGTGGCGGTATCGTCGTCGAGCACCACGGTTTCCTGGAGATGACGGCGCTTGAGCGCGGCCGTCATGCGCACGCGAAAGCAAAGAGAGCAGTGCTCGAACATGTACAATCTCACGGTACCCGCTCCGATTGCGCGGCGATTGCAGGCGCCCCAAACCATGCGGGATGCTTCACGACCGCCGCCGAACCGATCAAGGCCAAGAGCAGGCAGATGACGTTTATCCGCAATAACAAGTAGGCCGTGTCGCCGCTGCAACATTGATCGACCACGGCGCGCCTCACTCCGCAGAACAGCCGCACGCGGCGGCCGGCGTCGCGACCTGTGGCGTACAACACGACTTCTCATGTGCGACGCGCGCCTCGCGCTCGCCGCTGCCATCGCCGTATTCCGTATTCTCGCCCGTGGTGTGGAAAGTCTCCCAGGCAATTCCGGCCGGGTCATCGATCCACGACTTCTCCGATTGGGCATAGCAGCACGCCGTTTCACCCTGCTCGATGACGGTGCCGCCCGCCTTGCGCAGGCGAGCGTACACCTCATGCAATTCGGTCTTGTTCTCGACTTGTATCCCGAGATGATCGAGGCCCGGCTCGCGGCCCCGCGTCGAGATCGCGAAATTCACGCGCGGATCATCCAGCATCCATTTTGCGTAGTCGGGCTTTGTCACAGCGGGTTGCGCGTCGAACAGCGCCGAGTAGAAGCCAATCGAATGCTCAAGGTTCTCGACGGCGACGTGGACGTGCATGCGCTTCATTTCGCGTTCCTTTCAAGCTGGGATTGTGGCGCGTTTTGTGCGCACCGGTTTGCACGTGGAAGCGGGAGCCCGCCGTTCGGCCGCACCGCAACAATTTTCCGTCAGGTACGAGATCACGCCGTTCATGACCTCGTAGCGGGCCGCATAAATCATCGAGCGGCCTTCGCGCCGCACCGTCACGAGGCCCGCTTGCCGCAGGCGATCGAAATGAAAGGTGAGCGTATTCGGCGCCAGCTGGAGTGTGCTTGATATGCTGCCGGCGGGCATGCCTTCCGGCCCCGCCTGGACGAGGAGGCGATACACATCGAGACGATTGTCTTGGGCGAGTGCGGCCAAGGCCGTCACAACATCTGATTTTTCCATACTTCAACGAATATCGAAATATTAGCCGCGTGTCAACAGATATTTCAAGGAGCGCTGAAATATCGGCCCCGAGAGCGATCGGCGATCACAGACTCGACCGACAGGCACTTCCGGCTGATAAGAACACGCGCGAGGCCATTGCCGGAACGGACGATCCGGCGCTAGACATCGCGATGAACGGGCGTCCCGCCGATCGTCTGGCCATTGCCGTGGCGCAGCTCAACCCCATTGTCGGCGATGTCACCGGCAATCTGGCGCGCGCCCGCGCCGCGCGCGCGCAAGCGGCCGGCGACGGCGCCGATATCGTTGCCTTTTCCGAGCTCTTCATTGCCGGCTATCCGCCGGAAGACCTGGTGCTCAAGCTGGCATTCCAGGCTGCTTGCCGCGTCGCGGTCGAGACACTCGCGCGCGAAACCGGCGACGGCGGTCCCGCGGCGCTGATCGGCACGCCTTGGGTTGAAGATGGGAAACTCTACAACGCTTATGCGCTCCTCGCCGGTGGGCGCATCGAGGCGATCCGCTACAAGGTCAACCTGCCGAATTACGGCGTGTTCGACGAGAAGCGCGTGTTCGCATCCGGGCCGGTGCCGGGTCCGGTCAGCCTCCGCGGCGTGCGACTCGGCCTGCCGATTTGCGAGGACACCTGGACCGACTGGGGCGACTACGAGAATGTGGTCGAGACCCTGGCCGAAACCGGCGCGGAGCTTCTGCTCGTACCCAATGGCTCGCCCTACTGGCGCGACAAGGCCGAGGTGCGCCTCAACGTCGCGGTCGCGCGCGTCACCGAAGCCGGCCTGCCGCTCCTCTATGTCAACCAGGTCGGCGGTCAGGATGAACTCGTTTTCGACGGCGCGTCATTTGCGCTCAACGTCGACCGCTCGATGGCGTTCCAGCTTCCGGCGTTCCAGGAAGCGGTGGTGACGACGCACTGGTCGCGGACGCCAGCCGGCTGGCGATGCGCGCAGGGCCCGATGGCGGCGGCGGAGGAACTGGACCAGGAGGATTACATCGCCTGCATGGTCGGCTTACGCGATTACGTCGACAAGAACCGCTTCCGCGGCGTCGTGATCGGCCTTTCCGGCGGCGTCGATTCGGCATTGTGCGCGGCGCTCGCGGCCGACGCCATTGGAGTGGATCGGGTGCGCTGCGTGATGCTGCCGTTTCGCTTCACGTCCCAGCAATCGCTGGATGACGCCGCAGCCGTCGCCCGCGCCCTCGGCGTTCATTACGACATCGTTCCGATCGAGAGCGCTGTGCACGGGCTCGAAGCATCGCTGACCGCAATCTTTGCCGGCGCGCCGCGCGACGTCACCGAAGAGAATTTGCAGGCGCGCGCCCGCGGCGTCATCCTGATGGCGATCTCCAACAAATTCGGGCTGATGGTGGTCACGACCGGCAACAAATCGGAAATGTCGGTCGGCTACGCCACGCTTTACGGCGACATGAACGGCGGCTTCAATCCGATCAAAGACCTTTACAAGACCGAGGTCTTTCGCCTGTCGCGGCTGCGCAACAGGTGGAAGCCGGACGGCGCGCTTGGTCCCGATGGAGCGGTCATCCCGGAGAACGTACTCACGCGGGCGCCGAGCGCGGAATTGCGCGAGAACCAGACCGATCAGGATACGCTGCCGCCCTACGACGTGCTCGATCAGATCCTCGAGCGGCTGGTCGAGCGCGAGGAGCCGCTCGCCACCATCATTGCCGCCGGCTTCGATCGCGAGACGGTGATGAAAGTCGAGCGCATGCTCAACCTCGCGGAGTACAAGCGCCGTCAGGCCGCCCCTGGCGTGAAAGTGACGCTGAAGAATTTCGGCCGCGACCGTCGCTATCCGATCACCAGCCGGTTCCGCGATCCGGGGACTGAGCTGCCGGCGCCCGACCGGGCGTCAATCAAAAGCCCAGCCACTGTCAAGGCCGGCGCCGCCGATGTTGGATGATGCGCGCTGCTGATTGCGGTTAGTGCGCCGCCACGAAGGGCGGTCCAACAGTCCGCACGCTGCCTTTGGACGCATTGGCATCAGAGGCGGCGTCTATTGAAGCCGGCGCGGCGCCCGGCGCCGCGTTTGGGTCCTGCCCCTTCGCGCCGGGCTTTATCGGCTTGCCCGTCGTGCCTTTCGGCTGTGGTGCCTGCGACAACGCTTTCGCGTTCTGGTCTGTCACCACGATGTCGCCGCTCTCGAGCGTGCTCGAATCGTCGGCGTTCTTGAGCGCATCGGCCCAGCTCTGACCCGGCCGGCGGCACGAGCAGGCCGAAGTGAACTCTTTGCGATAGTGAAACGCGTTCGGCAGCTCGGAATAAGGCTGACCACTGATCGACACTGCCTGATTAATGTCCTCGCCGGGATTGCGATACGTATAGAGCAAAGCTTCGGAGGCGGGGCACATGCGCTGGCAAGCGCGCTGGTCGTCGGGGAAACGATTCGGCACCGTCGAATATGAGAGCGGGAAGTAATATCCGTCGCAGGTGCGCACACAGACCGTGCGATAGGTGCCGGACGGCGCGCCGTCTCCGCCGGGAGCGATGATATGGCCGCCAAATAGCGCATCCAGGAATCCACCGGGCCCCGCCGCATTTGCTGCGGCCCGATATTGCGGACCGCAATTGTTTTGCGCCAATTGGCCGATCAACTGGCGGCGTTGGCCGTCCTGATCGTAGTTGTTGCCGCTTTTGAGACGCTCGAGATCGCTCATCGTGCGGTCGAGGTTGTCGCGCATCTGCTGAATTTGCGCGTTCAGCGGCTGGCATTCCGGCGACTGGCCGGTGAACAGCGAAAAAAATCCGCCGCCTTCGCAGCCGCGCCTTTTCGATTGCGCCAGCGTGCGGTCGAGATCCGACTGCTGCTTGGCGACCGAGTCCTCGTAGCGTTTGATCTGATCGGCGCGGGCGGGATCGGCGCCGCCGCGGTTGAGGATCGCGAGCTGACCTTCGAGGCGCACGCAGGCGGGATTCGAAGCCGGCTGATCCGAAGCGGAAGGGGGCGGCGCATGAACGGCGGCGGGCTGACCCGGAATGGAGGCAGGCGGAATCGGCGGAGCGGTTTGGGCGGCGACGGAAGCGGAGAGTGCGCCCGCGCCAATAATCGCCAGGCCGAGACCGCGCAAGTGCTTGATCATCTTACAGTCCCGACCCCGTTCGGCAGCATTGACGCGATGAAGCGATGGAATGGTGACCAAAGTGTGAATGGCTGAAAACGACTGATCCCGGCTCGTACGCAGATCGTCACTCCGCGTCCGGCTGGTTCTCGGGCCCGGCGCGATCGAAGGCCGGAAGCTTGAGGCAGGCGGCGTCGATGCCGACGATCTTGGGAAAATTGTCGAGCGGAACCTTCAGCCGTCGCGCATTGGAAACCTGCGGCACGAGGCACAGGTCGGCGATCGTTACCTGACTGCCGCACGAATAGGGCCCGGGCTGGGCCAGGGCTTCGAATGCCTCGAAACCCTCGATGACCCAATGATGGTACCAGGCGTCGATGGCGGTCTGCTCCTGGTGCAGCTCGCGCTTGAGATAGCGCAGCGGGCTGGTGTTGTTGAGTGGATGGATGTCGCAGGCGACGATTTGCGCGAGGGCGCGGGCCCGCGCCCGCGCAATGGGATCCTTGGGGAGAAGCGGCGGCTCGGGATGCGTCTCGTCGAGATACTCGATGATAGCCAGCGACTGGATCAGCACGTCGCCGGTCGGCGCTACCAGCGCGGGGATCCGCATTTGCGGATTCACCGCGCGGAATTCCGGACGCCGGTTATGGCCGCCGTCTTTCACGAGGTGAATGGACGCGGTCTCGTAGGCTATACCCTTGAGATTGAGCGCTATGCGCACGCGGTAAGCGGCCGACGAGCGGAAATAGGAATAGAGCTTCACGTTTCCTCCCTGTGCGACGCGTGACTTTGCAACGCGTCACTCCTCGTCTTCGACCTCTTGCCCCGCTTCGGCAACGAGCTGCGCCGATTGCGCGGTCAACTGCTTCAAGGCGCGATTGAAGGCCTCGCGGTCGGCCGGGGTCAAAATCTCCGTCAATCGCCTGGCGAAGTCGAGCGCGTGCGGCGCGACCTCCTCGTACATGGTCCGCCCGGCGGCGGTCAGCGAAAGAAAAGCTTCGCGCATGTCTTCGCGGTTGGGGCGCCGCGCGATCAGCCGGCGCTTTTCAAGGAGCGCGACCGCTCGCGACACCTTGGTCTTGTGCATATGCGTGTGCGCGCCGATCGCTTTTGCGGTCATCACGCCATGCTGTCCGAGCGTGACCACGACCCGCCATTCCGGAACGCCGATCCCGTAGCGCTGTGCGTAGACCCGCGACAGCGCCTGGGAGACGAGGCTCGAAACCACGTTGAGCTGGTAGGGCAGGAAATGCTCAAGCTTGAGCGGCGCGTGCTCGCCGAGTTTCGCCTCGTCCGCGGCCGGATCGTCTCTGCTCTCGTCCTCGATCGCCCGCTGACCAGCCATCAATCACCTGCGGCACGGCGGTCGCGCCGGCCTTACGCGCCGGGAGTCCGTTTGCTTTGCGGCGCATTGGGGGAACATGGACGAAGTCCCGGTGGCACGCAACGGCGTCCCGGCCTTGCCCGGATGGGTGCAAATCTTTAGGTGATGATGCAGAGGGGGACCGGGAGGAAATCACCATGAGCGCGGATTTTGCCTCGACTGCGGATCTGGCCGACAAGCCGATTACCTTCGACGCCATCGGCCCCGATCTTTACGCCTTTACCGCCGAAGGCGATCCCAATTCCGGGGTCATCGTCGGCGACGACGGCGTGATGGTCATCGATGCCCAAGCCACGCCGGTGATGGCGCGCCAAGTAATCGATCGCGTTGCCGGGATCACCGACAAGCCGATCAAATACGTCCTGCTCACGCATTATCACGCGGTGCGGGTGCTCGGCGCTTCCGCATACGCCGGTGCAGAAATTCTCGCTTCCGCGGCGACGCGCGCCCTGATCGCCGAGCGCGGCAAGGCGGACATGGATTCCGAGATCGGCCGCTTCCCGCGATTGTTTCGCGCGGTCGAAAGCATTCCCGGTCTCACCTGGCCATCGATCACGTTTCCCGACCAGATGTCGGTGTGGCTCGGCCGCCGCGAAGTCCGCATCATGCATATCGGGCGCGGCCATACGGCGGGCGATGTTGTCGCCTTCGTGCCCGACGCCAACGTCGTGTTTTCCGGCGATCTCGTTGAGTACCATTCGGCCTGCTATTGCGGCGACGCGCATTTCACCGACTGGCCGGCGACGCTTGACCGGCTTGCCGAGTTTTCCGCCAAGGCGCTGGTGCCGGGCCGCGGCGCCGCGCTGAAATCGCCGCAACAGGTCGCCGACGGCATCGCCCTAACAGAGGATTTTCTCACCACGCTCTACGGCACTGTCGCCGAGAGCGCCGGCAAGGGCCGCTCGCTCAAGGAGACGTACGACGCCGCGCGCCACGTCATGGATCCAAAATTTTCGAGCTTCGCTATCTACGAACATTGCATGCCGTTCAATGTCTCGCGCGCCTATGACGAGGCGAAGGGGATCGCGCATCCGGTAATCTGGACGGCGGAGCGCGATCGCGCCATGTGGGCGGCTTTGCGCGGATAGCCGAAAGCTCTCGACGATGACCAACGGCCGCAAATCGGTTTATCGTTACGATTATCGTCGTTCGGCCGATCAGGATGCGGGCGCGGTTGTGCGCCGTCCGGTCGTGGTGGTTGGCGCCGGGCCGGTGGGACTTGCGACCGCCATCGATCTCGCGCTGCGCGGCGTGCCGGTCGTGCTCATCGACGACGCCGATCGCATCGGCGAAGGATCGCGCGGCATTTGCTGGTCTAAGCGCACGCTTGAAATTTTGGACCGTCTCGGCGTCGCCGAACGGCTCGTCGCGCATGGCGTGACCTGGAAGCTCGGCAAGGTTTTTTGCGGCGACGAGCTTCTCTTCTCCTTCGATCTGTTGCCCGAACAGGGGCACAAGATGCCGGCGTTCATCAACCTGCAGCAGTTTTATCTGGAAAAGGCGCTGGTCGACCGCGCGCTCGAACTCAAAAACATCGATCTGCGCTGGAGCAATCGCGTCGTCGGCCTCGACCGTCTCAACGATGGCGCGCGCTTGACCATCGAGACGCCGGACGGATGCTATCGGCTCGACACCGACTGGCTGATCGCCGCCGACGGCGCGCGCTCGACGATCCGCAGCCTACTCGGCCTCGATTTCGCCGGCGTCACCTTCGAGGACAAGTTCCTCATCGCCGATGTGCGCATGGCGGCGGAGTTTCCGACCGAGCGCCGGTTCTGGTTCGCGCCCACCTTCCATTCCGGACAATCGGCGCTGATGCATCGCCAGCCCGACGACGTCTGGCGGGTCGATCTGCAACTCGGTCCCGATGCCGACCCGGCGGCCGAGCAAGAGCCGCAACGCGTCCGCGCCCGTCTCGACAAGGTACTGGCGCCGCACGCTTACGAGCTGGAATGGGTCTCGATCTACACCTTCAATTGCCGCCGGCTCGATCGCTTCGTGCACGATCGGGTCATTTTTGTCGGCGATGCCGCGCATCAGGTGTCGCCGTTCGGCGCGCGCGGCGCCAATTCCGGCATCCAGGACGCGGAGAATTTGGTCTGGAAGCTCGCGGCCTTGCTCAAAGGGCAGGCCGGCGACGCGCTGATCGCGAGCTACGATCTCGAACGCATTGCGGCGGCGGACGAGAATATCGGCCATTCGACCCGCTCAACCGACTTCATGTCGCCGCATTCGAGCGCCGAGCGGCGGCTGCGCGACGCGGTGCTGGCGCTGGCGCCTAAGGCCGAGTTCGCGCGCCGCATGATTAATTCGGGCCGGCTGTCAGTGCCGATGGTTTACAACTCGCCGCTCTCGACGCCGGACGACGCGCCGTTTGCCGGCCAAGCGAAACTCGGCGCGCCGTTGCCGGATACGCCGCTGACACGCGCGGACGGTTCGCCGACGCATTTGGTGGAAAACCTGCACGGCGAATTCGAGCTCATTCACGTCAAGAACGGCGATGGCGCGAATAGCGGCGCGCCGCACGTCTCCGACGGCATCGCGTTGACCGTGATCGGTGAGGATTTTTTCGATGAAAGCGGCACGTTCGCGCAGCGTTTCGACGCGACGCCGGGCGCGACCTATCTCATCCGTCCCGACCAGCATTTATGCGCGCGTTGGCGGGCTTTCGATACCGTCGCCGTTTCGCGCGCACACCGGCGCGCCTTGCAGAGGTGAACCGATGGCGAAGCTCGTCACCACCTCGCAATTTGCCAATCCCGACGCCGCCTATTTGGCGCTCGTGGAAGCGCGGCGGAATCTTTCAGGCGCGGAGGCGGCAGAGCTCGACACGAGGCTGGTGCTCATCCTCGCCAACCACGTCGGCGATCTCGAAGTGTTGCGCGATGCGATCGCGCTGGCGAAACAAACGGTGTCAACCGCGCGATGAACGTCAAGAATATCGGCCCATTTCCGTCGGGATGGCTCGTGATCGGGCTGCTCGTTGCAAGCGCCGTCCTTTGGGCGGTGCTTTTCTTTGTCACGCTGCCGCACCTTCAACTTTTGGCGGGCGGCGCGGAGCCTTTCGACGTCAGGCCGTGGGGATATGGCTACGGGGGGGCGCGCGCATTTCTCGCCTCGATCGGTGAGCAGGGGCGCGCCTATTATCTCAATCCCGAACTCATTCTCGATAGCTTTTTCCCGCCGCTTTATGCGGTGTCGCGCGCGCTCGCATTGTGGTGGCTGACCATGCCGGGGCGGTGGCGTGCTGGCGCAACGCCGGTCGGCTGGCGCCGGACGCTAATCGCGCTTCCGCTCGCCGAAGCGATCCTCGATTGGGGCGAGAACGTCTGCATCGCGACAATGCTGTGGAGATGGCCGGAGCTGTCGCCGGGTCTGGTGGCCGTTTCCAGTGCAGCGACCCGGCTGAAGCTCGTGGCCGCGGCACTTACCGAAATTTCGATGGTCGTGCTTGCCGCCGCTGCCGTGTTGCGTTGGTGCAAGCTTCGGCGCGGGTAACGAAGTCAGCGCGAGCGTCTGCGCTTTGGCTCATCCCACATCGTCACACCCGGCAATTGGCCGGGCATGACGAATTCAAATCCTGTGCCGCACTAAAAGGTCAGCGCGTGCATTCGATGGCGACGAAGTCGTCGCAATTGGCGCCGTGGCAGGCGCCAGGGCCGCTTGTGGGGATGGCGCCGGTGATGTCGTCGCGATCGACCTTGCGGAACGACAGGGCCTGTCCGAATTCGTGTGAGTGGCAATAGGCATTTGCCGCCGCCGTGCCGCAGGCCGCGCCGGAGGCGAGGCAGCGGTCGACGCCGTAGCCGTCGCCGTTATTGGCGACGATGAAGATGCGCTTTTCCGCGTGTGCGGCGCCCGCACTGAACAGCACGGCGGCAAAAACCGCGGCCGCGATCATGGAACGCATTGAACCCCCAACCGGCGCCGGACGCGCCGCAAACCCCGTGTCTATGAACATGAAGAATGCGACGATGGAGTTAAGACGGCGTTAACCCCACGATCCGAAGAGCGGGCGCTCGCGGTGCCGTCGCTGATTCGCTGTGAGCGGGGGAAAGTGGCTGACCCGGCGCGCGCTATGCCCTTGGGATGCCGGATACTTTGCGGGTGCCTGCGCCTTAGGAGTGGTTTACGACTTCCTGCAAGGCGCGTGGCCATTCGGTATGGTCGAGGTCATATAGGCTAGCGTACCCGAAGGGCGATGGTGGACAGAGGTCCAAAGTTGATCGCGGAATCGATACTGACCTGTCCTAAGTGTGGCACCGGGCGACTGAAACAATGCCGACGGATGCTTGCCAGTTCTTCTATGACTGCAAGGGGTGTGGAGAGCGGCTAAAGCCTCTCCCGGGTGATTGTTGCGTGTTCTGTTCCTACGGTTCTGTGCCGTGCCCGCCTATTCAGGCGAACGCCAGTTGCCGGCCCCCCACCGAGCCAAACCGTTGATGCCAAACCCTTGACGCGATGTTCGTCCTCGACCATTGTGCGCGCCATGAACGGCACCAATCAGGTCTGCGGCATTCGTCCGGAGATTATTCGCTAGCGATAACGCTGGCGGTGGCCGTCTTTTCTCATCATCGAGACCGATGGACGCCCGGCCAGCAGGCTAGAGGCGTATAATTCGATTCGATGCGATGGAACTGAAACTTTACGATACGCTGACGCGCGAGAAGCGGGTTTTCCGCCCGCTCGATCCGTCGAATGTCCGCATGTATGTGTGCGGGCCGACGGTGTACGACTTCGCTCATATCGGCAACGCGCGGCCGGTGATCGTGTTCGACGTGCTGTTCCGTTTGCTGCGCCATCTCTACGGTGCCGATCACGTCACCTACGTGCGCAACATTACCGACGTCGACGACAAGATCAACGCGCGGGCGGCGGAAGAATATCCCGATCTACCGCTCAACGAAGGGATCCGCAAGGTCACGGAAAAGACCGACGCGCAATTCCACGAGGACGTGGCCGCGCTCGGCTGCCTGCCGCCGACCAAAGAGCCGCGCGCGACCGAGCACATCGCCGAGATGCGCACGCTGATCGAGCGGCTGGTCAAATCCGGCAATGCCTACGTCGCCGAGGACAACGTGCTGTTCAGCGTTCCCTCGATGCCGGATTACGGCCGGCTGTCGCGGCGGCCGCTCGACGAAATGATCGCCGGCGCGCGCGTCGAAGTGGCGCCCTACAAGAAGGATCCGCAGGATTTCATTCTCTGGAAGCCGTCAAAACTCGGCGAACCGGCCTGGCCGTCGCCGTGCGGCATCGTCGTGCCCGGCCGTCCCGGCTGGCACATCGAATGTTCGGCGATGTCGTGGAAATATCTGGGCGAAACCTTCGACATCCACGGTGGCGGCATCGACCTCGTGTTCCCGCACCACGAGAACGAGATCGCGCAATCGCGCTGCGCTTTCCATACGCCGATGATGGCGAATTACTGGATGCACAACGGCTTCTTGCAGGTAGAGGGCGAGAAGATGTCGAAGTCGCTCGGGAATTTCGTGACGATTCACCAATTGCTGCGAGATTGGAACGGTTATTCTTGGCCCGGTGAGGCCCTTCGCCTAAATATGTTGCGGGCCCACTATCGCCAGCCAATCGACTGGACATTCAATTCGCTCGATGAATCTCACAAGATTCTGTGGGACTGGTATGGAGATCTTGAAGGGCTACAATCAGAAAATCGAGTATCCATTGACGCTATTCATTACCTTTGTGATGACCTCAACACATCGCAGCTAATTGCCGAACTGCATAGCTTGCGGCGCAAGAGAGAGTTCCAATCTCTATTGAGCACTCTTCAGTTTCTAGGATTCTCTGGCGACAAGTCCAAACTCGCGCGCACCCGTGTTCTGCTTGTGCAAAACAATACTTTCGACGTTGCTACTCAAGTGGTTAGAGAAAATCTGCGACGGCAGACAGAGGTCATTGCACAAATCGGGTCGGAGGTGATGAATCCACCATTACCACTCATTGCGGAACAAATCGATCAGCTGATCGCAAAGAGAGATGAGGCCCGCAAGGCCAAAGACTTTAAGGAAGCCGATCGTATCCGAGATGAACTTGCCACCCTGGGTATCCGTCTCAAAGACAATCCAGACGGCACTTCGACGCCGGAGATCGCGCGATGACCGCCCGCCCGCAAACCAAGCTCGCGATGCGGCCGATGCTGCCGGCGGATGTGCCGTTCCTTGCGGAAATTTTCCGCGCCAGCATCGAGGAATTGTCCGCCGACGACTACAGCGAGGGGCAGCGGCAGGCGTGGGCGTCGGCGGCCGACGATGAGGAGGAGTTCGGCGCGCGGCTTTCCGGTGAGCTGACTTTGGTAGCGACTATTGGCAGCGACGCCATTGGATTCGCCGCGCTTGCGGACAATACGCGCCTCGACATGCTCTATGTGCATCCGGTCGCGGCCGGGCAGGGCGCTGCCGCCATGCTGTGCGACGCGCTGGAGAAGCTCGCGGGCGCGCGCGGTGCGAAAGACCTCACGGTCGAGGCAAGCGATACGGCAAGCGGCTTTTTCGAGCGGCGCGGTTACGTCCCTAAAACCCGCAACACGGTGACGGTCGGCGGCGAGTGGATCGCCAATACGACGATGGTGAAGTCGCTTACCGCTACCACCGCCGACGCCCAAGGGAGCGTATGATGAAACGCCAGGACATGCCGTTCCAGCGCCACTGGCTCTACTATCTGGTGCTCAAATACGCGGTGATCGGGGTCGCGGCCGTCGTCGCGCTCTATACCGCCTATCGGCTTTACTCGGGCTGAAATATGCCGCGGCAGGAGTTTTCACCATGAACCGCTCGACCTTTCTGGGCATACGGACCCACCATCTGGCGATTGCGATCATCGCCATCGTGATCGCAGTTGCGCTGGCGTCGAATTACTATCTTTGGTGAGGTATTTTAGTCATGTCCCGCGAGCGGCTTTATTTGTTCGACACCACGCTGCGCGACGGCGCGCAGACGAACGGCGTCGATTTCACGCTCGCCGACAAGCTCACCATCGCGCGCATGCTCGATGACCTCGGCGTCGACTATATCGAAGCCGGCTATCCCGGCGCCAATCCGACCGACACCAATTTTTTCGCGCAGAAGCGGCCGATGCACGCGCGGGTCACCGCGTTCGGTATGACGCGGCGGCCAGGACGCTCTACGTCGAACGACCCCGGCCTTGCCGCGATCCTTGCCGCCGAGGCTGACGCCATCTGCTTCGTCGCCAAATCCTGGGATTATCACGTGCGCGTTGCGCTGGAGACGACCGAGGAGGAAAACCTCGCCTCGATCCGAGACAGCGTGCGCGCCGCCAAGGCCAAAGGCCGCGAGGTGCTGTTAGACTGCGAGCATTTCTTCGACGGCTACAAGGCCAATCCGGCCTATGCGCTCGCCTGCGCCAAAGCCGCGTATGACGAGGGGGCGCGTTGGGTCGTGCTGTGCGATACCAACGGCGGCACACTGCCGCACGAAGTGGAAAAGATCGTCGGCGAAGTGTGTAGGCAAATCCCCGGCGACCACATCGGCATCCACGCCCATAACGACACCGAGCAGGCGGTGGCGAACTCGTTCGCCGCGTTGCGCGCCGGCGCGCGGCAAATCCAGGGCACGCTCAATGGGTTAGGCGAGCGCTGCGGTAACGCCAATCTCGTTTCCATCATTCCGACGCTGAAGCTCAAGCCGCAATACGCGGAAAAATTCGAGATCGGCGTGTCGGACGAGGCGCTAGGTCACATTGCCCGCGTCTCACACGGGCTCGACGATATCCTCAATCGCGCCGCCGACCGAACTGCACCCTATGTCGGCGAGAGCGCGTTCGCCACCAAGGCCGGCATTCACGCTTCCGCCATCCTGAAGGACCCGGCGACCTATGAGCATGTCGCGCCGGAGCGCGTCGGCAACAAGCGCAAGCTGCTCATCTCCGATCAATCCGGCCGCTCGAACCTGCTTGCCGAACTCGACCGCATCGGCTTCGCCGTCGACAAGGACGATCCGCGCCTCTCGCGCCTCCTCGACGAGGTCAAGGAGCGCGAGGCCATTGGTTACGCCTACGAAGCGGCGGACGCCTCGTTCGAGCTGCTGGCCCGGCGGCTCCTCGGCAAGGTGCCCCGCTACTTCGACGTGGAGAAATTCGATGTCAGCGTCGAGCAGCGCATCAACGCCAAGGGCGAACGCGTCACCGTCAGCATGGCGGTGGTGAAGGTAAAGGTCGGCGACGACCTTCTCATCTCCGCCGCCGAAGGCAACGGTCCGGTGAACGCGCTCGACGTCGCGTTGCGCAAGGACCTCGGCAAATATCAGAGCTACATCACCGGGCTTGAACTGACCGATTATCGCGTGCGTATCCTCAATGCCGGCACGGAGGCGGTCACGCGCGTGTTGATCGAGAGCGCCGACGAAAGCGGCGATCACTGGACCACGATCGGGGTCTCTTCCAACATCATCGATGCGTCGTTCCAGGCGCTGATGGACTCGATTGTTTATAAGCTGCTGAAGTCCGGTGCGCCGGCGTGAGGATTTTCCATGATCGACCACATCTCCGTCGCGGTGCGCGATCTTGTTAAGGGTGAGCAATTCTACGCCGCGCTTCTGGGGCCGCTCGGCCTGATAAAGCTGCGCGAATGGCCGAATGCCGCGATCGGTTTTGGCAAAAAATATCCGGAGTTCTGGATCAATCGCCGCGACGCCATGGACCGCATCGCCGACGACAGCGGCGTGCACATCTGGCTGCGCGCGTCCGATACCGCGGCAGTCGATGCCTTCCACGCCGCAGCGCTTACGGCCGGCGGAGCCTCGGACGGCGAGCCGGGATTGCGGCCGCATTATTACGGAGGATACTATGCCGCCTTCATCCGCGATCCCGACGGTAACCGTATCGAGGCGGTGACGTTCTTGCGGGAAGGAGCGGAGTTATAGCCGCTCCGCCGGCACCGCCAATTTCATTTCCGCTTCGCTCACCGCGCGCGCCGCCTCACGCAGCTTCGGCAGGATGTCCTCGATGCGATCGACGACGAGGAGATCGAAGCCCTTGGCCGGCGAAGGCACCAGCCCGAGTATGCGCATATGCGCTAGGAGCGCGAGTAGCGGGTCCCAAAAGCCGTTTATGTTGGCGATCAAGATTGGCTTCTTGTGGCGGCCGAGCTGGGCCCAAGTCATTTGTTCGACGAGTTCCTCGAGCGTGCCGACGCCGCCCGGCAAGGCGACGAAGGCGTCGGCGCGATCGAACATGATGCGCTTGCGCTCGTGCATATCGCGCGTCACGATTTGCTCTTGCGCCAGTCGCCGCGGCCGCTCCTTGGCGGTGAGGAATTCCGGAATGATGCCGGTGGCCGCGCCGCCGTGTTCGATCACGGTACCGGCGACAGCGCCCATCAGGCCGATGGAGCCGCCGCCGTAAACCAGCCGCACGCCGTTTTCGGCGAGGATTTTGCCGAAACCGCGCGCGGCCTCGGCGAAAGCCGGGTCGGTGCCCGGGCTCGATCCGCAATACACGCAGATCGCATTGATTTTGCTCATAGAGTCACACTCATAAAGGGTTAGATGTGGCGGCGATTCGTTCGCGGCGCAAGCTATTTGAGCGGAATTGAGAAGGCCACGCGCCAGTGCGGGAGACAGGAAGAATCTCTATATGACAACGCGGTGGCGGCCCAGCGGGGCCCGCCAAGGTCATACTTTGCAATGAGCAACATCAGAATACCCACTCCTCGTCCCAGGCGCGAACTGAGAGCCGACGGCGGGGCGCTGTTCTCGACGCTGTTCCATCTCTGGCCCTATATCTGGCCGAGCGACCGCCGCGACCTGAAAGCCCGCGTCGTGTTCGCGAGTGTGCTGATCTTCGTCGCCAAGCTCGCGACCGTCGCGGTGCCGTTCACCTTCAAATGGGCGACCGATGCGCTGGCCGGCCACGGCACCGCGCCGATCGGGCCCAACGATTGGCTCGCCTGGGCGATTGCGACGCCGGTCATGATGACGCTCGCTTATGGCGGCATGCGCATCGTGATGGGCGTACTCACGCAATGGCGCGACGGCATTTTCGCCAAGGTGGCGATGCACGCGGTGCGGCGGCTGGCGATGCTCACCTTCGAGCATATGCATATGCTGTCGTTGCGGTTCCATCTCGACCGCAAAACCGGCGGGCTGACGCGCACCCTCGAGCGTGGGCGCAACGCCATCGAGACCATCGTGCGTATGTTGCTGTTGCAGCTGCTCCCGACCATCGTCGAGCTGGCGTTGATCGTCTGGGTTCTGCTGTTTCATTTCGACTGGCGCTACGTCGTTGTGATCATGCTCACGGTCGCGCTCTATGTCGGATTCACCTTCTACGCCACCGAGTGGCGCATCGGCATCCGCCGCAAGATGAACGAGAGCGACACCGACGCCAACGCCAAGGCGATCGATTCGCTGCTCAACTACGAGACCGTCAAATATTTCTCCGCCGAAGAGCGCGAGGCCAAGCGCTACGATCGCTCGATGGCGCGCTACGAAGACGCGAGCGTCAAGGCCTATACCTCGCTCGCGGTCCTCAATGCCGGGCAGGCGGTCATCTTCACGGCCGGGCTGGCGGCGACGATGGTGCTGTGCGCCTACGGCATCGA
>Ga0182024_10008891_pt1 | contig 20986 bp, 22 predicted proteins | sample P32metaG_FD_120480 | JGI IMG/M metagenome (GOLD analysis project Ga0182024, IMG submission 120480) | Permafrost microbial communities from Stordalen Mire, Sweden - P3-2 metaG (Illumina Assembly) | ecosystem: Environmental > Terrestrial > Soil > Wetlands > Permafrost | place: Sweden: Stordalen...
CGCCCTTGCCGCCATCGACAACCTCGGCAAAGGCGCGGCCGGACAGGCGGTGCAGAACGCCAATCTGATGCTGGGGTTGCCGGAAACTACAGGGCTGTCGGCGGGGCCGCTTTGGCCGTGAACGATTCGGCGTGATATACTGAAATCATGGTCAAGCATATCGACAAGACTCCGCCCCCGACGAACATTGAGCTTATCGCCGATCCGGACGAGGGCGGTTTCACGGCGAGATTGCCGGATATTCCCGCTTACGGCGAAGGAGAAACAGAAGAAGCGGCGATCGCCGACCTGCGCGATGCGCTGACGGGTTACATTGAAACTTTTGGTCTCGAAGATGCAATGAGAGCTGTCGTTACTCCCCAGTTGAGGCCCAACGCGCTGGACTAACATTATGACCCGATTACTCGAACAAGCACTAGACAAGCTTCGCGACTTGCCCGAACCGGACCAGGATTCCATCGCCAGACTCGTTCTAGATGAACTGGAGTCCGAGAGACGTTGGGACAGCCTTTTCGATAAGTCCCCCGAAAAACTTGCGAAGCTGGCTGACAAGGCTTGGCGTGAGCACGAAGCCGGAGCAAGCCAGCCTCTCGATCCGGATAAACTGTGATCTCGCGCACCAGCACGGACTTTCGGCGAGATTTGGCCGCCCTGCCGTCGGATATTCGCAAACAGGCGCGAGCAGCATACGAGCTTTTTCAAGCTGATCCCCATCACCCGAGCCTGCGATTCAAAAAGCTTCCGCCTCATCAAGATATTTGGTCGGTGCGCATTACCGGCGGCTATCGCGCGGTTGGACGATGGCGCGATGATGTGATCTTGTGGTTTTTCATCGGTTCCCACGCCGATTACGAAAAGCTACTCGATCGCGTCGGCCGCTGAGGTTTCATCTTGGGCCGTCAATGGCCGCCGCAGCGCCGGGAGTGGGCGAACGGGAAACAGGTGGCCGTGCAATCAGTTTCGGAATAGGCGCCGGCTCGCCGCGCTGTTCTCGCTCGTGGGCGGATTTCAGCAGATTGCGCAGGGCCATCAAAATCAAGTCGCTCTCCATGAAACTCGGCGGCATGCGGAGATAAACGGTTCGCTCGTCGATCACGCTCAATCTTCCGGGAGCGCCGATCAAACCCGCCTGGGCGCGGGCGGCGTCGCGGACCTTCATCACCACGTCGGGATCCTTGCGGATGATGCTGTCGATACCGAACAGGCCGGCGAGAAGCTTTAGTTCCGTCAATGCGAACAGCAGCACCGCCGGCCGCGGCAGTTCGCCGAATGCGTCGGTTACGTCCTTTTCCAGTAATGCCAGTTCCTCGACCGCACGGCAGCGCGTCAGACGGCGATAGACGTCCATACGCTGCCGGTCGGCGGAGATGAACGGTTTGGGAATGAACGCACCCAGGCCGATCTCCACATGGGCTTCCGGTTGCGTCGCCTTGGGCTGATTTTTCAGTTGCCGCGTCGCTTCCTCCAGTAACTGACAGTACATCTCGTATCCAACGGCGGCGATGTGGCCGCTCTGTTCAGGGCCGAGGATGTTCCCGGCCCCGCGGATTTCCAGGTCGCGCATGGCGATCTTGAAGCCCGCCCCCAGGTGGCTGTATTCCTCAATCGCCTTGAGCCGCTTGGCCGCCACCGGCGTGATCGGGCGATCGGCGGGCAGCAGCAGATAGCAATAGGCGCGATTCTTGTACCGCCCCACGCGGCCGCGCAATTGGTGCAGTTCGCTGAGGCCGAAGCGATCGGCCTGGTTGATAAAGATCGTGTTGGCGTTGGCAATGTCCAGGCCGCTTTCGATGATCGTGGTGCAGACGAGAATGTCGGCCTCGTGGCGGATGAATTTCAGCATCACGTCTTCCAATTCACCTTCTCCCATCTGTCCGTGCCCGATCAGCACGCGGGCTTCGGGGACCATGCTCTGGATGCGGTCGGCCATTTCGATGATGCTATGCACGCGATTGTGAACGAAATAAATCTGCCCTTCGCGGGCCAGTTCGCGCAGCAGCGCCTGCTTGATGCGGGCGGCGTCAAAACTCATCACCTCCGTGACGACGCTGCGCCGATCGCGCGGTGCGGTCGTCAGGTTACTGATGTCGCGCAGCCCCAGCAGACTCATGTGGAGTGTCCGCGGAATCGGCGTGGCCGACATGGTGAGCACGTCCACCATCCGCCGCATTTGCTTGAGCCGCTCCTTGTGCGTGACGCCGAAGCGCTGTTCTTCGTCGATGACGACCAGGCCAAGATCGGCGAACTTCACATCGGGCGACACAAGGCGATGCGTGCCGATGAGGATATCCACCTGCCCGGCCGCCAGACGCTTGACGATTTCCTTCTGCTCCCGCGAACTTTTGAAGCGGCTGATGGATTCGATGGCGAACGGATAATTGGCCATCCGCTCGCGGAACGAGCGGTAGTGCTGCTCGGCCAGCACGGTCGTTGGCACCAGCACGGCAACCTGCCTGCCGAACTCGACGGCTTTGAACGCGGCCCGCATGGCCAGTTCGGTTTTGCCGTAACCAACGTCGCCGCACAGCAGCCGATCCATCGGGCGCGGCATGGTCATGTCTTTCTTGATCTCTATCGCGGCGACGGTCTGATCCTCCGTCGGCTCATACGGAAACTCCGCTTCGAATTCCTTCTGCCAATCGGTGTCTGGCGGATAGGCCGTCCCCTGCTCGGCGGCGCGGGCGGCCTGAACTTCGATCAATTCAGCGGCCAGATCCATCACCGCTTCGGAGACGCTGGCCTTTTGCTTCTCCCACACGCCGCTGCCGAGGCGCGAAAGTTTTGGATGCCCATGAAACCCGCCGATGTATTTCTGAATGAGATTGATCCGCGATGCCGGAACGTGCAGCGCCGCCTGATCAGCGAATCGCAGCGTCAGGTATTCCTCGCTCTGACCTTCCTTCACCAGCGTTTGCATTCCCGTGAAGCGGGCGATGCCGTGGGCGACGTGAACGACGTAATCGCCGACTTTCAGATCGAGAAACGAATCGACCGGCCGCGCCGCGATCTGCCGGCCGACGCGGCGGCGCTGTTCGTATCGGTGGAATAGTTCATGGTGGCCTAGAAGCGCAAGCCCGCCGGCGCCTTCCTCTTCCCAGACGAAGCCGCGATGCAGATAGCCGATGGGCGTGTCGATCTTGCCGCTCAGGCCGGGCGAAGATTGTTCCAGCAGTTCGCCGAATCGCTGTTTCTCGCCGGCATTTTCGCAGAAGACGGTGACATGGTGCGTCGTGCAAAGCTCGGTGAGTTCCGCGACGGCTTTCTTCGCCTCCGTCTCAAATCGCATCAGCGACCGGATCGGCAGCGTCACATGCGGCACTCGCTTGTCCACCAGCGTGTGAATCGCCGACGCCGACTGGTCAAACTGCGACAGCTCCAGCCGCGTGAACGCGGCGGCGTGATTCAGAATCGCGGCCAGCGGATAGACGCCCTTCGCATCAGGCAGACGATCCAGATAACTGCGAGCCTGTTCCGCGATCTCCAGCGGCGCCCAGAGCGCGACGATCGTGTCGGGCGGCAGCAGGCTCAATAGATATGTGCTGTCGGATGTATCCGGCAACTGACCCTTGATGTCGGGGATGGTGATGGATTCAAGCGTTTCGCCGGAGCCGAGGGATTCAAGATCGAAGCGGCGGATGGACTCGATCTGATCGCCGAAGAAGTCGATGCGGATCGTGAGGCCGACCAGCTCCGCCGCCTGCTCGAATTCTCCGGCGAGATAAATGTCGATGATGCCGCCGCGTACGGCGAAATCGCCGGGGACTTCGACCTGCTCAAGGCGGTTGTATCCATGTTCGCTCAGCCAGACGATCAGCTTTTCCGCCTCCATCGCCATGCCGCTGCGCAGCGGCAGGAGCAGTTGCGATATTTGTTTCTTTGATGGAACTGATTGCATCAGCGCGGGGATGGCGGAAACAATAAGCGGCGGCGGCCCGGCGGAATCGGCGGCGGTGGCGAGGCGGCTGACCAGACGCAGCCGGTTGGAGACCTGCTCCTCGCTCACTCGCCCCATGCCGCCGACCAGCTCGAGCGCCGGCAGTATCTGCGGACGGCGGCCGATGAAAAGCTCCAGGTCGTCGGCCAGGTCGTCAGCCTCGTCGATGTGGCCGCAGACCAGCAGCATCGGCCGATGCAGTTGCCCCTCGATCGCCGCAAGAACCGCTGCCACGCTGCTGCCCCACAGGCCGGACACGCTCAGCGTATTGGCTTGCGACAATTGCGGAGCCAACGCGCGCAGCGCAGGCGCAGCGACCAGCCGCCGGATGTCGCCGGGATGGGTGGGTTCAGCCAACTTGAGAGCATGGTAGCGCGGCGGCGGCGTCCCGTAAAGCTAGTCCTGATCAAGTGGTTTGAATCGAGCAAAAACCCCGATAACGTGATAGAATAGGAGTGGTGCCACGATGATTGCACTAACCGCACAAGAAAAACAGGTCGTCGAATTGTTCAACCGGCTTCCGGCCGAGCGCCAAAGGTATGTCATGCTTCTGATGCTTCGGACCGACGCCGATCGGTGGTCGCGCTACCAAAAGGAGGGGGAAGTGCGGCTTCGCGCTCTCGCTTTGGAGCGCGGACTGGACTGGGACAAGTTAGATGACGACGAGCGCCAGGACTTCGTGGAGGAGATTGTTCGAGAGGTTCCGGCGTGAAACTCGTCGTCGTCTTCGACACGAGCGTATTGGTTTCGGCTTTGGGTTGGGGCGGAAAACCCGGACAACGCGTGCGGCTTGCCAGGGATGGAACGATCGACGGAATCACCTGTCCCGAAATACTGCACGAATTGACGAACGTACTGTCCGCGAAACTAACGTGGAATGCCGAGCGAATTGTTGAAGTGGTCGGCTCGTTGGAACTTTTCCTTCGGCCCGTCACCATCGCAGGCAAGGTGAGCGGGATCAGCGCTGATCCGACTGATGAAAAAATCCTCGAATGCGCAACCGCGGGCGGGGCCAGCCACATTGTGACCAGCGACAAAAAGCATCTTCTGCCAATACGGAATTTCCAAGGCATCGAAATCGTGTTACCGTCTGATCTGTTGCGCATCGCACAGGCAACGTAAGATCGAAGCGATGAAATCCGCGTGGCTGCGACGATTCGTCTTGGCGGCGGTTCTGCTCGCGCCATCGGGTTGCGGAGTCAGCTACGATCCCGCCGTCACGCTCCCGTATCTTGCGTCCGATCAACTGGAAGGCCGCGGTGTTGGCACGCCGGGCCTGGAAACGGCGGCGAACTATATCGCGGATCATTACCGCCGCGCGGGGCTCAAACCGCTGCCGGGACTCGATGGATATTTTCAGCCGTTCGATTTCGTGACGTCACGAAAGCCGGCCGTGAATTGTGCTTTGCTGATCGCCGGACGATCGCTCACGCTTGATAAAGACTATCGGCCGCTGGCGATCTCCGGCGAAGGTGCGTTTGCCGGACCGGTCGTCTTTGCCGGCTACGGAATCACCAGCGCGGCGAATAGCTATGACGATTACGCCGGTCTGGACGTTCACGGAAAAGTCGTGCTGGCCATGCGATTCGAGCCGATGGACGCGGAACACAAAAGCCTGTTCGCTCCGATCGGGTTCGACTGGTCGGACGACGCGCGATTGGAGAACAAAATCCAGACGGCTCGAAAACACGGAGCGGCGGCGCTGATCCTGATCACGCCCGCCGGGTTGCAAAGCTCCGATCCGCTCACGCCGTTCGCGCCATCGTCAGCCGCGTCGCTTGGCCTGCCGACAATCCACGTCAAACGCGCGGCCGTCGAAGCAATTCTGTTCGATGGAATTCACTACGACTCCAGCGGCAAGCCGATCGCGCAAGTTCGTGCCGGCGTTGTGGCCACGGGCAATGTGCAGATCACACGAACCACCGTTCGCGTGGAAAACGTCGCGGCCTGCGTCCCGGGCGCCGGGCCACATGCCGACCAGTATGTGATTGTGGGCGCACATTACGATCATCTGGGCCGCGGCGCATGGGGCGGCATTCTCGGCCCGCGCGGCGCGATCTATCATGGGGCCGACGACAACGCCTCCGGCACGGCGACGCTGCTGGAACTGGCCCAGCGCGCGGCGGCCGGACCGCCGCGGCAGCGGACCGTCGTGTTCTGCTCGTTCACCGCGGAGGAAGAGGGCCTGATCGGCTCGCGCTATTTCACCGCTCATCCGCCGCTGGATTTGCATCGTGTCGTGGCGATGCTGAACATGGACATGGTCGGCCGCATGAAGGGGAATGTCATATACGTCGGCGGTCGCGGCACGGCCGCCGATCTGGATGCCGTTGTGAAGCGGGCCGCTGATAATGGAGAAGTCGCCGTCCGCCCGCTTCCCGTCGGCGTCGGCGGACGCGGCGGCCTGGGGCCGAGCGATCACATGTCGTTCGCATTGCAAAAGATTCCGGTCCTCATGCTCTTCAGCGGCATGCACGCGGACTATCATCGTCCATCGGACACGGCGGAGAAGATCAACTACACGGGAATCCAAAAGACCGCTGATTTCGCCGGGCGGCTGATCGACGGCTTGTCGGCGATGGATCGGGAGCCGTACGATGCGAGCAGTGACATCGCCTCGATGACTATCGGCATCGTGCCGGCGTCGAACGATCATCTGCCCGGCGCGGCGCTGGGCATCGTCGCCGGCTACCCCGCTGACGACACGGAAACAGGCGTGCCGGTGCGAGTCGTCTCCAGCGGTTCCGCCGCGGCGGCCGCCGGAGTGCAAGGCGGCGATGTCATCAGGCAATGGAACGGTCAAGACATGATCGGCTTGGCCGATCTGGCCCAGCACCTCGCCACGTCGCACGCGGGCGACATCGTGACGTTGAAAGTTCAGCGCGGCTCCAAAATGCTGCTTCTTCATGCGAAACTGGATGAGCGGAAGGAATGATCGAATGACGAAATTGGGAATCATCATCGTGGACCACGGCTCGCGGCTGGAGCCGAGCAATCGGATGCTGGAGGAAGTGGCCGCACTTTTCGCACGGCGGTTTGAGGAGCGCTACGGCATCGTGGAGCCTGCCCACATGGAAATCGCCGAGCCGTCGATCGCCACGGCGTACGCCAAATGCGTCCAGCGCGGAGCGGAGCGCGTCGTGGTTTGCCCGTTTTTTCTGGGGCCGGGAAAGCACTGGACCAATGACATTCCGCGCCTGACCGCCGAGGCGTCGCAAAAGTTTCCGGGGACGCATTATCATGTCACCATGCCGCTGGGGATTGATGATCTGATTCTGGATTTGCTGGAGAAGCGCGTGCGGTTTTGCGACAAAAGTGAGTTTGATTGCGAGAGCTGCAGGGGGACGATGAGGAGCGGGACGACCCGTTAGACAAGCCGCTAGCATTATGCTATCATTTTCTATCATGTTAGAAAGGTGGTTGCCATGTCGGACGTACTGATACGCGGGCTTTCGATGAAGGCGGTCAACGGCCTCAAAGATCGCGCCCGGCGCAACGGTCGGTCGCTGCAAGGCGAGGCAAAAACAATCCTTGAGCAGGCTGCGGGGACTGGAAGCAAGGAGGTTGCTCGGATGCTTGGGGCGTGGAAGAAACGGTTCGCGGGACGCCGATTTTCCTCAAGCGTGAAGATCATTCGCAAGGACCGCGAACAATGAAACGTTGCGTCGTTGACGGCAGCGTCATTGCGGCGGCATTTTTTCAAGAGGAATACGCGGACCAGGCCGAACGGTTGCTGGCCGTCACGCCGGAACTATTTGCGCCCGACCTCATTCATGCCGAAATCGCCAACGTGATTTGGAAGCGATTTAAAGGGCGCGAGATAGACGAGGCGGAGGCGGGTGAACTGCTGCGCGATGTGCACGCCCTGTCGCTGAGAACGGTCTCGTGCGCCGAATTGGCGCCGATGGCGCTCACATTGGCAATACAGACGGGTCAAACCGCCTATGATTGTCTTTACCTCGCGCTGGCAATCAAATCGAATTGCGCATTTCTGACTGCGGACAAACGATTTTGGCATGCCGCAATGAAACATAAGTCGCTGGGCGCATCAGTGGCGTGGATCGGTAACGAGTCGCTGTAGGCAGTCCTGTTCGCCGATCGTTCTGGTGCGGCGCGGGCTGGAAAAAAGTGGGAGACGGCTTCTCCACGGCGACTCACACGAGGCCTAACGCCAGCCGGTCCTTTTCGGTTTCCAAATCGTACCAAGACTGCAAGTTCATCCAGAAGCGGTCGGAAAGCCCGAAAAAGAGGGAAAGGCGCAGGGCCGTGTCGGCGGTGATGGCTCGCTTGCCGTGGACGATCTCGTTTATGCGTCGCGGCGGCACCGAAATGCTTCGAGCGAGGCGGTACTGCGAAATCGCGTGCGGCTTCAAGAATTCTTCCAGAAGAATTTCGCCGGGGTGAATTGGTTTGAGTCTCTTTCGCATGGCTGTTCTCCGCGTCAATGATAATCGACAATTTCAAGGTTCCAAGCTTCGCCGCAACATGAACAATTTGGCTTTCAGGCTCGCCAGTGTGTATAATACACATCGTGGCCAGCAGCCGCGATATTGTGCGTCGATTGGTCGATGACGGATGGGTGCTGGTGCGAACCAAAGGCGACCATCACCAGTATAAACATCCGGTCAAACCGGGGCTGGTGACGGTTCCGCATCCGAAGAAGGATCTGCCGATCGGCACACTGCGGAGCATTTACCGTCAGGCCGGTTGGAAATGGGAGTAGCCATGCGATATCCGATCGTCATTCACAAGGACCGCAAGAGCGATTACGGAGTTACCGTGCCGGACCTTCCGGGATGTTTCTCGGCCGGAAAAACCATGGACGAGGCGATGACGATGGCGAAGGAGGCGGTGGAACTGCATCTGGAAGGCTTGATCGAGGAGGGTTTGCCAATCCCCGATCCCAGCGCCATTGAGCGTCACAAGCGGAATGCGGATTTTTCAGGGGGAACGTGGGCGATTGTGGAAGTGAATATGAGCGATCTGCGCTCTCCGGCGAAGCGGGTGAATATCACACTGCCCAGACGGGTTCTGGAATCCATCGACCACTTTGCGGTCAAGCATGGCGAGACGCGCTCAGGTCTGCTGGCCAAGGCGGCGACGAATTATATTGCAGCGCGGCGGACGTCGCGTAAGCGGCCGGCGTGATGCAGGGCAATCACTGATCCGCATAAACCTTGTGCCGGGGCCGGCCGCGGAGGATTTCAGTGCGGCCCCAGGCGGTGGCTTTGGCGAAAGCTTCGCTTTTCAAAAAGGCCTGGAAATCCTCGAATTTCTGCCATTGGCTGAGGATCACGTAGCTGCCGGGGGATTGGACGTCCTGGTACATCCGCGTTTCGACGTGGCCGGGGAGCGTCTTCAGGGCCTCCAGAACTTTTCCGAAGCCGGTCTCGAATTCGTGGCCTTTGCCTTCGATCACGTCGTAGTGCATTCCAATCGTTGTCATGGTGAACACACCCTACCACAAGAGGTCGGCGGCGCGAAAGACCGGGCCGTCGGTGCAGGCGAGACGATAGATCCAATCGCGGCCGTCCGGGCGGCCAAAAGCGCGAACTTTGATGCAGCAGCTCTGGCAGGTTCCCATGCCGCAGGCCATGGCCCGCTCGACTGCGATCTGACATTCCAAACCGCGCGCGTTGGCGATCTCGGCGACGCGCTTCATCATCGGTTCGGGGCCGCAGGTGTAAATGACAGGATTGGTCCCGCGGCCGGGGCCGTCGAGATGGGCTTCAAGTGCCGCGGTGACGTAGCCGCGGATGCCGAGCGTGCCGTCGTCGGTGGTAACGATCGTCGGGATGCCGAACTCCGGGCAGTGACCTTCGGGCGTCAGCGTCACGGGCAGCAGGTCGCGCGTTGTGACGCCGCAGAATGCGGTAGCCGGGCGATTGGTGAGAGCGTGGGCGAGATAAAGCATCGGCGGAATGCCGACGCCGCCGCCGACAAGGAGCGCGGGTTCATCGGGCCTGGGGAGCGTGAACCAATTGCCGAGCGGGCCGAGAATCGAGACTTTGTCGCCGGCGGCAAGGTCGCTGAGCCATTCGGTGCCGACGCCGACGACGCGATGGATGATGTCCAACGAAACGCCGTCGGCGCTGTCCGAGCGCCCCGCGAGGGAAAATGGGCGGCGAAGCTGAGCATGTTTGGAAATCAAATCGGGATCGCTGACGCGAATCGGATCGGGTGGCGACCAGTCGGTCTCCACGTCGTCCGGCGACGAAAAATTATCGAAATCGCGGCAGGCGATCTGGATGAACTGACCGGGAATGGTGCCTGGAAAATCGGCCAGCTTCAGAACCAGCCGGAAATGCTCGCGGCAGAGGGGCTGATTGCGATCGACGACCGCCTCGAATTGCGACCTGATCGCTGTTCCCACGAGTGCCACGGCCACGGTAAGTGGTTATTAAAAAAAGACTTCCGGAGGGGTGGCTCCTATCCACCTCCGGAAGTGCGCCACGGCAAAGAAGCCGTCAGTCATCCGGTTTAAGGGCCGCCTGATGCGACCGGAAGCGGGAATATAGCGATGGGGAATGGCTCTGTCAATTGGCGCAAACCCGAAGAATTGTGGGTTTTTGTTGCGATATAACCTTATTATTGAAATGCACTTACAGATTCTATGGCGATTGGGCGGCATGATAAGATTCATTCACAATTCGATTGCCGGTTAAAATGGGGCCAAGTCAAAGGGACGGCATTTGGATCGGATCGACCTGATTGTCGCAGTGGTGGTTCATCAGGGAGTCGTGCTGCTTCGCCGGGGTGTGGGCGAAGCGGATGCGGCGTGGGAATTCCCGTGCGCCGAGGCAATGGAAGGCGAGCCGCCGGAGAAGGTGATTCGACGCGCTTTACGCGATGAGCTGCGTGGCGAGATCGAAATCGAAGCGGCATGGCCGGTGATGGAGGTCGAAGCCTTCAGGCTGCATCCGTTCCTCTGCCGCTGGGTCGGCGAAGCGGCTGTGGACGCGGGGTCTGAATTTCATTGGGCGGCGGCTCACGAGTTGGACGAATGGCCGCTGCGGGCTGCCCATCGGACGCTGGCGCAGTTGGTGCACGATCATCTTGGCACGGCCGAGGAGGAATCCCAGCGGCAACAGAAACTGGACGCGCTGCGAATCCGTCAGGTGGTGCGGGCGCGGCAGGCGGCGATGAAAGCGGGAACGTATTTCCTCGTGGCCGCCGCGGCGTGCGCCGTCATGGCAGTCGACCTGGTCTGGCGGGCGGCCCGGCGGTATTCGCTGGAACAAAACCTCATGCGGCCTGGTCTGTACCTGCTGGCTGCGGCCGTGCTGGCCACGGTGACGCCGCGGCTGTGGCGGCGCGCGATGTCGCTGCGGCAAGAGGCGCGGGAGAGATCGCTGCCAGAGCCCACAACTCCGCCCGATTTTTCAGGGTTGAGCGATGGGAGTCATGTCGTTAGAAATTTGGAGCGGATGCAGTGATGGCTGTTAAGCGATATCAAAGATCGCCGCCACGGGCGTCTGAAATCCCGGAAGCACATCGGCGCCGGTGAGAATTGCATTGTCTGCAAGCGTTTGAACCTGGTCGATGGCGGTGTAGACATCAACCGATCGTGTCTTGCCGTCCACATACCAAACCAACCGAGTGCCGGCCGTGAAATATTCGCGGAGCTTGATGGCCATCTCATGACGGGTGTTGCTGTCGGAGAGAACTTCGACGGCTAGATCCGGAACCAAAGTGGGAATGGGTTCGCGCGGCACTTGCCGGCCGGGCAGGCGATCAAAACTGACAAAGGCGATGTCGGGAATCCGGACGCGGCCGGTGAGAATCCGCATCATGCCGTCCGGGCCGCTGACCAGGCCGAGCTTGCGCGGAATGACAAACGCTGAGAGCAAATAGGCGATTCGCACGGCGATCAGCGATTCCTCATAGCCCATTGTCTTCTCCACGAGTGTCCCGTCGATGAGTTCGCAGATGCGGTGTTGGTGGTTTTCAAGCCGGACGACGTCCGCTTCGGTCGCCGATCCGGGAATTGGATCGAAAAGAATTCGGTTCATCGGCACTCGACCGAGCGCATCCCACCAATCGTCGGCGGTGCGATAATGGCCGTTCGCCAGGGAGGCAGGCGGGTTGTCGGCGGTCTGGGTCATGGATTCAATTATATCATCAAAACTTGGGAACAAAGCGCATTTTGAGTGTACGGGTTCCTGAAGCCAGTGGGAGGGAGCATGTAGCTTGCGGATGGGGCCAATAACATGCCTGCGGCCCTAGTTGGCTGTGTTCAGCTTGTCCATTTCTTCTTTCACGTGCCCAGTGAACTCATCGACATTGGAATAGGCGTCATTCTTTGCAATGTCCTGAGTGAGACGGTAAAACACGTCCGTCGCGTTCTCCATTTCCTTGTTGAACTTGTCGCGAGAAAGGGCGCCGCGGTAGGCTTCGGCGTCCAATTTCCAGTGACCGTCCTGCTTCACCAGATACACTGGCGAGAGGCTGTCGCTCCTGAACGTCGCGACCGCCTTGTCGCCATTGATATCCCAAATGGCGGTTTGGAAGTCGGCAGGCGTGTTGTCCGACAGGGCTTGGGCGACTGCCTTCTCGCCGGCAGCTCCCCACTTCTGGCGGGCCGACAGTTCCACGCGCGCCTCGGCAATGTTACAGGCGGCCACGATTTTTGCGCTGGCTTTTTCGCTGTCGGAATCAGGATTGAATGAGACCAACGGCAACATCTGATCGACGGTCATCGCCGCCAGGACGTCATTGCTCGCGTAAGCCACAAACGCCTGGGGCGTATCGCCAGCGGGGTTCGTCGCCGGAGTGTCGGCAAAGGCACTGTGCAGAAGGGTGAACACCGCCAGCAGTCCAAAGGCTAACCAGACCCGGCGGCGGGCGGTCGGCGGATCGACGCAGGGCGTTGAGGTGATCATACGTTGATTTTTACCACGATGCCGGCGGCAGGGGCAAATCGCGAACGGTCCGCAACTTCGATTTCTTCGCGGTGGCTCTCTAATCCAAATTCATACTCATCAAGAACTGCGCGTTGCTCGGCACTTTCTCCAATCGGCCCTTGAGCAATTCGACGGCCTCGACGGGGTTCATGTCGCTCAGCACGCGGCGAAGGCGGTAGACGAGTTCCAGTTCCTTCGGATCGAGCAGCAGTTCTTCGCGGCGCGTGCCGGAGCCGTTGATGTCGATGGCGGGGTAGACGCGGCGGTCCACCAGGCGGCGATCCAGGTGTAACTCGGCGTTGCCGGTGCCTTTGAACTCCTCGAAGATCACTTCGTCCATCTTCGAGCCGGTGTCGATCAAAGCGGTGGCCAGGATCGTCAGGCTGCCGCCTTCTTCGATGTGGCGGGCGGCGCCGAAGAAGCGCTTGGGCTTCTGCAAAGCGTTGGCGTCCACGCCGCCGGTGAGAATCTTGCCGCTGTGCGGAACCTCGGTGTTGTAGGCGCGGGCAAGGCGGGTGATGCTGTCGAGCAGAATCACCACGTCCTTGCCGAATTCGACGTAGCGCTTGGCTTTCTCAATCACCATCTCCGCGACCTGCACGTGACGGCTGGCGGGTTCGTCGAAGGTGCTGGAGACGACCTCGGCCTTGGTGTTGCGCTCCATGTCGGTCACTTCTTCAGGCCGCTCGTCGATCAGCAGAATAATCAGCACCACGTCAGGGTGGTTCTTGCTGATGCTGTTGGCGATCTTCTGAAGAAGAACGGTTTTGCCGGTGCGCGGCGGAGCGACGATCAACATGCGCTGGCCCTTGCCGATCGGCGTGACCAGGTCCACGATGCGCATGTTCAGGTCTTTGGGGTCGGCTTCGAGAATGATTCGGCCATTGGGGTGCAGGGGCGTGAGGTCTTCGAAGTTGCCGGTGTCGGTGATGCGTTCGGGGTCTTCGCCGTTGATCGCCTCGACGCGGAGGAGCGCGAAATATCGTTCGCTTTCCTTGGGCGGGCGAATCTGGCCCTGCACGACATGCCCGTTGCGCAGGCCGAAGCGGCGAATCTGGCTGGGGCTGATGTAAATGTCGTCGGGACAGGGAAGATAGTTGTATTCGGGGCTGCGCAGGAAACCGAAGCCATCGGGGAGGATTTCCAGGACGCCTTCGCCGTACATCAGGCCGTTCTGGCGGATGCGGGCGCGCAGAATCTGGAAGATGAGGTCCTGCTTCTTGAGTCCGACGTAATCGACGATGCCTTCCTCGCGGGCGATGTCGTGCAGCTTGTGCACGTCCATCATCTGGAGGTCTTTGATGTAGAGCTTGCCGCCTTTGACCTGCTCGTACTTGGCGTTGGTCTCGGCATCGAGATTGGCGATGTCGGTGGAGGCGCTTGTCGCCGCCGATTGATCGGGGGCGGTTTCGGCCTCGGGCGCGGGAGCGGCGGCGGGGGCTTCGGTCTTGATCGCATCCTGTTCCACATCGGCAGTCGCCGAGCCGCCGGCATCATGATGCGTGCGCCGCGTACGTGGGGTTGTCGTCTTAGCCATTGTTGCAAACCTCTCTAAATAGGTGGGCCATCAGAATGTATGGTTCATCAAGCAGCCTCGCGGAAGCAGTCGCCACTTTGGCGTCCCTTGACCGTCATGGGCGAAGGACTTGTGCCCGATCATCGCAACGCAAACCTTTTTTCCCCCAAGGCCCAGTGCCTCGGTGCGGCTTGGTCACGGCTATCAATGGCGGGGTAATGCGAACTGGTTCTGGTTAATACTCCATTGATGATAGCACGGAATCGTCTTGGAAACCAGTCTCTCAAGGGAAAAGAGCCGTTGCCGTATTCGCCGCGAATTCGTCGTGGTTTCGTTGAGAGCCTTTGAACAGGCTCCAGACCGGCATGGCGGAATCACGTCCTGAAAGTGCCGATCTCGCCGGAATTCCGCAAACGGCGTCCCACGCCGCTAAAGCTCCTCAACTTCTCTGTCCTCGAATACGGGAAAGCACGTCTTTGACTTGGCCGCAGGCGTAGTCCGCATCAGCGGTGTTGTCTATGACATATTCGGATATTTCCCGCTTCCTGTCCAGTGGCCATTGCAAATTTTCCCGCCTGGAAAGTTCGCCCTGATCCCAGCCGCGGCCGCCGCTGACACGGGCCAAACGCAACTCCGGGGGGGCGTGCACAAAGACTACCGCATCGCACTGATTTCGTAAACCCGCCTCCAAAAGCAGCGGTGAATCCCACACAAAAGCGACGATTCCGCTATCCCGGGCTGCCGTTTCCATCAGTTCCTGACGCCGTTTGGCGACCAAGGGATGGAGCAATTGCTCAATTTTGCGGCGACCCTCCGGCTGGGCGAAAACTCTTGCGGAAATCGCCTGGCGGTCGATTGCGCCGGCGGCAGTCAGGACGGAATCGCCCCACCACTCTTTGAGTATGCGGCGAACGTCCGGATCATTGTAGGCCTCGTTCACGAGTTTGTCAGAGTGGATGGCCAGGCACCCACATCGGGCGAAAAGGTCGGCGACAAAGCTCTTGCCGCTGCCGACGCCGCCGACGATGCCGATGATGGGTTTGCCGGCGAACATGCTGGGATTCTAGGGCGGATTGGCCGGGACACAAATGGCTCTCGCCGGCGGGCAAGAGGAATAGAACGCCGAGAAGCGGAGAAACCGAGGAAACACGCAGAGATAATTCTGTCCACGTCTTCCTCCGCGCCTTCCTCGGCTTCTCGGCTCGGCGTTCAGCATTGAATTCATCGCGCGAATTGGCTCAGGAGGTTATCATGGAAACCGATGCGTCGAATGCTCCTTCTCGCACTCGCCTTCCTGACCGGCTGCGCCGCCAACAATCCGGCGCCGCGGATCGACTCCTTCCAGGGCCGGTACAGATTCCTCTCCAACTTTTACCCGGCCCAGGTCGAATTTCAGGGATTGACCTATCCCGACGTTGAACATGCCTACCAGTCGGCCAAGACTCTGAACATGGCCGAGCGCCGCCGCATCGCCGCGCTGCCGACGCCGGCGGAGGCAAAGCGCGAAGGCGAATCCTTTCCTCCGCGGTCGGATTGGCTGAAGATCAAGTACCACGTGATGCTGGAGTGTGTGCAATACAAGTTTTTTCACCACCCCGAACTTGCCGCGCAGCTTCTTGCGACCGGTGACGCATACCTGGAAGAGGGAAATACCTGGAATGATCGGATTTGGGGCGTCTATCAGGGGAAGGGGACGAACTGGCTGGGTAAAATACTCATGACGGTGCGACAGGAATTGCGGCGGAATGCGGCGGCAGCCGGAATACAAAGCCCAGGGAATTAGTTCTCTGGGCTTTGGCGCGAAAACGGAATTTGTTCCCCTTTCGCGCCGGCCGGGCATTTCAGTGCGGATTGACCAATATGACCGACGCCATGCTTGTGCAGGAATACGCCCAGTCGCGCTCGCCGCGGGTGCTGGCGGAGCTGGTGTCGCGGCATACGGATTGGGTCTACTCAGCGGCCCTCCGCATGGTAGGCGACGCTGATCTGGCGCAGGACGTGACGCAGGCGGTGTTTCTTGTGCTGGTCCGCAAGGCCGCGACGCTGGAACGCAAACCCGTCAACGCATGGCTGTTCGGCGTCACACGCTTCGCGGCCAAGCACGCCCTGCGCGATCGGGCACGGCGGCGGCGGCACGAAAGGTTGGCGGCCATGATGATCGGACAAACAAACAAAACGCAAAACCGCCAGACTTGGCAGGCGGTCGCGCCGCTTCTCGACGAACTGGTCGGCTGCCTCAACCCCAGCGATCGGCGGGCAGTTCTGTTGCGGTTCTATCAGGGCAAGAGTATGGCTCAGGTTGGTGAAGCTCTGGATGTATCGGAGGACGCCGCCAAGAAGCGCGTGGCCAAGGCCGTCAAGCGATTGCGCGAATTGCTGGATGGGCGCGGGATCAAGGTTCCCGCCGACGCGCTGGGCGTGGCATTGCTGGATCACACAACCCACGCCGCCCCGGCGAAACTCGCGGCGACGTGCGCTACTCCGGCCTCCAGCGCACCGAGAACCGCATTATCCATTGCGAATGGAGCAATCACCATGATGGCGATGGCAAAGATGAAGCTGGCGGCTCTCGTTCTCATTGCCATTGGTCTGGTCCCGGCAGCGATGGCCCTCGCGCTGCAGGTTTCCGGCACACCCGCGTCGCAGCCGGCCGCCGCGATCCTGCAATCTACCAGCGGCCCGGCCGTCGATGCGGCGGATTTGTATGCCAAGGCGTTCGCCGCGATCACCATTGACTGCCCCGCCGCAAGCGCCGTGGTTTATCCTGAATACGGACCGGACTCGGCGGATTGGCAGCGCGTCGCCGCTGCCGCATGGAAGGCCGACGCGCACGTCAGGGAATTGGCGCACCAGGCGAGGTTCATAGACACCGTCCAGTGGCCTTCCGTGAACCTGACGACGCCGCCCGCCTACGGCAAGAGTCCGTTCATCGCTTATTACAACGGCCTTCGCAATCTGGCCAACCACCTCGGAGACTCAGCGGAATACGCCTATTCGCAGGGAAACAGCGCCCAGGCCATTGAACTGCTCCGCGATGAACTGCACATGTCCAACCTGTTGATGAATTCCGCAAACCACAGCCTTTTGCGCGTGCTGGTCGGCGTGGGCGTCGACGCGCTGGCCATGAGCCGGCTGGAGATCATCGCAACGGGCGTCGTTCTGACCGACGATCCGAATAACACTCGCGATCTCCAGATCCGCACAGCCAACGATCTGATCGCGCAATTGCTCGATCAAACCAACCCCGTGATTCGCCTGCGGCAGCTAGACCTGGATTTGAAGACCCCGATGGGCACGCAGCCAAACATCGGAAAGGCAGTGGAGACTCTGCGGCGCGTCAACGCCGAGCAAACCCTGGCGGCCATGTCGCTGGCATGTCACCTGTTTAAGTTCGACACCGGCCGCTGGCCGAATTCGCTGGACGAACTGATTCCAACTTACCTTCCACATGCCATGATCGACCCCTGGGGCGACGGAAAGCAGACGATCGGCTACGTGCTCATCAAAGGCGGGCTGCCGGACGGCTCCGATCGTCCGCTTGTTTACACACGATGCAATTCGCAGGACGGACTTCTCTACCTCGCCAACAGTTACGCCTACGGCTTCTATTTCGGCGACGACTCAGACAAGCCTGCTAGCCAGCAGAAACAAGGCGGCCAGTTCCGTGACGTGACGCATTGGCAGCCGCGCCCCAACTACACCGGCCCCGCGACGCTGCCCCTGCCGCCGCAAGCCGCGCATCAAACGGGAATGAGAATCCTTCCCACTGATCTGGCGAGAGCAAACCCCGGCGCGGATTAATCTTCCTGCCGCAGCACGCGCACCGGCGAACCCGCCGCCAGCAGGACGTGGTCCGGGCGGCGATCGCGCAGAATGCTCCAGCGCTCGCCATACACAGCAGGCCAATCCCAATCGAGTTCGCACGAGAGAATCGGGTAGACATCCCACGCCTCGTGCTCCACGCGATAGCGGACCAGTTCACCGCCGCGCGATGTGCCGTAACCCCAGTTGTGTTCCTTGAAGAAGTGCTCCGTCGTCCCTTCGTCCGGCCGGATGGCGGGCTTGCCGGCCGTGATGCGCAGCGATTGCCGGCGGCCTCCAACGTCAGCCTCGTGACGGATCGAAATTGAATCGGCGCTCTGCTCGACCTCGCTGATCATCGAGACACCGCTGTACGGCTCGTTGTAGAACAGCCGGGCGACCAACGCGACGATGCGACAGGGAACAAACTCGCGGATGAAGCAAACCCCTCGCTGACCATTGTGACGGACGTAAAAGCGCAGATTCACTTCGGGAAAATTCCGCGCCCCCGGCCACGGAACGCGCCAGACGCGCGTCTGCAGAAAATCAAAGGCGACCAGACTCACATACGACTGGCCGTCCAGCAGATCGAGTTCGCATTCCGGCGGCAGCAGCGGCTGCAAAACCTGCGGCGGTACGGAATAGGAAAGAATCGCCACGTTACTCCAGCGAGCCGTCAGAAAAACCCGCGAGGATTTCGGAATTGCCGCCGTCGCCATGCCCGGATTGTACGGAATGCTTTGACCTTTCGCCCCGCCTGCCCTAACTTCGTGGTGCTGGAGGAATACCGATATGGCGCAGTTCAAAGACGTGACAGTGCCGGCGGGCGGACAGACGATTTCAATTTCCGGCGGCAAACTCAATGTGCCGGACAAGCCGATCATCCCGTTCATCGAAGGCGACGGAACCGGCCCCGACATCTGGCGGGCCAGCGTGCGCGTCTTCGACGCCGCCGTCGAGAAGGCCTACAAGGGCAAACGCAAGATCGCCTGGATGGAAGTCTTCGCCGGTGAAAAGTGCTTCAAGAAATTCAACAACTGGCTGCACGACGAAACCGTGGAGGCGTTCCGTCATTTTCTGGTCGGCATCAAGGGACCGCTGACCACGCCCGTCGGCGGCGGCATCCGTTCGCTCAACGTCGCGCTGCGGCAGATGCTTGATCTGTTCGTCTGCCTGCGCCCGGTGCGCTATTTCACCGGCGTCCCGTCGCCGGTGAAGCACCCGGAAAAAGTGGACATGGTCATCTTCCGCGAGAACACCGAGGACATCTACGCCGGCATCGAATTCGCCGGCGGAACGCCCGAGGCTCAGAAAATCCTCGATTTTATCGCCAAAGAATTTCCCAAGGATTTCAAGAAGATTCGCTTTGGAACGCAGGACGCATCGGCCCAGTGGCAAAAGCAACTGGAAGCCATCGGCGCTCCCCCGCGCCCGGCGGTGGTGGATGTCGGCATCGGCATCAAGCCCGTCAGCTACCTTGGCACACAGCGCCTCGTCTACACCGCCATCGGCTACGCCATCAAACACAAGCGCAAGAGCGTGACGTTTGTCCACAAGGGCAACATCATGAAGTTCACCGAAGGCGCCTTCCGCGACTGGGGATACAAGATCGCCAAGGAATACTTCGGGGCGGTTGAAATCGACGGCGGACCGTGGTGCAAAATCCCCGACGGCAAAGGCGGCGCGGGAATCGTCATCAAGGACTCCATTGCTGACATCACCTTGCAGCAGGTGCTGACGCGCCCCGAGGAATTTGATGTGATCGCCACGCTGAATCTCAACGGCGATTATCTGTCGGACGCCCTTGCCGCGCAGGTCGGCGGCATCGGCATCGCCCCCGGCGGCAACATCAACTACGTCACCGGCCACGCCGTCTTCGAGGCCACGCACGGAACCGCGCCCAAATACGCCGATCAGGATGTCGTGAACCCCGGCAGTGTGATTCTGTCGGGCGTTTTGATGCTCGAATACATGGGCTGGCAGGAAGCGGCCGATCTGATCGTGCACGGGCTGGAAAAAACCATTACTGCCAAGACCGTCACCTACGATTTCGCCCGGCAGATGGAGGGCGCGAAGAAGATCAAGTGCAGCGAGTTCGGGTCGGAGATTATCCGCCACATGGCCTGAATGTAGATGGATTCTCTCACGCAAGATTCGCGGACCATCTCACACAAGAGCTTGTTGGTCTGGGGTCTGGCCGTCGCTGCCGCGACTTTCATCGCCTATGTCCCCGCCATCCGCAGCGGCTGGATTTGGGATGATGACCATCACGTCACCGAGAACATCGAGCTTCGCACCCCGCACGGCCTGCGGCAAATCTGGCTGCGGCCGGGGGCGACGCCGCAGTATTATCCGCTGACGCACACGTCGTTCTGGATCGAGTATCACCTCTGGCAACTCCATCCGCTCGGCTATCACCTCGATAACGTCCTGCTGCATCTGGCCAACGCCCTGCTGGTGGGAAGGATTCTGCGACGGTTGAACGTGCCGGGATACGCGCTGGCGGCGGCGATTTTCGCGCTGCACCCAGTGGAGGTCGAATCCGTCGCGTGGGTGACGGAGCGGAAGAATCTTTTGTCGGGCTTTTTTTATTTGCTGGCGATTTGGATGGCGCTTGATGTATGGGAGATCGCTCCGCGCAAAGCCCAGGGAACTAGTTCCCTGGGCTTTCTCGGCCGCTACGCGCTATGTCTCGCGCTCTTTACGCTTGCGATTCTGAGCAAAACCGTCACCGCCAGCCTCCCGGCGGCGATCCTGCTGCTGATCTGGTGGAAGCGCGGCCGCGTCACCGCTAGGCAAATCGCGGCACTCGGCCCGATGTTTATTCTCGGC
>Ga0182024_10008892_pt1 | contig 20984 bp, 16 predicted proteins | sample P32metaG_FD_120480 | JGI IMG/M metagenome (GOLD analysis project Ga0182024, IMG submission 120480) | Permafrost microbial communities from Stordalen Mire, Sweden - P3-2 metaG (Illumina Assembly) | ecosystem: Environmental > Terrestrial > Soil > Wetlands > Permafrost | place: Sweden: Stordalen...
ACACCAGCTTCCCCTACTGTGCCGGGTGGCGACGACCGGGATTGTTCATCAGGAACCACGTTAAATAATTTTCTGAGTGTTTTATTTTAAGTCTGTGCGGCCGGCCTCCAGTCCGCTCACCCGAGATGCGAGATCAGCGCGGTCAGCTTCACATGCCACGTAGTTTCGCTCCTCCCATCCGGCACGCTAATCGGGAGGCTGTAACCTGCGTGAGATGGCGAGACGCTGCCTAGAGAGGGGGAGAAGATCGGTTGCGTCATGCTGAAGGATCTGCCTGGCAGTTGTATATTGGTTTGGCCACTGAAATCAGCTTGCTTGCCGCCGCCCCACAATGCGGAGGCATTATTCGTATGAGGTTTAACATTCAAGAACGCCATCTCTGACCATGGAGAGGAGGAGGACGAACTGGTTATCGCCGAAATATCCACGCTATGCGGCGCAGCGGCGCCGCTTGGCGGGTCGAAGATGACGACCTGCCCCTGGCTGCCGGCCTCGATGCCGAAACTGTGGCCAGCAAAACTCTGAGATGGATCGAATTGGAGCTTGTAGACTATCCCCGCTAAATCAACGCTCAGCACATTACCGGTATTCAATGTTACGCTATCGGCCGCCGTATATGCGACGCCCGGCACAACGATCAGGTCGCCAGTCGCACCGTTCGCGTCAAAGCCGGTGATTACATTGCCCGGCGGGGACGGGCCGGCAATGGATAATGTCGCATTGTTGCCGGCGAAATCGATCGCTCCGGAAACCGTCTCACTATACGCCAATATCGCATCATCCCCGGGCCCGATCACGGTTCCGCCCACGGCCGCTGCTGTCATGGAAATGACAGCTTGCCCCTGGCTGTTTGCCTTGATACCGAAATCGTCTCCAACAAAACTCTGAGTTGGGTCGAACTGGAGTTTGTAGACCGTTCCCCCCAAATCGACGCTCAGCACGTTGGCGGCGTCCAAGGCCACGCTATCGGTCGCCATATAGGCCGTGCCCGGCAAGACGATCAGGTCGCCATTCATACCATTTGCGTCAAGGCCGGTGATTGTATTGCTGGGCGCGGACGGCCCAGCAATAGATAACGTGGCATTGCTGCCGGCGAACTCGATCGCTCCGGAAACCGTTGCGCCGTACGCCAATATCTCATTGTCACCGGGCCCAATTACCGATCCATTCACCGTCACCGCGACTGCTGCCGCCGCCTTGTTGCCAAGACTATCAGTTGCGGACAGGTTGATTGTATTCGGCAGCGTGCTCGCGTCAGTATCCTTCAATGTCGTGAGATCGGCGTTCACCTGCGCCAGGGAGCCGGTGACGCTCATCGCTTTGGTGCCAGAGCCGGTGATGCCGGTCCCCGTTGCAGAGAGCAATCCGTTTGCGTCGGTCAGCGTGACCGCGAATGTCTCACCGGCGGTAGTGCCTGTCTCAGACAGGCTGACCCCGCTGATTGCCGTCAGCGTTCCGACGCCCACGGTTGCCGTGGCTGGGTGGGTGATGATTGGAAGTCCATTCGCAGTCACCGCGACCGTTGCCGTCGCCTTGTTGCCAAGACTATCGGTAGTCGAGAGGTTGATTGTATTCGACAGCGTGCTCGCGTCGGTATCCTTCAATGTCGCCAGATCGGCGTTCACCTGCGCTAGGGAGCCGGTGACGCTCAGCGCTTTGGTGCCAGAGCCCGTGATGCCGTTCCCCGTTGCGGAGAGCAGTCCGTTTGCGTCGGTCAGCGTGACTGTGAACGTCTCGCCGGCGGTGTTGCCCGTCTCCGAGAGGCTAACCCCGCGGATCGCCGTCAGCGTTCCGACGCCTATCGTTACCGCCGCTGGGGCGGTGATTACGGGTGGTGCCGCAATGCCCGAGACAAGATCGAAAACAGTGGCGGCGATGGTGCCATCGACCGTCGGCAGGTTATCGCCAGCCACGATGATATGGATACCGTCTGCCAGGCCCTTCAGCGTATCCGTCCAAACGCCCGCGGAATTGGCTGTCACGGTCGCAAGAAGAACGTCATTCTCGCTGAGATAGACGACCGCATCAGGATTGGTCGTTCCCGAGATCGACGCAACCGCGAGGGTTGGATAGTCACCGCTATATTTATCAAGCACCGCCATCTGCGGCGCGTTCACGCCGTTGGTGGGTTCGGCCGAATATGGATATGCCCCAAGCCACGGACCGGCATCCCAATAGGTCACTTGCAGATTACTCGCCTTTGCATAAGCCAGCGTATTATCCAGCGCCGTCAGCCAGGCCGGATTGTCATTGCCAACACCAAGCTCGCCGATTTCACCTTTGAAGTTATTGGTCTTCAGCCAAGTGACAAAATCCTGAAGACGCTGGACACCGATCTGAGTCGTATCGCCTCCAGCGGCCTCGGTTGCCCAATCGTAACCGGTTCCGCTGCCATTGTTATCAAGATAGAGATGCGCGGAGAAAACCAGATTATTCGAAGGATCATTTAGTTGAGCAAAGCCCGGATTATTCTCACTCCAGCTCGACGAATTCGACCAATTATTGCCTTCAACATAGATTGTTGTTTTTGTATCGACTGTACGAATTGCCGTTATCGCGGCTTGCGCGGCGCTCGTCCATGCCGTGGCGCTCGGCATGTTGTTCGGTTCATTCATCAAATCATAGCCGCCGATTCCCGGATTTCCTGCAAACGCCGACGCCAGCTTGGTCCACAGATTTGCAAAATCCGCGTCGGTAACGGCGGCGGAACCGAGTTGATTTCCTTCATACCCGCCAAAGTTATGCAGGTCCAGTATGACTTTTATGCCAACTGAGGCTGCGTTGTTAACGACGCTTTCAATGTTGCTTAGATATGATGCGGTCAAAGGACCGTTCAACGCTGTCTGCAAAGTTGCCCAGGAGATCGGCAAACGGATCAAATCCAGGCCTTGCGATTTGTAATATTGAAGCTCGCTCAGGCTTGGTATGGCGTAGTTAAAATTTGCCACGGCGCCGGCGCTGCCATATTCCATTCCGTCCAAGTTGATGCCAATTGCAAACGATCCTGGCGTTATGGTTTCATGGGGTGTGCCTAAGGTTCCACCGATGGTCTCAATCGTTAACGTCATATATACGCGTTCTCCCTAGAGCTCGGGAGAAAATAATGGAATTGACATCGATACGGTGTACGAGTTGCCTAGGTAACTCACCGTGCTCGGTACCGTCGTCTAATTCGTGCCGAGCCCTTGGACCATGATATAACGCGAAATCATTAAAGTTTTGTGTACACTAAGACATTTTCTTGGCTTTTTTTTGAACACCGGAAAGCGTCCTCTCCGGTTTTTTGCGGTTTGTTACAAACTTCTGAAGACGTTGGTTCAGGCATAGTCGGCTGCAGATTAATGCTATGCGCGGTGCTGGCGATCCAGGTTGAGGCGTTCTGGGCGCTGCAATTCCCGGGTGAGGTGATTCTGTAGATGATACGCTAGAATTTTATGTTTCCCATCAACTATCAGGACACTGAACGATTGCTTTGTATGCTGGGGCGAGTGTGGATCACGCGACCCTGCTTTCAGTCGAACGCGATATCGGCACCGCGCAGCGGTTCTTTCGCAAGGCAGCAGCCCTGCCATATACAGTTAACCCGCGCGCGATCACGGTGGACAAGAACCCGTCACACGCATGAAATCACACGGCGGTCTGGAACATGCCGGAGATGAAGCTGCGCTGCCACCCCACAACGCGGCGGCGCCGTCGCGCACGAACATCTGGTGCAGCTGCGCGCTGATCCGGTCAGGTTCGAAATTACCCACAACAGCACGCAGCCAGAAGTTCTGCCCTTTACTGACGGTCCTGGTGACCGGAAGTGCGACAGGGTGTGCTCGGCGATGGTGATTATGGGTGGATCCTGTGGCGCGGTGGCTATTGAAGCGCTCGATTTTCCTGGCCTATGGTAGACAATTTAATAATCATCGGGAGAAACCATGACGACGTCCCTGACCAAAATTATCACTGAGCTGGCCGATCGTGAGGCGATCCGCCAATGTTTGTATCGCTATGCGCGTGGGGTGGACCGCCTTGATCCGGATATGGTCCGGAGCGCCTATTGGCCGGATGCCATAGACACGCATCTCGATTTCAAAGGCACACCGGAAGAATTCATCGCCTGGGCTTTTCCGATCATGGGCGGCATGGATCAGACCCAACATATGATCGCAAATATATTGATAACGCTGCAGGGCGAGCGGGCAGATGTTGAATCCTATTTTCATGGCTATCATCGCATCACCATCGACGGGCAGAAGATGGATGTTATTGGTTCAGGCCGTTATCTGGACCGGTTCGAGAAGCGTGGTGAGGAATGGCGTATTTTAGAGCGCCTTGTTCTGACCGATTGGTTTCGCCAATACCCGGACTCCGCCAATTGGGATGCCGGTCTGCTTGGGCAGCGCATCGATATGGGCAAGCGCTATCCCGAGGACCCAAGCTATACCGTGCTGAATCTGCAATAACGGAGTCGCCGGCATGCTTTAAGAAGCCGATAGGTTACCCGTTCGCGCTCAATTAAGCCCGTATAGCCGCGCGGCGGTATCCCCCAGGATCGTTTTTGCCTCTTTTGGGGTGGTCGCGTTTAGAACCTCGCGCATTGCCTCGGCGGTGTAGCCAAACGTACCCTCGCCATGCGGGTAGTCCTGCGCCCACATCACGCGGTCCGCACCTATGGCGTCGAGCAGCCGGAATCCGATAGGATCGGTCTGGAAAGTGGCATACATGTTGGTGCGCCAATAATGTTCGGGCCGATGTTTCGGTACGATATCGTAAATCTCCCGATGGGCGCCATAGGTGAGCTCGGCGTCCTGCAACGCGCCGGGAACCCAGTTTATGCCCCCTTCGGCGAATACGATTCGCAGTTCAGGATGCCGGTCCAGAATGCCGCCGAAAATTAGATTGCCGAAAACCCGGCGGAACGGCGCGGCCTGCACGATAAAGAAAGTACCGAAACCGCCGCGCGTGCTGTTGTTGGGCACTTCGCCAATGTGAAAATTGATCGGCAAGCCGGCCTCGGCCGCGGCGGCCCAGAATCGGTCCATGCCCGGACCGGCATAGTCGATCGGCTTGCCCGCGTTGTTCAAACCGGGGCTCAATGGCAGCATAAATGTTTTGAGTCCCAGATCGACGATCTGACGGACTGCGCCTTCAGCCTTGGCCGGGTCCCACCAGTTACTGCAGATACCAACGCCATAGAAATGGCCGGGATGGCGTTGCCCAAGTTCAGCGATATACTCGTTGTAGATCCGGTAGATCAGCTCCTGCACTTCCTGATCCGGATGCCGAATGAAGGCGAGCAGGCTTTGCGGATATACGATCTCCTTGGCGACGCCTTCAATATCGAGATGCTGTTTACGGATGTTGAAATCGAACCCGTCGGTCAGCACCGCCTTGGTCAGCGCGCCATCGACATCCACGCCTTCGGGGTAGGTCTGCATGGCGCCGGGATAGCCGATCCGCCAATAGCCATCGAGCCAGACGCGGGGCGCCGCGTCGCGCAGCTGCGTCGGAAACGCCTTGTAGAAAATATCTTCCGTTACCTCGATATGGTTGTCGGCGGAAACGATCTGCAGGCCGGACGGCAGCTGTGCCTTGCCGATCTCCTGTGCCGTCCGCTCGACAATGAGACCGGAATCGGTGGAACTGGGACGATCGGCGATTTCTGCCTTACCCTGCATCACATAACTCCGCGCATATCGACCGGCTGTATCGCAACACTCGGCGCGCGACGGGCGATGGGCAAGGGCGGTCCTCTGACAAGGGTTCGACAGGGGTGGAACAAAGAGGTTGCGCGTTCCAGAGTTTCCGGATGACGGCTATCGGCTTGCCCGGCATGTCATGATCCATGGCGCCTGGTTGGAAATCTCGCGCCATTAACCGCGACGACTTGCAAGGACGATCAATGCCGGCAGAAGACCTCCCTTCCACCTTGCCTTCCATGCTTGCGCGCGTCGTCGAAGCCCGAGCCGGGTTTGACGCCATCGCGACCATCGCCGAGACAATCGATTACGCCGAACTTGATCGGCGGTCGGCGCAATTTGCCCGCGCCTTGCTGGCGCTGGGCGCCGGAAAGGGTGCGCGTATCGCTTTGCTGGCGCCGGATGGCATTTTCTGGACGACAGCCTTTCTCGGAGGCTTAAGAATTGGCGCGGTGGTCACGCTGGTCAGCACCTTATGCGCGCCCCCCGAACTTGCGCATATCATCCGGCATAGCGACATCCAGATCCTGCTCGCCATGCGCCGCTTCCTGCGCCATGATTACGGCCGGCATCTGGCAGCAGCCTTTCCCGATCTGGCCACGCAGGCTTCGCAGGGACCGGCATTGCAATTACTGGACGCGCCCTATTTGCGGTCGATCTGGCTGGATGATCCGACAGGATTGGGCTGGGCCAGCAGCACCCAGAAGCTGCTGGAGAAAGCCCGGGCAGTGGATGAGAGGCTGCTCGAAGCGGTTGAGGCGCAGGTGACGCCGGACGAGGATGCGGTGATCGTCTATACGTCGGGCAGCACGGCGCAGCCCAAAGCCGTTGTGCACACGCATTGGAATCTTACCCGGCACCCGCCGGAACTGGCGAAACTTTTTCTGATCAAGCCCGATGACCGCATGCTGCCAATGCTGCCGGCATTCTGGCTTGGCGGCTTGGCGATGGCGATGCAGGTGCTGAGCCAGGGCGCGGCCCTGGTCTATCCGCACTCGCCGGATATAGAAGTTGTGCTGCAGACCCTGCTGCAATGCCGGGCGAACCGGGTAAATGGCTGGGGCGATGGGCTGACGCGGCTGCGCAACCTTGCGGCCTCAAAGGGTGTCGATGTCGACGCCATCATCGGCCTCGGACGGTTCCGCGATACGCAAGGTGTTTTGATTCCGCCTTTGCTGCAGGCAAACCTGCTCGGCATGTCGGAAACATTTGCCCCGCATAGCGGTGAGCCGATCAATTTCAGACTGCCGGAAGACAAGCAAGGCGCTTCCGGCCGCCCGGTTAATCATTATGAACGGCGGGTTGTTGATCCTGATACCGGGCGCCAAGTGCCGCCTGGCGCAATAGGCGAATTGCAGCTGCGTGGCGGCGGGCTGATGCGCGGCCTGTACAAGAAGCGGCGCCAGGAGGTGTTCACGGCAGACGGTTTCTATCCAACCCGCGATCTGGTCCGCATCGATGAAGATGACTACCTCACTTTCGTCGGCCGCAAGGGGGACATGATCAAAACCCGCGCCGCCAATGTCTCCCGCCTGGAAGTGGAAGCTGCGCTGAACGCGCTACCGGAAGTGAAGCTGGCTGTGGTAACCGGTCTGCCGGATGAGGCGTTCGGCCAGACTGTCGCGGCGGCAGTCGTGCCTCAAGCCGGCCAGACGCCGAGTGCAGAGTCGTTGCGCCAGAGTCTGCGCGACGTGCTCTCCAGCTATAAACTGCCCCGCCGCATCGTCTTTGTCGGCGAGGACGATATCCCGAGAACCGCGACCGGCAAGCTGAAATTGCACGAGCTGGCGAAGCTCATCAGCAGCCGCGACGGTCAATAAAAGAAAGCAATCCATCACCGTTCCTCCGGCTTCAAGGCGTAGTTAGCGCTTAAGCGTACGCAATCGCGGAGCGTTCGAAATTGAGGAAAATGCGGCGGTATTTTTGGGATGAGTTCGGTTTCGGGGCTTGTATCGTGCACGGCAAAACCTGGGCGTGAACGATCATACGCCGGTCATTGAACGCCCGCGTCAACGTCAGTCGATCAGTTCCGCATCGGCTGTGTAATCGTCTGGCATTTTTTGGTGTTGCACTTATGTGGGTGAAGTAAACGCCACGTCATTCGTTACGATTATAAAGATGATGATGCGCGGCCGGAGAAAATCCATACGTGGCGCTCAACGAGCGTGGAATAATGTGTCACACACCACGATTTTGTAGGCGTCAACGGATGGGATTTGTAATTCCATTGCAGGCAGGGACGCCGATCTTGGAGCCTCGCAGGATGATATTGTTGCGCTGAAAGCAGCGATCGTGATCGAGCGTGCTAAGATGCGGGAAAAGGCCGTTGAACGTGACCTGCGGGTGACCGAGCGCGCAATGGCGCGCGCCAAAGCGTCGGACCAAAGACTGTTTCCAAACGGCGCGAATGTCGCTATATTTTTCTCGAAGCTTAAAGAGTCGTTCATCGGCCACCGGTCCGGGTCACGTGCGTGTAGGTAGATACACTTAACTTTGTCATGCCAGGTTGTGCGGACCTGTGAAGGCCGCTCGAGGGAGAAATTTTATGGCTGATCTGAACGGAACTTCTCGGGCAATGCAAGCCACGCGGCGCCAGCCTCTGTTTACGATGTCGGCCGACCGCGGGTGGGAGCAAAGGTTCGGTATGGCGAAGCAGGATGTCGTAGAAGGTTTTGTGCTCTGGCGGCTCTCCTGGGCGCTGGGGGTGGCAGATATCAGGCTACGCTATCGCGGCTCCATTCTGGGACCGTTCTGGCTCACGCTTTCCACTGCAGTCATGATCGGATCGATGGGGATTCTGTACGCCGATCTATTTCATATGGACATCCATACCTATCTTCCGTATCTGGGCGTCTCGCTTATTCTTTGGAATTTTCTTGGTTCCCTGGTGTTGGATGCTGGCTCATGTTTCACCGGCGCGGAAGGACTGATCAAAGGCACGCGCATGCCATTCACGGTGCACGCATTGCGCAGCGTGGTCCGGGACACGATCGTTTTTGCACATAATGTCGTCGTCATTTTTTTGTTGGTCGTCCTTCTTCACGTACCTGTTTCGCTTTACAGCTTGCTCGCCATTCCGGGTTTGCTGCTATGGTTGATTGACGGTTTTGCCTTGGCGTTCCTGTTCGGTGCCTTCTGCTCCCGTTTTCGCGATGTGCCGCAGATCATCGGATCGGTGATGCAGATTGCGTTTTTCATAACCCCGGTCATGTGGAAGACCAATGCGCTGGGCAGCCATCCGGGTGCCGAGCTGCTTATCCGGCTCAACCCTTTTTACTATTTGCTTGAAGTTGTCCGGGGACCGTTGCTCGGCGAGGATGTCACTATCGGCATGGTTGCCAAGGCGCTTGTCGTAAGCGCAGTATTGATCCTGGTATCGGCGCTTGCTTTTGCGCGGACACGTGGCCGCCTTGCATACTGGATGTAACCATGACGCATCTTAGCAGCTTCAATATTTCCGTGGATTTTCCGCTCTATCATAGCGATAATCGCTCGCTGAAGAAGAGTGTCCTCGGCGCTGCCGGCCGGTTCGGCGTCGACCGGAACCGGCGTCCGGTGGTGCAGGCTCTGCGCGATATTTCCTTTACCTTGCGCTCCGGCGACCGCCTTGGGCTGATCGGCGCCAACGGCTCCGGCAAAACTACGCTGCTGCGGGCACTATCGGGGATTTACCAGCCCTCCAATGGTACGCTTTCGATTGAGGGACGGCTGACCTCCCTGCTCGATTCAACGCTGGGCATGAACATGGATTTGACGGGGCGGGAAAATATCCGGCTGCGCGGTCTCTTCCTCGGCATGTCGAGGCCGGATAACGCAAGACTGGAAAGCGACGTGGAATCTTTTGCGGAAATCGGCCAATTCATCGACCTGCCGGTGCGCAATTACTCCTCCGGCATGGTTGTACGGCTGGCCTTTGCCATGGCAACCGCGGCGCAGCCTGAGATTTTGTTGATGGATGAATGGATCATGGCCGGCGATACGGCGTTCCTGGAAAAAGCCAAGCAGCGTGTTGAGGCGATGGTGCGGCACGCTGACATATTAGTGCTGGCCAGCCATTCATCGGCAATTATCGCGCAATGGTGCAACCGGGTAATCTGGCTTGAACATGGAAGAATTATGGCGGATGGAAGACCGCTTGACGTGCTTTCGGAATATTTACCGCCCGAACTGTTCAAGGAAGTTACAGCCTCGATCCGCATCACCCCGGAGATTGGTGAAGTTGGACTCGCTGAACACCTTCAAGCCAACGACGGATAAGCGCTTCTCCTGCGTGCAAGCGGCCGGCCGGCCACGTTTATCACATGTTCAGTAGGATTCGTCCGGAGTTGCCGGCGCGCATCAAATCGATTGCCCCGTTGATTTGGTCAAGCGCGAATTCGTGGGTTACGATTCCGTCATAGTGGACCCGGCCGGCCGCGGCGAGCCGTACGAGACGCGGGATATCGCGCGTCGGCTGGCATTGGCCGCCTTCCGAACCTTTTAGAATTTTCTCGAAATGCAGCGGCAGCGTATAGATCTCCACTTTCTCATGCGGTACGCCGACCAGGATGCATCGGCCTTTTTTCGCGGTCAGTTCATAGCCGGTCTCGATCATCGTTTTGGCGCCGGTGGTGTCGATAACCTTATCCGCACCCTCCGGGCCCAGCAATTCGCGCACCGCGGCTGAATAGTCAGGCGTGGCGCGTGTGTTTATGACATGCGTTGCCCCGAAGCTTTTCGCCATGCTCAGCTTGTTTTCGAGCCGGTCGACGGCGATAACCGGATAGGCGCCGGCGAGCGCGGCGAATTGCACGATGTTGAGACCAACACCGCCGGCGCCGAGCACCAAAACCGACTCACCGATGCCGACCTGCGCGTCATTATTGATAACACCAAGGGCGGTGGTGACGGCGCAGCCGAGCAGCGGCGCGCTACGCCGATCGATGCTGGCTGGAACGGGGGTGACGCGATTCTCCGAGACCACCGCATATTCGTTGAAGGTGGTAACCCAGCCGGCGTTAAGCCTGGCGCCGCGCCAGCGGTATTCCGGCGTTGGCGCCTGCATACCCTTGCCTGGCCGCCAATGCATGACCACCGAATCGCCTACACTGCAACTGGTGACACCGGGTCCGGTTTCCATAACCTGGCCAAGGGCTTCGTGACCCAGCAGATGCGGGAGAAATTTGTCGGCGCCCTTTACCGCATCGATCTCGTTGATCTGCGCGCCGCAGATGCTGGAGGTGTGGACCTTAACCAGAACCTGCCCGAAGATCAGCGCATCCGGCAGGGTAAATTCGTCGATAACCATCGGCTTGCCCGATTCAACAAGGATCGCGGCTTTGGATCTTTTGATCTCCATGAATGACTCTCACTCGAAATAGATAAATTCATAGTCGCCGGTATAGCCGAATTTTTTATACAGCCAGATCCATTCGGAGGTGTGGAGGATGGATTCTGCGGTGAGCGCCCAGCACTCCAGATTGTGCATTTCGGCGACGTTACGGTAGCCTTCGACCATGATGTATTTGTTCTTCCCCACCCGCTCGATTTCGCTCACCGCGGATTCCAGTTCATAGAGGCGGAAATTATGCAGCGTGCCGAGCGAGATTACCAGGTCGAATTGCTGGTCGCCATAGGGATAGATGTCTTGTCCGCGGTGGGTAAACAGATGGGGCCGCACCTGCTCATGCGCATTGGCCAGAGCGTGGCGGGAAATATCGAAGCCGGCGATGGTGAGGCCGGGGAGGATTTTGCGCATTTCATAGAGCAGGAAGCCCTTGCCGCAGCCGACATCGAGCACGCTTGATGCGCTTGTGAGACCATAGTTTTCAATCAAGGCCTGCGCGACAGGCGCCCAGCGGCCTTCGATAGAACGATAACCGCCATAACCGTAGCGGCGCTCACCATCCCAGTAATCCGCTTCATATTCGCGGGCCTTGAGAGAGCAGGCGATCTTGTCGTCGACCATCCGCGCCATGTAGTCGCGCTTTGTAGTAGTGTGCAGCGGCGTAACGATCTCAAGCAGACGGGACATTTTACCTCCGAACAATTAATGATCGAGTTTGCCGATCTTTCGATCCAGTTCAGCCTTAAGAAGTCTTGTTTCCTTGAGCTTTTGAAGCAGGAGAGCCTCAAACTTATCCAGGGAATGGGAAAGTTCCAGAGAGCCGAACGCGTAGGCGGGCGCGAATTCCTTGATAAAACCGGTAATTTGATAACCGGCCAGCGCAATATATTTGTTTGTAACATATTCTGATAAATATACGGTGTCGCGGGCAATTTGACCTGCTGAGAGCGTGTGGAAAAGCCAGTGTGCGTATTGCCGTGCGTCTTCATTAAAGTCGTCAACATTCAAGTAGCTGTGTCGGTTGAGGTGAACGGCTTCAGGTATTTTCGCCTCTGCAAACCGCACAATATATTGAGAAAGTTTTTCCAGCGTTGTTTTTTCGGAAAGTGTCTCGGTGCTGACATTCAGGCAGCGGGAAAAATTGGTTTTTTCTTTGTCGATTGCCGCATGTGTGTAATCATAATACCATCCAAATTTCTCGTTCAGGCTCAATGAATGCCATGCTTGGGGAGACATCTCGTTTTCGTGGAATGAGGTAACCCTTTTCATAATTCCGTCGGCCGCGCCATAGTAAATATAGGTTTCTGGGAACAGCCGGCTGTTCCTTGCGAGCGATGCGATATTTGCCTCGCGGTCGTGGCGCCGTAGGTGGATTAAAGCGACGTCTGGAAACAAGGCGCGAATGATACCAAGCAACGGCGCGTAGCCGTTGCCGATGACCGCCTCATAGGGGCAATTCGCTAGCTTTATTCGTAGTTCATCTAAGTAATTCTCATCGCCGGTTTCCTTGAAGAAACAATAGGCGTTGTAGCAATCCACGGAGAGAAATTCATGCGCGGCTAAGGCACTGATGCCATTGAGGCGAAAAATCTCATTGGTGATATGTGTGAGGGACCGTGTTCCATCTCGGCCTGTTCCAACCGCAAGATATTTAAGGGTCATTTTCTCCCGTCCGCTGTTGCTTGCGTTTGCGGGCCTTTGTCGATCGCGGTAGCACGTAGACATCTGCTGGAGATATTTCGAAGATCGTCCGATATAAATAAGGCTCACCGCCATCAACTAGAAAATTCATCCCGATCAGCATAATGAACGATCGCCGGCCAGACGCCAGATCGCTGCGCCTGGACAGGACAACTCCCTTGACGCCGCGCAGAGAATGAGAACAGCCACCTTTTTCTACCGCTTGCGGGGAACTGCTTTCCGCAGATCGTTCCACGCATCAGGTTTTAGGACTGACCAATAACGCTCTTCAAGGACCTTATTCTCTGTGCGTGTGCCGGTCGCGACGTCGAGGGGAGCAACATAGGGTGTATCGAACGTTTTCTGAAGAAGAACGAGAAGCATAGTGTCGGCCGCCCGAAGGCGGCTACGCCGACCGATCTCGGGACGGAAAGCCAACACGCTATCGACGATGTTGTCCGGCAACTCATAATACGTATTCGAGAAGGAAACGTCTGAATCGATTAACTTGTAGCCGTTACTTCGAGCAAGCATCCAAAAAAATTTCGGGTTATAATTTATCAATCCGTGATTAAACATACCCTGCATCGGCAAATGGTGGATCATGATACCACCAGGCGCTGTAAGATTGTGGATGACTTCGAATGCATTCAGTTGGTTCGCGATGTGTTCCGTGGTGCCGAAGTTCGTGACCAACTGATATTTTCCCAGCTCAAGGGCGGGCACGCTATCATAATTCAGGTCCAGAGGAATGCTCCCAGGACTGCCGTCGATATCAATTGACGCGTACTCAAAACCCAGCCAATTCCAGAAGTCGCGTGCGAAGGGCGCAGACGCGTCCAGATGCCTTAGTGCGCCATGCACAATATGCGACAACTTGACATCTGGCACGGCGTAATGTCCTTGCGCGCCAAACAAGTCACCGGCCTTTTCGATTAGCTCGCGCGCCTCAAGGAACGAGTTGGCTAACTGCTGCGCCCCGATCTCAACAACTGATGTTCGGCCGTCGAGATAACCGCGCTCCCGAAGCCCGATCAATATCTCTAGAGCGTCAACACCGATTCCCATCGCTTCTCCTCCTCCAGGTTTTGTTGGCCATCTACGTCCGATGACGCCGGTTAGCCATACACGTTCTTTTGGGTCTCACGAATCTCGGTCCCTACTTTATCGGTCGTTAAGGGAGCCGTCATCAGAAGCGCTACAGCCCAGTTCCGATAGTGGACCGGGATTATTCTTGAGTGCTTAGCGACCGCACTCTAGGCATACAGGTCTCCCCAAAACGGATCGTGATTGGTGACTTTTCGAGGCTTGGATGGTTCGTGAAATTCAGCGAAAAATGGGCCCAGGTTGTGCGCAATTACGACCGGGGAATCGAAGATTGGGTCACGCATTACCTCAAGAAACTCATCATGAAGGGGATGGGATGGTTCTACAATGTTGCGAGACCTATATTCGTTTTCTGAATAAGTTCCGATGTTCTCAAGCTTCATAAACGAGATGCCATCGGCATGGAACCGTTCCGCCATTGCGACCGCATCTGGCATTTCGCGGAAGTTCTCAGTTTGTACAGCATATGAGATGTGGAACCTCGTTAACTTTCCATCCCGACGAAGGGTGCTGGCAAACTCCAGGTTCGCAAGCAATTTCTCCCAACGGCCATTGCGTCGAATCGACTCGAACGTATCTTTTGAAGAACCGTCAATCGACACGACCAACCAAATCTTTAGATAGTGTAGATTTCGGAACGTATCCCATTGTCTGCGATCAAAAAGCATACCATTGGTAAGTAGCTCTAAATGCGTAAGATTAGGGCAGTGCGTAGGGTTAATATCCGAAAGCAGCTTCCGGAAGTGTTTGCTAAAAAGTGCTTCGCCACCGGACGATATCCGTACATTCTGAAGTTTCGATAACAGATCGTCAATCATGTCACCACGCAAAGCGTCTAGCTTTGCGAAACCTGCTTTGTCAGAGACGATTAAATCTAGACGGCACTGCGGGCAGCTAAGATTACACGATATGTCATATCCCAGATCCGCGAAGAGCGCACCCTCGATTTTTACGCTTTTGTTAAGCACAGCGTCCCTCCAACGCTCCCTCTGTAAATAGGAAGTCGTCCCGGCCGAAAGCTCATCATTTCGAAGTAGGCTATCATTGAGGATCCGTGGGCAACTCCTTTTGTTGCAATACTTATAAGACCCATTGAGGATAGAGCGACGTAGTTCCTGGGCGAGGTCGGAGTTCCAGACGTCATTCCAGGAATTCTCTTGAAAAACATTGCCGACTGGCACGGGCAACATGGTCGAGCAACATAAGAAGGTATCGCCGTCCGGATTAATGAATGCTTCGTCAAACGGGACCGGGCAAAACCTTCCCACGAATCGAGGTGGGTGCTCATCCAACAGAGAGAAACTGTGGGGTAGTCTCTTCGACCGCTGGTCCAGCGCATGCTCAACACAATCCAGAACATGCTGCGTGAGGAGGCATCGAGAATTCGTGTTGAGGGCGCGGTAGCCTCGCTCCCGGGCCTCGTCTAGACGACCTGTCATGCCCAGATAGTCAGCGGAGAGGAGTAACAGATGCGGATCGGAGTTATGCCGCTCCAGCGCAAGAGCCAAGTCACAGCGCGCTTTTTGCCAGTCGACACCCGCCTCATCGACTTGAGTCCCGCCACTTGCCAACCGCCTATAGCAGACAAACTCAATTACGTGCCGCAGAGCGCCGATCGGCCGAGACTGGTCCGAATTTCCATAAGCCGCAAACTGACCTATCCGACTATCATCATGACGGTATACTTTCCACCAACGGTGATAAAAGGACCTCACCGCATCGCGATTAACGCCTTCATCCAAAGCGTCACAAGCTGCTACAGCTCTGCAAAATCCGAACAAATAGTCAAGCGGCTCCGTGGTCGAATCGCTATGTTGCAGGCCCCCAATCGATGGCGACTCCCGACGATCAAAGAACCCCCGCCAATACTCTGCATTAGGGATGTGACGGAGCACGTGCAACAGTACGCCAATAGACATTTCACAATAGGCATCATACTCAATCGCGCGAAGTATGGCATCGAATGCGTCCCAGGGCCGTCCTTCTTCCAGCAGTGTCTTGGCCAGGAGTATCAGCGGGATTCGATCGCTACAAAAGCGCCTGTCGATCGCCTCCAATATCTCTAACCGTTCGTGCGGACCGATTTGTCCGCCGCGAAATTGCGACGTCTGTAGGAATCGATCCAGTGCGGTCACATTTCTGGAGACATCGTTAGGTCGACGATTTAGACTGAACCCCAAATAATTCTGCAGAAAGTCATGTTCCTGAAAATGTTGGTGATAATGCCAGTACGCTTCGTTTACGAAGCCATCGAAACTTGCATTTTCAAAGTCATCAACAACAGGCGGAGAAAGCGCCTCTATCGAGGCCGAAACAAAGTCGACTTTCGACATAATAATAGACATTCTCCAACTGATTGCCGGCGCGTTATGCTCCCGTGCCAACTATGGAACGACCTCAGTTTATACAATACACATTCGACGATAAAAGCAAGTAAAAAGCAACCTGACCACCGACTTTGAGGATCAGAACCCGAGCCTCCCGGCAGTCGTCACCTCATAGGCACCGTTGTGAGACCTCTTCGTCATGGGGACATCACTTCCGTCCGCGCGCCGCGCCGGAGCGGCCGCCAGTTGCGTCTCTTCGATCAGTTTGATCAAGTGCCGGTTCGTAACATCGGTCAGATTGGCGATGCCTTCGCGGATCTCTGCCAATAACTGCGTAGAACGCTCGACATTTGCAAAATGACGTTTTAAAGTGCGGATCGGGTTCATGCTGGCTCCTTTTTTTCAAAGCTGGGCGGTTGCGGGTTTCACATAAGATCGGGATTAAGAACCGTCAGCACGCCGTCGTTCAGTTCGAACGAACCTAAAGGATGGCTGTGCGACGAGTTTGGCGGATAATCGAAGATAATATGCCAGCCCTTGCGGCGGAACAATTTGGCGAGGGAGTCGTGCACATCGGCGCCATGGGTGCCGATATGCACGCGGCGGACCTTGCGTTTCAAAACGTCCATGAAGGGTGGAAACACCAGAATCTCGGATTGCTGTATATCGGCTTCCAGATAATCCACGAACGGGAAGGGTCCCAGAATGTCGGCCAGCGTCACGGCACTCAGCAGGGTAATTTCGGCGTCAAAACCTTCACCGGGTAGCAGGCTTTTCTTCAGGCCGGTGGTGTTGCGCAGTAGCAAGTTGCGCAAAGCTTCGTCCTGTTTGCCGCTATCGATCAACGCGCGCACGTAATTCTCGCGGGCGGCTGCCTCGTTGGTGGAAAAACTATTCTGCGCGCCGGAGCCCGGCGCGCCGACGGGGAAAAAGATCGGGCTGTTGCTCTCCCCGATCACCGCGTTGATCAGCCAATGCTGGTCGGGGTCGATACCGTTGTCGCGGAAATGCTGTTGTGTCCACGCGTAATTCACCGGGTCCGGTTCCAACGCCACCAGCTTGAAGGGCATCGGGTTCAAAGCGCACAATGCCGCTGCGGCGCCAGTCGCCTGGGCGCCGTAGCAAGCGCCCAAGGTGATCATCACATAATGGTCCTTGGCATCACGCGCCGCCTCGACGAAATTGACGCTCTCGAACCAGGGCTCGCCATCGGACAGAACCGGGCGCTTCCTGGCTACCGCTACGCCGCCGAAAACGTTCCGGTCAATGCCGAGGAAGGCGCGGGTAACGCCGTCATGCAGGACGCCCATCCAGTCGGCATCAAAACCGGAAGGTGGCGTGCCGGAATACGGGACCATTTCATCAAAAATATGGGCGCGCGACATCAAATCATTCTCGGCGGGGGGCGGGGCGGGGGCGGAAGATGCGCCGGCGCGGCCGGCCGCACGATCGGCGAGTTCGGCCACCCGGCGGTTGGTAATTTCGGTCAAGTCGGCCAAACCCTCACGAACTTCAGCGAGCATTTGTGTCGAGCGGCCGGTATCACTGAAAATGCGCCGCAAGGCTGTAAACCCGCTCAAGCTACGGCTCCGGGGGGCTTGTGATCATGTATAGCTGCGAGATCGTACATAACTAGACTCCGTTGTTGTAGAATTCCAAGCCCGCCGTTCGCCCTTAAAGAAGCTTTTCAGCGTTAATCCCTTGCATTCCGTAGGTAGAAGACGCATTTCTGGCAATCCTGGTCCTTGTCTTCAATATCTTGCGCGCCAGCCCGGCTATGGGCCGTTCGATGGCGTATAACGCCACGGTCGCGACAACGATGCAGATTAATAGCATCGACGATATAACGACCAGGCCGCCGAAAAATTGACGGGGTCCTGAAAGCGCCCGATCTGCCCGTACGAGCGATTCACCAGCAGACGGGATAACAAAAAAGATAACGGCAATCACGGCTTTATGAGTCAGGTAGATGGGGTATGAGATATCCCCTAGCCTGTTCATCAGTAATGAGTTTTTTGTAAGTTCGAAGACCGCCGGAAGTGACGTGGCAAACAAGACAATCGACATATAAAAATTCCTGTTATCCCAAGTCTGGGTAGGAATTCCACGGACCGAAACCAGAATTGCGAGTGCAAGAAGCATAATGCCGGATCGCCGGTCGATGGGAAATGCTTCCCAAGCTAGCCGAGAGAAATGTCCAAGCAGGAAGAACATGATCGTGCTCGGGAAAAAATGGTACGTCCAGGTGTTATCAAAACCATATACGAAGACGAACGACATTCGGCAGGCTATTGAAAGAAACAATACGCAGATCGACGCTGGAAGAGAGCGGACTAACAACGGTGCGAAAGCGTAGAATGTCAACTCAGCACCAATCGACCAAGCCTGATTGAGATACGCGGGAAACTGTAAAAAATCGTGATTAGGGTAATCTCCAAAGCAGGAGAACCAGTCCGAGCCGAATAGAAATATGCCGGTGAACCTGGCCCAGAAAGAACTCCCCATTATGCCGCCTAAGGTCAGCCAAATAATCCCTAAAAGCGGCCAATAAAGTGAAAAAATCCTGATAAATCTCGCTTTGTAGAAGTCGATGATGCCGGCGAAATCTTGTTCATGGTTATGCGTTAAGGAGTAGCTGATCAGGAAGCCGCTGATGATATAGAAATAGATCACAGCATACCCGGCATTTATGCCTAATTCCGGATAGGCAATGTAATGGTCCGCGGAGATATGATTGCCCTTCATCACCGTTGTTCTAAGATGATCGACAACAACGACGCAGGCCAGAAACAATCTTATCAGGCCCACGCTGATCTCCGATCATTTATTTGGTCAGGGGATAGACCTGCGCCGCTATCATCGATTATCACGCAGCTGGCCTGAACGCGCCGTTCACCACTTCCAGCGCATCCGGCACCAGGATTCGCCAGCTGTCGCACAAAAAACGGCTGTCGAGCGTCGTGTGGGCGGGTATCGAGCCTGGGGCCAGGCCAAGTTCCGCGGCGCTGGCCGCCATCACAAGCGCCGGATCGAATCCGTGCCGAAGCGCAATCTCCTGGGCGGCTTCCAGATAGCTGATGTCGCGCGGGCCTGTCAGCTGCGCAACAGTGGCAGCCCTCGCATATAGCATCGCCTTGATGGCGGCGATGACCTGTGCTGCCGGCACCGGGGCAAAGGTCATGTCGGAAAATGCGCGAATCGGCACACCCGCCGCCAGGCTGTCCCGCCAGGTTACGAAAAGTGGCATCCCCGGCGAAACAACTTTTGAGAGGCGCAAAATGCCGACCGGCGCGCCTTGCGCCATCATCGCCCGTAGCGCCGTTTCGGTTTGCGCCTTCTGCCGCCCATAGACGCTGACTGGGCTTAAGGTTGCGTCCGCCGCCACGTTCGGCACGCTGCCATCGAAAACCTGGTTGGTTGAAAGAAACAACGTGTAGATGCCGCGCGCGGCGAGACCCTCGGTCAGTGCGATCGCACCGTCCACATTGATCCGCGCGGCACCCTGCGGGTCCGCTTCGCAGGCCGCAAGGCGCGCCACTGCGGCGGTGATGCAGGCAGCTTGCGTACCGGCCGGCGGCGTCCAATCCGCCGGTATGGCGGCAAGATCGAGGTTGATCAGCCTTGGCGCGGTCACCGCGCGCCGGGTCGTGGCAGCCACTGGAGAGCCCGAAGCACGCAAATCCGCCGCAAGCGCCCGGCCGATCTCGCCATCGGCGCCGATAATCAGGATCATGGCGGTAGCTCTCGCATGAAGGGCATGATGGGGGCCGGGCGCTCATGCCGCCTGCTCGAAGGCGCCAAGCGCCGCCGTCACCGTGGCGGCAATCTGTTCTGGCAGCAGGCCGTGGATTTCAAACAAATCCTTCTGCAAGCCGTAATGTTTTGGGAAAGCATCGGGCAAAGCGATGCGCTTCATGCGGGGCATCGCTGGGCCCAACGCCTCAACCAGCACATCCGTCACCGCGCTGCCGAAGCCGCCGATGGCGATGCCCTCCTCGATGGTTACCACCAGGCGGGCGCCGCGCGCATGGCGCAGCACCGCGGCCGAATCGAGCGGTTTGACGGTATGGAAATGCACCACCGAGACGTCGTGACCGGCCTGCTCCAATATGTCGGCGGCGGCGAGCGCATTGGTTGTCATCACGCCCGTGGCCATCAGCACCAGCGGGTGCCGCTCCGCCGATTGCCGCAACGTGATGGCGCGGCCGATGGCAAAGCCGTGCTCCGGCCGGCTGACCACCGGATCGCCGCCTTTGGCAAGGCGAATGTACATCGGCCCGGGCCAGTCGAGCGAGGCCTCCATCAGCCGCTTCATCTCCTCGGCATCGCATACCGCAACCACCGTCATGTTGGGCAAGGCGCGCATGATGGCGATGTCCTCAATCGCAAGATGGGTGGGGCCGAGCGGCGCGTAGACCAGGCCGCCGCCATTCGCGATCAGCCGTACCGGCAGGTTGTGCAGGCAGAGATCAACCGCCACCTGTTCGAAGGCGCGGCGGCTGAAAAACGTTGCAATGGTGTTGGCGTAGGGAATGTAGCCTTCCATGGCCATGCCGGCCGACATACCGACGACGTTCTGCTCGGTAATACCCTCCATGAACCAGCGCTCCGGCATCTCGGCGCGCATCTCGTCCAGCAGGCCGGGACTTAGGTCGGAACCGACAAAGACAACGCGCTTGTCTACCCGGGCAAGCTTGTAAATCCAGTCGAGGCAGGTCTTGCGCATGTGTTACTCCAATGCCTGATACATTCTGGCGATGACTGCGGCTTCGAGCTTCGCCTTATGGTGCCAGTTCGGATCGTGCTCGGCGAAGGGAATGCCCTTGCCTTTCACGGTGTGGCAGATCACCGCGGTTG
>Ga0182024_10008893_pt1 | contig 20984 bp, 14 predicted proteins | sample P32metaG_FD_120480 | JGI IMG/M metagenome (GOLD analysis project Ga0182024, IMG submission 120480) | Permafrost microbial communities from Stordalen Mire, Sweden - P3-2 metaG (Illumina Assembly) | ecosystem: Environmental > Terrestrial > Soil > Wetlands > Permafrost | place: Sweden: Stordalen...
CTATCGCAGCCGCGTCTCCGATGTGCTGAACGCCTCCGAGCGCGACTTCCTCACGCTCACCGAAGTCACCGTCGAGCCGATTGCCGGAGGTCCTGTCGAACTCCACCCGTTCCTGACCCTCGCTCGCCGGCATATCGTCTTCGCGGTCGCCGCGTCGGAGACGCCGGAGGGCTGAGAGAGCTTGGCGGGCCACTCCTGATCATTGAAGCCGTGAGCGACGAAGAAACTCGTCAAACATCGGACCAGTGAACGCCGTGTCCCCATAGGCGGGGCTGTAGAGCATGCCCTTCTTGATCAGGCCGGAGCGTCGCGGGGCGACGCTCGCGACTTTGACGCCGAGCGCGCCCGCGATGTCTCCAGATCTGTGCGGCCCAGCCCCTAGGTCGGCCATAGCGAGGAGATACTCCTTCTCCGCGGGGGTCAGGCGATCCATGCGGACGCGAAAGAAGTTCTTGTCGAGCTGCTCCTGAACCTTCGGCGCGGAGCGCGCCACGTCGTCGATCGTGATCGGTGATTGCGGTGCCGCGTTCCACACGTGGTAGCCCCACTCTTGGAGAAAATACGGATAGCCTCTCGCGTAGCTCAGGAGGGCGTCGAGAGCAAGGCCATCGAACTGGACACCCTGTGCTCGTACAGGCACCTCGAGTGCCGCCTTTGCATCGGGGGTCTCAAGTGACCCAATTTCTGGGAAGTCGAACAGCCGCTCGGCATATGACTTGGCGTTGCCAGCGAGGCCGGGGAGCTGCGGCAGGCCCGCCCCGACGAGGATCACGGGGAGATTGAGCTGCACCGTTCGATGGATAGCGCTGATCAGCGCTCCCAGCTCGTCGGCGCCCAGATATTGGACCTCGTCGATCGCAAGCAGCAGGCCACGCGACCGATCCTGGGTAGCTTCGCCGACAGCCACGAGGAGAGCTGTGAGATCCTCATCCAGCATCCCGGAATCTGCGCTGCCCAGAACCGCATCAACGTTGAGAGAAATGGATGAACCGTCGGGCAACGTGTACGTAAAGGCCTTGAGTACGCCCAGTGCCCGCTTGACCTTCACGGAAACGCTTCCCTGGTCCAGCTCCAACAGGATCGAGCGCAAGCGCGCAACCAAAAGGTTCTTGAAGTCTCCGCTGTCGGACGCCTCAATCAACGCCCCAGCCAGCTGGCGTTCCTGCGCCATTGTGTGGAACCGGTTCAGCAGCACGGTCTTGCCGACGCCGCGAAGGCCGATCGGCATGATGCTCTTGCCGGGACGCCCATCGATCGTCCGGCGTAGGGCAATCTCGTAGTTCTCGATCAGCGCGTCGCGTCCAATGAAGGCCGGCGGTTGGGTCCCGGCCCCGGGCGAGAACGGGTTCTGAAAGGGATCCATACAGGGACCTTACCGAAGTTTATGGGGGTTTATCGCTTCACGAACTAAACTTAATCAATCTCAGTCCGGCAGCGATACAGCGGGCCCGCGGCAGCTTCTCAAAACATCAGCACGGAGAGGGCGGGATTCGAACCCGCGATGGAGTTTAACCCCCATACTCGCTTAGCAGGCGAGTGCCTTCAGCCACTCGGCCACCTCTCCCTGGGATCGGGGCAGTGTAGAGCCTGACGGGCCACCAAGCAGGTCATCTAGAGACGATGGGACCCGATGTAGGCCCTCATGACCGGCGTTATCTAGGCTAGTCCGATGACGGCACGGCCAGATCACGATGACCGGCTGGCTGGCGAGGGTCGGCTGGATGGCGAGGAGCAGCTGGCTGTGCAGAGACGCACGACGCTGCTCTCGATCGCGGCGGCCGGACTGCTGGTGGCGCTCAAGCTGGGGGTCGGCCTGGCGACCGGGAGCCTCGGGTTGATCTCGGCCGGGATCGAGTCGAGTGGCGATGTCGTCGCCGCGACGCTGACGTTCTTCGCCGTGCGACTGGGTGGACGGCCCGCCGATCCTGAACATCCCTACGGTCACCGTCGGGCCGAGAATCTCGGTGCGCTCGGGGAGGCGGCGATCCTGCTGGCCGGTGGTGGGATCGTCGCCGTTGGAGCGCTCAGTCATCTGATCGACGACGGTGGGGCTCCCGACACGCGCTGGTACCTGTTCCTGGTGATCGCGATCGCGCTGGTCGTCGACCTGACGCGCACAATCGTCTCGCTGCGCACCGCCCGCCGATTTCACAGTGCGGCGCTGCGCTCCAATGCCTTCCACTTCGCGGGCGACATGGCGGGCTCCGTGGCGGTGCTCATCGGGTTGCTGCTGGTGCGTGCCGGGTTTGCCCAGGGCGACGCGCTCGCGGCACTCGCGATTGCGGCGATCATCTTCGCCGCCGCCGCACGATTGATCGCCGAGAACGCCAACGTCTTGATGGACCGCACGCCGGCGGAGGCCAGGGAGGCAGCCGAGGAGGCGATTGCCGAGCTGCAAGGAGACATCGAGCTCAGGCGACTGCGCCTGCGCGAGTCCGCCGGGCGCTACTTCGCGGATGTGATCGTCGCCGTGGCGCCCGGGCAAGCCGTCGTCGAGGGCCATCGAGCCGCCAGCCTGGTCGAGGCGGCCGTGGAGGGCGCGCTTCCCGGCAGCGATGTCGTCGTGCACGTCGAGCCCCGTCGCAGCGGGCTGGAGCTGCGCGACCGTGTCCTGGCAATCGCCCTGGCCGAGCCGCTGGTGAGGGAAACGCACGACATCACGATCTTCGAGCAGGGGGAGCTGGTCAGCGTCGCCCTGCACCTGAAGTTCCCCGCCGAGCTCGACCTCCGGGCAGCACACGTCGTCGCCGAGCGGATCGAGCAAGCGATCCGCGCGCGACCCGGCGTGGCCGATGTGCAAACCCATCTCGAGCCGCTCGAGCGTCCCCTGATGGCCCGCCCAGCTGACGATCGCGCCGATCGACAGGCGATCGAGGAGATCCAGCGCCTCGTCCGTGAACGGAGGAGCATCGAGTTGCGATCGGTGAGGCTGCTACCCACAGAGACCGGTCGCATCGTCTTCCTGACGGTCAACGTGGGCGCCAGCGCCTCTTTGGTCGAGGCCCATCAGCTGGCGAGCGAGCTCGAGGAGCAGCTACGCCAGCAAGTACCGGACATCGTCGACGTGGTCGTGCACACCGAGCCCTAGTCAACGGGAAGGACCTGACTGCTGCGGTGTCCTAATGAATGTCTATCTTTAAACCAGCTCCAAACCAGTGGAGGATCTGACTGATGAGGCTCAAGACGGTAGGCGCAGTAGCAACGCGTTCGGGCGCAACGAAGAGGCGCTCGATGCCCACAGTCTCGATCCTGGCCCTGATGGCCGGGCTGTTAGTGCTGGCCGGATGTGGCAGCTCGAGTAGCACCACCAGCTCCTCGGCATCCACACCGACAAGCGCCGCCACACCGACGACGGAATCGAGTTCGGCGAGCACCTCCACCGCGGCGAGCGCGGCAGCGACCAGCGGCGGTAGTAATTTGAGCCTCGAAGCCAACCACGAAGGCCAGCTCAAATACAACACCACCTCGCTCACCGCCAAGACCGGCAAGGTCTCGATCGACTTCACCAACATGGCCCCCGTGGAACACAACGTGACGATCGAATCCTCCGCGCACGCGATCGTCGGCCACACGCCGACCTTCGATGGAGGCGCAAAGACGCTGTCGCTGAACCTCGAGCCCGGTACCTATAAGTTCTTCTGCTCGGTCCCCGGACACCGGATGGCCGGGATGGAAGGCACCTTGACCGTGACTAATTAGTTGCTCTGCGCTGGATGCGGGAGCGCAGCAGGCCCACGAAGGCGGAGATCACGCGGCGAGCGCCTTTTGCTTGAGCTGCTCGAACTCGGCCTGGGTGATCGCCCCGTTATCTAGCAGGCTCTTTGCCTTAGCGATCTGCTCGGCCGGATCGCTCTTCACCGCGACTGACCGCATGAACTGGTCGAGCTGCGACTGAGCCGCTTTGTTGCGCTCGAGCGTCCGCTCGGTCATCCCGCCGTGCTGGCTGATGAGATAGACGAACACACCGAGGTAGGGGAGCACCACGAGGAGGAGGATCCACAGGACCTTGGTAAAGCGCGACTCGTCGTGCCGGCGGAAGATGTCACCGAGCACGGAGAAGAGTATCCAGACCCAGACGACAAACACAAAGAAGAAGAGAATCGTCCAGAAGACTTCGAGCAGCGGATAGCTTGTGGCGAGAACCATTCAAGTGACCATACCCGACGAGAGCTGCCCCAGCGGCTCGGCCGCGTGCTGTTCGCCCACCCGGCGGATTTCGCTGGACATCCGCTCGGCTGCAAGTGGCTCACACAGGGAGAGCGCCTCCTGAGGAGAGATCGATGGGTCGAGCCATGCCCGCATCAGCTCGAGGTCGGCGAGGATCACCGGCATGCGATTGTGGACGGGCGCGAGAACACGGTTGCCGGCTGAGTCGCACGTGATAATCGTGCAGCTGGCGAGCGGTCCATCCGCGACGTGGCGAGCCGTGACCCAGAGCCCCGCGAAGCAGAAGACGCGACCCGCGTCGACGGTGAAGCGCATGGGTGGCGGTTTCAGCTTGCTCTTGGCCTTCTCGTCCTCGGGCTTCGGCCACTCGTAGAAACCGTCGGCGAGGATCAGCGCGCGGTGCGCGGCATCTGGCGCAACCCCGAAGTAGCTGCCCTTGGAGCGCAGCGTCTCGACCTTGGCGTTGATCCACGGCCGCTTCGTCTTGACCGTGGTGGCGCCAGACGGCACCAGTCCCCAGCGCAACATTTGCGACTGCGGCTGCCCGTCTTCCGCGACGATCGTGGGGACCGGGTCGGTTGGTCGGACATCCCAGGGGTCGGTACAGACGGTCTCCCTTATCTGCACGCCGAACCGCCGGCCGACCTGCTCGGTCAGCGCTTCAAGCCCGACGGTGTTGGTATAGCGCCCACACACAGTTAGCTACCTCCAGTGAGTTCAGGATAAGCGACGGTGTCGAGTGAGACACGAGATCGCGCCGCCAGATTTTGTAGTTCAATTCGCGCTACAATACGCTTGTGGCAACTGCTCAACATCCGCTCTCGCTGAGGCTCGGCCGCGAGGGAAGCAAGGCGCTCGAGGACCTCGCTCGACGACGTGGCGTGAGTCGCGCCGAGGCCGCCCGTCAGGCAATAACAGAGACTGCCGAACGGGAGCGCCGGCGCACTGGGCTCGCAGCGGAGGTAAGAGCGCTGATGGAAGATGAGGGATATGTACGAGAAGCGCAAGACGTCGTGAGCCTGATGGAGGAGTTGCGTGGTCCGTGGTGATATCCACGCGATCACGCTTCCACGCAAGCGAGGTCACGTTCAGCAGGGTCGCCGCTACGCAGTAATCGTTCAGGCAGACGAGCTCCTCGCGCTCTCGACCGTCGTCATATGCCCTACCTCGCGCTCAGCGTTCGGAGCCAGCTTCCACCCCGAGATCACGCTGGACGGTCAGCCGACACAAATCCTCTGCGAGATGATCGGCGCCATTGACGCTCGCGCGCTCGGCGAGCGAATCGGGCACCTCACCCTGGATGAGCAGCGCTCCCTCGAGGAGGCGCTGCAGCTCGTACTCGACCTCCCATAAGAGTCGGCGAAACGGAAGGGGGGAGATTCGAACTCCCGAGACGGGGGTTGCCCGCCTGCCGGTTTTCAAGACCGGTGCATTCAACCGCTCTGCCACCCTTCCACGGCCACCACGAAAGGCTATCGGTCGCTCACGCATCAGGCGGGTCGCCCCGCGACGACGATCATCCAACGATCGGGCGCAGCCGTCGATTCCTTGACGCGCCCTTCTGCGGCGAGCGCTTTGAGCCGATCGCGAATACGCGCATCGGGCTCGAGGTGCGGTCGCGAGGCGAGTGGCGCTCGTGACGTGCCAATCTGCGCATGTGCCAGACATCCGAGGAGTGGCCACATCGCGCGAGAAGCAGCTGACCCTGCTCGCAGCCGTGCTCGGTACGAGCGTCGTGTTCCTCGACGCGACCGTAACCAGTGTCGCGTTGCCCGCGATTCGAGGCGACCTCGGTGGCGGTCTGGCGGGCCAGCAGTGGGTGACCAACGCGTACTTGCTGGCGCTCTCCTCGCTGTTGTTGATCGGCGGCTCGCTTGGAGATGTATTCGGTCAGAAGCGCGTGTTCTTGGTTGGCGTTGGGGGGTTCGGCCTCACGTCGGCTCTCTGCGCGGTCGCGTCGTCGATCCCCGAGTTGTGCGTGTTTCGTTCGATGCAGGGGGTGTGCGCGGCGCTGGTGACGCCTAGCGCATTGGCGGTGATCGTCCACGTGTTTCCCGAAGACGAGCGGGCCAGGGCGATTGGGACATGGACCGCGCTCAGCTCGATCGTCGGGCTTATCGGGCCGTTCATCGGGGGAGTGTTGATCGCCGCCGGCTCGTGGCGCCTGATCTTTCTGCTCAATGCGCCGCTCGTACTCGCGACCGTGACGCTGATTGCTCGCGGCGTGCCTGCGGGCGCGAGCGCGGGCACCGGCGGGCGTCTGGACTTCCTCGGGGCCCTCTTGGCGGCGGTCGCGCTCTCGGGTTCGGTGTTCGCTGTGACCGAGGAGCCGGCGCGCGGATGGAGCGCCCTGGTGATCGGCTCGCTCGCGGTAGGGGTTCTGGGAGCGATGGCGTTTATTGCGCACGAGGCGCGAGCTCGGGCGCCGATGCTCCCGTTGAGCCTGTTTCGCGAGCGCAACTTCACGATCGGAAACGTGGCGACATTCACCGCCTACCTCGGGCTGGGGGGTGTGATCTTTCTGCTGCCTGTATTTCTGCAGGAGGTCAGCGGCTACAGCCCCGTTCAGGCGGGGCTTGCGCTTCTGCCGGTCACATCGCTGATGATCGTGCTCTCACGCCGCTTCGGCGCACTCGCCGACCGTATCGGCTCGCGGGTGCTGATAGGCCTCGGGGCGCTGGTTGCTGGATGCGGCCTTTTGCTGTTGGTGCGTGTCGATCAGCGCGCCGACTACCTCAGCGAGGTCCTGCCGGCGCTGCTCGTGTTCGGGTTGGGACTCGCGATGCTTGTCGCGCCGTTGACCGCCACGGTCCTTGGGGCAGTGGAGGAGGATCACGCAGGTGTCGCCGCAGCGGTGAATACGACGCTCTCACGCGTCGCGCAGCTCTTCGCGGTCGCTGTGCTGGGAGCCGTCGTCTCTCTAGCTTTTGCCAGTCGGGTCGACGCGACGCTACGACGGACCGCGCTCGGTCCCGGCGGCCGCGCGGCGATCAGTCGCGCCAAGCGACAGCCGCTCGGCTCGCCCAGGCTAGTTGGAGTGCCCCCCGGCGAGCGGGTCCTCCTACGAGCGACCTTCGAGGACGCGTCCGTGCATGCCTTCCGTGTTGCGGACACGATCGCCGCCGTGCTCGTCGCCAGCGGAGGTCTGATTGCGCTCGCCGGGATCCGTAATCCCCGCCGTAGGGTGGCCGCAGAGCTGTGTCCAGCCGGGGCGCTCTGCGGAGCCAGCCAAGAACTCGTCAGTACTGGCCCGTCTCGAATCTCGGACCGGGGTTTCGTCGACCGCGGCTTCGAAACACCATCACGGCAAGTGGTCCGGTGAGCGGCACGTCGAGCGCTACCAACTGCACCGTGCGTCAGCGCCCGACGCGCGCCAAATCCGCGCCAGTTCAAGCCTGCGATACCCAGCGATATGGGGATGGCGCGGGCGGGAGTCGCTCAGAGACCCGCCACCGTGGCCGTAACCGTGGCGCCGAGCACCTGCCCGGCGGCGTCGAGCGCTTGCACGGTCACGTACCGCCCGACCGTCCCCGCGGGCAGCGCGATCGCCGTCTCAAAGCCGCTGCGCGCAGCCTGGGCGACCGGCTTCAAGGCACGCTTGGTGGCACCCATCAGCACCTGCCAGCTCGCAACCTGCGTGGCGCCGTTCCAGCTCACATAGACGGTTCTCGCACTGGTGGCCACCGCCGCGCCGTGGGTGGAGCGCACAGCAAACGCGGGCCGGGTGGCCGGGGCGCCGGTCCAGGTGAAGCGCAGGTCTCGATAGGACTGATCGCCGGCGGGGAAGTGCGCGTCGAACAGAAGCTGGCCGGTGGCGCTGAGCTCGGAGAAGTCCGGGACTTCTCCCCAACCGATGAACCAGTCGCCGTTGGGCTGAGCCTGGATGTCGCCCTGGCTCTTAGCCGAGATCGGCGGCGGATGGGTGAATTCACTGAGGAGCGTCGCTGTCTTGCCCTGCGGTTCAAGGCTGACCACGATGCCGCGCGACTGGCTGTGAACCGTCGGGGAGGCCCCATTGTCAAAGATGCTGAACGTTCCGTTCGCGAGCTCACGCGGGTCGTGCTGCCAGGCGATGGCGGTTCCCACCCCCAGCATAAAACTCGAATGCTTACCCCCCAATTGCCAAGTAATCTGACCGGTCTGGGGCTGAATGTCATATGCGGTCCAAGTGTTTCGCGCGGAGATCAAGAGGCTCGAGTCTTGGTCTAAATTGATCGAGTTGATATGAAAGAAGTCAAATGGCCAGGCGGTGCTAGTGCCACCGGCGGGAGCATAGGATTCATCGAGCGCGACGTGGTCGAGACTCGTCCACTGGAACATCACGAGCCCTGTACGCACGTCGATCTCCTGGAACGTCCCGTCAGTCACGGCTCCGTCGGCTGGGCCGCCGACCGCCGAAAGATTGCAGTAGATCGGGTCATACGCCGTGATCAGCGCGGTGCCCTGGGGAGTCAGCTGAAACTCGTGCAGGTCGGCCTGTAGGCCATTTCCGGCCCTGACGCGCGCGATCTGCGCATATGCGCTGTTGAGGATCACGTCTTCACCAGACCCAAACCCATGTACCGAGATGTCGCCCTGCCACCAAGTCAGCACCGGTTTGCCCGCGTATTCCTGCACCCTCAAATTGGTGGCTGAGGTGTATTTTGGCAGTGCTTTGAACCAGAGCAGCCCGCCGCTCGGACCGAGGATCATCGGCCCGCTCTGGCCCGGTCCGTCGTACGGCGCGACGAACTCGTCGCCGGGCTCCACGGCGGGAGAGCTGGCGGTCACGGTGACCGCCGGTGGTTGCAGGTCAGGGCGCGAGCGGAAGTACTGGATCTCGCTGGGAGCGCCGGGATGAACCGTCTCTGGAGTGGTCGTGAGCGTGTCCTGGTAGGCGATCGTGAAGCTGTCGCTCAGTGGCTGGACGGCGCCGCCGGTCCGCACCTGCGCGTTGACGGTGACCGTCTCACCTTCGGCGAAGGGCTTGGCCGGCACGAAGCTGGCGCCGTCGCCCTCGGAGTAGCCCTCGAAGCGCCCCGTGTGCGAGCCGGTGCGTGAGCCGACGACGCTGAGGAGACTAAGCTCGCCTTTAGGAACGCCGAGGAAGCTGATCTGCGTCCGCGGCGAAGCGTCGCGACTGCCCGGCAGCGGGGAAACCGTCACTGATCCAGCGAGCACCGCGGAGGTATTCAATGTCGCCGGCTCACAGGCCGGAGCCGACTCGGCCGCACGAGCCGGCTGGAGGGTGCGAGCCCGCCCGGCCTCCCTGACAGACTGAGCCCCCCTGGCAGACTGAGCCGCACCGACACCCGGAGCGACGGATACCACCACCCCCAACAAGCCCAGCAAGGCCACGATCGGAACGCGCACCGCAGGCATGAAACCAGATAAGAGAATCGACAGACGCACCTTCGTCAAGCGCGGGCTGCTTACGGGCGGCCTGCTCGCGGGCGCGGGCGCGGCAGTCGCCGGTTGCGGCACATCCAGCGATGAGACGCGGCCGAGCGCGGACGCGGCCGCCCAACCGGCAGGCCGGGCGCACCCCACGCCGACTCCTGGGCCGCGGAAACCGAACATCCTCGTGATCATGGTCGACCAGCTGCGCTTCCCGCAGTGGTTCGGGCCGATCCCCGGAGGCGGCGCAAGCCTGCCGGGAAACCTCGCACGTCTACGCCGCGGAGCGGTCTCCTTCGAGCGGCACTACACAGCCTCGAACGACTGCAGCCCGTCTCGCTCAGCGATGCTGACCGGCCTTTACACGCACCAGACGGGCTGCATGATCACCGGCGGCAGCACCTTGGATCCCGGCTTCCCCACCTGGGGAACGATGCTGCGCGAGCACGGTTATCGCACTCGCTGGCTCGGCAAGTGGCACCTCACCCACGGCGACAACCACTGGACGGAATTCACAGGCGAACAGGCGCTCGAGCGATACGGCTTCGACGGAGGCATCTTCCCGTCGCCTGACGGCGCCCCCGGCCAGGGTTGGCGCGTGGATCCGCACATCGCGGCCAGGTTCTCGGACTGGTTTGCCGAGGAAGGGGGCTCCGAGCCGTGGTGCACGACCGTCTCGTTCGTCAACCCGCACGACATCGCCTGGTGGTACAAGTGGAGCGATCGCGTGCCGGCGGAGACACAGGCGCCGAGCGTGATCAGGCGCCTGCCGCCCAACTTCGAGACGCCGGAGCTGCTGATCGAGCGGCACAAGCCGCTCCTACAGCGTTCCTTCCAAGACACCGCGGCGGCGTCGTTCGGGCCGGTACCGTTCAGCGGCCCCGAAGCGACCGGGAAATGGCTGGAATTCCTCGATCTCTACATGAAGATCCAGCTCGAGGTGGACCGCCACATCGGTCACGTCATGCGCACCCTGGAAAGTCAGCCGGAGGTGGCAGCGAACACCGTGATCGTGTTCACCGCCGACCACGGAGAGTACGGCGCTTCGCACGGCCTGCGGGGTAAGGGCGCGAGCGGTTACGAGGAGGGCATCCGCGTACCGCTGATCATCAAGGACCCGCGCGGCATGCTCACCAGCGCCCCCGAGCAGCCACGCACCCAGCTCAGCTCCAGCGTGGACCTCGCCCCGCTGCTACTGACGATCGCCACCGGATCCGATGGCTGGCGCCGCGAGGAGCACTACTCGCACCTCGCGGGCCGACTCGACCTGGCGAGCATCCTGGCGGACCCGGCGGCACCGGGGCGGCCGTTTATCTTGCATGCAACCGATGAGACCGTGACCGAGTTCGCGATCGAGCCGTATGCGGCCAATGCGCCACTGCACGTCGTCGCGCTGCGCACGCCACAGGCAAAGTTCGCCACCTACTCCAACTGGCCCTACGAAGGGATCACGCCGAAGTCAGAAGGCCAGGAAAGCGAGCTGTACGACTACAGCACGCACAGCGGGCGCCTGGAGCTGCACAACAGCGCCGGCCACAGCCCCCTGGAGGAGGGGCTGCGCGCGGACTACGAGCGCGCCTTCGTGGACGAGCTACGAGGGCCACTGCCCCCGCGCCTGGTCGAAGCCCACGCCCGTGGCTTCGCCGACTACTTCTCAACGGCCAGGCACGCCTCTGTCAGCGCCGCTGCCCGTCGCAAACGCCGCTCTGAACACGAAGTCGGGTCGCTCGATGAGCTGGCGGGTGGGCGGATCGGACCGGGAGGAGGGGTCAGCGCACCAGAGGGCGGGCTATTTCACCGTCGCTGAGACGCCGATGACCGCGCCGGCGCTATCGAGCGCCTGCACAGCCACGTAGTAAGGCCCGCTCGCAGGCACGGAGATCGCAAGCGCGGTCTCAAAGCCCGTCTTCGGAGCAGTCGCCTGCGGCACCAGGGTCCTCGGCGAGGAACCCACCAGCACGCGCCAGGAGGCGACTGCGGTCGCTCCGTTCCAGGTGGCGTAGACGACCGGCTCGCCACCCGAGCCACCTGCACCGCCCGTGCCGCCCGGTCGGCCCGAAGCACTCGATAGTGACGGGGGCACCACAGCCACCGCCGGAGGTTCGGCCGGCTGCCCAGTCCAGGGGAGCGTGTAGGTCCGATAGGACTCCCAGTCAGGCGGCAGGTGAGCGTTGAAGAGCACCTGACCGGTGGAGTTGATCTCCGAAAGGTAGCCGGCCTGACCCCAACCGACCATCCAGTCGCCGTTCGGCAGAGCCTGCACGTTACCCTGACTGCCGGCAACGAGCGGGTTCTCGTGTTCGTAGCTGCGTACGAGCGTCGCGGTCATCGTCGCCGGGTCGAGCGCGAGTTCGATCGCGCGCGACTGCGGGTGCACCGTTGGAAACGCGCCGTTATCGAAGAACGTGATCGCACCGTCGGGCTGCTGGCGCGCGTCGTGCTGCCACGCGGTGGCCGCTCCCGACCCCAGCTTGAAGCTCGAGTGCTTACCGCCCAGCTCCCAGCGCAGCTGACCGGTTTTCGGATCGATGTCGTAGGCGGCCCAGGTGTTGCGCGCGCTCACGAGCAGATCCCCGTTCTGCTCGGTGTCGATCGAGTTGATGTGGAAGTAGTCGTACGGTTCCTGCCGGCTCGCGTGCGCGCCCGAGGCGTAGGAATACCGCAGAGGCACGTGGTCGAGGCTGTGCCACTCGTACATCACCAGGCCCGTCTTCAGATCGATCTCCTGCAGCAGCGTATCCGCGACGGCGCCGTCCTTGGGACCACCGACCGAGGCGAGGTCGCAGCCGATCGCGTCATAGACGGTGATCCACGCGGTGTCCTGCGGGGTTATCTGGAATTCGTGCAGATCCGGCTGATAACCATTCCCGGCGCGGACGACGGCGAGCGTCTGGTAAGCGCTGTTCGCGATCACCTCACCCGCCGTCCTCGAGCCGTTGGCGATCAGCGGATCCTGCCACCAGGTGAGCACAGGCTTGCCTTCGTACTGCTGCACGCGGAAGTCCGCGGCGCGCGTGCCGGCGGGCGACAGCGGCTTGAACCAGACGAGGTTTCCATGTTCATCGAGGATCATCGGCCCGTACTGACCGACCCCGGAATAGGGAGCGAGGAACAGGTCGCCCGTCGCCGTCTGAGCCTTGGAGGACACCGTCAGATCCGGCGGACGTAGTTCGGGGCGCGAGTAAAAGCTCTGAAATTCCTTCGGCGAGGGCACCGGCGCGGAGCTCGGGCGCGTGCTCTCGGTCACGTCCGCCGAGCCCGGATCGTCGGGGATGGCGACAGTGAAGCTCCAGGCGAGGGGCGTCGTCTTTCCCGCTTCGCTGAGCACGGCGTGGACGGTCACAAACTCGCCGGCGGTGAACGGCCGTGTGGGCACGAAGCTCGCGCCATCGCCCTGGGAGTAGGCGAGCAAGCGCCCGACGTGCGCGCCGCTGCGCGACCCCACGACAACGATGTGGGACAGCTTTAAATCGGTATTCCCCACCCCGCCGAGGAAGCTGATCTGGGTGGCCCTCGAGGCGTCCCTGGTGTCGGGAGCGGGCGAGACCGTCACGCGCGCGCCGGCGAGCGCCGCGGAGACGTTGAGCGCCGACGGCACGCAGCTGACCGGACTTGCCGCGCTCGTGCCCGTCGCGCTCGCGCCGACACAGCCTGAGACGAGCACCGCAAGCCCCAGCGCCGAGGCAACGCCGACGAGCAGAGCGCGCACGACCGGGCGACGCCGATGGGCCGGCACTAAGCTTTGATCGTCGGCGAGGTGCCGAGCACCGCGCCGGTGGGGTCGAGCGCTTGAACGGCGAGGAAGGCAGCTGCGGCGGGCAGCGAGATCGTGGTCTGAAAACCGGTCTTCGCGGCGCCGGCGATCGGTGCGAGCGCGCTCGCGGAGGAGCCCCCGAGCACCCGCCAGGAGGCGACGTTCGTGGCGCCGTTCCAGCTCACCGCGACCGAGGAGCCACTCACCGCGACCGAGGGCACACCCGGCGCCTGGCCACTCCACGGCTGAAGGTAGGTACGGAAGCTCTGCACGTTCTTGCCGAGCGTTCCGTCGAGCAGGACATGCCCGGATGAGTCGTACTCGGTGAAGTTCGGTAGTCCGCCATAGCCCATCAACCAGTTGCCGGCAGTGTCATCGGCGCCCGACAGGTTCAAGGTATTGCCCTGACTTTCGGCCAGCAGCGTTTTCGTCGGGTTGGTGAACTGCTTGACGAGACTCACAGTGTGCGTGGTGAGATTGGGATCGAGCAGCAGACCGCGGGACTGCTTCTCCTTCGGCGGATCCGAGCCGTTGTCGAACACGGAGATCAGCCCCCCCGGTTGCCATTCGGCGTCGTGCTGCCAATAGAAGCGCGTGCCCGCACCGAGCTTGAAGCTCGAGTGGCTACCTCCGAGGCGCCAGCGAAAGCCGCCGGTGTGGAGGTCGACGTCATACAGTGTCCAGGTGTTGCGCGAGGAGAGCAGCACGTCGCCCGGTTCGGTGGACGGGCTCGGGTCAACCGAGTTGATGTGGACGTAGTCCCACGGATAGCTGGCTTTGGGCGCCGGGTTGTTGGAGTCGGCGATCGTGATGTGCCCGAGCGCGTGCCACTCCCACATCACGAGGCCCGTCTTGACGTCGATCTCCTGCACCACCGAATCCGTGAGCACGCCGTTCGACTCGCCGTGCGCGGAGGAGAGGTTCATATGAATCGGGTCGAACTCGTCGATCCAGGCTGTGCCTTCCGGAGTCAGCCGGACTTCGTGCAAGTCGGCGTGATAGCCATTGCCAGCGCGGACGGTGGCCACGTGCTGGTAGGAGGTGTTGTAGATCTCGTCTTCGCCCTGACCGAAGCCGACCTCGAGGATCCGTCCCTGCCACCAGGTGAGGACGGGCTTGCCCTCGTACTGCTGAACATGGAAGTTCGTTGCGTCCTCGCCTGAGGGCAGCGGGTGAAACCACACGAGGTTGCCGTTCTGTTCGGAGATCATCGGCCCCGGCGAGCCCTTGCCCTGGTAGGGGGCCTGGAAGAGATCGCCAGCGCTCGCGCCAGGCTTGGCGGGCGTGGTCATGCTCACCGTCGAGGGAGTCAGCGCCGGGGCAGAGCTGTAGTGCTGAACCGCGCGTGAATCGCCGGGGTTGTTCGGGAACTGCTTCTGACTGGGGGTGTCCTGGTTGGCGATCGTGAAGCTGGTGCTCACCGTCGAGGCCACTCCGCCCGACTCCACGCGGGCGTGAACGCTAACGCGCTCGCCAGCTTGGAAGGGGTGTGCCAGTAAGAAGCTCTCGCCCGTCCCGGTCGAGTAAGCGCGGAGCGACCCAGTGTGGGCGCCGCTACGCGATCCGACGACGTGCACGTCGGTCACCTGGGTGCCCGCGCCGCCAAGGAAGCTGATCTGAGACGCCGGAGATGCATCCGGAGTGCCCGGCAGCGGCGAGACCGTCACCGCGTTGGCGGCGGCTTCGCTCACAGCCGAAGAAGCATCGAAGACATCGGAGGTGGCAGTTGACGCGCCACCGCACGCGCAGAGGCCCACGCAGATCGCCAGTGCGGCGAGCAGAGCGCCGGTAGAACGTCGCGTGCTCATCGGATCGCTCGTGCGTGCGCGTCAGCTGTGGCGAGGAGGATCGTCATCGAGCAGCAGTCTACGTCACCCATTTAACGTAAATGACCGGGAAGCTCGGGCCACCCGGCCATTGGCGGTGAGCGCCTGGACCGCGAAGCTGTTGTAGCCCTGGGGCACTGTGATGGCCGTCTCGAACCCGGACCGGGGCGCGTTCGCGACGGTCCGCATCGGGCCCGCGCCAGAGCCGGCCAGAACCCGCCACGAGGCGACCTGCGTGGCGCCGTTCCAGCTGGCATAGACGGTCGTCCCCGCGCCGCTGCGGCGGGCCGCCCCGGCCGGCGGCGTGAGCGGCTGACCTTCCCACTGTCCCAGTGTCGTCCGGTATGACAAATCGGGGCCCGGGAGTTCGGCTTCGAACAGCAGCTTCCCCGACTGGTTGAACTCGCTGAAGTACCGACTCGAGCCCCAGCCGACGAAGACGTTGCCGTTCTGAAGCGGCTGGGTGTCGCCCATGTATTCGCTTTCGAAGCCTTCGTGGTTGCCGTACTGGGAGGCGAGGCTCGCCGTGCGCGTCTGCTGGTCTACGTTCAGCAGGAGCCCCCGCGAAGGCCCTGTGGCGGGGACGGAGGTGCCACCGCCCTTCTGTTGACAGCAGTGGTCGTCGAACATGCTGACCTGCGAGGCGCCCTGCAGCCGCACGTCGTGCTGCCACTCGAAGCGCGCGCCGGGCCCGAACTCGAAGCTCGAGCCGCGGCCGCCCAGGGTCCATTGGATGCGCCCGCTCGCGGCGTCGACGAGGTAGGCGGCCCAGGTGTTGCGCATCGAGACCAGGAACTTGCCCTTCTGGGAGATGTCGATCGAGTTGATGTGGTAGGCGTCCCACGGGAAGCCGTTGGTGGGCAGTGTGGCCTCGGACTGGCTGAGTGGGATGTGCTCCAGTGCGTCCCAGTTGCGCAACAGCCTGCCGGTCTTGAGGTTGTACTCCTGGACAGCCGCATCGACCAGCGCGCCGTTGTAGGCGCCGCCGTACCGGGACAGGTTCATCGGAATGTTCCGGTTGGCGGTCACCCAGGCGTCTTCGCCTTCGATCAGGAACTCGTGCAGCGTCAGCACCCAACCGCCGGTCGCTTTCAGCCGCGCGATCACGCGGTAGTGCTGGTCGACGACGATGTCTTCGCCGGTTTCCGTCGCGCCCGTGTTCGTCACCTTGCCCTGCCACCAGGACAGTGCCGGCCTGCCTCCGTAGGTCTGCTGCTCGAGGTTGACCGCGAGGACCTTTTCGGGGACCGGCTGGAACCAGACCGGCTGGAGGTTGCGGTCGAGGATCAGCGGACCGCTCTGGCCGATGATCGGCGGTTCGTTGAGGTCGTAGAAGTTCGTCATCAGGATCAGGCCGGGCGCGAGCGCAGTGGCGGGGCCTTGCTTGAGGCGCTTGATGACCGGCGGGTGAAGCGAGGGCGCAGAGACGAAGCTGTAGGTGTCCTGCTTCACGTAGCGGCCCAACGGCGCGCCGTGGGAACCGGAAAAGGCTGCCGTCAGACCGACGAACACGGCGATCACGAGCGCCACTGCCGCGGACAGCCGTCGCGCCGCGGGGCGCAGGGAGGCCTCGGGGCGGGGCAGCGTGATGAACGTCAAGAGCGCCGCTGTGCCGGCTAGCCCGGCGCCGATGAGGTATGCGAGGCGGAAGCCGTTGGTCAGCGCCTGGGCGACCTGCTGGCCCGTTCCAATCAGGTGCGTCGAGCGCTGGGTGGCCAGCGTGATCAGGACCGCCAGGCCCAGGCCACCGCCGACCTGGCGCGAGGTGTTGACCAGGCCCGAGGCCAGGCCGGCCTGGCCGGGCTTCGCCCCCTGGGTCGCGGCGATCGTCGAGGGGACGATCGACATCGCGATCCCGGCCGCTGTGAGGACACCGGGGATGACGACGTAGACGATCCCGCTGCCGCTCGAGCCGATCCGCGTGAACAGCAGCAGGCCGCCGGTCAGCATCAACAGGCCGCCCCCCAGAACGGGGCGCACGCCGAATCGGCTGACCAGCTTGCCGGCCCGCGAGGCCATGATCCCGATCGTGACCGTCATGGGCAGGAAGATCAGTCCGGTGTGGATCGGCGACAGGCCCAGCACCTGCTGCAGGTAGAGCGAGCTGAGGACCCACATCGGGAACAGCGCCGCGCTGAACAGCAGCACGATCCGGTTGGCGTTCTGCAGCGGCCTGGTCAGATCCTTGAACGGAATCAGCGGGTTGGAGGCGACCCGGGTCTCGATCAGGGCGAACACGACCAGCAGGAGTACCCCGAGGACGATCGGACCGAGCGCCGCGAACGTTCCCCAGCCCTTCAGGCCGGCTTCGACGACGCCGAAGACGAGGATCATCTGGCCGATCGTCAGGACCAACGCCCCAGCCAGGTCGAAGCTGGCGTCCTGCGCCCGGCGCCGCTCGCTGACGACCCGATAGGCGACGAGGGCAGCGATGACCGCGATCGGCGGATTTATCAACAGCACCCAGCGCCAGGAGATTTCGGTCAGGATCCCGCCGAGCAGCACGCCGGCCGCGCCGCCGAGCCCGTTCATGGCCGCCCAGATACCGATCGCGCGGTGCAGCTTGGGGCCGGACGGGAACGAGGCGGTGATGATCGCCAGCGAGCTTGCCGCCATCAGCGCTCCCGCGAAGCCCTGCGCGGCGCGGGCCGCCACCAGAACGCCCTGGCTGGGCGCGGCGCCGCCGGCCAGCGAGGCGATCCCGAAAAGGAGCAGCGCCGTGACGAACGTCCGGCGCTGCCCGAAGTGGTCGGCGGCACGGCCGCCGAACATCAGAAAGCCGGCGAACGTGATCGCATATGCATCGACGACCCACTGCAGCTCCGGGGAGGAGAATTCGAGGCTCGACTGGATGTCGGGCAGGGCGACGTTGACGATGCTCAGGTCGAGGATGACCATGAACTGCGCGACGCAGCAGACGACCAGCAGCCACCTCGAGCCGGAGCCTCCGCCGGCCTGCTCGGAAGCGGGTGCCGGCGGGGCCTGCGCCCCGGCTGTTGCGTCGACGCTCATCGACTCCCGCCCAACTGCGATCTACGCCATGTACCCCTGGTAGGGTGAGCCGCCGAGCCCTCGAGAAACAATTGGAGCCCGGCCGATGAAACGAACGTCACTGACCGCAATGCTAACGGCCCTCGCCGTTCTGGCGAGCACCCTCGCGGTGGCTGGATGCGGCAGCAGCGGGGGCAACTCCTCCGCCAAGTCGACGACGCCGGCGGCGAGCACCACGACGCCGACGACCACGACGACGACCACGACCACGACCACGACGTCCCACAAGCAGAAGTCCAAACCGGCCTACTGAGACGCAGGTTCACCGGCCTACCCGGGCTGAGCGGCACGTCCACCGGCCTGCCCAGCTGCCGGCTCATCGGAGCGAGGAGGCGTAGCTGATCACCTGAGCGGTCGACGAGACGCCGAGCGGATGGCCGGCTGAGTCGAGCGCCTGCACCGCCACACGGGCGTACTTCGCGGGCAGGGTGGTCGAGCTCTCGAAGCCGCTGGCCGGGATGGTGGCCCGCACGGTGAGCGACCCCGTGGACTCGCCCGCCAGGACCCGCCACGAGGCGACTTCGGTCGCGCCGTTCCAGCTGGCGTGGATGATTGTCTCTTCGCCGGTGTTGTTGAGGCTTGCGAGCACCGCCGGGGGGGTCAGCGGCCGCGCCGTCCACGGGAAGCGAAAGGCACGGTAGAAGGATTGGTCATAGGGCAGATGGGCGTCGAAGAGCAGCGAGCCACCGCCTGAGTACTCGCTGATCGCGGGCACCCCGCCGTAGCCCACGAGGGCGTTCCCGTCCGGGAGCGTCTGCATGTTGCCCTGGCTTGCGGCGAGCAGCGGCGGATCGGGGTGGGTGAGGGCGGAGCTCAGGGTCGCCGTATGCGTGCTCAGGTCGAGCCTGATCCGCAGCGCACGTGACTGGGTGTGGATCGGCGGGTTGGAGCCGTCGTCGAAGAAGGTGAGTTCCCCGTTTGCCAGCATCCGGCCGTCGTGCTGCCAGGCCATCCTCGTCCCGGGGCCCATCCTGAACGAGCTGCGGTTGCCGCCCAGGCGCCAGATGACCCGGCCGGAACCGGCTTCGAGCAGGTAGCCGGCCCACGTGCTGCGGGCGGAGATCAGCAGGTTGCCGTCCGGCTGGGGCGCGATCGAGTTGAGATGGAAATAGTCCCAAGGCGTCGCGTCCGTCGAGACTTCGACTTCGGACTCCGAGGCACCGACGTGGTCGAGGCTGTGCCATTCCCAGCGCACGAGGCCCGTCTTCATGTCGATCTCCTGGATCGCGGTGTCGACGATAGCCCCGTCGTTTGCCCCTTTTATCGCCGCGAGATCGCAGCGGATCGGGTTGAACGCCGTGATGTAGGCGATGTCGTGTGGGGCGATCTGGAAGTCGTGCAGGTCGGCCTTCAGGCCGTTGCCACCAGAAATCCTCGTGATCGTCTGATAGCGGGAGCTCATGACGATGTCTTCGCCCTGGCCGAACCCCAGCGAGAGCACCCGTCCCTTCCACCAGGTCAGGTCGCGCTGACCTTCATATGTCTGCACGCTCAGGTCCTCCGCCGCTTCTCCTGCAGACAGCTTGTCGAACCAGACGAGCCTGCCTTGCGGCGTGTAGATCAGCGGCCCGTACTGGCCGGGGCCGGGGCCGTTCGTCGTGAGGATGTCGCCGGCCGCGGGATCGCGGTCGGGCACGGTGACGCTCAGGATCGGGGCCTGGACGCCGGACAGGGTGTAGAAGCTCTGATAGTCAGCAGGCGCCGCCTGCGGGTTGGGAAACACCGGGGTGCTTGCCGTCGGATATGGACTATCGACGCGGAACTGAAAGGCGAGCGCCTTGCCGCCGCCACCGAACGTCCGAGATCCGCCGGACCGGCCAGCGCTGAGCACGGCTCGAACGGTCACGCGCTCACCGGCGGCGAACGGGGTGTCGGGGACGAAGCTCGCGCCGTCACCCTGCGAGTAGCTGTGGAGGAGGCCGGCGTGATGGCCGCTGCTCTGCCCCGTGACGGAGACTTCACGGATCGCCGTGGCCGGCACGCCCAGGAAGCTGATCTGCGTGTGCGGGTTCGCGGTATCGGTTTCCGGCGCCGGCGAGACATCGACGCCGGTGCCGGGCAGACTCGCACTGTGTTGAAGCGTCGCCGGCAGGCACGATGGCGAGGAGCCGCTCTGTTGCGCCGAGCTGTGCGAGCTGGAGGACCCGCAGGCGCTCAGCACCACGACGAGCGCGATCAACACGACGAAGGCGACCAGCGCGGCGATGAGTCGGTTCCGTTTCATTCAGAGTCGACCCCTCGGCTCACCTCAGAGCAGACCATCGAGTCACGCAGGGACGATACCGGCGCAAACCGCCCGCTTGCGGCCCTGGTGCGCCAGGCGGCCCGATCTTTACCAAGTTCTTCGGCCCCGCGAAGTCAGCCGGTGGCGCCGCGGCCCCAGTCGGTGACTCTGCGGACCCGCGAAGGTCAGTCGGTGGCGAGCTTCAGCAGGAGCTTGCCCGTGTTCTCACCCGCGAACAGCCCAACAGGGTGTCGGGGAAGTTCTCCAGGCCCTCGGCGATGTCCTCGCGCGAGACGAGCTTGCCCGCCGCGAACCAGCCCCCCATCTCGCGCAAGCCCTCGGCGTAGCGATCGGCGTAATCGAAGATGACAAAACCGGTCATGCTCGCGTTGTTGACGAGTAGCGACAGATAGTTGGACGGGCCCTGCACCGTACCAGTGGCGTTGTACTGCGAGATCGCCCCGCAGATGATCACGCGCGCGTGACGCGCCAGGCCCGCGAGCGCGTGGTCGAGGATCTCACCGCCGACGTTGTCGAAGTAGATGTCGATCCCCTTCGGAGCGTGCTCGCGCAGACCCCCAGCGAC
>Ga0182024_10008894_pt1 | contig 20983 bp, 20 predicted proteins | sample P32metaG_FD_120480 | JGI IMG/M metagenome (GOLD analysis project Ga0182024, IMG submission 120480) | Permafrost microbial communities from Stordalen Mire, Sweden - P3-2 metaG (Illumina Assembly) | ecosystem: Environmental > Terrestrial > Soil > Wetlands > Permafrost | place: Sweden: Stordalen...
CGGCGACGGCATGGTTTCATCCGTGCGTTTTTCGGCTGGTAAAGTCGATTTTGCGATCCGCTACGTTCAGACCGAACGTCACAATGCCGAGGTTGCGGCTGGCCGCACGCTGTTTGGTAAGTATCGCAATCCGTTCACCGACCGGCCGGAAGCTGCCGGTCTGGACCGCACGGTCTCGAATACGACCCCCGTCTGGCATGCCGGCCGGTTGCTGATGACCAAGGAGGACGGCCGTCCCTATCGCGTCGACCCGCATACACTCGAGACCCTGGGCCCGCATGACTTCGGTGGCAAACTCAAATCGGAAACAATGACGGCCCATGTGCGCATCGACCCGGACACAGGCGAGATGTTCTTTTACGGCTACGAGGCCGATGGCCTGGCCTCGACGAAAGTCGCCTATTGCATTGCAGACAGGGACGGCAATCTGACGCGCGAACAAACCTTCGACGTGCCCTATTGCGCGATGATGCACGATTTCGCCATCACCACAAATCACGCGCTGTTCCCCGTGTATCCGACCACCTGCGACCTGGCGCGGCTGAAGGCAGGCGGCGATCACTGGGTCCACGAGATGGACCGCGACAGCTGGATCGGCGTCGTGCCGCGCTATGGCAACGTGGCAGAGATGCGCTGGTTCCGCGGACCCAAGGGCGTCTCCTGCTATCACATGATGAACGCTTTCGAAGATCCGGCTGGCCGCATCCAGTTCGACCAGTGCCTGTCGAGCGTCAATGCCTTCCCTTTCATTCAGCGCGCCTCGGGTCTCACGATTGCGCCCGGGGAAACCGGCGGGCGTCTCGCGCGTTGGACGATTGACCTGCAGCACGACGGTGATCGCGTGACCGAGTCGGTCATCGGACCTCCCGGGGATCTTCCCGTGATTTCCGCCGCCGATCAGGGGCGGCCGTACACACACGGCTGGCTGCTGACCATGAATCCGCAGATGCAGGGGGCGCCGGTCGCCGGTGGACCCGTGGGTGCAATGTTCAACTTGCTGCTGCGGCTCGACTTCGGCGGCAGACCGCCGCAGGCGCTCGCATTGCCCTCTGGCCATTGCTTCAACGAGCCCGTCCATGTGCCCTCATCCCGTGACGGGCACGAGGGGTGGCTCCTGGCAGTAGTCGATCGACAGACCGGCCCGTCAGAATTCGAGCACGCCGTGTGGATCATCGATGCCGGCGATCCGGCTGCAGGGCCGATCGCGAAGATCCTCATCCCGCATCGGCTGCGGCCGCAGGTCCATGGCAGGTGGGTGAGCGCCGCCGAGCTCGCTGCGGCCGCGCGATGAGCGCGCTATCCGCTATTGGTGGATTGCCGTCGAATTGTGGCGCGGCTCGATCACGCTGCTGAGAAATACGCGATCCCCCGAAACTCCATCGAGCGGCGAGGATGGGCGTCGGGGCGACTGGTATCGCGGAACGCGGTGTGCGGGCAGCGCCAGGCGAGGCTGTGATCGGAGTCGTAGAACTTGATCAGGATCACTTCCTCCGGGGTCATATCAGGAAAATACCACCAGCGATGGCCGGGAGAATGACGAAAGATCGTAGCGGCGGTCATGTCCTCCTCGCCTTCGATGGGCGCGAACAACGCATCGCCGCTCGGGATTTCGTCGACATCGACCTTCGTGTTGGGCGTGCCCTCATCATCGCGGACCGACCGGCCCTCGCACAGCGCCAAGGGCATGTCCTGCGGCGGCGGTGACAGCGCTCGCCAGAGACTGAATGCCAGGAATCGGCGATAGCCGGGGCCTTCGGGCCGGGCCTTGCGATGTAGGCGCGCAGCAATGCGCTCGGCGGAGCGCTGCGTAAAGTCCACGTGCGCCTCGGCCGCAGGGGGCTGCATGGTCGCACTGGTCGGGCCCGATGTGCGCAGCATGCCTCCCATCGGCACCACGAGATCTGCTCCGGTCAGGCGCTGGGCCACTTCGCGGACTTGTGTGGCATAGGGAGTGTCTGCGCTGTAATTCTGATGCCAGTCGATGACGTCCGTACGGTGCTGCGCCAGGCAGAAGCCGTGCTGATCGAGCGAGAACGGGCCCGCCAGCCGCGCATTGCGGAGGGTGACTTCATAGGGCGCATAGACGCCGGTGTTCAATTCCCTTCCAGGCGCCCAGAAACGGCGGTTGATGCGCGATGTCGGGACCAGATAGTCGATCATCGAGCGCACTTCAGCGACGGCCTGGCTCATGGCTCACCTCATTTGGGTACACCGAAATCGAGGCTGCCGCGTCGCTCGGCAAAGCGCCAGCCTTGTTCGGTACAGATGAGCTGGTCGCGATAGCTTCCGACCAGCGGCGCCAGGCCGGATAGCACGGGCGGGCCACCGTGTGGCGAGGGGCTGCCTGTAAAGAGCAGGATCTGGCTGGTCGCGCTGGCGCGGCCCTGGCCGATTAGCGTTACCAGAACATTGGCAACGATATGCCGCGCGACACGCGGTGGGCGAGCCCTGAAGGATTCGAGAATGGCGCTACGTCCCATGATGAAGTCATCCGGGGCGGCGGGCCTGCTCATCCGGCCATCCTCGACATAGAGCGATGCCACCGCTTCCCAGTCGCCGGCGTCGTTGAGCGCAGCGTAGCGCGTGACCAATTCGGCAATGGCGCACTTGGCGACCCAGTCGCCGGCTTCATCCATCCTTGAATCCCTCGCGCGCGCGGCTGTTGTCGAGGACAATCGGTCGGCCCGTCACAGGATGCGGATAGTGGAACGCAACGGTATCGGTCGCCGGCCACAGCCGCGGCGTCGGATCAATCAGCGCATCCGGACCCAGCGGATCCTGCGGGTAGAGCCTCTTGGCCATCGGGATGAAGTCAATCGGCGTCTTAGGCCATCCCTCGGCGAAGCTGCCGTGCCAGAAGGGGAAATAGCGCAGCACCTTGATCTTCCAGACCTCGTTCTCGCGCACAAACTCATTTTCATAGATGCCGCCTTCCCACCAGGCACGCTGGGCGCCCTTGGCCGATTCGTGCAGGCCCGCCTGCATCATCGAACGGCCGCGCACCTGTGCCGTTTTGCGGTCCGGCGCGACATCAATGACCATCTGCAATTGCGGGTGATCGAGCAGCCAGCCATAGCGCGGTCCGTTGTGCCCCTGAGTGAACTGCGTCTGGAAGCGCTCGATGTAGAGACGGCGCACGCCCGACTTGCCCTTGTAGATACCGCCCAGGAACCAGACATCGCCGTCGTCCGAAAACAGCTCGACTACCTCGTTGTACTGCGATTTGTCGATGAAATAACCGTAGGTGTACTGGATGCGTCGAATCTGATGAATATCCTGCTGGACCGCGAGCTCGCGCTCGAGCCGATCGATCCGAGCGCTGAGGGTGGCAATGTCGGTCATGGCGATCTCCTGCGTTTTCTTCGACCGAATGATTACCATCTTAACAACATAACAATTGTTATAATAGCAGGGCATGGTGTCGCGGCCGCGTGGCCAACACCGGATGTGATCCACGAGGAGGCAAATATGCGCCCAGTTCCTGTCCTGCTGATGGCCGCGTTCGCGCTGGCTGCCACACACGCCGATGCCGCGGCGTGCCACCTGACGCCCAAACAGGTCGTCACCCGGTTCATGACGGCCCTGTATGTCGAGAAGAAGGTTCGCGACGCCTTCGAGACTTGGGTGGATCCGGGCTACATCCAGCACAATCCGATGGCGCAGTCGGGACGTGACGCGGCGATCGGGTTCCTTGAACCCTTTTTCGCGCAGCACCCGGATGCGCATTACTCGATCAAGCGGATCATCGCTGACGGCAGCCTGGTTGCGGTGCATTCCCAAGGCAGTTTCACGCCCGGGGACCGCGGCATAGCCGTGGTCGATATCCTGCGCGTCGAGGGCTGCAAGGTGGCGGAGCACTGGGACGTGGTCCAGGCAGTTCCCGAGAAATCCGCCAATCCCAACGGGATGTTCTAAGTCCTCAGGCGGTCGCTAGCGCGCGCTCGAGCCCGGTCAGGTGAGATCCCCCAGACCGATCTGCTTGCCTGCCGCAGCTGCGCGGTTGGCCTCGCGACGCAGTCTCTCAATCCGCAGCCGGTCATCGGGCACCGGTTCGTGGGGCAGGGCCGCAATCGAGGACTGGTAGATTTCCAAGAAGTCCTCGGCGAATTCGGGATGGGTGAAAATCACGGCGCGATTGTCGATTATCCCTGCCAGCGTCTTCTCCCCGACCTCGAGCGGATCCATCCCGGCATCGAAAACTGTGCCGAATTTCGCCAACTCGGTGCGGTCGGGTGGTGCGAAGCCCGACCCCGCGAACTGGGCTGGTCGCTTGAGCGCGGAGTCCCAGGCATTGGTCCTCGTCAGTCCCGGACACATCAGGGATACGCCGATGCCATACGGCGCCAGGTTGTAGCGCAGGCATTCGGTCAGACCGCGCACGGCAAACTTGCTGGCGGTGTAGATGCCCGCCTGCGGTCCCGATAGATACGCAGCCATCGATGCGACATTTACGATATGACCGCCCTGTGCCTGCGCCTTCATACGCGGAACGAAGGTCACCAGACCATTTACGACGCCACCGAAATTGACCCCCATGATCCAATCGTAGTCGGCATGGCGGGCCTCGTCGGTCGGGCCGAAGACACTGACACCCGCATTGTTAACAAGAATGTGGACGGGGCCGAGCTCCTCGGCCACCTCCGCCCAGCGTGAACGATCGGTCACATCGAGCTCAACGCATCGCGGGGCCGGGCAGCCGTGATCCGCAAACCATTGTTCGGCTTGCGCCCGGTAGTCGGGGCGGCGGTAGGTCAGCACCGGATCAATTCCCGCCGCGCGAAATGCGCGGGCGATGCCAAAGCCTATGCCCGAGACGCCCCCGGTTATAAGCGCAGTCTTGCCTTGCCAGGTCATCTGCTTACCCTCTCGCTTCTTTTGATAACATTTGTTAGCGTTACTTGCAAACGGATGGAAGGGGGATGATATGTCGGATCTTGAATCGCGACTCGCGGCGCTGGAAGATCGCATCGGCGAGCTCGAGGATGTCAATGCCATCCGACGCCTGCATTGGGCCTACGGCTACTACATCGATTTCAACCGCGCTGAGGACGTGGTGCAATTGTTCGCCGAGGACGGCGCTGTCGTGTTCCTCTCCGGCGAGTATCGCGGTCATGAGGGTGTGCGCCGGCTCTACGGCACATGGTTCCAGACCTTCTTCACCCAGGGTGTGAATGGACCGGTCTACGGCCTACTGCTCGATCACTTTCAAATGCAGGACATCATCACGGTTGCACCGGACCGACGCACGGCTAAAGGCCGCTTCCGCGCCGTGCTGATGGGAGGCAGCCATGAAAGCCGCCCCTACAAGCCCGAAGGCCTGCCGCTGCAATTCTATGAAGCCGGCATCTACGAGAATGATTACGTCCGCGAGCTGGGAGTCTGGAAGATCAAGCGCCTGGACTACATGATGCAATGGCAGGCCGATTATGAGCGCGGCTGGTCAAGGACGGTCGCGCATCTCCAGCCCGCAACCTTGACATTCCCCGAAAACCCACGGGGGCCGGACGTGCTGCTGCCTGCAGCTCAAGTCCGTCAGACCTGGCCCAACCGGCAGGACGTACCGATGCATTTCGCTCATCCCCGCTTCGGCGCGGTACTGGCGGGCCGGGAGCACCGACCTCAGGGGTGACCGATAAGCATCATGGGCACAGCAAACACCGAGCGTCAGCGCTGCACAGCGCTGGCGTCACGCCCGCGGCACGTGCGGGCGCCGCTCGCTCGGTTGCCATTGCAGGACGTGCCGATCAAGTTTCGCCAGGATCCTCTTCAGCTGCTGGCGCTCGCCCGCGGTCAGGGCACCGAACAGAAAGCCGGCTATCTGTGCGATCAGAGGTTCCATTGCAACGTACGCGGCCGCGCCGTGCGCACTGATGCGATGCGGCTTTCGCCGGCGGTTGTCGGAATTCTCCACCTGCTCGACCAGCCCCATGTCATGCAGCGACGCCAGCGCTCGACTGACGTTCATCGCATGCATGCCCATCAGCTCGGCCAGATCATGCCCGGCCGATTCGCCCTCGTCCGACAGGGCCATCAGAATGCGCAGCTCGTTCGAGCTGAAGCCGGCCGGGTCGGCCACGCCGCCACGCATCGGTCGGCTGATCAGCGACGCAAATCTCAGCATCGCAACCAACAGGCCGATTTCGCCTCTCTTTCGGTTAGTTTTCCTGCGCGCCGCCATGATGAGTGCCGACGCTATCTGTCCGAATCCGAATTGTCACGCCGTATTGCCGCCAGGCAGTGCTCGTCGGACCAAAACACTAACACTTGTTTGGATCTTGCGTTCACCAACTTTGTTTGCTTTACTTACAAACAAATATGGACGCCCTGAAGTGGTCCAATGACGAGCTGCGATTCGGGGTGGTCGGAAACGCGCACTGATGTCAATTCGAGTTGCCAGAGCTTTTGTGTGGCGGCAATGCAACGCTCGCAGGGCCGATGGAAAGCGTAACTAGTACTGTTAACTTTGTGTGCAGCACCGCCATGTGTGTGAACACCTGGTGCTGCACCAGACATGCCAGATTTACCTCTCGGGATGCATCCATTGAAATGTAAATAACACGCGCTGCGCTACGGCGCAGAGGGGGGCGATCATCATGAGCTTGTCACTTCACGAAACCGTTCATCGGCTGCTGAATCCGTGGTCAGTAGCCGCTGCCGCCACGGCGCTGCTCGCCGGGCAGTCGATGGCCGCCGACCAGTCCTCGGCATCGGCCTCCGATAATAGCCTCGAGGAGATCATCGTCACTGCGCAATTCCGTGCGCAGAACCTCCAGGACACGCCGGTCGCCATCACGGCAGAGAATGCCGAGATGATGGAGCAGCGCGGCCAGACCTCGCTGCACGACCTGGCGCAGCAGGCACCCAATGTGGCCCTGATCGAAACCGGCGGTGCGTTCGGTCCCGGTATGACCGCCTCGATCCGCGGCATTGGGCAAGGCGACTTCGACCCCGCTTTCGCGCCTGGTGTGGGCGTCTACATCGACGATGTTTACTACACTAGCCTCACGGGCTCGAACTTCGGCCTGCTGGACCTGGATCGCGTCGAGATCCTGCGCGGGCCGCAAGGTACGCTGTCGGGTGCGAATTCCGAAGGCGGCTCCATCAAGATCTATTCGGTCAAGCCGCAGGGCGATGATAGCGGCTGGGTCAAGGCCGATTACGGCGAGCGCAATCTGCTCGAGTTCTCGGCCATGGGCGATGTCTCGCTGGTTCCGGACACCCTGTTCATGCGTGTCTCGGCTGTCTCGCACCAGCAGGACGGCTACGTGACCCGCGTCGACTATGGTTGCGCGTTTCCCGCCTCGGGCATCAAGCCGGTGGGCGCGCTGCAGAACGACTGTATTGCGGGATACGAGGGCGGCAAGGACTACCACGGCGGCCGCGTGGCGTTCCGCTGGCTGCCGGCCGAGAATTTCGAAGCCAACCTGACGGCCGACATCACCGTCGACAATTCGCAGTCGGCCGCCGTCACGCTGCTCGCCGTCAATCCCGCTTTCGGAGTTCCGACGAATATCAATTCGGGCTTCCCGCCGGGCAACGCAGCCGGCGTTGCCTACGACAGCCGCTTCGTGCCGAAGAATCCGTACGTCAGCTACGCCTCATTTTGCGCCGCCGGCCTCGGCGGCAATACTTACTGCTACTCGCCCGATACGCACAACAAGCAATGGGGGACGAACCTGACGATGGACTGGAAGCTCGCGCCGGACATGGCGCTGAAATCCATCACCGGTTTCCGCGAGTTCGACACCCAGTGGACCGAGGACAACGACGTCTCACCCCTGTATGGCTCGCTCGGCGCCGAACACCTGCTCAATCACACGCTGACGCAGGAGATCCGCCTCAACGGCAAGCTCGCGAGCGTGCTGGATTACACCGTCGGTGGCTTCTACCTCGATCAGACCACGACCTATCCGACGCACCAGATCCTCGACTACGTCATACCGGGACTCGACTTCGAATTCCTGGGCGACGACCCCATTCACGAGCGGGACTATGCCGGCTTCATTAACGGCACCTGGCACATCATCGAAGGGCTGGATCTCAACGCCGGCGGACGTTATACGCATCTGGAGAAGGATTACACCTATAACCGCTTCAATCCGGCCAGCATCGGCGGCGGCGGCAGCATCTTCTTTGCACCAGGCTTTTCCGGTACCAAGAGCACGTTCACCGGCAGCAAGGCCGATTATCGCGTCGACCTGGACTATCGCTGGGCGCCGCAACTGATGACCTACGTCAGCGTATCGACGGGCTTCAAGGGTGGCGGCTCAAATCCGCGTCCGTTCACTCCCGATCAGGTACAGCCGTTCGGGACCGAGTCGCTGACCAACTACGAGATCGGCGCCAAGTCCGACTGGTTCGATCACAGTCTGCGTTTTAACCTGACCGGGTTCTACAGCAAGTACAAGGACATCCAGGTGGCGCTGCTCAGCTGCCCGCAGTTCTCGCAGGATGCAGCGCCCCCGGACACCCCGGCGACCGAACCTTGTGCAGCGCCGGTCAACGGCGGCGACGCCAACATCTACGGCGTGGAGTCGGAGGCGGCCTATCGCTACGGCGGCTTCTCACTCGAGGCCAGCGGCAGCTGGCAGCATTTCGAGTACACCTCGATCAACCCGCTGTCCGGTATTCCGATCACTTCCACGGAGCCGGCCTTCTCGCCGAACAAATGGAGCGTCGGGGCGCAGTACGATGTCCATATCCCAATGGGCGGTAAGGTCACGCCGCGTCTCGATTTCATCTACTCGGCCGGTTACCAGACCGTTGCGCTGGTAGATGCGTACAGCTATCTGCCGGGCTACCACGACCTCAATGGCCGTCTCACCTACCGGCCGGAGTCGGGAAAGTGGGAGGCCGCCGTCGTGGGTACCAATCTCGCCAACAAGCTCTGGTACACACAGATTTTCGATCTGACCGGTCAGTCGGGCGCGGATTACGGCATACCGACGCCGCCGCGCTCGGTCTGGGTGGAGTTCAAGAAGAAGTTTTAGCCCGAACAGAGTCGATTGGGACCAACAAAACGGAAGGGCGGCGAACGCCGCCCTTCCTTGTCGCTAACATAATATCTCGAGCGAGCGGATCAGAGCTTCACGATCACCGTCTTCAGCTCGGTGTACGCCTCGACGCCCTGTCGCGCCTGTTCGCGGCCGATGCCCGACTGCTTGAAGCCGCCAAAAGGCAGAGCGGGATCGATGATGGCATGGCAGTTGCCCCATACGGTGCCGGCTTTGATCTTGGACGCGAGGCGGTGCATCGTCGAAAGATCACGGGTCCAGATGCCTGCACCGAGGCCGTAGCAGGTATCGTTCGCCGCCTTCGCGACTTCGTCCAGATCGTCGAAGCGCTGCGCCACCACCACGGGGCCGAAGATCTCCTCACGCACGACGCTCATGTTCGGCTTCACGTCCACGAGAATCGTCGGGTTGACGTAATAGCCGTTCGCAACCGGGGCATCGCCGCCCACTGCGACCGAGGCGCCGGCGCGCTTACCCGCTTCGATATAGCCCATCACACGGTCCATCTGCTCCTTGGAGACCAGCGGCCCCATGTGCGCCTTTGGGTCGAGCGACGGCCGCGGGCTCCAGAATGACGCGGCGCCCGCGATGCCCTCGATCATCCGATCAAAAATGGAGCGGTGCGCAAACAGCCGCGAGCCGGCGATACAGACCTGTCCCGAATTGAAGAAGATCGCCCCTGCCGCACCGGGCGCGGCCTCATCGACGTTCACGTCCGGCATCACGACCACCGGTGATTTACCGCCGAGCTCGAGCGTTACGCGCTTGAGCGTCTCGGTGGCATTGCGATTGATCATCTTGCCGACCTCGGTCGAGCCTGTGAAGGCAATCTTATCGACATCCGGATGCCTCACCAGGCGATCGCCGGCCGTGTGGCCATTGCCCGTGATCACATTCACGGTCCCCGGAGGAAAGCCCGCTTCCACGACCAGATCAGCCAGACGCAGCGCCGTCAGCGATGTTTGCTCGGCGGGCTTCAGCACCAGCGTGCATCCGGCCGTGAGCGCAGGCGCAATCTTGAGGGTCGCCATCAGCAGCGGAAAGTTCCACGGCACGATTTGCGCCGCGACACCGACCGGCTCGCGCGAGACGTAGCTGAATACAGTGCCACGCGGCAGCGCCTGCGGCTCGAGGACTTCACCGCCCAGCTTCGATGCCCAGCCCGCCATGTAGCGCAGCATATCGACCGCGCCGGGGACGTCGACGATGGTCGCGAAGCCAATCGGCTTGCCATTGTCGATCGCCTCGAGTTCGGCGAACTCCATCGCGTGCGCCTCGATAAGATCTGCGAGCTTGTTAATGATCCGCTCGCGCTTGTTCGGCGGCAGAATCGACCAGCGGCCGTCGTCGAACGCGGCACGCGCGGCGGCTACGGCGCGATCCACATCGGCATCGGAAGCATCGACGATGCGCGACACTTCCCTGCCAGAGGAGGGATCCTCGACCACGAGCGTGGCGTCGTGCGTCGAACGTACCCATTCGTTGTTGATGAACAGCGCCGGCGTACGCGCGAGAATGCGTTTGGCAGCGGCAGAGTACTCGAGCTGCGCGAAGGAATCGGTAGGTCGAGCGACAGTCTGAGCGATGGCCATCGGTGAATTCTCCACTGGTACACGCCACGCGCTGGATTGTCAGTGTAACATACTAATGGCCAATCATGGATCCGCTGCTAGCGCACCCCTATCAACATCCGCGCACCTTTTTCCCGCGCGATTCGATGAGATACCGGTCACCGATTTAAATACTTTCTGGGAAAGATGTTAAGTCCAGCTTGGCAAGCTATGTCCGGGGATGCGAGAACTGTCGGTCATGGCTACCGTACTGCCCGCAGACTTGCCGCTGCGACTCATCGAGCTGCTTCGCGCGGAGGGTGTTGCAACGCTCGAAGCCTGGGTGGCCCTGGGCCGGCGCCGCCGGCAAATCTTCGGCGTGACCAGGGCAGCGGTTGCTCAGCTCGATGCACTAGCGAAAGCGGGCTCTCGCCCGAAACGCTAGCAGCCTTTCGACGTGTCGTGACGGCACGTCGATGCTCAGCGGGGGACGTGCAACGATGGCGTGGCCTTAAAGTTGCCGGTCCTGAGAAGCCGATAGTCCTCTGCGCCGTTAACGACAATGCGGTTACGGCCGGCGCGCTTGGCCTCGTACAGTGCTTCGTCTGCCAATTGCACCGCACCTTGTGCGGTGCGGCCGATGGTGGGTGAAATCTGGGCAACGCCAATGCTGATGGTGAGTCGCAGCTCTGATGTCGACATGGCGCCACTTTGGCGGAAGCGTTCGGCTTGAACCCGCTTCAGAAGACGTTCTGCGATGGATTGCACGCTGCTAGGCGAGAGATCGTATAAGACCAGCGCGAATTCCTCTCCTCCATAGCGCGCGGCAAAATCCAACGGGCGGCGCGCGAACTCCTGAATGAGCCTCGCTACCCCGCGAAGCGCCACGTCTCCGGCCTGATGGCCAAAGGCGTCGTTGTATCGCTTGAAGTGATCGACGTCGATCATGCATATGGCAATAGAGCCTCGATCACGCAACGCCTGCTGCCAGACGCGCTGCAGATGCTCATCGAATGAGCGACGGTTTTTCAAGCCGGTCAGGCTGTCGCGGGCGAGAAGCTCTCCAATCAGTGCACGCTCGAGAAAGGTCTCCCGGGACGACTTCTCAACATCCCAACACGCCACGGCGGCTATGAAGCTCGTTATGACGAGCACGACCATGCATTTGAGAAGCGCCGTTTGTGCCAGACCGACGACCAGGCCTGCCGTCGCAAACGCGATCAGCAGGATGATCGCCGTCACGAGCGCCTCCCGAAACTTGAGGCCGGCGAACGAACTGACTGCAATCAGCGCGACGGCAAATCCAGCAAATTGTTCGAATCGGCCGACGGCCAGCGAGCGCGCAACCACAACGGCGATGAGCGCATAGAATAGTGGCACGAGTATGGGAGCCACACGCAGGTAGAGACGCTGGTAGTGGCGGCCCCAGGTCAGCCACAAGAGAAGTAGGCCGCACGGCACGATTCCGCCAATGTGAATCAAGGCGGCCCGGCTCAAGACACCGGTATGGCGTATCTGATCCAGGGCCAGCAGCACCCTGACGACGAACCCCAGGGTGAACCAGATTCTGACTCGTCGACGTACACGCTGCAAATGGGCAATCGAGTATTCGGCCTCCAAGGCAGGTGCAAACCGGAGATCCGCGGGGCGTCGCTGCAGTTCGAGCGCGTAAGCCGAATCGGGGAAATCCCGTAGGTTGATCTCGGTGGGGGTCATGATCCCGCATATCTGCGAACAAGCCCCATCAGACACTACTCGAGCTTATTACGCCGTGAGGCCGATCACCGTTTCCAGCCAACCGAGCTCAGATGGATCGAGCTGATCTCCTGCACCTACCGCTGTGCTCGCCGCGCCAGCCACTTGTCGAGATGACTCGCAAAAGCATTGCGGTCCGCTTGCGTGAGGGGTGGTGGGCCGCCGCCGATATGGGTACTGGAGCGCATCGTATCCATGAAGTCTCGCATCATCAGGACGCCGCGGATGGTATCGGGTGAATAACGCTCACCGCGAGGATTGAGCGCTTGCCCACCCTTGGCAATCACTTCCGCAGCGAGCGGAATGTCGGCCGTGATGACCAGATCACCAGCGCGCAGGCGCCTTACGATCTCATTGTCAGCGACATCGAACCCGGAAGACACCTGCAGGAACCGCAGGCTCGGAATGCGCGGATGCACCAACGCCTGGTTCGCAACCAGCGTCAGCGTTACGCCCGTACGCTCCGCTGCGCGATAGAGGATCTCCTTGATGACATTCGGACAGGCATCCGCATCGACCCAAATGCTGCCGTCTGTCATATCCGAATCCACCGATCTCTTGGCCACCCGTATACAGATAGCTTACCGATTCGCTGCGGTGCCGCGCGGCGAGCGCTGCCTCGACTGCTGCCGCCCATTTCGTTGTTCAATGCACCATTAATTCCGGAGTCGCCGCTCAAATCGTATCCGGGTCCGTTTCATTTAGCGCCCGTCAACCTGCTAAAATCGACCTGCGTTCAAGAGCCGGGCTACTCCTCGACAGGGTCTGGCTGGAAGCCAGCCTGAGGGGTTGGCTGATGACTTGTATGCGGCTGGAGGAAGATCGTTCGATTCTCCACCTTATGATTCCCCAGCATAACCATCTGTTGGCCGCTCTGCCGCAGAGCGATTTTGAGCAACTCAAATCGCATCTGAAGCTGGTTTCGCTGTCATTGGGTGAAGCATTGTACGAATCCGGCGTGACACTGCGCCACGTCTATTTCCCCATCGATTCGATCGTATCGTTGCTGTACGTCATGGCCGATGGCGCCTCCGCCGAAATCGCTGTGGTCGGCAACGACGGCGTCGTCGGTGTTTCTCTCTTCATGGGCGGTGAAACCACGCCAAGCCGAGCGGTCGTGCAGAGTGCCGGCTACGCCTTCCGCCTGGAAGGCGGGCTTTTGAAGGCCGAGTTCGTACGCGCGGGCGCCATGCAGCATCTTTTGCTGCGCTATACGCAGGCGTTGCTGACTCAAATGGCGCAGACCGCTGTTTGTAATCGCCATCATACGTTGGACCAGCAGCTCTGCCGCTGGCTGCTCCTGAGCCTTGATCGCCTGCCGTCGAACGAGCTGATCATGACGCAGGAGTTGATTGCCAATATGCTCGGGGTCCGTCGCGAGGGGGTCACCGAAGCCGCCGGAAAGCTGCAGGCAGCCGGTCTGATTCAGTACAACCGCGGCCGTATCACCGTTCTCGATCGCTCCGGGATTGAATCTCGAACCTGTGAGTGTTATGCCGTGGTTAAGAGGGAATCCGATCGGCTGCTTCCCTACCGGATACAGCATTGAGCGCGCGTTCAAGCGGAGCGGGGGAGCAGCGGAGCACTCGTTGGCGGGAATGATCCCGCCAACGAGCCTATGCTGAGCCCGCTCGGGCACTCGCCTGAGTGTGGGAAGCGATGCCTCCGAAAGCGGGGTTCAGGTTTGACAACCTAGACGCCCAGCGCGAGCGAATTCTGTGCGGTGCCTAACATAGGGACCGGAGCAGGCGGCGCGACGCTCGGATCGTCATAGTTGCCGCCCGGATCCCGACACGATCCGATCGACATTGCTAGGCTACGCGAATGAACCCGCCTGAATTGCCGCCTTGCTTATGAATCCCACGCAGATCTTCATGCGCCAGAAGACTCAACAGGCCATTCTCGCGCTGGAAGGCGCGCGCGTGCGCGCCGCGGCCGAGCGCAGCTTACTGGCGCTGGCGCAGGTGGTCAGCCGCGTGAACGTAAACCACCTGGTAAAGCCAGTACCGAGTGTTCGAGCCGCAATGGTGCGGTTGCGTTCCGAGACGCAGCGCCACGCGGCGCAACTCGCCGCCGAGCAGGTTAGTCGATATCAGGCCCAACCCCGCACTGAACTGAGTTCGAACGAGCTAAGTGCAACAATGCATGCATGTCGCGGCGTATTTCCGCGTGAGGCCGCTGTCCTGCGCCGCGCCCTCGGACTTGACGGGGTGGATGAGGACAGTGCCGAGTCCAAAGCACCCGCGGATTAGACCTGGGCCACTGGTAGGGCCGATCAGGCGGTTGCCTTGATCTCGACTTCGCATTCCAGCAGAAGGCCGAACTCCTCGCCCGACACAGGATGGCTGAAGTAGTACCCCTGAGCTTGCGGACAGCCGTGTCCCTGCAGGATCTCGAGCTGTTGTCGTGTTTCGACCCCTTCTGCCACGACCTGCATGTGGAGATTTTTCCCCATGCCAATCATTGCGTTCACAATGCCGCTCCCATCGCCGTCGCCATCGGCGGCGAGATCACTTACAAAGGACTGATCGATCTTCAGAACGTCGATCGGGAAGCGCTTTAAGTGAGTGAAATTCGAATAGCCGCTGCCAAAGTCATCCAGTGTCAGCAGCACGCCGATATCCTTTAGCTCCCTGAGCACCGCAGCGACGGATCGCGAATCGTCTATCAACACCGTCTCGGTGAGCTCGAGTTCCAGGTAGCGTGGCTCCAAGCCGGTCTCCGTCAAACTCTCGCGCACGCCCGCTACGAAGCCCGGATCACGTAGCTCCACCGGCGAGATGTTTACCGAGATGCAGAGAGAGCGCATCCCCGCAATCTGCCAGGCGCGCGCCTGCTGGCAGGCCTCGCGTAGCACCCATCGGCCGATGGGTACAATCAAGCCGCAATCTTCTGCAATCGAAATGAACTGTTTTGGGGAAGCCAGGCCGCGCGACGGCTGGTGCCAGCGAATCAACGCCTCCGCTCCAACAATTTCGGCGCTTACCAGATTAACCTTCGGCTGATAGTACAGCAGCAACTCCCGCCGCTCGATCGCATGGCGTAAACTCTCCTCGACCGACTGCCGCTCGACCGCGTGCGTATTCATATCCGACTTGAAGAATTGGTAGCTGTCCCGTCCCGTCTGCTTGGCGTGGTACATCGCCAGATCGGCCTTCTTCAGCAATGTCTCTACGTCCGTTGCGTCATCCGGATAGGTGACAATGCCGATACTGCCGGTGATATTCAACTCATGCTCGTTGATGTGGTGGGGTTTACGAATCGCATCCAGTATCTTGCCGGCCGTGACGGCCGCGTCCTCTGCGTGCCTGACTTCCCAAAGCAGCACAACGAACTCATCGCCGCCCTGTCGGCTCACCGTGTCAGAGCTGCGCACACAGCTGATTATTCGTCGCGTTACGGATTGCAGCAGGCGATCGCCCACCACGTGGCCCAGAGAATCATTGATGTGCTTGAAGCGGTCAAGATCCAGGAATAGCACCGCCAGCTTGCGCTGGTAGCGACTCGAAAGGTTTATTGCTTCACTCAATCGATCGTTCAACAGGACGCGATTGGGCAGACCAGTAAGACTGTCGTGCTGTGCCAGATGGGACATCCTGAGGGTCAGGGCCCGCGCCGCACTGACATCGTGGAACACCATGACGGCGCCCGTTACTGCTCCGCGGCGATCGTGGATAGGCGCGGCGGAATCCTCGATTGCAGCCTCGACACCGTCGCGACGAATCAGCACGCAGTTTGGGGTCAGCGCCACGGTTCTGTTGTTTCGAATCGCCAGCAACATGGGATTTTGAGCCACCTCGCGCGACGTGGCGTCGATGATTCGAAACACGTCCTCGAGCGGGTGACCCATCGCTTCCCTGAGCGACCACCCTGTCAGGTCCTCGGCGACGGCATTGAGATAGGTGACCTGCCCGGCGATATCCGTACTGACGACCGCGTCTCCTATTGAATTGAGTGTGATCTGGGCTCGCTCCTTTTCCTCGAAAAGTGCGTCGGAATATGCGGATCGCTCGATCATGCTGCCCAATGCCTTGGGCAATAAGTAAGGGTCAAGCCGGGATTTGAACAGATAGTCCTGAGCTCCGCATTGAACGGCCAGCTTGGCCGTGGTCTCGTCCTGCGGGTCAATCAGCACCAGGATCGGAATCTTGGAGGCCGCCCGAAAAACACGGTCGAATGTCTCGATGCCGCGGCTATCGGGCAGGTACAGGTCGAGCAGGATGGCATCGGTGCCATTCAGCCGTTCAAGGCCGTCGGAACAACGCCTGACCCAATCAACCTGGAAGGACGCATCGTTGGAATGAGCCAACGCCACCATGATCGCTTTGGCCGCCGTCGCGTCGTTCTGGATGAGAAGTATGCGTTGGGACATGATATGGTTTGGCGCGAGTTACGCCTTGGGTGAATGAATTCAACTCTCTTCGAGCTTGGCGTTATGTACGGAAGCGCACGTAGAAACCCGTCCAGACCGCCTCAGCTGCAAAATTTGAGCGGTACATCACATTCGATTGGGGGGCATGGGATTGCTCGCATCCGCTCTCTTCGTTGCGCTGGGGCACGCTCGACGCGCACGGTATCCGCACGTCCGAGTTGAATGTTACCGCCGCCGTTGTCATGCGCAGCGCCGTACACTGAGCAGATGGCAGGGCCTCTCTGCCACGAACCGGAATACCGCCATGCGATGGTCTCAATATCTGGCGATTGTCTCGGCCTTGCTGACGATGCTTGCCGCAAGGGAAGCTGCCGCCGAACACACGGCTCCAGCATCGCCTGCCGCTGTGCTAGTGGCCGTGGCTCCCCAATACGACAGCACTCACGTTTATGTGACGCCGGCTGATTTCGATGCTTTTGTAAGCAGCGTGCTGGCCACCTTTGGCGGATCGAAGTCCCCACAGGGCGTTTTCCAGGTGACCCCCACGCCGAGTCAAACCATGTGGCAACTTATATCGACGCCGGTCGGCACGCTATCGGTGTTTGGTTTCAAGACGCCGATCCCGTATCCGTTCGGCCTGGAGCGCACGGGTTACCTCGTGACTGATCTGGACGTGGCCATCCGGTCCGCCCAGACACTGGGGGCCGACATCATCGTCAAGCCGTATCCTGACCCCATTGGCCGCGACGCGATCATCGAGTGGCCAGGCGGCGTGCACATGCAGCTTTATTGGCACACCAAGCCACCTGACTACAAACCTCTCGAGACCGTTCCTGAGAATCGTGTTTATGTGTCATCCGGTAGCGTGGATACGTTCGTTCGGGATTTTGTGCGCTTCTCGGATGGCACGATTTCGGTCGATGAATCGCATGCTCCAGGCCTTGAGATAGGACGTTCCAATGATACCTTTCGTCGTGTACAGATCGATTCTAGATTCGGCAAGATGGTGGTTTTCGTTACCGACGGACACTTGGCGTTTCCATATGGACGGGAGACGACGGGATATGAAGTGCAGGATCTGGCAGTGACCCTGACGAGGGCGACAGCCGGCGGTGTGTCCGTGCTTGTGCCGGGCTACCGGGTCGGAAGGCGCCACGCTGCAATAGTGAAATTCCCAGGTGGATATATCGCCGAGATCCACGACTTTCAGATCAACCAGGAATAGCGAGCATGCGCAGACGCGAATTGTTGGTGAACTCGACGTTCGCGTTGCTGGCGGCAAGCATGGCCCGGGCCACATCGACCTCTTCAGGCAGCCGCTTGCGACTCCTCATCCTTGGTAGTACTCGGTTCCTGGGCATCCACACGGTCGCGTATGCGCTCGCCCGCAGCCATGAGGTCACCATATTTACGCGTGGGCAACACGAGGCCGACCTCGGTGATCAGGTCAAAAAACTTTCGATGACCGCGACGGCAAGCTCGACGCGCTCAAAGGCGGCTCCTGGGACGCCGTTATAGACGACTCGGGATTCGCTCCGCGCCACGTCCGGCTATCCAACGGCTGAGCCACGGGCAGCGCCACCAGGCCCATGTACGATGGCGCACCGACAGCCTACCGGGCTCCCCTCAGAATTAGACCACGTTGGTGGTTCTCAGTTTCCTAATCTGGCCACCGGAGATCCACTCGTCCGGCAAGAAAATATCCGCATTTCTGTGATAGACGTCCCCTCGTTTGACGCGCCAAGCATCGCTTCACAGCTTAATTGCATGTCCGATGGCGAACTCGACGCATTGCCGTTTGGCGTCATCGAAATGAATCTCCAGTTCAAGGTACTTCGAATCAACACGACGCAGTCGCGACAGTCGAAGCTACCGCCAGATCGAGTGATCGGACAGCACTTCTTCCGGGACGTTGCGCCGTGGGCTAACAACCGGGATGTGGCGAAGCGCTACCAGCTCGATTCGCTGGACGAAACGATTGAATACACTTTGCCGATCAACATGCAACCGAACCCGGTGACGCTGCGAATGCTCAAGCCAGCCTACAACGAGCGGATGTACTTGCTCGTCACCTGGCTATGACGGCGACAGATCCAGTCCCCAGGACAATGCCAGGCGTGTGAGCTCAATGTCGCTATCGACGCTGAGCTTGGCCTTGATCTGATAGTGCAGGTTGTGAACGGTCTTGACGCTCAGATGAAGTCTCAGGGCAATCTCTTGCACACTGGTTGGAGCGATCAGCATGCGCAGGATGTCAAATTCGCGCGGCGTGAGATCTTCCAGCGGCTGTCGTTGCCCGGCGAATCGCGCCACTGCCAGCGCCTGCGCAATATCGGGGCTGAGCACCTGCCGGCCCAGCAACACGTCGGCGATGGCTCGTAGCAGCACATCCGGTGGGCTGCTCTTCGTGACATAGCCAAGCGCCCCAACCCGTAACGCCGCTTGTGCGAAATCCGGCGATATGTGCATGCTGAAGACCAGCACGCGAGCCGAAGCTTGTGCTCGTAGAATTCGCTGGATTGCCCCTAGGCCGCTGGATCCGGGCATGGCCAGGTCGGTAATGACGAGATCCGGCTGATGTTGACGGAACAATTGGTACGCTTGCTCGGCAGTTTCAGCCTCAGCGACCACCACGTATCGATCCTGCTGCTCGAGCAGATGTCGATACCCGGCGCGTACGATTGCGTGATCGTCCGCCAGCAGCAGCCGAACGTTAACGGCCTGACTCATTGAGTGACCGTGGGTAAATGCACGTCGACGATGAACCGCGTCACCGAAACTTCGACGGAACACTCTCCGCCAAGCGATCGTACACGTTCGCCGAGGAGCTTCAATCCCATCCCGGCGCCGGAGCGACCCCGGCCCTGGCTCATTCCGGCCAGCTCGTTTGATACGCGGAGCCGCAGCCCATCACTATCGTGGCGGAGGTGCACATGAGCCGCCCCAGTCGCCGGTGCGTGGCGCGCGATGTTACTCAAGCATTCCTGGACCGCCCGGTAAATGCATAGCGCGCAGTCATATCCTGGAATCCGGTCCGCCGCCTCATCCACATCGAGGATCACACGAAGCCCACCGTGAAAGCGCGTTTGCCAGGCGGTAATCAGATCGGCAAGAGCTGAGCGCAATCCTTGCTGTTGCACGGAGGGAAGGCTCATTCGCTGCAACATCCCCCGCAACGAGACCAGCATCCTCTCGACCCCAAGCTCCAGCGGAATCACATCGGCCTCCGTCAGCATCTCGCGAGCAACCACGCTTTGTCGGACGCTGGCACTGACGGCACCGAGCGCAGCCACACATTGCCCGAACTCCTCGTGCAACTCGTGCGCCAACTCCCGCCGCTCGTCCTCCTGCACCTTGATGAGTCGCGTGGTGAGTTCTGCCCGTGTCGCATTCGAGTGTCGCAGGCGATCCCCCAGCCGGTTTATACCGTTCGCGATCAGCGCGAACTCACGTGGACGAAACAGCGGCAGCGGCTTGGCGATCACGTTTTCGCCCAGTTGTGCGACTACCGCCACAATTTCGGCGGCCGGTTGCAATGCGCGTCCGACGACCCAGAAAACCAGTAGATCCAGCACCAGCACAGTGAGTGCCGTAAGTCCCAGGAGTTCACGCACGCTGCGCCACTGGCGCTCCAACAGACTGACATCGTCAGCCTCCACTCGCAACGTGCCCACGGCTTGGCCGTAGGCGGTGATTTGACGCGCCAACGAAATCCGCCCGGGACCCAACGCGTTCAATATCCGGGCGACAATCCGCGGCACGGCCGCGCGCACCTGCGATTCACCGCAGCCAAAAGCCGAGCTCGAGCCGTCCCGTGCGCTGTAGCGCAGACACATCGGCGCAGGAAATCGGGCAGCGGCGCCCGCAAGGTCGGGGAAGCGTGCATCGGAGTCCAGGGATATCCATCGCCGCATGACGTTCGCCGCCACGATGGGCTGCAGCTGATCGGCAATCGACACCATGTCGTGAGCGGCGCGTCGGCCGGATTGAGCAACCACATGGATCGACACCCCTAGCCAGCAGAGCAGCCCCATCAGGCTCATACGGATGAGCAGGTGCAGCTTGAGGTTCATCTGCTCATTGTAGTCAGTGTCAGCGCGGCGGGCGGTAAAAACGGCGTTTTGAAGCCACGATCCTTAGGCGGGCAATTTGCCCTTGTTGACGGCGTGTGCGTTTGACTAGGCTTGCCGCCGTACCGTCGAGTTCGTTGGTTCCCCGCGCATTGCGATTGGAAGGACCCTGATGCACTCCCATGCTCGATCTGTCGCCGTTCTGATAATTGCGGTTGTGGC
>Ga0182024_10008895_pt1 | contig 20982 bp, 21 predicted proteins | sample P32metaG_FD_120480 | JGI IMG/M metagenome (GOLD analysis project Ga0182024, IMG submission 120480) | Permafrost microbial communities from Stordalen Mire, Sweden - P3-2 metaG (Illumina Assembly) | ecosystem: Environmental > Terrestrial > Soil > Wetlands > Permafrost | place: Sweden: Stordalen...
CGCATGGAGCGCGTCTCGGGCGATTCGGTGGAATCGAGCGCCGCCACACCTGCGCGCCTCACTGTTTACGACGCCCCGCTGATCGCTGAAAGCATCACTCCGCAGATGCGCGAGAACATGGACGACGAGCTGACCGAAGTGAAAAGCGAAAACGCAATCGACCGCATTACATCGCAAGCCAATCCACGCACGCTGGAGCGCGTCCCGGCCGGCGCGCGGTTTCACTTCCGCATCGTGCTGGATATTCTGTGCCCCGAAGATCGCGAACTGCTGCCGCGTCTGGTGGAAGGCCTGCGGTTGCTCGAAGACGACAGCCTGGGCGGCGGAGGATCGCGCGGTAACGGACGCGTTGCGCTGTCCAGTTTGAAACTCACCTGGCGCGGCCGCAGTTTCTACGCGTCCGGCTCGGCCGAACAAGAACTTCTGACCGGCGCCGATGTGGCCAGCGTGCAGTCGCTGATCCATGCGTCCGATTTCGCGGAAAAACTCGCCGAGTAGGCATGTCATCAGGCTTGTCAGGGGCTTCCTCCAACTTGAGCTACGCGGTTCGATTTCGTCCCGTAGGTCCGTGGCGCTTTGGCCCGGGTTCCGGCGCGCGCGATCGCGTGGACTTGATCTATCACAGCGACGCGCTCTTCTCCGCGGTGTGCTCGGCGATGTCGCAACTTGGGCTGGCCGAAGAATGGCTGCAAGCCACCGCGACGACTGCCGATGCACCCGCCGTGCGTTTCAGTTCCTTTTTTCCATTTGCAGGCGACACGCTGCTGGTGGTTCCTCCGCGCAGCCTATGGCCGCCACCCGAATCGACCAAGATTCGCTACAAAGGCGCGCACTTCGTCCCACTGTCAGTGGTCGAAGCACTGCTCGCGGACAAAGCGATCGATGAAGACCGTTGGACCGTGGATGGCGAGAGCGAGTGCCTGGCGCCGTCGAACCCTGGTCGCGGACCGTTTCGTGTGGCTCTGCGATCCAGCGCCGGAGTGGACCGACTGACCAACGCCGCCGTCGAGATTCATTCCACGGCTTGCCTGGAATTCGCACGCGGGTCGGGCCTCTGGACCATCGTCCAGTTCGCCGACGAAGCCGCTGCTTCGCGTTGGCAGGCGCCGGTTCGAAGTGCGCTGCTGCTGCTGGCCGATTCGGGTTTGGGCGGCGAGCGCTCCCGCGGTTGGGGTCGGTCGGAAGCGCCCGAGTGGCATCCCTGGGCTCCGCCGAAATCTGCCGCAGCGGAACAAGCGTACTGGTTGTTGTCTCTCTATACTCCGGCTGAAAATGACGCGGTGGATTGGAAGCGCGGCAACTATGCTACGGTTTTGCGAACCGGCCGCATCGAAAGCAGCGCGCGTTGGGGCGAGCCGAAACTGCCTACTACGATGATCGCCGAGGGATCGGTTCTATTGGCATCCAACGAACTGCGCGGCGCGGCCAGCAACGTGGCGCCCGATGGCTTCCCGCACCCGGTGTATCGCGCCGGATTCGCAGTCACAATTTCGATTCCCTGGCGGACGGCGGCATGAACTATCGCCTCACATGCCTGACCCCCACTCTGGTCGGCGACGGCCAGAGGCTTTCCCCCATCGACTACATGGTGTGGAAAGACCACGTCAATGTGCTCGATCAGTGGCGCATCTTCCGGCTGCTCGCCAAAGGCCCGCGCCTGGAAAGTTATCTCACACAACTGAAGAAGGCCGACAAGCTCGACTTCGCCTCCTGGGGCGGCTTCGCGCAGAATTACGCCGGCCGACGCATCCCATTTGAACACCCCAGCTCCACGCAGTATTGGGAACGAACGCACGCCGAGCATCTGTTTATTCCCACCTTCAGCACGGGACCGAGCGGTCCGTATCTTCCCGGCACGGCGATCAAAGGCGCCTTTCGCACCGGCGTGGTGCATGGCCGCCTTACTGAGCGCTTCGTGACCGATCTAGCTACGCGGATCGAGTCGGAAGGCAGAATGCCGCGCCGTCCAGCGATCTCCGTGGAGGAATCGGCTCTCGGACCCTCCGGCGCCGACCCCTTGCGCGTCCTCTCCGCCTACGATTCCAAAACGGTCCCCGCCAGCACCTTCAAGATTTATCTGCTTCGCACTTCCACGCTCGAATCGCGCGGCGCAGCTAAATTCGAAGTGGCCTGGAAGCAGACGCCACGTGGCAGTGTGAAGCGCGCCGAAGACAGCACGCCGGTCTTCGCCGAGATGGCCGCGCCCGGTTCGGTGTTCGAAGGCGAGTGGCGTCAGAACGCGTTTCTATCGCAGCCCGAAATCGGCAAGGCTCTGCGCCGCCGCGCGCCCATGAATGTTGGCGGCTTGTTCGAAATGGTGAACGCCTATACCGAGCAATTGTTGCGCATCCAGAAGCAGTACGCCGAGTGGACCGGGCTGGCCCTGCTGAAGTCGACCGTCGAGCAGTTGGAAGCGCGGCTGACTGCGGTTCGAGAGGCCCAGCGCGGCTGCATCCTGCCGCTTGGTTGGGGCGCAGGCTTCCTTTCGAAGGTCGCGATTCTGAACACGCAAGACGAAACGTACCGCGGCATCCTGCGGCAGGTGGGCTTGTACGCGCGCGCCATTCAATCCGGCCTGCCGTTCCCCAAAACGCGGCGCATCGTGTTCCTGGGCAATCAGCCCGCCAGCTTGCCCGGTTTCGTGCATCTGGAAGTAACTGGCTAAGGGCGAGATCGCCTGGTCTACACTGATCATTGTGGTGCGGCGACTGTTTACAGTTACGGATGCGTTCATTGTCCAAGGCCGCGGAATTGTTCTTGTTCCTGGAATTGGTCCGGCGGAGGATGAACGGTTCAAAGTGGGCGATCCACTCTTACTCCGGCGTCCTGATGGCACGGAGCGAGTTGTCACTATTGGCGGACTCGAATTCGTCCACCCCTACCCAGGTTGGATAGCCGTCTTACTTATGGAGCCGCGTAAAGAGGACGTGCCGATTGGGACAGAAGTATGGTCCATGGAGGGGATTCAAGCAAACTCGGGCGCTACGAATTAAAGTTCACGACGCCAAAGCGTTCAACACCGCCTTGCGGTTCTTCGCGATTACGGCCAGGTACGCCCGGGTGGTTGCATCCGGTTTTCTGCGCCCTTGCTCCCATTCCTGTAGCGTTCGTGGATTGATACAAAACGCGCGCGCAAACTCCGCTTGCGACATTCCCGCCTTGGTCCGGATTCGTTTAACATCTACCTCGTCCGGCAGCACGATACGACGAGTAGGCAGTCTCGCATCTCCCCGTACGTGAGCCAGAATTTCCTTGGCGCCCTGCTCCAACGCCAGGCCGAGCTTAGTTCGACTCTTGGCTCCGGTGTCCAATTTACGCACGCTCATAGTTATCGCCCTCCCCTTGCTGCTTTCTTGATTTGCGCTGCGAGCCTTCCGAGCACCTTCTGATCGAATGCCGATAGCGTTTCCTTTCGCGATTTCGCGTAAATCGCGGCCATGTAGATCCGCCCGGGTTCGGCCAGGAAGAAATAGATCACGCGAAAGCCGCCGCTCTTCCCCATGCCTCGCCGGGCCCAGCGCGCCTTGCGAAAGCCGCCGGAGCCAGGAATGACAGGATGATCGTCCGGTGCGCCAGCGATGAAGAATTCCATGGCCATCCGCTCTTCCTCACTGAGGACCGCCGACACTTGAGACTCGTATGCCGACAGGCTTACGATTTCGGCGATCACGTCTCTTTACTATACGGCAGAGACGTATAGCTGGTCAATCGCTTCTTGGAGGTCATCGGTTAGGCCCAAAGGCTCTTCGCCGCCGCGCGACCATGAATGTTGGCGCCATGTTCGAGCTGGTGAATGCCTATACCGAGCAACTGCTGCGCATCCAGAAGCAGTACGCCGAGTGGACCGGGCTGGCTTTGCTGAAGTCGACCGTCGAGCAACTTGAAGCACGGCTGATTGCGGTTCGAGAGGCCCAGCGTATCAGCCCGCCAGCTTACCCGGTTTCGTGCATCTGGAAGTAACCAGCTAAGCGCGCGCGTTGCCGATCGAGCGGGTGGGCCTTATTTGTGAGAGCCTGTATCAGAGCTTCCGTTAATGACAAATTTGACAAAGATTTCCGTCTTGCTCACGGTGACTGCGCTGGTGGCCGATTCCGGGGCTCAACAGCCCAGCAAGAAAGTGGTGGCCGAAGTTCGCGACAGCCCGCTGGTTCTGACGGAGGCCATTCCGCTCGATAACGCCAAGGGACGCTTCGACCATTTTGCGCTCGGGGGCGGTAAATTGTTTGTCTCCGCGCTGGGCAGCAACGCCATCGAGGCGATCAATATCGGCGGCAGAGTCCTGGACCACGAGATCCGTGTGCCCGATCCGCAGGGTATCGCATTCTCGCCCGAGACGAACAAGATCTTTGTAGCAAGTGGCGCCGGCAAGGTTCACATCTATGATGGGAAATCATACGATCCGATCGGCGTCCTCGACTTTCCGGGCGGCGCCGACAATCTTCGCTACGACTCAGACAGCAGGCGTGTGTATGTTGGTTGCGGCGACGATGAGAAGACCGGCGCGATTGCCATGATCGATGCCACCACCAACCAGCGCCTGCCGGAAGAATATAAGTTAGGCGGAGAGCCGGAAGCTTTCCAATTGGAAAAATCCGGCCCGAGGATCTTCGTCAATGTGCCGGACTTGAAGCAGATCGTGGTTGTGGATCGCGTCACCAAGCAGATTGCTCGTTGGCCTCTGAACGGCATCGAAAGCAATTTCCCGATGGCTCTGGACGAGCCGGATCACCGCCTGTTCGTCGGGACCCACGCGCCGCCGCGCTTGGCGATTTTCGATACAAATTCAGGCCGCATGGTGGCGGCGCTTCCGAGCGTCCAGGATACCGACGATCTTTACTTCGACTCCATTCGCAAGCGCGTCTACATGCCAGGAGGTCAGGGTTTAATCGACGTCTTTCAAATGAGAGATCCCGACCACTACCAGCTCCTCACCAGGATTCCAACCGCGATTGGAGCAAGAACCGCCGGTTACTTTGGAAAGCAAGGAAAAGGATTCGACCGGTTCTATCTTGCAGTGCCCGCCCGCGGTGGTCAATCCGCCGAAGTGCGGATCTACACCGTACAGGACTGAAAAGCGCGCCTACTTTTCGGGTACAAAAACCAAAATGCCCTGGCCATTTACGGGCACGAAGATGTGTCCATTGCGAGCATTGACAGCGACGGAGTGAACTCCCGCGCCTGTGATCGGTATGTCGGCAATGAATTCCTCGGTCGCGGCATTCACCACGCCAATCGCGCCGGTACGGGCCGTGGCGGCTTCCGTTGCCCCCTGCGTGCTATGTGCGAAGTAATAACGGTTGGACCCTGAATCGTACCAGACTTGGTCCGCGTCGCCCACTTGAGGAATGGTTTTATAAACCCGCCCGTTGCGGGGATCGAGAGATTTACCGCCCACCGTGCCGCACACCGTCATGAGATGGCCGGCCGGGCCAGCCACCAGGCCGCTCAAAGTCAGACCGAGGAGCCCACCGCTGCACTCCACGGGAAAGCTTCGTATCGGATTGGGTAGCTTGTGGGGATCGAAGACGTCGATGCGGTTTTTCGCGCCCGGGACGTTCTGGTAAAACCAGCCCGTTTGCCGAACCCATGCGGGTTGCTCCAGACCGTCCTGTCCCGCAGGATAGGTGTAGCGGCCCAAAACAGATCCGTCGAGGACCGAGATGAAGGTGACAAAGGGCGGTGAGTCCCCGTCGCTGGACGCCATCAGGATGCGGTCCGTGGGGTCGTAGGCCACCTCGTCGATGCGAAACTTGCCTCCCGTTGGAATCTTGCGAATGATCCCGGCGCCCGGCCGCGCCGCACTTGCTTCAACGATGTTGCCGTCGCCGTCTCCAGCCCAAACGTGACCTTGGTCGTCGGTCGTAACGCCATTCGGGCCGGAGCAATGGCGCAGGTCTTTAGGCTGAGCGGGACACGGCCTGCTGCCGGTATATTGGCCTTTCCCGATGAATCCGAGGAATGTGTCGCTCGATGCATCCACAAGATCGATGGCGTTGTTGGTGCGGTCGGCCAGGTAGTACTTTTGCGTCGCATTGTCGACCCAACTGATGTCGAATCCGTTGGCGCCGTAGTTGGCCGGCGAACCTTTTACCAGTGTGGGAGGCTTTAGCTGGCCCATCGCGGGAAGGAGCAGAACTACGGCGAGGAATGCCATTCCGGTCACTCGTTGCACGTCGCGCCTCATTGTATTGCTCAATAGTATAGGGGAACAACCTGAAGATTGGCTGAGGAGTGGCCCATCTCTGGCGATCCCATCCGCTACACTCGACGCATGCTGGTGTGTCCCGTCCGCAATTGCCGCTTGCCCCTGGTGATCAACCAGCGGCAGATGCTGTGTGAGCGCGGGCATTCCTTCGACGTCGCCCGCAGCGGATACATCAATCTGCTCCAGCCACAAGATCGGCGATCCAATCAACCGGGCGACACGGTTGCGGCCGTCGCGGCGCGGCGGCGCCTACACGATCGCGGCGTCACCGGACCGCTGCTCCATGCAGTGGCGGAGGTAGTCGCCCCATCGCAAAGCGACGTCGTGCTGGACGCCGGGTGCGGCGACGGTTTCTACCTCGGCAGTCTTGCCCGTCAGGCCAGATTCAGCGCGCATGGCGTCGACATTTCGGTCCCGGCGATTGAAGCCGCGGCGCGGCGCTACCCGGAGTGTCAGTGGATCGTGGCCAATGCCGACCGTTTCGTGCCGTACGCCGGCGGCTCGTTCTCGATCGTAATGTCCATCACGGCACGCATGAACGCGAGCGAATTCCGCCGTGTCCTGCGGGACGACGGCCACCTGCTGGTCGCTCTGCCGGCCCCTGACGATCTCATTGAGTTGCGTGGCTCGGGGCGCGATCGCACGGCGCGAACGGTCGAGACATTCGCGCACGGTTTTACGCTGCTCGATCGGCGCCGCGTCACAACCACGGCAGACCTGGACGCACCCGCCGTTCACGACGTTCTGCTTTCCATCTACCGGCCCATGCGATCGCGGCCGGTCGAACCGATGCGGGTGACGTTCAGTCTGGATTTGCTGTTGTTTCGAGCCAGGTAGTCCGTAAGAACCTGGTCCGCTGGTCTTCCCATCGCTACCACTCATCCGGTTTCTTGACCCCTCATCCGAACCCCGCTCCGAATCCGCCGCTCCCCGCCTATTCTGTACTTGCAAGGAGCCAATGAAAATGCAAAAAACAACCATCGCGGCCGTGATCATCCTCACTGCCGGTATCCTCTTGAGCCAGGACCGTTTTGACATGAAGGTCCGCAACTATTTCTTCGCCGGTCTCGCGGGCGACACTGCTTCTCTTCAAAAAGGAATGACGATCTGCGAAGACATCCTCGCGAACGACCCGAAACAGCCCGAAGCTCTGGTCTGGCACGGGACCGGCTTGGTGGCCGAGTCGCGCGAAGCGTTCCAAAAGGGCGACCAGCAAAACGGCGCAGCTTTGTGGCAGCGCGGACTGGACGAAATGGATCAAGCCGAGGCGATGGCCCCCAACGATCTCGGTGTCCGCATTGTTCGCGGGGCCGTACTCCTGGTCGCCTCACAATACTTACCCAGCGAGGCGGCCCATCCTTTAATCGAGAAGGGGCTAAGCGATTACGAAAAAGCGTATTCAATCCAAGGCCCCGATCTCAAGCACCTCGGCACGCATAAGAGCGGCGAACTCATGATCGGCATGGCCGATGCATACGCCAGGCTCGGCGACGAAGAAAAGGCCCGGGCGTGGTTCGAGCGCATCCAAAAAGAGCTGTCCGGCACGCCGTACGCCAATTCCGCGGCCACGTGGCTGGAGACTAAAACGCTCGCGCCTCGGGAGGCCGGGTGCCTGAGCTGCCACGGCGGCGCGGCTAATCAGAGTAAGTAAGATAAGGACAGGCCAGGTCATGAACACGCGAACCTATCGCACTAGCTTTCTGAAGGTCGTGATGTGGGATTCCGCTTTCGCGCTGATTCCTCCGATTCTGCTTTACACTTTGAATCCGGGCATAACGTGGCATCGTTTGCTGGAAGATTTCGGATTCTCCTGGATCTATTCGAACTGTATCGGCGGCTTCGCCTTCCATCTCGTTCCGAAAGTTTGGAGCGGAACTTGCGCGCAACCGCAATGGCTTCGTTGGAGCGCTCGGGTTTCCGCGATGTTTGCCGCATGCGTGGCGGGCGCACTGATTTCCGGGCTGATTTTCGTCGCCTTGCGCTGGCAGCCTATCACCGACTATTGGCCGCAGTTTCTGGGTTCACTCAAGCTGGCTGCCTTATTGACGATTGGCGCGGGGCTCACCATCGGCATTTACTCGACACTGCGGGAACGCCTGGACGAGACCACTCTGCAACTTCGCACCAAGGAACTGGAGCGCGAGCGCGCTCTGAAGCTGGCGACGGAAGCACAGCTGGCTTCGCTCGAATCGCGAATTCATCCCCATTTCCTGTTTAACGCGCTCAACTCCATCTCCTCGCTGATTCCCGAAGATCCCGCGCGCGCTGAACGGCTGGTGGAGCAGATGGCCGCGCTGCTGCGCTTCTCGCTCGACGCGAATCAATCCGGCCTGGTGCCGCTGGCGAGCGAGCTTAAGATTGTCGGCGACTATCTGGAAATCGAGCGCGCCCGTTTCGGCGACCGCCTACGTTATCAAATCGACGTTCCCTCCGATTTGAACGACACCCGGATCCCGCCGCTCTCGATCCAGACGTTGGTCGAGAACAGCGTCAAGTACGCCATCGCACCGGAGCGCACAGGTGGTGACATCCGCATCACCGGCGCTCGATCAAGTGGCGCCTTCCGGCTGGAAGTCTCGGACTCCGGCCCGGCCTTCCTGCTTGAATCGGCGCCCGCCGGCCACGGGCTCGACAATCTCAAAGGCCGATTGTCGACGCTATTTGGCAACCGGGCGGCGCTGCTATTACAGCGTGTGGGTGGGCGTAATCACCTGATTTTATCGGTCCCTCAAATTGTCACCCCTGTGGGATGAATGGACATGCGGGCATTCCTGGTGGATGACGAAACGCTCGCGCTGAAGCGCCTACAGCGGATGCTGGCTGCCACCAAACGAGTCCAAATAGCCGGCACGAGCAACGACCCCGTCCAGGCCGTGCCCGCGATCCTCGAAGCGAAACCGGACATCCTGTTCCTGGATATTGAAATGCCTGGGATGACCGGTTTTGAGATGCTCTCGCATCTTCAGCCGCAGCCCTGGGTGGTGTTCACCACAGCCTACGATCGCTATGCGCTCGAAGCCTTTGGCGTCAACTCGGTCGATTACTTGCTCAAACCCATCGAGGCGGCGCATCTGGATCGCGCTCTCGATAAGATCGAGCGGCTGCGCGGAACGGCCACGACGCCTCCAGGCATGACAGAGCTGATCGAGAGGCTGGCCGCGGCTGCCGGCGCGGTGCGACCGCTCGCCTATCCGGACCGCGTCGCGTCCAAAGTCGGCGAGCGCATCGAGTTCGTCGAGCTTGACCAAGTTACTCATTTCTTCGCCTCCGACAAACTCACGTTTGCAGCCACGGCGGCCAAGAACTACGCGGTGGACTACACAATCCAGGAGCTGGAGCAGAAGCTCGATCCTGGTAGATTCGTTCGCGTGCATCGCGCCACTGTGGTCAACTTGGCCCACGTCCAAGAATTGCATTCCTGGTTCGCCGGCCGAATGATGGTGCGCTTGAAGGATGCCAAACGCACCGAGCTTTCGGTGTCGCGCGACCGCGTGCGGGCGTTGAAAGAACGGTTAGGCATCTAGTGTGGGGCGCACGCCCGCGTCCGCGCGTGACCCCCTGGTCGCGCTCTTGTTACTCTAGAAGTTTATGCAGTCCACTGCCGGCCCGGTTCAGACCGAGGCTTCGAAACATGTCGGGGAGAAACTGGTTTTCTCGATTCTGTTCGCGGCCGCCTTTTGCCACTTCCTGAACGACATGGTTCAATCGCTGATCCCGGCGATTTATCCCATTCTCAAAAAGTCCTTTCATCTCGACTTCGGCCAGATCGGGATGATCACGCTGACGTATCAAATCACAGCGTCGCTCCTGCAGCCCCTCATTGGTCACTTCAACGATCGCCATCCGCGGCCTTACTCTCTCTCGATCGGCATGGGTTTCACCCTCATCGGCTTGGTGACGCTCTCGCGCGTGTCCACTTATCCAACGCTTTTACTCGGCGCGGCGCTGGTGGGGATCGGCTCGGCGGTGTTTCACCCGGAGTCCTCCCGCGTGGTGCGCATGGTCTCGGGCGGCCAGCACGGCTTCGCGCAGGCGTTTTTTCAAGTGGGAGGGAATGCCGGCTCGTCGTTGGGCCCGCTGCTCGCGGCTTTTATCGTACTCCCGCACGGCCAAAGTAGCCTGGCTTGGTTTTCGGTGGTCGCGCTGCTGGGCATTGTAGTCCTCGCGCGAGTCGGTTCCTGGTCTAAGAAGAACCGGGCGCCCGCCCGAAAATCCCGCTCCGGCAAGATCGAATATCATCCCCTGTTGACGCCGCGCAAAGTCTACCTATCGCTCGCCGTTTTAATCGCGTTGATGTTCTCTAAGTTCTTCTACTTGTCGAGCCTGAACAGTTACTACACATTCTTTTTGATCAGTAAGTTCCATCTGACGGTTCGCAGCGCTCAGATCCACTTATTCATGTTCGCCGGCGCCATCGCTGCGGGCACCATCATTGGCGGGCCCATTGGCGATCGTATTGGACGCAAGTACGTCATCTGGTGCTCCATCCTCGGCGTGCTGCCGTTCACGCTGGCGCTTCCCTATGCGAACCTGTTCTGGACTGGCGTCCTCAGCGTCGTGATCGGCGTGATTCTCGCGTCGGCATTCTCCGCCATCCTGGTCTATGCTCAAGAACTGATGCCGGGCAAAATCGGTATGATCTCCGGTCTGTTCTTCGGATTAGCTTTCGGTATGGGTGGCGTCGGTGCTGCTTTGCTTGGCAATTTGGCGGACCACACCAGCATCGCCTTCGTCTATCAGTTATGCTCTTTCCTGCCGGCTATTGGCTTACTGACTGGTTTCTTGCCAAATCTGGAGACTAAGAGCGGCGTGTTACCGAAGCGCGAGTTACCGATCCTGGCGCGTTAAATACGCGGTCCGTTGCCGAACCGCGTACGTTGGTAAGCGTTAAGGCTGGTAGATCAGCGTAACCACGCCACTCTTCGCTACGGTACCGCTCGAGTCCGTGACGATGAGCTGAATAAGGTACGTGCCCGGCCCGTTGACAAACTCGACCGTTGCTTTGGGATTGCTCGGCGTCTGCAGCAAGGCGGGTTGCAGGCCGCCCGGCAGCACCATGAAAAGGTAAGTCAGATTTCCTGCGCCGCTGGTGGATGCGCTGCCATCCAGCTCGACGGATGATTGGGTAGTGGTCAGGGTGGTCGGAGTCACGACGGCGTTGGTAACGTTTGTAATCGACACGCCCGCTGACGACGTGTTGAGGGTTCCGTTCACTCCGTTGGGAAAGAATCCGCCTGCCGGCACGTTAGCCATGCCGCCATAAACGATATTCAGCTCCGCTTAACCAAAATCTTTGCCGGCGACCGCGCTTCTGCGTTCCATCAACACTACATCGCGCCATCGCCCGTTCATTTGTCCCAGCCGCTCTCGCTGCCCAACCAGGCGGAATCCGGCGCGCTGGTGCAAGGCGGCGCTCGCGACGTTCTCTGGAAAGATACCAGCCTGGAGAGTCCAAATGCCGGCGGCTTCCGAGTCGGCGATCAGCCGCGTCATCAGTTGCCGTCCCACTCCGCATCCTCGGGCGCGTTCCGCGACGTAGACGCTGACCTCGGCAACTCCGGCGTAAACGCAGCGGCTCGATATGCCGCTCAGAGCAGCCCATCCCACAACATTGCCCTCGAATCGCACCACAATTCTCGCGTCCGGCAAGTGGTCTGCGTTCCACTTGTCCCACTCCGGCGCGGACTGTTCGAAGGTCGCATTTCCAGTGGCGATGCCTTCCAGATAGATAGCGCGCACCGCCGTCCAATCCTGAGGCCGCATGGGCTCAACGTGGATCTCGGTGTCCATTCGCCTATTTCAGCCGCGAGCGTTCCGCCTCCTCCAGCCGTCGCGCCAGGAAGCGCCGATCCGCTTGCCGGGAGCAGGATGCTCTTCGGCCGGCCTACCTTCGCCTCCAGCGCAGCGATCGGCGGAAGCCACTTGACCGACGCCATCGCGACCGCGCTCGCCGGCAAAACCGATCATCGGTCACCAGCCGTTTATCATCACGCCCGCTCACCGTTAGCGGCGGTTACGAACGGCTGCGCTCGAGAATCGGCTTTACCTCGAAAATCTTCTTGAGCGCGACCGCACGCGCGCCACCAGGTACCAGACGATCAGCACGTTGATCGCTGTCACCACCAGCTTGGTTACCGTAAAATGCCGCGCCAGCTCGAAGATTTCGAGCGGGATGAACGCGCCGGTTGTGATGATGGTGAAATATTCCGCCCAATGCTTGCGCAGCAGCAGGCCGGCTCCTTCGGTCAGAAACAGCGCGGCGTAGATGAAAGTGCCGACGCTGAGCGCCTTCAACTGCTTGGGCGTCACGCGGAAGATCCTCACCAAACCTCCGTGAAGATATCGATTGTCGGGATCCACGTGCAGCACTTGCGCCCAGTGCAGGACCGTGGCGGCGAGGTCCTTATGCAGGAATTTTATGGCGCCAATTCCGACCACGATCAGCAGCAAAGCTTTAAACAGCTTGAATAAGCCGATCAGAAATAGAACGAATGAGAAAGGTTCTTTCGAGGACTGCTTCTTCGATGCTCTACGAGGTGCTGTCGCGCGCGCCACCATCCCATGGTACCTACACCACCGACTACGGTCGAACCGATCTGGCGCGCTTCTTCTTGCCTGTCTTGCCGCTCTTCGCGTTCTTCTCTAGCCTCAGCTTCCACGCGGTCCTCAGCGCTCCGGCCAGCAAATCCTCGTTCGCCTGAGCGAGCCGAATGTGCGTCGCTCCGTTCCTTCCCCAGCCGCCTGGGATCGGCAGGAAAACGTCGGGCCGCTCTTGGACAAACTCGGCTTGCAGGTCCGGCGTAAGCATCAGGTTGCCGTAGCCCTTGCTTTCGGCGGCGAGCGTGGCGAATATTCTTCCTCCCACACGGAAATCGGGCGAGCCCATGTGCGATGCCTCTTCCGAACCCGGCAGGCTCAGTGCAAGCCGCCGAAAATCTGCCGCAGTCATTACGCAGAGAGTATGCCACAAAAGGCAGGCGAACCTGTTAAATTACGTGCAGCATGCGCCATCGCCTGCTCATTTCGATGCGGTCCATCCTCCTCGGTTGGGCCGCGCTGTTCGGGATCACTTACTTGATGGAACGGCCGCTGCTTCTTTTGAGCGAGCGTTTTCTCGGCGCAAGCTGGCTTCCGACCGTGGAATTGGCGCTCGCCTGCGCCGGGCTGGCGGCCACTGGTTGGATCATCGGCTTAGGCAATCGTTTCGACGTGCTGGTCTTCGCAGCAACGCTCGCTGTTTGGAGCTTCGGCCTCGTTCCCATTGACCTGCCCTGGTTATTCCACCTGATCCTGGATTCATTTCAGGATCTTCGCTACCTGGAATCGCTGCTCACCGCCCTCGCCACGCAAGTCTTTCTTTTCGGAAGCCTGCTGATCGGTGCACGCTTGTCCGGCCCTTCGCAACCTCCCATGTCGATCGCACCCGATAGAATGGATAATCGTGCGTGACATGCGTCCTATTCTTTCGCTCGTCCTGGCAGCGCTTTTCCCAGCGGCCGCCTGGTGTCAGAACAACACCGTGGCTGGCGAATTCATCGTCGATCCGCCGACTCTTCTCTCGCTTGGCTTCGCGTGGAAAATCGTGGGCGACGACAATCGCAACGCGCGGGTCGACGTCACCTACCGCAAGAGGGGCGAGCAGCAGTGGCGCAAGGGCCTTCCCCTTCTCCGCCTGCAGCACGAACAGGTCTTCGGCGGGCTGCCACGCGAGGGCGGCAGGCATTACTACAGCTACATCGCGCCCAACATGTTTGCCGGCAGCCTTCTCAATCTCGATCCCGGCGCCGAATACGAATGCCGCTTTGTTCTTTCCGATCCTGACGGAGTAAAAGGTAAAGCCGAAAAGACCGTGTTCGCGCGCACGCGCCAAGAACCTCAGCCCGCCACGGGAGGCCACATCTATCACGTCTACCCCTTCGGGTACAAGGGAACCAAGCAGGAGCCGGCATTCACTGGACTGCTTGCGGCTTACTTTATGGGTTCGGATCAGTCCGATCATTCCAATGCGATGCCTCCGCGCGTTCAGCCCGGCGACATGATTCTTGTTCATGCCGGTGTTTATAAAGACAGTCGCTTCACTTATGGCGGCTTCGATCGCACCGTTCCCGCTTACGGCACACCGTTCGATGGCACTTATTATTTGACTCAGAGCGGCACTCCCGACAAGCCAATCGTTATTAAGGGAGCTGGCGACGGCGAAGTGGTCTTTGATGGAGATGGCTGCCAGAATCTTTTCAACGTAATGGGCGGGAATTACAACTACTTTGAGGGCATTACTGTTCGAAACGCCAATGTGGCGTTCCTTCTCGGCTTAAAGAACATCGCAGGATCCAGCGGATTCACCCTGAAGTATTCCCGCCTTGAGAACATCGGCCGCGGCGTGGAAGACGATTGGTCTGGGTCGAAAAACTTTTACATCGCCGACAACGTGTTCATCGGCCGTCACGATCCCAACAAGTTGCAGAGCTGGTGGACTCCCGCGGTCTGGGCCAAGTTCCCCGGCTATCCGACGCCGATTACGTCGGAATACGCGGTCAAGATCTACGGCCAGGGCCACGTGGTCGCTTATAACTACGCCGCCAATTGGCACGACGGTATTGACATCGCCACCTATGGCGATCCCGACGGCACGCCGAACCCCATCGAAGACCGGCTGCCGGTTTCCATCGATTTCTACAACAATGACTTTTCCAACATGGCGGATAACTGCATCGAAGCCGATGGCGGGGCTCGCAATATCCGTGTCTTCGAAAATCGCTGCTTCAACTCGGCCGGAGGCGCGCTCAGCGCCCAGCCCACCTTTGGCGGACCGTTGTATTTCTACCGCAATCTTGTTTACCACGCGACAACCGGCGGTCCTCTGAAGTTCGTCGACACCCCCGCCGGTGTCCTGGTCTATCAGAATACGTTCGTCGGTCAAGGCCGCCTCATGGGTCCCGCATCCAACGTCCACTTCTTGAACAATCTGATCTTGGGCGATGGCTTCGCCGATCCAATCCTGAATTTGCGCACTTACACGAATTACTCGACTTCCGATTACAACGGCTTCCGCCCAAATCCTAATGTTGAGGACGCCTTTGAGTGGAATTCACCATCATTCGATGTGGTAGCCGACTATCAACACGATCCCGTGACGCGCCACTTTAAGTCGCTCGAAGAGTACAGCCGCGCGACACGGCAAGAGCAGCACAGCATTCCGATCGATTACGATGTTTTCGTGAATGCCGGTATCCCCGACAAGTCCGATCCGCAACATCTTTACAAGCCGGAGGAATTCGATTTCCGTTTGAAGCCGGGTTCGCGCGCCGTCGATGCCGGCAGCGTGCTTCCTTCGATCACCGACGATTTCACCTGCCGCGCGCCCGACCTCGGCGCCTACGAATTGGATCGCCCGCTGCCGCACTACGGTCCCAGGAATTAGCTGGTTCGCAACTGGTCCCATTCCTCGGCGCCCATCCGGCGGAAAAACTCCTTCGGCGCGACGTCCGCCACTGGTATCGGATGGCGGCGCTTCTGTTTCAGATCACCCAGCATCTTGTCGCATGCTCCCACGACCGCATTGAACAACAGCACCGGCAGGATCGCCAGCTTGTACCCCATGGCCTGACCGTCGTCCAGCGAGACTTCCGGCGTTTTCCCGCGCCACACCATGTTGAGCAGGCACGGACCGTCTACCAATTGAGGCACCGCCGCCACTTCCTCCAGCGACTCCGGAGCCTCCACAAACGCCATGTCCGCACCGGCGTGGAGTGACGCATTCGCCCGCCGGATCGCCTCCTCGAACCCCAGCACAGCGCGTGCATCCGTTCGCGCGACGATCAGAAAATCGCGATCGCGCCTGGCCGCGGCCGCGGCGCGAATCTTCGCCAGGTAATCCTCCATGGGAATGATCGCTTTGTTCTCCAGATGCCCGCACTTTTTTGGAAAGGCTTGATCCTCGATGTGAATCCCAGCCACGCCCCGCTGTTCGTACTCTCGCACGGTGCGGACCACATTCAGCTCGTTGCCGTATCCGGTATCGGCATCCGCGAGGACCGGCGCCTTCACCGCCGCCGCGATACGGCCCGCGTTCTCCACCATCTCCGACATCGTGACCAGCCCGTAATCGGGATAACCTAAGGCCGCCGCCGTTCCCGCTCCCGTCATGTAGACGGCGCTGAATCCCGCTTGCTCGATCATGCGCGCCGTGATGCAGTCATATGCGCCCGGCGCCGTGAGGATGCCGTCCTGGCGCAGCAGTTCCCGAAGTGTGCTCACCTTGCTCATTCCCCTATTGTCGCGTTCACACGAGTGTGAACGCTGCACGCAGGAGTGCGTGCGCCACAATGAATTGTGCGTCAAAATCTACCTATGACCCGTTATCTCTTCGTCAGTCTGTTTGCCATTGTTTCTTTAGGCGCACAGGAGCGCGGGGATCGCCCCGACCTGGGCGTGGTTGGCCGCATTAAAACCGAGGCGTTCGACAACTCTCAAGTGATGGAGACGCTCGGATATCTTACCGACGTGTATGGGCCCCGGCTGACTGCGTCCCCGGAATTCCGCCAGGCGGCAGATTGGGCGGTGAAGCGGCTGGACAGCTATGGGATCGCAAATGTTCGGCTGGAGAAATGGGGACCGTTCGGCCGGAGTTGGTCGCTGAAGCAGGCTTCGCTGGAGATGCTGGAGCCGCGTTATGCGGTGCTCGACGCACAGCCGCTGGCTTGGTCGGACAACACCAGCGGCCCGGTGACGGGAGAAACCGTTCTGACGCCGTTCGGCAATGGACGCCAGCAACTTGACCCTAAGAAGATGCAGGCCGACCTCGATCAGTATGTGGCGGCCTGGAAGGGCAAGTTGAAAGGCAAAATCGTGATGCTCACACCGAAACGGGAGGTGACGCCCGATACGCAGCCGTTCTTCACGCGGTACACGGATCGGGAACTCAGCGACCTTGCCATTGCGCCCGCGCCCATCGCGAAGTTCTCGGACGTGAAGGAACTGAAGTTTCCGGACGATCCCGCGGAGGAACGGCGTTTCGTGCAGAGCCTTCCCACTTGGGCGCGCGACCTGCTTGCCGAGGAGCGCCGGAAGATCACGGCAAATCGTGTGACGTTTTGGCGGGATCAGGGCGTATTGGCGGTGCTGAACACCAACGAGCAGTCACACGACGGTTTAGTGGTCGCTCAGGCCGCTGGACCCTACGATGCCAGTGATCCGCTGGCGCCGCCTACGTTCCAGGTGACGCACGAGCAGTACAACCGCATGCTGCGGTTAATGGAGAAGAAGATTTCCGTGACACTGCGCCTAAACCTGCTGGCGGATCGTTCCAGCGGAAACGTTGACTCCTACAACGTGACGGGTGAAATTCCGGGGGGAGCAAGGAAAGACGAATTGGTCATGGTGGGAGCGCACCTGGATTCCTGGCACTCGGGAACCGGCGCCACCGACAACGCCGCGGGCAGCGCGGTGATGATCGAGGTGATGCGCATCCTAAAAGCTCTGAATCTGAATTTGGACCGCACCGTGCGCATCGCGCTGTGGAGCGGCGAGGAGCAGGGGCTGCTTGGCTCGAAAGCCTACGTCAAGGAACACTTCGGCGATCCGGCAACGATGAAACTGACAGACGATCATGCGAAGCTCTCGGGCTATTTTAATGTGGACAACGGCAGCGGCAAAATCCGTGGCGTTTATCTGCAGGAGAACGACGCCATGCGGCCGATTTTCGAGCAATGGCTGGCGCCGTTCCGGGATCAGGGCGTGAGCACCATCAGTATCCGCAACACCGGCGGAACGGACCACCTTTCGTTCGACGCCGTGGGCCTACCTGGATTCCAGTTTATTCAGGACCCGCTCGACTACGAAACAGTCACGCATCACACCAATATAGATACGGTGGATCATGTCCAGGCCGCGGACCTTATGCAAGCCGCGGCCGTGGTGGCGACGGTGGTCTACAACGCCGCCAATCGTTCGGAGATGCTGCCGAGGAAGGCTCTACCTAAAGCGCCGCCGAAGATGAACATGACGCATGCAGGCGCGAGCGGTTCCAACTAACGGGCCGCCGTTCCCGCTCCCGTCATGTGGACCGCGCTGAATCCTGTTTGCTCGATTCTCCCTGAGGTGATGCTTTGGGATCGCGCTAAGACGCGGGGAGCCGAGAAGTTCTATGCGGTTGTCGCCGTTGTGAATCGGCGCGGTGCTCCCGTAGGCGCCATCGCACAAATCCCTCCAATTGTTTTGGCGGAAAATGCCTCACCAAGGCGTGGGTTATGCGCTGGAACCTGGATGTTGGGAAGCAAGTAATCCCGGAGTCGGATGGCCGGTAATTCGGTTAGCCTATGCATGACGAATCCAGCGGGCAGGGACAGTCCAAGAGAAACGGCAACTGCCACCGGATGCGACGTCCCGAAGCCCAGTACTCGAATGAGCGTCGGTGTGTATTGGTTGACTGCCATGTGCCAAAGGTAAATAGAATACGAGCATCCGCCGATCCCAGCCAGAGCACGCATCGCGAAGGAGAGTGGACGTGCGTCTGATAACGCGGCTGCGAGAAGGCATCCGGAACCCAGATAGACGAACGTGAATCCGATTGTGTGCATGACGTTGCTCTCCAGGGGCCAAATCAAGGTGGTCGAAAAAAGCAGTACTCCGCCGGCTACCAATAGTCTCCGCCGTCTTCGCACGAAGGACATAAAGGATTGGTTTCGAAAATAGTATAGGTAGGAAAGCAGAACACCAAACGCTAAAGAGTCTAACCGGAGATGGGTTGGAAACACATTGGCCAGGTAGTCGAAAGATCCTGCTTCGCTCTTCAAGATGCGGAGAAGCAAGAAAAGGACGCTCAATCCGCAAACAGCGGACGGCACCGATCGAAACGGGTTCGTTGCACCAGCATTTCGCCACATCGCGTACCCGAGAAGGAGGGGCAATAGTACGTAGAAATGTTCTTCAACCGCGAGTGACCAAGTATGGCCCCAAATTCCGTGACGGTAACTCTGCGTCCAGGTAAGCTCCGCAAATATGCGATCCGGCGCGGAGTATCGCTTATGATTCACGATAGCGCACAATACGAGAGAACCCGCTAACATCGACAAGAACGGCGGGTAGATGCGGAAGGCCCGGCGCGACCAGAATCTGATCAGATCTACGCGGCCCTCACGTAAATACTCTTTGAAGATCAGGCCCGCAACGAGAAAGCCGCTCAGCACAAAGAAAAGATCCACCCCCGCCCATCCGCATTTCGTCCAAAGCCAATTGACCGGCTGATGCCTACCCAGAACTAGGAGAATCGCTACGCCCCTCAGTGCGTCCAGGCGCGCGAATCTGGCCCCAACGGCCGGTTGAGCGATGGTCACGGAAAGTTCACCGGAAAATACACTTCGTGCGACAAGCTGCACAAGTGGGTTGAGTACTACGATTCAGTACTACACGTTTCGTTAAGCGCTTTAGAAATAAGAACGATGGAAAAAGCGGGGCCTCGCTTGATGCGTTAGGCCTTGTGTACGCAATAAAAGCGATCGCGATCATAGGTATCCACCCACTAGTGTCCGGCTGAGCGTCGGCGGCTCGGCCGTAAACGTTTGTAGGGTCAATAGTTAAGTGCCATCTCAGGATTTTTCGATTTGAACTTTTCCGAACCCGATTCGGCAGCCTGAGGACATGTGGCGGACTCTTCGCAGCCCTGACAATGGGGCATGCAGGTTGGCCGAACAGTCTTCGCCCAGGTGATGGAGCATTTCCCGGCCTACGAGTTTCAGAAATGCGTCACGCGTTATGACGGCGATTTTGGAAAGCGCAGCTTTTCCTGCCTGGATCAGTTTCTTTGTCTCGGCTTCGCGCAACTGACCTATCGCGAAAGCCTTCGCGATATCGAAGCCTGCCTGCGTTCGGTGCAAGGGAAGCTCTATCACATGGGTTTCCGCGGCCGCATCTCGCGGTCCACTCTTGCGGACGCCAACGAGTCCGTCGACTGGCGTATTTACGCCGACTTCGCCCAAGTCTTGATCGCAACCGCACGGCCGATGTACGCGGAGGAATCTCTCGGCTTCGATCTCGACGGCACCGTCTACGCGCTCGATTCGACTACTATCGACCTGTGCTTGTCCGTATTTCCATGGGCGCGCTTCCAGTCCACCAAGGGCGCAGTGAAGATGCATACACTGCTGGACCTGCGTGGTTCTATTCCCACTTTCATTGAGGTTTCCGATGGAAAACGGCATGACGTGAATATCCTGGACCAGATCCTCCCGGAAGCTGGCTCCTTTTACGTGATGGATCGTGGTTATCTGGACTTCGAGCGTCTCCATGTCTTGCATCGTTGCGGTGCGTTCTTTGTCACACGAACCAAAGCCGGTGTCCTGTTGCGAAGACGCTACTCGCGGGCCGTCGATAAGACCACCGGCTTGCGGTCCGATCACACCGTCACGCTCACCTCCCCGGTCTCGATCAAGAACTACCCGGACCCGCTCCGACGCGTCCGCTTCTACGACCTGGAGCAGCGCCGCTGGCTCATCTTCCTGACCAATAACTTTGACCTTCCGGCCCTCACCATCGCGCACCTCTACAAGTCGCGTTGGAAGGTGGAGTTGTTCTTCAAATGGATAAAACAGCATCTGCGCATCAAGGCATTTTACGGTAATAGCGAGAATGCAGTGAAGACTCAAATCTGGATCGCAATCGCCGTGTACGTGCTGGTCGCCATCGTGAAGAAGCGGTTGGCACTGGATGCGACGCTCTACCAAATCCTACAGATTCTCAGCGTCACCCTTTTCGAGAAAACGCCCATTCTGCGGGCCTTC
>Ga0182024_10008896_pt1 | contig 20977 bp, 19 predicted proteins | sample P32metaG_FD_120480 | JGI IMG/M metagenome (GOLD analysis project Ga0182024, IMG submission 120480) | Permafrost microbial communities from Stordalen Mire, Sweden - P3-2 metaG (Illumina Assembly) | ecosystem: Environmental > Terrestrial > Soil > Wetlands > Permafrost | place: Sweden: Stordalen...
AGTCAAAGCCGGGGCGGGCGACACCGATCACGGTCATCGGTGTGCCGTTCAATATGATTTTCGATCCCAGCACGCGCGGGTCGCCGCCGAAAAGCTGCGTCCAAAACGAATGGCCGATCACGGCGACGGCGGCGTTTCCGGGAACATCCTCAGAAGGAGCGAATCCGCGTCCCAGCATCGGCTCACTGCCGAGCGCGGAGAAAAAGTTGAACGAGGTTTGGGCGATGGTGATGCGCGTCGGCACCGAGACGCCGCCGACATTCACCTCGGCCGTGTATGCCAGCGCCGCGTCTTCGAGATAGGTACTGCTGGTTCGCCATTTGTGGAATTTGGCCGAGGTGGAATTATCGCCGTTGAAGTCCCACAGAACGACGAGACGATCGGGATCGCGAAACGGCAGCGATTTGATCAGCACGGCATTGACGACGCTGAACACGCCCGTCGCGCCTCCGATGGCGAGGGCGAGGATCGCGATGGTAAAGGTCATCACAAAGGGGCGGCGCGCGTGGACTCGCAAGCTGTGTGACAGATCCTGGCGCAGCTCGTGCGCGAGCTCGATGGGGATCGACCAGGCGAGATCGCGTAGCGCGCTCAACCACAGTTTCGACCGCGAGCCCATAGTCAGTGCCTCGCGGTAATCGTCGAGAAATTGCTGCTGGAGCGGTGCCGCGTACTCTTCGCGGAATCGGGCGGGATAGAAGTTCAAGAGCCAGCGGTAGAGTTTCATGCGCTCTCCGGCAATCCGAACGCGTCGTCGGCGATCTGCACCAATTCGCGCATCCGGACGGCCTCGGCTTGCGCGACCAGGCGGCCGAAGGACGTGATGCGATAGTAGCGGCGGCGCTCGTCGTCGAGATGCGCGTCGGGCCGCTCCTCGGATTCTTCAATGAGACCTTCCTCCAGCATCCGGTTGATCGTTCCATAGAGAACACCCGCGCCGGGATTAATCGCGCCATTCGTGCGCCGCGCGATTTCGCGCTTCAATGCGTAGCCGTGGCGCTCCCCTTCGCCCAGCGCCAGCAGGAGATGGAACAGCGTCGGCGACAGCGGGAGCAGGTCTTTCGGAGCGAGTATGTGTTTCTTCGGCATACTAGTACGTTTGTGGATATAGTATGCTACAGGACGTAAGACTCGTCAAGATGTAAAATCGCAAGCGTGTTACGAATTCTCTTTCTATTAACCGCCGCGACTCTCAGCGCGCAGAAGACTCTCGACATTTACTGGATCGACGCGGAGGGCGGCGCCGCGACGCTGATCGTCACCCCCTCGGGACAATCTCTTCTCGCCGACACGGGAAACCCTGGCGACCGCGATGCGCAGCGCATTTATGATGTCGCGACGAAGCAAGCGCATCTCAAGAAGATCGACTACGTGCTGATTACGCACTTTCATAGCGATCACGTTGGTGGTGCGCCCGCCCTTGCGAAGCTTATCCCGATCGGCGAGTACATCGATCACGGCGATTCGGTCGAAACGGAGAATCCCGCGGACCGGCAACGCTGGGAAGCGTATAAGGCGATCTCGGCGGGACACCGCCTTGCGTTATCGGTGAACGGCAAAGTCGATCTGAAGGATGTTCGCCTCGACATCGTCAGCTCCAACGGCGAAGTTCTATCGAAAGGCGGCGCCGCGAATTCCTATTGCGCCAGCGCCGCGAAAAAAGATCCCGACCCGACGGAGAATGCGCGCAGCCTCGGATTCAAGCTGACCTATGGGAAATTCACGTTTCTCGATCTCGGCGATTTGACGTGGAACAAGGAGCTGGAGCTAGCCTGCCCGCAAAATCATCTGGGACATGTGACGCTTTTTCAAGCCACGCATCACGGATTCTACAACGACAATTCGGGTGCGCCCGCGCACGTGTGGGCGCTTGATCCTCAGGTCGTGATCGTGAACAACGGCCCGCGAAAAGGGCTCGGCGCGAATGCCTGGGAAACAATCGCGAAAATTCCTGGTCTGGAAGATACCTGGCAGGTGCATCTTTCGCTCGCGACTGATGCTGCACACAATACGACTGAAAAGATGATCGCGAACGCCGAGGCGACACCGGAGTGTAAAGGCAATTTCCTGAAGGCCTCGATTTCGAGCGACGGAAAATTCACCATTACGAATAGCCGCAACGGTTTTTCGAAAACTTACACAGCCCGCTGAGTCTCGCTATGATGTGACTCATGCAGCGCATTCTCCCCCTTTTTCTGATTGTGTGCGGGGCATTCGCCCAGGTGCAGACGAAATCTGGCATCACGGCCGAAGACTATTTTTCGTTTGAGTTTTTGAGCGACCCGCAGATTTCGCCCGACGGCCAATGGGTCACCTACACCGTCGCCACCATCGACCAAAAAGCGAACAAGCGAGTTTCGCGCATCTGGATCGCGTCGGTCGACGGTACGCATCCGACGGTCCCATTCACTAGCGACACGACTTCTTCGACTTCGCCGCGCTGGTCGCCCGATGGACGATTCCTGGCATTTCTGTCGGCCCGCGATGGCGGCCGCGCGCAGATCTGGCTGCTCTCCCGCAATGGGGGCGAAGCGCGTCGCGTATCGAACCTTGAAAACGGCGCGTCGAGCTTCGAATGGTCGCCCGACGGCACACGCTTCGTCTGCCTGACGCGCACGGGACCGCCCGCGAGCAAATCGAGCGACGTGCGCCACTACACACACATCTATTACAAGTTCAACGACACCGGATATTTCGACGAGAAGCGCTCCCACGTAGCGATCATCGATGTGCGGACCGGCGCCGCCAAACAGATCACCGACGGCGACAACTGGAACGACCTCGATCCGCACTGGTCGCCCGATTCGACACGCATCGCGTTCGTCTCCAACCGCACCGGCAAGGAATTCGATCTCGATCACAACTCCGATGTCTGGACCATTTCGGCGTCGGGCGGCACGCTCACCAAAATCTCCGATCATGTCGGACCCGACAGTAGCCCGCGCTGGTCGCCCGACGGAACCCGCATCGCGTTTCTCGGCGCCGAGGATGAGGAAGCGCCGCCGCTGATCTACGTCGCTCCCGCCACCGGAGGCGCGTCCGTAGCGCTGAACAAGACCTTCGATCAAACCGCGACCGATTTAATGTGGGCAGAACAGGGTCGCGCCCTTTACCTGAACTCCGGCGTCAAGGGCGAGACGCATCTCTACCGCATGGATACTTCGACCGGTGCGCTGAGCGCTGTCACGACGGGTCCGCGCGCGGTGCGATCCGCGTCCGTTCACGATGCGTCGCATAAAATCGCATACCTGTCGAACGATTTCGCGCACCTTGACGATCTATATGTTCGCGATGCCTCCGGCACGGAGCGCCAGTTGACGCATCTTAACGCATCGCTCTGGGAGCAGAGGGCGCTCGCAACAGTCGAAAGGATTCCTTATAACGCGGCTGACGGTTGGCCGATTGACGGTTTTCTCGTGAAGCCGGTCGGATGGGAGCCGGGGAAAAAGTATCCGATGATCCTCAGCGTTCATGGCGGACCCGCGGGCATGTACGGCGTCGACTGGTTTCACGAATTTCAGGTTTACGCGGGGCGCGGGTGGGCCGTGTTCTTCTCGAATCCGCGAGGCTCGACGGGTTACGGCCGCAAGTTCCAACGCGGCGTCGTGAAGGAGTGGGGCGGCAAAGCGTATACCGATATCATGACCGGCGTCGAGGAGGCGCTCAAGCGCAATCCGTGGATCGATCGGGACCGTCTCGGCGTCACCGGCGGATCTTACGGTGGTTACATGACGAACTGGATCACCACGCAGACCGATATTTTCCGCGCCGCGGTGACGCTGCGCAGCATCTCGAATTTTGTCAGCGACGACGGCACGCGCGATGGCGCCTATGGTCATGAGAAAGATTTCGGCGGCGATATTTTTCAGAATTACGATGAGTACTGGAAATCCTCTCCGCTGCACTACGCGTCAAAAGTAAAGACGCCGACGCTGGTGCTGCATTCCGATAACGATTACCGGGTGCCGATCGAGCAGGGCGAGCAGTGGTTTCGCGCGCTGCAGCATTTTGGAGTCACGTCGGAGCTGGTGATGTTCCCTCGCGAAAATCACAACTTGACGCGCACGGGCGAGCCGAAGCATCTGGTTGAGAGCATCAACTGGCAGTGCTATTGGTTCGACCGTTTCCTGAACGGCAACGCGGCCGCGAAGAGACCCAACGAACAATAAATGATTTTGCCTCCGGAGCTCGACTGTATCATCCGGGCTCTCCATGCCGCTGGATTTCGCGCACTCGTCGCCGGCGGAGCTGTGCGCGATTCTCTGCTGGGCCTCGAACCGAAGGACTTCGATATCGAAGTCTACGGCGTATCTTTTGATGTTCTCGCCGGGTTGCTCGAACATCACGGCCGCATCGATCTGGTCGGCCAAAGCTTCGGCGTGGTGAAACTCACCGTTACCGGAGGCCGCGTATACGACTTTAGTCTTCCTCGCCGCGACAGCAAAATCGGCCGCGCTCATCGAGACTTTCTCGCCACATTCGATCCTGATATAACCCCCCGGGAAGCCGCGAGCCGCCGCGATTTCACGATCAATGCGATGGCCTTCGATCCCGTCGCGAATGAACTTCTCGACTTCTTCGGCGGCCGCGACGATTTGAAAAATCGCGTGCTCCGCGCCACCAGCGAGGCGTTTCGCGAAGATCCTCTCCGCGTTTTAAGAGGCATGCAGTTCGCGTGCCGCTTCAATCTGACCATCGATCCCGCAACCGCGGAGCAATGCCGCGCCATCGCACACGAGTATGCAACGATCGCCCAGGAGCGCGTCGGCGAGGAGTTCATGAAGTGGGCGATAAAGAGTTCTCATCCCGGCCGCATCGCCGAATACCTGGCGGTTACGGGATGGCTCGCGCATTTCCCGGAGATCGCGAATATTCTTCAAGTGCCACAGGACCCCGAGTGGCATCCCGAAGGCGATGTCGGCGTCCATACCATGCTCGTCGTCGATGCGGCTGGTCGAATCGCGTCGCGCGATTTGCTTGAAGGTGACGAACGCGCCGTGCTGCTCTTTGCAGCTCTGACCCACGACTTCGCGAAGGCCGGCACCACCGCTCTGCGCGAGCGCAACGGCAATCTTCGGTGGACCGCTCACGGACACGAAGCCGCCGGAGGCCCGCTCGCACAAACATTTCTCGAACGCATCGGCATCAAGTCCGGCATCGTCGGGCAGGTCGTCCCACTCGTCGAAAATCATCTCGCCCATTCGAGCCTTCGCAATGATGTCACGCCGCGAACAGTTCGCCGTCTCGCACTGCGCCTCGCGCCCGCGAGCATCACACAGCTCATCCGCCTCATCGAAGCCGATCATTCCGGCCGTCCTCCACTTGCCGCCGGGCTACCGGAATCCGCCGTGCGCATTCGCGACATGGCCGCTGCGCAGGCCGTCGCGACCAAGCCGCAGAGCGCGTTGATTCTCGGGCGCCACGTTCTGCCGTACTTCGACAATCGTCCAGGCCCGCATATCGGCGAGATCACGCGCGCAGTATATGAGGCGCAGACCGATGGCGCGTTTTCCACCGAGGAGGAGGCCCTAATCTGGCTCAATAATTTCATGAAGAAGTAGGACAGGTCCCCGACCTGTCCATTCCTAAATCTTAAGGGAGGCCCGACCCGCCAGCCTCCGTTAGAATCGTTTCATGCACCCCTTGTTAGTCGCGCTGCTGCTCAGCGCCGAGCTTACGCCGCAGATGCAGTCCACCATGGATCGCATTTCGGCGCAATCGCTGCGCGGGCATCTGTCTTTCATCGCGTCCGATTTGCTCGAAGGCCGCGCCACTCCTTCACGAGGCCTGGATCTTGCCGCGGAATATATCGCCTCGCAATTTCGCCGCGCCGGACTCGAGCCCGTTGGCGACGACGGATATTTTCAAACCGCGACGCTTATTCAACGCGAGCCCAACTGGGATGGCTTTGAAATGACCGTTACCAGTGGAGCCAGGACCATCCGCATTGACAAGACCGAAGCGTACCTGCTGCCCGAATCCGCGCTGAACCTTCACGATGTTCCGATCGTCGTTGCAGATCAGAATACGCCGCGCGAGTTGACCCGCGGCAAAGTCGTGTTCGCCGCGAATCCGCGCGGCCGCGGCAATTTCGATCAGCCCGCGCTGGTCATTGCGAATAGCGTCAATCTCCCGACCGGGCCGCAGATACGCGATCCCGAAGCTGGTCCCGGCAGAGGCGCGATGAACATCGTGAACAAACCCGAGCTCGCCGCGTTCCTCAAGGACAACCCCGACGCGCGCCTCAGCGTTCACATGGCAGCTTCCATTGAGAAGCCTGTGAAGGTCCACAACGTCGCTGGTGTGCTGCGCGGCTCCGATCCAAAATTGAGCGACACCTACGTCCTGCTAACCGCGCATTACGATCACCTCGGCATGCGCGCCACCGGCGACGACAAAATCTTCAATGGAGCGAATGACGACGGCAGTGGAACCGTGTCGGTAGTCGAAATCGCCGGTGCACTTGCCGCCCTCGATAAGCATCCGGCGCGCAGTATCCTCTTTATGACATTTTTCGGAGAGGAGCGAGGCTTGGTCGGCTCGCGGTATTACGGTCGCCATCCCCTAGTGCCTCTCGAAAAAACAATCGCCGACCTGAACCTGGAGCAGATCGGCCGCACCGACGCGACAGACGGGCCGCAGATTGGCACCGCCTCCATCACCGGCTATGATTTCTCCGAACTCCCCAGAATCCTCGCCGAAGCGGGGAAAATCGCCGGCATAAGAGTCTACAAAAACGAGCAAGCCAGCGACGCTTACTTCGCCCGCAGCGACAACCAAGCCCTCGCCGACGTCGGCATCCCCGCGCACACGTTATGCGTCGCGTTCGACTATCCCGATTACCACAAGGTCGGCGATCATTGGGAAAAAGTCGACTTCGCGAATATGGCAAAGGTCGATCGAGCCGTAGCGCTGGCCCTACTTCACCTCGCGTCCGATGCTCCGCCGCCGAAGTGGAATGAGTCGAATCCGAAGGCGAAGAAGTTTGTGGAGGCGGCGAAGAAGCTGCACCCTTGAGATTCGAAATGAAACGATTCAGCTTGGTACAGATTGTGCAAGCTGCCGATAACGCTTACTCTCCGTGCTTCGTGCCGAGGAGCAGGATTTGAAGCATAGAAGCTACGACATCTTCATGCGAAAACGCAAAGCCTTTCAGGAAGCCTTCTGCCTCCTGTAATCTGCGATGGATTACCCAATCAACTAGGGTCGACAAATGATCCTTTCCCAAACGAGAATCCCTGAGCAATCTTGAGAGCTGCAGATCGCCGACTATCCTCTCGATTGTTTCGGTCGGCACGCTCCGGTTCGGGCGCTCCAAGAGTTCAGGTGCGCGCCTAAGCAAGTCCGCCATCGGCAAATCCATCAGCCTGGAATCACGTTGCCAGGTGATTCGCCGCGCTGCCTCTAGGCCTGCCTCGAATCCCGGCCAGCAACGCTCGAATTGGCGGTCGAGGAAACCTGGCGCCAGCACCGAGGGAACCAGTTTGCTGTGCATCGAATTGAGGATTTGTTTGGTGCCCGATCTGTTGGCGAATGCATACTGAAACTGGTGTAATGGACTGCTAATCGGAATCGCCCCGTCCAACACGTACACCCACAGTCTCGAGTCCTCCTTCTTGCTAACACACCCAACCTCAAATGTCAACCATGACGAGGCCACATTTTCTGGGGTCACGCACACGATAGCGAAGTCGGCCTTTTCCAGCTCTCGAGCGAGCTCCGTGCCCCACCTTGACCCTTTGTCGATGTCTTTGTCAGAAAACCAGGTTTCGATGGCGGGAAGCACATCAGGTAACCAAGAATGAAGGTTCTCCGCCACCCGTCTGCTTCTCGGGCCAGACCAGCTCAGAAAAACACGGGGCGCGACAAAATTCATACTGCCTCCATACTAATAGACCTGCGATGTCAAGGCTGTGATCGTGCTGTCCCGCGCTCCGCATTTCGAACCCGATCGTCACCCTCGACAACTGCTGCGATTCCGAATCGGACACGCGCGCACCAAAGCCGCGGTGTGAATCGCGGGAAACTAGACCCTCAAGGCACGATTGAACAGCGTCGCCTCTTGCCAGCAAAAAACGCACAAGACGCCGAGACAGGACATTCATCACATTTCGGATTCTTCAGCTTGCACAATTTCTGCCCATGACACTTCAACAGCAAATACGCGCGAATCCGCGCATCAAACTTCGCAGGCACTCCCTCCGCAATCATCCGCTGCGCTTCTTTGTAGGTCACCCCGTAATTCTCGCGCTCCTGCCCCATTCGAATCCGCACCAGAACATGAGGACAATTCGACGGAACCGCCGCCACCGCCGAGATCCCGCCGAACAGTAGAATGCGATCCGCGCCCGGATCGCTAATGCCGGGAAATTTCTTCAACGTCGCTCGGACCCGGGCAATGGTTAACCCATTCAGCCCCTCCCGCAAGTCGCCGCCGAATTCTTTTTCGACTCTCTCCGCGATCTCCTTCAGCCGCATCGCGCGCAGTTCCGGCACCATCCCTCCGGGCTTCAAAGCCAGCGCGAGCTTCGTAGGATTCGCCTTCAACAACCGATCCGGCTCCACTCCGATCTCGCGCGTCAACGATTCCCAACCCTTCGCGCAAACGGCATCGCTCGCCGGATACCCGCAGTGCCACCACACCAGAAAAAGATAGGGATCAGTCGGAAAATTCGGCTGCTGCGACCCGTAGAACGCTTCGAGCGCGTCAAGGCTTAACATTCATCGGCCTCAACAACTGCCTCCACTCCGTATCGAACACCCCTCCGCGCACCACCGTCCGAGCCATCGGATGAATCATCGCCCAATCCCCGAGCCTCGGATACAGCAGCGCATTCGTCCCCTTAAACTCTTCTTCGTGAAACGTGTGCCCGCTGTTGAACACCACGTAGTGCGACGGATTCAGAGGATTCGGCGCGATCAGCACAGGCACCAGAGGAGCCAGTGGCCAGGACCGCATCAGCAGCGGCGCGATTCGCTTCGTCAGCTTGTTGCTTTGCAGATCGCCGAACAGGATCAGATGATAACGGTCGATATCGTCGTCCGTCACCGCCTTATCGTCCTTGATCCGCACCTCGCCGCGCATGTACTTCGCCCACTCTTTGCGAAACTGTTCCAGCGTCGCATTGATATACTCGGCCGCCTCTTTGTTATCCGGCTTGCCCGTCGGACGCACCACCAGAAACGCATCCTTGAACGCATCGTCCACCGGCCCCTGCAACCCCGGCTTCTTATAACGACCCGCCTTGCCCGCCCGTCTCCACCCATCGGCCGTCTTCATGAGGATGCCGAAGTTTGCCAACTCGACAGTCTGCCCGTCGATGATCGCGTGTGTGCCGCCCTCGATCGAGATCCGCGAAACGTTCCGCGTCGTCACGCGAATTTCATCGCCCATGCGATCCGCGTCCACTTGCGCGCGCTGATACTGCTTCTCCACGCTCTCAATCGAAATCCAGTAGCACTGATGATAGGCCGTCGTGTACGTCACGAAGTGAATATGATCCGGCTCCTTGCGAGGCCTCGCCAGCACGGCATCGATGAATGTATTCGACGCCGCCAGGCTGGTCGGCTCCCACTTGTGCGCGGTCCCCGGGCCGATCAGGAACAAGATGTGCGGCGGCTCGATGCGCTCCGCGGCCAGCTTTTCCTGAATATTGATGCTCGCCTGCAACTGCGGATCGATCTCGCCTCCATAGCCGACCATCGGCACCATCTGCGCGTTCGCCGCATAGTCCACCGCGTCGTAAATCCGCAGCAGCGCTTCCTGATACGCCACCATCGGTCCGAGCTTCGCGTACTTCTTGGTCTCCGTGAATCCCGCGCCCGCTTCCACCGCAGCCCACTTGTCGGGAAAATGCAAGCCGATGTGCCACGCCCCCGCGCCTCCCATAGAAAATCCGCGCAGCACGATCTTTTTCTCATCGATCTTGTAGCGAGCCTTCACCGAATCCATTGCTTCGAACACATCCGTCTCGCCCGCCCAACGATAAGCGTTATTACCGCGCCCGTAAACCTCCAGCGTGATGTAATCCTGCGCCACGGGTTTATCGCTTTCATGCGCCGCGATGAAACTCACCTCCGTTAGCTGCTCGCCGCGCCCATGCAGCACCACGTCGAGCCGCACCGCCTTCGATCCGTCGTACGATTCGGGAATGATCAAGCCGTACGGCTGAACACTGCCATCGACCTTCGATCGATACCCGCGCGCGATTCTTCCCTTGAGAGACTCCCAGGAAAAATTCGCATCCTCGGCTCGCGCCAGCCCGTGATCCAGCGCCAGAATTGTGTTCGGAACGTAAGCCGGTGTGAAAAATTCCTCTTCGAAGCGAAGAGCCCAAGTCGCCGCTTTCTGATAAACCTCGATGTCCGCGAGCCGGGCTTCATCCACGTGTTTCGCACGCAACTCATCGACCGCACGCGTCAATTGCGCAAGCTTAGACGTGATCTGTTCGCGTTCCGCCGCCGTCGGAGGCGACGCCGCCCGCGCCCCGAGCGCAAACCCAACAATGCACGCCAGGAACTTCATTTCGAGCCAAAACAATACAGATACGCTACCGTCCGCACGTAAATCCGCCCATCCGCGATCGCCGGCGTCGCATAAATATCCTCGTCGATCCGGTTCGCCGCCAGCATTTCCTGATCCCCGCCCGCCTTCAGCACCGCCACCACTCCGCTCTGCGACGCGAAATATATCTTCCCGTCCGACGCCACCGGCGACGCGTAATACTTGTCCGATACCGATCGCAACCGAGCCTGCTTGAAGACCTCGCCCGGCGTCGCATCCACTGTCGTCAGTACCCCGCTGTCGTTAATCATATAAATCACGCCGCGATAGAGAACCACCGAAGGCAACTGCGGAATCGACTTGTGAAACTTCCACTCCACCGCCGTCGCCGACACGTCGCCATGCGATCCCGCTTTCACCGCCATTAACGAATTCGTAGCGCCCATGATCGCCGCGTACATCTTCCATTCGTAGGCGTCCAGATATCCATCGCCATTCAGATCGACGTACGGAAAATAAGTCTTCGTCCGCTGATCCGGCGCCTCCTCTTTCGAAATCTTGCCATCGCCATTTTTATCGCTTGTCTTCAGCACCTCTTCAAAAGGCGCGATCGCGATCTGCTTGCCCGGATCGTTCTCCGGCGTATTGTAGCCATTTATATAAATCGTGTCCCCGTCGATCACCGGCACGCTCTTCATTTCCGACGCGAGCCCGTGCATCCACCACACGCTCTCGCCCGTCGCCGCCGAATAAACGTCCATCCGAAACGAGGCTGGCGCAACAATCAATGATTTTCCGTCAGCATCCTTAATAATGCTGGGCGTCGAATGCCCGCTCAGCGCCTCCGGCCGCGCTGTTTTCCATCGTTGCTTGCCGTCCGCCAACCCGAACGCCGCGATGAACGACCCGGTCGATTGATCGCAAACCAGCACCACTTTATCGTCCACCACCACCGGCGACGCGCCCATCCCATACACGTTGTTGAACGGACCCAGAGGCACATGCCACCGTTCATTCCCATCGAAACCATACGAAATCAGCCCGTATTCGCCAAAAAATACGTAAATGTTTTTTCCATCGGTCGCCGGCGATGGCGATGCCGGACTGTTGCGCTTGTCAATTTTCTCCGAGCGCGTCTTCGGCGCTTCGCGTCGCCACAGAATCTTCCCGCTGGCCCGGTCGAGCGACATCGTGAACAGCTTCTCGCCCTCAAATGCCGTCAGAAAAATTCGATCGCCCACCAGAATCGGAGACGAGTGCCCGGGCGGCAGCGCCACGCGCCATCGCATATTCTTATCGACACCGAACTCCACCGGCAGCCCCTGCGCCTCATTCACGCCCGACCCATTCGGCCCGCGAAAGCGATCCCAGTCGCTCGCAAATCCAAAAAGAGCCGTGATGCAGGCCAGCAAAACTTGTAAACTAATGCTCATAAACCGTGACTCCTACTATACAACCAGCTTCCGCGGCGGCTGCTACCCATTTGGACGTTTGGACCCGCGAAGTAGTCCAGTGGCATTTCAGCCCCGAAACCGGCACGCCCTTCTGGCTCGACCGCGTCAGTATCCTCGACTTCGATCCTCTCCGCGACATCCATAAATATAATGATCTCGATAAATTCGGTTTCTTTGAAGACGAATGGCTCCGCGGCGGGCCGGTCCGTCGCTGGGTACCGAAGGCCTACGCAAATAAACCGATCTTCACCTTCGAAACCGGAGGCTCCACAGGCGTCCCGAAATCCCGCATCGCGCACGAAGATTTCCGCATCGATTACGAAGCCTTCTCCGACACATTGCCTGACGAATTTTTCCCGCGTGGCGCCGATTGGCTGCACCTGGGTCCCAGCGGCCCCCGCCGCCTCCGCTTAGCCGTCGAGCACTTGGCGCAGCATCGCGGAGGCATCGCCTTCTGCGTCGATCTCGACCCGCGCTGGGTAATAAAACTGATCAAGCGCGGCGACATTCAGGAAGCCGAGCGCTATAAACAGCACTGCATCGATCAGGCCCTGACGCTTCTAAAGGCCCACGAAATCCACTGCATGTTCACCACGCCGAAACTGCTCGAAGCCCTATGCGAGAAAATCAATCTGCGCAGCGCCGGCATCCAGGGCATCTTCTGTGGAGGTACCGAAATGACCCCGCAATTCCACCGCTTCGCCAAGGAGGAACTGTTAGGTGACGAAATTTATTTCGCCCCCACTTACGGCAACACGCTAATGGGCCTCGCCGTCCACAAGCCCTTCGACATCGCCGACAACTACGCAGTAATTTATTACCCGCCCAGCCCGCGCGCAATGATCGAAGTAGTAGATCCCGACGAACCAACGCGCTTAGTCGATTACGGCAAAACCGGCCGCGTCCGCCTGACAACATTAACCAAAGAATTCTTCATGCCCCGATTCTTAGAACGCGACGAATGCGAGCGCGAACCCCCCTGCGAAAAATACCCCTGGGACGGCGTCCGCAACGTGCGCCCCTTCAGAAAATTCCAAACCACAGTAGTGGAAGGCGTGTATTAGTGCAATTCACTTTCTCCAACTCCACTGTCAAAGGTGGCACAGGCTTCAACCTGTGTGCACTGCTCCTACTCTCAATTCCCCTCCTCGCAGCCGACGACCGACTCCAAAACGAAATCACCCGCCTCGCCAAAATCACCGACGGCGAGGTAGGCCTCACCGCCATCCATATCGAATCCGGCCGCCGCGCCACCCAGAAAGCCACAACGAGAGTCGCGAGGACGCCCTGCTGTTCGTTGTGGAAGTCAACTTCAACCGCAAGAAAGATCCCAAGCTCGCGCTTGCCCTGGCTGCGAAATTCATCGACCGGATGACCGCCGCGCCGCCGCCCGAAGGTGTCAGCGAGCACGATTGGGCTCAGGCCAAAACTAAGAATATTGCCTACGCCCACTATATTATCGGTCGCATTTATTTCGATTCCGAGCAATGGCCGTCAGCGGATCGTGCGCTCCGTGGAGCCCTGCCTCTGATCGGCGACGATCAACTTCGCGCCGCCGTGCTCAACGACCTCGCGTGGGCGAACTACCGGATGCAGAAGGCGATCGAGGCCGTGAAGTTTTACGGCCAGTGCGCAGCTATCCGGGACCTCTTCAGGACCAGGCGTCCAAGAGCGCCCTATCGATCAAAGCCGAGTATCATCTTCAGTAATGAACTTTTCCCCGCCGCCTGTCGTATTCTAAATCGGAGAAATCCAATATGATTACGTTTCTGCTGTGGTGCATCCTGTTGGTCGTGTGCTGGCCTCTGGCGATTGCGGCGCTGTTTATTTACCCGATCGTGTGGCTGATCCTGCTGCCCTTCCGCATCGTCGGAATCGCAGTCGGAGGCGCGCTCAACCTTGTGTGGTCCATCGTAACGCTGCCGTTCTTCGTGGTCCGGCGACTCGGGAGAGTGTAGAATCGAGTCAGATGCTGACCCGGCTTCGTATCCACAATTTCAAATGTTTTGTCAACTTTGAATACGAACCGGGGCAGAGACAGCTCATTCTAGGCGGCAACGGCTCAGGGAAATCGAGCTTGATGGATGCACTGTTTCGCCTCCGCCAGTTCTTGTCCCTTGGAGAGAAAGCGGAGGTTTTTTTCCCTTTCTTCGATCGGACTAGGTGGACGAGTGAGCTTAAACAGAGTTTTGAAGTGGAAGCGACCCTAGATGGAAGTTGCTACATCTATAGTCTGGAGCTGGATTCACATGAAGATCAGGCCAAACCCAAAGTGACTTGGGAGAAGCTTTATTGTGATGCGAGACCCATCTTCGAATTCGTGCAGGGCCAGGTGTTCCTTTATAACGATCAGTCTGAGCAGACGGCGACTTATCCGTTTGACTCGAGCCGATCCGCATTGGCCACCACGACACAGGGCGATGATAAGAAAAAGCTGACAAGTTTCAAGCGATGGACGGAATCGATTCTCTGTTTTCGGATCAACCCCTTTAAAGTGACGCTGCGAGCAGAAGCGGAAGATCCGGCTCCAAAGTTCGACCTCTCGAATTTTGCCGCCTGGTACAGACACCTGACTCAGCAATATCCGCGCGAAACTCAAGCCCTGCTCAAGAGCCTCCAATCCGCACTCGATGGTTTTGAATATCTCCGGTTGGACAACGTAGGGCAAAATGTGAGGCTCCTCGTGGCTGAATTCTCCAAGAGCGGATCTCCGGTGAATTTTGGCTTCGATCAGTTATCGGATGGACAACGAACCCTTATCTGCTTGTACACGATTCTACATTTCGTTATCGCGAAGGGCGGCACGGTGGTTCTGGACGAGCCAGACAACTTCATCTCGCTGCGCGAAATTCAGCCGTGGCTGATGGCCCTCGATGATGCAATCGAGGATCACGGCGGGCAAGTCCTCATTATTTCTCACCACCCCGAGCTGATCAATCAATGGGCTCCGAACTATGGAGTACGATTCGTCCGCGATGGAATGAATGGAGCTCACGTTGTAAGGTTTCACGGTGATCCCGACAGTCTGCTCGCACCCGGAGAGCTAATCGCTCGCGGATGGGAAGGTGAGTAAAGCCTCGCAGGTTATCGTCCTTGCTGAGGACCAACGGCACCAGCGATTTGTTCGCCGCTATCTTTACCGGCTTGGCTACAAAAATCACGATATCCGCGAGGAGCCGCTCCCGAACGGGCGCGGGAGTGGGGAACAATGGGTCCGGGATCGCTATACCAGGGCGGTCGCGACTTATAGAGGCCGCCATCCGCAAACTGCTCTCGTGGTAATCATCGATGCCGACACGCGATCCGTTCAGGAACGCCTTAGGCAACTCCCCGGCAATCGTTCCGCAGATGAATCAATTGCGATTCTTATTCCGAAGCGTCATATTGAAACTTGGATTCTTTGCCTCAATGGAGAGCGGGTCGACGAAGAAACCGATTACCATTCGCGTCAGGTCGATCATTTGATTAAATACACCGCCGCAACCCTCTGGTCCTGGACTCGCGATGAGGCAGCTCCGCCATTGCACTGCACCGAATCATTGCGAACAGCGTTCCCAGAATTACGCCGAATCCCGCAGGCCTGACTTACGCCGTCTGCGCCTGCTCCTCCACCACCCGCCCGTCGAACATATGGATGCTTCGGTCGGCGCAGCGCGCATAGCGGGGATCGTGGGTCACCATGCAGATCGTCGCTCCGCCGCGGTGGAGTTCGCGCAGCAGGTCCATGACCGCTTCGCCGTTCGCGGAATCCAGGTTCCCGGTCGGCTCATCCGCCAGCAGGATCGACGGATCGCCCGCCAGCGCACGTGCCACCGCGACGCGCTGCTGCTGGCCTCCCGATAGCTGCGAAGGATAGTGCTTCACGCGATGCCCCATCCCGACCCGTTCGAGCGCCGCGTGAACTTTCTGCTTTCTCTCCGACCCCGGCATGCCGCGATAGGTCAGCGGCAGTTCGACATTCTCATACACCGTCAGATCGCCGATCAGGTTGAACGCCTGGAAAATGAATCCGATCTCGCGATTGCGGATGCGCGCCCGCTCGCTCAGCTTCAGCCCTTGTACGGACTTCCCGTTTAGCGTGTATGATCCGCCGCTGGGCGAATCGAGCAGCCCCAGAATCGCCAGCAGCGTCGACTTCCCGCACCCTGAAGGCCCGGAGATCGAAATGTACTCGCCTTGCCGGACATCCAGGTGGATGCTCAACAGAGCGTGCGTCTCCATGTCGTCTGTCACGAACATTTTCGATACGTCTTCAAGATGAATCAACTGCCGGCGTTCTGTGTCATTCATAAAATTACCTCGCTGCTAGAATTTCTTCAAAAAATTTGGTGGCGCGCGGATCCTTCGACCGGCCGAGCCACCGCACAACTTCCTGCCGGATCTGCGGTGAAACCTGCGGGCGTCGCGCTAAGTCGATCAGCGCCGGAGCCCCGTCCCGATGGCGCGCGACTGCGGAAAGCGCGCTGTTGGCAAGCTGCCATGGAAGCCCCTTCCGGTCGTTCGCGTCAGCCGGCGGGATGAAGCTCGAAAGCAGCATCGCGCTCTGCGACCCGTCGACGCCGGTCAGCCAGTAGAGCGGCAAATCCCCCGCATCGAACGTGCAGTCCGTGGCGTAGGTGCGGATCTTCTCCACTTGTCCCGCCGCCACCCGGTAGAACACGATGAACTCCCGCGCGCCTTCGAGACTAACCGTGCCGCACATCGACCGTTCGCCGTCCACCTGGGACACCGAATATCCGATCCACGCCGGTTCCACTTGCGATGAGACGATCGTGCGAAACGAAGCATCGAGCGTACCGCTCACCGCTCGCGTCTGGAGCTTCGCATTCTCGATTTTCGGCTGGGCAAATCCCGCCGCCGCGAACGCTGCCATCAGCAGGACGCGCGTCACTTAAGAATCTCCATTAGAAAGTCGGTGGCTTCCTTCGAACGCATCTCGCTGAGCATCCGCACGGCCTCCTTCTTGAGCTCCGAATCGCTCTCCTTGCGCGCGCATTCGATGATCTGCTTGGCCGCTCCCTGGCTGCGCAGGGAGTTCAGAATTTCGCGCTTGCTCTCGCGATCGGACTCGGCGCCATAAATCGAAACCAGCATCGCCACCGTCTGATCGTCGCGAATATTTCCGAGCTGCCGGATCGCTTCGCGCCGCAGATCCACATTCTGCTCGCTCTTGGCGATGGCGGTCAGGTGTTCGATGTCGCGCGAGTTTTCAAAGCTCCGCAACACCGCCCGCTTCACGTTCACGTCGTTGACAGAGGCGTAGACTTCAGACAGCAACTGCCGGCTTTCCTTTGAACGGTACGAGCCCAGATACCGCACCGCCGTCAACTGAAGATCGGGATTCGAGCCGCCCTTGGCGTAATGCCCGACGATCTCATGCGCCTTGTCCGACCGGCTCTGCGCCAGTACGAATAGCGCGCGCTCTTTCAATCGGGGCGACATTTTCGGATTGCTCAGCAGTCCTTCGAGCAGAGGCACCGCGCGATCCGCGTCGGAGTTGATCAGCGCATTAATCGCGTAGAGCTTTAAATCCTCATCGGCTTGATTCTCGGGAGAAACGGGCTGCCCCTTGGCCTGCTGTACCTCGGCTTGCAGAGCCTTGGCGTCGTTCAACCAGCCGCTCTGCGGAAACTGCTTCGCCAACTCGGCCAGAGCCGCCAGAGCCTCGTCGCGCTTGCCCAGTTTATTCAGCGCATATGCCTTCCAGTAATATGCGCCATCGGCGCGCGAGGACGGATTCTTGGCGCTGATCACTTTATCGAATCTTTCGACGGCCTTTTCATAACTGTAATTGTCGAGCGACGATTTTCCCGATTCATAAGACCCCGAGTCGAAATCGAAGTTCCATCCCTTCGGCGGTCTTGGCATCGGAGCCATGGGTGGCATCGGCGCCATCGGAGCTTTGGGCGCGATATCCTGCGCCAGCAATACCATGTCGCCCAGATTACTGAAAACCCCATCTTCAGCCATGCGAACGGCGGCCCGTGTCATCTCTCTCGTTTGTTCATTGATCTCGACGCGCACCGCGTCCCGCGCAGCTTCAGCGTCGATCCGCATCGCATCCCGAGCCCCAGCCGCTTTTTGCCGCGCCAGCTCCATCTGCTCGCGCATCGCATCCTGATCCACCAGCGGCACTTGCTGAGCCCACGCGGCGGTTGCACTGGCGGATATGACACATGCTGCCATGAGAGTAATTACTTGAGTTCTACGAAATGGTTTCATGCTTTGTTCCCTTTTTTCCCGTTACAGAGTCGTTGAGTTTCCAGCGGATTGCTCCACTTGCGATCCAAAAATTTTCACCTTGAAAAGAATGCCCCGATCCTCGATCTGCTTCCGCAGCTCCTCGAGTTGCCGCGCCGACACCTCCGAAGGGCTATGTGCGATCTCCAGCAGCACTCTTTCCAGCTCTTCAAGCAGCGCAGCCGTCGCCACATCTCCATTGGTAGCCGCCGTCTGGCGATAGAGCCGATTCGATTCGAGCAGATCCTCGGCAGTCTTCTGTTCATAAGAAATGTCCAGCCTCCCCGCCGCCGGAGCCCCCGCGTTAGCGAGTTCCACCAGCACCATCGAACTGCGCTCCAGATGATCGCCGACAGCGACCAGCAGCACCCGCTCGCGGACGCCACTATCGGCAATCGCCATCTGTCGAGGCGCCGGCTTCTGCCAATTGCGCCCCGCCAGGAACGCGCTCACGATCAGCACCGCCATCGCCGCCCCGACCAGCACCGGACGCCAGCCGAACGACCACCACCGCGATCGTTTCCCGATACGCCCTTCGATCGCCGCCCACACCCGATTCTCATAATCCGGCGCGCGCTCCGGCACCGGAAAACTGTCGACCGAATTGAGCACCCTCTGCAACGCCTGATACGACGCCCGGCACCGCTCGCAGCCGCCAATATGATCTTCAATCTCTGCGCCCTCTCCGTAGTAGTAGAGGACAAATTGTTCTTCCGTTGGATGGTTCATCATGAGACACCTGCCGAATTCACCAAAGGCTCCAGGGCGCGGCGCAATTTCTGAACCGCGCGAAAAATACTGTGTTTCGTCGCATTGCCCGATAATCCCAGCGACGTCCCGATTTCTTCGATCGATTGCCCTTCGAAGTGCCGCAGCACAAACGCCGTGCGCTCCTGCCGGCTCAACTGGTCGAGCGTCGCCGCCACGGTCCTCTGCACTTCATCGCCAAACAGCAGGCGATCCGGACCCGGCGCATCGCTCGCCACTGCATGCACGGCATTCGTCGCCTCCTCACCCGGCGCGGGCGATTCATCGAGCGCCGTCTGCGGATGCCTCTTCCTCGACCGCACCAGATCGAGCGAATAATTCGACGCGATCCTATACAGCCAAGTCCCGAAACTCGCCCGCGCCTCGTAGCGATGAAGCTGCTTATAAGCGCGCAGAAAAGTTTCCTGCACCACATCCTCTGCGTCCTGTTCGTTGCCAGTCATGCGATATGCCAGTCGAAAGACACTCCGGCTGTGGCGATCCACCAGTACGCGGTAGGCGTCTCCGTCGCCAGCCTTCACCCGCGCCACCGAGACGCTGTCCGAGTCTTCCATTCACCCTTTAGACTGCAATACCTTGCAGCGGTTAGCCAAGAGATGTACCGGTATTTCGCATCCCCACTGAGCCGCCATGCGTAAGCATGCGGACAGACGGGACTGTCTTCAATACCCCCCGGTCAAAATTGCACATGCGGCACTTCCCCTTTCCTGCTACAATCAACAGGACTTGTTACAACCAAGAGTGTTACAAGCAACACTGTTACCTGCAGCCGGGGCCAACGCCCCGAACGGTTTGTTTTGATGCAGAGAGCACGATTGCCTCTGCGGGTATTCTCAGTCCGCGATTCTCGGTGGCTTCGCTCCCTGCCTCGCCCTGTTCAGAGCGAGTGCTGTGCAGTCGGTATGAAGCCAGTCAACGGAAGGATTTAATTGAACATCGTCAACCTGCGCACCGCCCCCGCGGCCGTGCCCACCGGGATGCGCGTGCATTTAGTGAACCCCAGCGACATTTCGTTTGGAACCGCCGTCATCACCCCGCGCTGGCTCTACGTCCTAGCCTCGGCGACGCCCGCGGCTTTCGGCGATGCCGTCATCTGCGATGAAACGCTGGAGCTGCTCAATCCTCTGAACGTCACACCCGGCGACGTGGTCGGCATCGGCATTCACACCGGCAACGCGCTCCGTGGATATGAAGTCGGCAGGCTCGCCCGCGATCGCGGCGCATGGGTCATCTTCGGAGGCATTCACGCGACCCTTTATCCTGAAGAGGCCATCGAACTCGGTGGCGCTCATGCCGTCGTCAAAGGCGATGGCGACGTCATCTGGGCCGAAGCACTCAACGATTGCGTCCTCGGAAACCCGCGCAAGATCTATGACGGAGGACGTATCGAGCCCGACCAGTTCCTCCCCGCCCGCTGGGATCTGATGCCGCCCGATAGCTACATGTGGGCGTCGGTCCAGACCATTCGCGGATGCGCCAAACACTGTTCGTTCTGTTCCGTCTGGCGAACCGACGGCCAGCGCCCCCGCCAGCGCGCCTCCGACGGCGTCATTCAGGAAATCGTCGAGCTTCGCAGAAAGGGCTTCCGCTTCATCGCCCTCGCCGACGATAATTTCTATCCCGTCACCGTCACCGATCTGCGCCTCGCGCGCCAGCAGGGCAACGCCGAACGCATCGCCGAGCTCGAATCGATTCGCGCTGAGCGATTCGTTCTCATGTCCCGCCTGGCGGCACTTCCGAAAGACATGGTCTTCTACACCCAGATCACCATGGAAGCAGCCGAGGACATCGACTTCCTCAAAGCGATGAACAAGGCCCGCATCCGGGGCGCGCTGGTCGGCGTCGAGGCCGTAACCGCCGAAGGCCTCAAATCCGTATTCAAAGACTTCAACTATTCAGGCGACGGCCTCGTGAAGCAACTGCAAACCTTCCGAGAATACGGCGTCCACGTGCTGGGGTCCTTCATCTTCGGCCTTCCCACCGACAAGCCCGATACCTTCGCCGCCACCGC
>Ga0182024_10008898_pt1 | contig 20976 bp, 15 predicted proteins | sample P32metaG_FD_120480 | JGI IMG/M metagenome (GOLD analysis project Ga0182024, IMG submission 120480) | Permafrost microbial communities from Stordalen Mire, Sweden - P3-2 metaG (Illumina Assembly) | ecosystem: Environmental > Terrestrial > Soil > Wetlands > Permafrost | place: Sweden: Stordalen...
GCAGCTCGCAGTGGTTTGGAGCCGGCCCCTGATCGCCGGCTCCGAGGGACCTTCCCTCATCTCTCTTACAGTTTTCACACCCCCTTGCGGTTGGTGTACTCGCGGCACACGTAGTGGATCAGTTTGAAAAACACGCTCCCTCAGCGGCGAAAGCCATGACTGATTCCAACGACACTTTACGGTGCGGCTGAAGCCGCACCCTTTCAAAGCGAATTCAAACTGACACACCACCGGCCGCAGGGCAACCCCGCCAGCTTGAGCCGCTATCTAAACTATAGCGCCGAATCAAAAGTGAGAGGTATGTCCATGGCTCAACCGCGGGCGCGTTCCATCGTGTGTAATCTGATGGCGACGCTAATAATCCTGGGCACAGCTTTTCCGGCGTGCGCATCTTTGGGTGGAGATACGGCCTCGATCCAGGCGGACCAAACCCACATGCAGGGAACACGAACCACCAAGTCCGCGGGGGCCTATGAGGTGCATGAGATTCAAGCCGCGACCGGCACAGTGGTGGAGGAGTATCTCTCACAGGACGGGAAAGTATTTGCGGTAGCATGGCACGGCCCAAGGCTGCCTGATCTGCGGCAACTGTTAGGCGGATACTTCGAGCAATATCGAGCGGCGGCTCAATCGCCGAGCGGCATGCGCATGGTGCACAAGCCGATCATGATCGCTCTTCCGGGATTAGTTGTACAAATCGGAGGGCATATCGGAGCATTTTCTGGCAGAGCTTATGTGCCGGAGACGCTGCCTGCGGGCGTCCGTGCGGAGGATATCCAATGAGAGATATCCGAATCTTCGTCACGCTGACGGCTAGTCTGATCTGCGCTTTTCTTATCGCGTGCGGCGGAGGCAGCAGCAGCAGCACGACGCCGAATACGATCGCGTCGACTGGATCGAACGTGGCGCCGATTGCCGTGAACGGCGGTCCGACGGGCGAGTACGCCGACGCAGCCTTTGCCAGCGTTACGGTCTGCGTTCCGGGAACATCGAATTGTCAGACCATCGATGGCGTATTGGTCGATACCGGCTCGTTCGGCCTCAGGATCCTATCCTCCGCGCTCACTACAGTTTCGCTGCCGCAGCAGAAAGCTTCCGATGGCAATGCAGTAGCGGAATGCCTTACCTTTCTGGCCTCCTATACCTGGGGGCCGGTGCAAACGGCAGATGTGCAGATCGCCGGCGAGAAGGCGAGTTCCGTGCCTATCCAAGTGCTCAGCGACACGGACTTTACGGCTCCGAGCAGCTGCACGAGTTCAGGATTCCAATCTGCTGACACGATTGACACACTGGGAGCAAACGGCATTCTGGGAGTCGGTCTGGCGGCGCAAGATTGCGGCAGCCCTTGCCTTGCAAGCTATGACCAGTACTATGAGTGCCCATCTTCAGGCTGCGTGGCTACCGGGAACGAGACGCTGGCGCAGCAAGTTGTCAACCCGGTCGCAATGTTCGCCACGGACAACAACGGAGTGATCGTCGAGCTGCCCGCAGTTTCCTCGGGTGGAGAGCCGAGCGTGAGCGGTTCGTTGGTTTTTGGCATTGGAACTCAATCGAATAACGGGCTTGGCAGCACTACGGTTTACACTGCGCCGGAAGGTAGCTTCACGACTACCTACGATGGCCAGTCTTATCCCGGAAGTTTTATTGACAGCGGTTCGAATGGCTATTTTTTTCTGGACAGCAGCCTCACAGGGTTGACGAGCTGCGGGAACAGCTCGATTGCGCCGGGATTCTATTGTCCTGCGAACACGACGAGTTTCAAGGCGACCAATCAAGGTAATAACGCGGCCAGCGGCACTGTCAGCTTCAGCATCGCAGATGCTGAGACCTTGTTTGCAAACCAAGGCGATTCCGCATTCGGCAATCTCGGTGGCGTGTCCTCGAACTCCGCACCGTTCTACTTTGATTGGGGGCTTCCCTTCTTTTTCGGCCGGAATGTCTTTGTTGCGATTGTGGGCGCGAGTACGCCTGGCGGGACCGGACCGTACTGGGCTTACTAGAAATCATCTAATCGGGGGATGCCTATTCCCTCAGGAGCCAGCAGCGGCCCGATACACCTGGGCCACACGGACAGCCGAGGGCGGCTGTCCCCATATAAGTCTCTGCACACAAAGCTTCTCTCCCCCCAGCTTCTCTAACTGAGACATCCAACCTTAGCCGGCTAGCCTCGAAAGACGGGCCTCGTGCAGGCTCGAGATGCGGGAGATGGCAGCGACCATCATGCTGGAAAGGAGTTGCATGGTGGCCACGTCGCGTTCATCGAAAGCGCTGGGCGACGAGGACAACACTTCGAAGACGCCCAGGGTCCGGCGGTAGTAGCGCAATGGGGAGACAAGAATTGACCGGACTCCGAGGCGGCGGCAACTGGCCAGGTCAACGCGGGGGTTGCGCTCGGCGTCGTGGCAGAGCATGATTTCGCCGGTTCGGACGGCTTCGGCGGAGATGCCAGCATCGGTCTGCAGGCGGACACCGAGGTCGGGCGCGGTGCGGCCGGCACGGGCGCGGCATACGATCTCGTCGCCGGCCCGCAGGGCGATGGCGGCGCCGGTTGCACCTGTAAGATGCTGGGCGCGCTCCGTGATGGCGCTGATGGCAGGTTCAAGATCCAGTTCGGCGGCGTGAATGTCGACTTCTTCTCCGGGATGCACGATTCGAATACCGGAGGCGGGATGGGCTGCGTTGGCGACGCGAAGCTGGCTGCGAAGAGCATTGGTCGGCACGCGAGCGTGATGGTCGGCAACGTTAAGAAAGTTAGGATCGGGGACAGTACGGAGCAAGTCGCGGACAAGACTGTCGAGTTCGGAATCGGTGATGAGATGTGCGGTCTGCTGGTTGCGGAGGGTTCCGCCCAAGACACGCGAGAGGCTGAGCAGCGACGGGTTACCACAGGCCAGGCAGGATGGCGTACTGTTGGTGCTGATCAGTTCACACTGGATGCAAAACGTAGCCGATTGAAGGGGAACGAAATTAACGTCCTTGAAGGCAGTGCCATACACCGTCTTGCGAAACATGATTACCTTTCTCGCCCGAACCAAGAGAACAATAGAAGGATCAAGGTAAATAGGGATAGCAGAGTTAGGCAGTAGCCGCGATGGTTCCGAGGTGTGGAAAAGTCCGCCACATGGGGATGGAGTAGAGATCGTGAGGACGGGATTTTTCGAGTATGCAAGAAGTTGCACCCGTCGGGATTTAGCTTGAAGTGACCGTCCGACGGGCGGTTTGACGGGCCAGATTTCTCCGTTAGGGTATTGAATTGGGGGTGGTACTGAGTTAGAATCAGGGAGCGTTTGAAGCAACAAGCTTTGAACAATTTGGGGGGGGAATCATATGCAATGGACAGCACCCGCTTTTGAAGAAGTTTGCCTGAATTGCGAGATCAACTCTTACGTCAGCGCGAAGCTTTAACCGTCAGCCCTCCCTACCCTTCTTGAAGTATTAGGCACGCGCTGACTACGTGCGCTTCGCGGCGGTTAGCACTCCTGCGTGTCTTCTTTAGCGGCTGAATCGCTGACGTCATCAGTAGGCATAGCTGGAGCTATGGGCTGATACGAATCTCCTGCTACAAGAGAATCTGAAAAAAAGGGTCCTCATGAGGAATTAGAACCTCTAGCCCGCCTGCGCCGCAACAAATCCTTGATCATCCTGAGCCGCGCTGGGAATGACTTGCACCGTCTGATGCAGAGTGCGATCCAGCGCATCGGCGAGGGCAATGGGGAAAGCCGACGTTAGAAGATTGATATCAAGCTGGAGATCCCGGTGCGAATAGAGCCGGTGAACTGCCAGGGCGCCACGGCGGCGATTGGATGAACTGACCAGATCGAGCGATAGAGTCCAAACCGCGAGCTCCTCAAGGGACCTTGCTCCTCGAGCTTTGCCCCAGTGAAAAGACACGTCGCCGCGGCGTGGCTGCACACCGGATTCATCGGCGCCCACTGGATGGGATTCGCCGGGGAAGAGTTTGAATCGAATGTCAAACCCGTCAAAGTCGTTGGAGCCGAAGGCTGCCTCCAGAACACGCTGAATCTGGTCGTAATCGGAAACTACTTTGAGCTCCTCGGTGGCCCGGCGGATGGCAAGGTTGTTGATGAAAATCTGGCGTTGCTCGAACGTGCGCTGGGCGACGCGACCCAGTTCACCCAACTCAAGATAGCCCAGGCGCTGCACGCCAACCCAGATGCCGATGCCAAGCACGGCAAGAACCAGTCCCAGCGAACTGCCTGTGGGCCAAAGCAGAAACAGACTGAGGAGAGCGAAAACGGCCGAGACCGCGTATAGCACAATCACCACCTGGCGATGAGTAAGGCCGTGCTGCAACAGCTTGTGATGAATGTGCTCACGGTCGGCGGTGAAAACGGGGCGTCCGCTGATCAAGCGACGGAGAATGGAGAGCGATGTCTCCAGAATCGGCAGGCCGAAGGAAACAACTGGAATGGCGACGGCAACAATTGTTGGGGATTTTTGCGCCCCCGCCAGAGCGAGCGCACTGAGCAGGAAACCGATGAAGAGGCTGCCGGAGTCTCCGAGAAAGATGGTCGCTGGATTGAAGTTGTAGCGCAAGAAGCCAAGAATCGCGCCGGCCAGCGCAATAGTCATGACCGTGACGAGGGAGTATCCGTTCAACAGCGTGACCACGAACACCACGAGTGTGGAGAACAAGGCGGAACCGGCCGCCAGGCCATCGAGTCCGTCAATCAGATTGAAGGCGTTGGTGATCGCCAGAACCCACAAGATGGTGAAGGCGAGGCCCACGGGCCATGGCAATTCATGCTCCCCGAAGAGTACGGGAATATTCAGGATGCGGAGACCGCCCATGAACAACATGGTGGCGGCAAGACCTTGAACCAGGAACTTGACGTAAGGGCCCACGCTGTAAAGATCGTCGTAGACACCGAGCAGGAAAACGAGGGATGCGGGCAGCAGGATGGTGAGCAGAGTCCTCAGGGGAAAGGCTGCGTGCATGTGCGGAATATAAGCAGCCATGACCGCAACCGCGACCATGCTCAACGAAAAAGAAATGAAGATCGCCACTCCCCCCAGGCGGGGTAGAGGGCTGGAGTGCAGATGCCGATCCTGAGAAGGAACGGCGACCCAGCCGCGCCGGGACGCGAAGTCCCGCACGTAACGGGTGAGAACGAACGAGAACAGCAGTGACAGGAAAAAGATCGCAAGAAAAGCTACTGTCAACGATGCACCTCAGACCGTCATTCACGAATACCGGCGCGCAACATTCTCGTCTGACTGCAAGTATCGCAGCAGCGAACATGCTGCTGGAAGTGAGTTAGAGGGTTCCGTCTGCGTTTGAGAGTTACAGGGAATCTAGCAGCCTGAGCGCAGGCTTTCAATTCCCCTCGAGTGAAAACCTGTGGAAAACGTGGACTTCGGAGAAATTTGCCAGAACTCGATGCGACCGGGCTGATGGATGCTGTGCTAAACTTCAACGATCCTTCTTCCACCAGAGGCTTGTAATGATGTTTGGCAGATTCAGTTTTGCCCGCAGCCGAAATCTGCTCGCGTTCTCGCTGGTTTTAGTCTTCAGTTTGGAGTTCAAAGGCTGGGCACAGCAAAGTCCGGCATCCTCGCCTGTGGAAAACACCGGGCCGGTACTCCCCCCCGCGATGCCGGTCTCTCAAGCTGCGATGGGAAGTGGACGCAACCCAGACACCGCAAAACCTGCACAGGCCAATGCGACAGCAAACCAGGTTGCCGCCGGCAGTGAGGATTCGGGATTGCTGAGGCTGAGCGCCGGTGATCTGCTTGAGGTGAGCGTCTATAACGTGCCCGAGTTGACCACCAAAGCAAGAATCGGAAGTTCAGGAGATGTCTATCTTCCGCTGATCGACTATGTGCATGTCGGCGATCTGACGGTGGAAGAGGCACAGGCTTTGATCCAAAAGCGACTGGAGGATGGAGGGTTCGTCCGCGGCGCTCACGTTACCATCTTCATCGACGAATCTGCTTCCCAGGGAGTAACGATTCTCGGCGATGTAGCAAAACCGGGCATCTATCCAGCCCTGGGGAACCGCAAGCTGTACGATCTGATCTCGGCGGCAGGGGGATTCGCGGCTACCGCGGGACGAAAGGTAAGCATTATCCGGCAGCACAGTCAGAGCGGGCCAATCACCGTGGACTTACCAAGGAACCTGGCTGACGATTTGCAAGACAATATCGAGATTATGCCAGGCGATACGATCACAGTGCCGCGGGCGCCGATCATCTATGTGGTGGGGGACGTGGGTCATCCCGCCGGTTTTCTCGTGGATAACGGCAGCTTGACGGTGCTGCAAGCGCTGGCGCTCGCGGGCGGGACGAATCGTACGGCAAAAATAGGCGGCACCCGTATTATCCGCAAGGGTCCCACGGGAATGACCGAAACACGCGTTCCGCTGAAGAAGATGCTGGAAGCGAAGGCTCCCGACCTAAATCTGCAGGCCGATGACATTCTTTTCGTGCCGCTGAGCGGAGCACGGGTAGCGGCGGGAACAGGATTCAACGCGGCTTTAAGCGCTGCAGCTGGGTTGGCAATCATTGCTGCGCATCCGTAAGCGGGCGTCGCGAAAGAGTGGTTTACGCGGCAACGTTCTTGCTGCTCGGTTCCGGCAACTTCAACAGGCGTTCGAGCATGTAAATGTATTTTTCCGCCGTCTGACCGCGGGAAAGCTTGCGCACGATGTGTTCCCGGCCGTTCTCTCCGAGTTCGCGAGCCATTTCCCGATTCGCGCATAGATAACGAATGGCATTCACCAGAGCTTCGGAGTCCTCTGGTTCGATGGCAAGCCCGGCGTGGGCTTCTTCAAGAATGGCACGCGCTTGCCCTGCCACACCGAGGATGACAGAGCGCCCGCATGACATGAATTCCAGCATTTTGGTAGGAATGACTGTCTTGAACAGGTCGGTTTTCTTGAGCAGGACGAGGCATACGTCCGACGCGCCAATGTAGGCGGGGATTTTCTCGCGAAGCTGTTGATCAACGAATCGCAGATTGTGCAAACCACGTTCGCAAGCCAGCATCGCGATGCGCTCTTTTTCGGAGCCTTCGCCGATCATCAGAAAAACAATCTCGGGATCCGCATCCCGCAACTGGGCGGCGGCGGCGAGGATTGTTTCCAGGCCATGCGCCATTCCCATGGTGCCGATGTAGGAGACGACAAACTTTCCCTCGAGGCGCAGTTCCCTTCGCAGACCGATGGCCGCTTGTCCAGTAAGCGGTTCCGGGGCGAAAAGCTTGGTTTCTACGCCGTTCTCGATCACAGAAATCTTTTCCCGAGGCACGCGCCCGTGTTCCACCAGATAATCTTCAAAAGCGGGCGTGACCACGACGACGCGATCCGAACGGCGGTATAGGAAGCCAGCGATCTGGGCCAGAGCGCGATGCAGCAGCGAATTGCTGTTGCCCATGCCGACTGCGGCCAGAGATTCCGGCCAAAGATCGCGCACCTCGAAGACAAAGGGGACGCGCTTACAGCGGGCGACCCACCAGCCTGCGAGTGCGACCAGCAACTGGGGCGAGGTCGCAATCACAACATCGGGCCGCGACAAGAAAACGCCTGTGCTCGCCGCCGACAAGCAGAACGAACTGTAATTCAACATTCGTTCGTACGCCTTCCGGTTAGGAAAAGGAAGAAGCCATGTGCGAACCACATTGATTCCGTCCATTTGCTCGTGAACTATCAGTCGCCGGAACTTGTCGCGATATTCAGAAGGCACAACGCCGGTGGGATGATTGGGAAAGCCCGTGAGCACGGTCACTTCGTGCCCGGCCGTGACCCAATGACGAGACAATTCGACCGCTCGCGCGGCTGGCGCTCCCATCTCCGGTGGAAAGTATTGCGAGACGTAAAGAATCTTCATGAGACGGTGAACGACTATTCAGGAAGTCTGCATCAGGAAGCTCGACCGAGGCCGCCGGAGCCGGGAGCGTGATCGTCGCGGCCCACATCTTTCACTTCGACTGCCGCTGCGCTGGGCACGGCGACGGATTTTCCCAAACACCGTGATTCTTCGAGCGCGAATGTCGCCAGCATGGAGCTCATCACTTCGCCGAACGGGATCGGCGATTCTGCGCCGGTTCGAATCGCTGCGACAAACGCTTCCCATTCGCCGCGATGCCCCTTGTCCTGGCGCAGGAATGAGCGGAACACGCTCTTTTTTCCACCGCGGACAAGTTCCAGTCTTCGAAAGTCTTCCAGCACCGCGACGTTGCCACCGCCGAATACTTCGATCCGTTCTTTCGAATATGATTTGTCGCCGTTTGCGAGGTAGCTAATGGTGGCGTGAGAGCCATTTGGATAGCGCAGGGAACACACGATGTTGTCGTTGCTGTATTGACCTGGGTTCGTCAGGCTGCGCGTCTCAACTTCCACCGGAGATGCGTCCGTCAGGAAGCACAGAAAGTCAACGAAGTGGCAGACCTCGCCGATGATTCGTCCTCCACCCTGCTGGGGATCATTCAGCCAGTGGTCCTTCGGAAGCAAACCTGCATTCACGCGATAGTGGAGCGCTAAGGGTTCACGCACATCCTGGAGAAACTTCTTAAGTCGAACCGCCAATGGGGCGAACCGGCGATTGAAACCGACCATGAGAAGAGGGTGGCTGGACGCCTCGTCGGGGGTTCGATCGTCGGGGGTTCGATCGTCGTGGTTTCGATCTGCGTGAGTCTGATGGTGCGACGCAACAATGCCGCTGAGTTCCATTGCATTGAGGCAGAGAGGCTTTTCGCAAAATACATGTTTGCCGGAGTCGAGGGCTGCCGTCACCTGAGCCGCGTGCAGATTGTGGCGTGTAGTTATGATCACGGTGTTGACCGCGGAGTCGTTAAGAATTTCATGCTCGTCCGTTGTGCAGGACCGAAAACCAAACTTCTTGGCAGCGTGATGCGCGTGTGAACCGTTTGCCGCGCATGTGGCGACCATTTCCACACCACCCACTCGCTTGATCGCAGGCAGCAGGGTGCTGGTGGCGAAGCTCCCTGCCCCAAGAAGACCGATCCGGATGGACTCATGACGGGCGACGGAGAGATCAGGAGTTCCCAGGTTCACCCGGCGGGTATCGTCGGCGACCTCTGGATAAGCGATCAGCACGCCCAGGAACGGCTCGTCGGTCTTGCCTGTGATCAAATCATAGGCGGAGTGGGCGCGCGCGATGGGGAAACGATGCGTAACCAGCGGATGCAAATCAAGCTTGCGATCAGCGAGAAGCTTGAGAAAAGCTTCCATGTTGCGAGTTTCGGTCCAGCGCACGTAGCCGATCGGATAGTCAATCCCTTTTTGCTCATACGCCGAGTCATAGCGGCCGGGGCCGTAGGAGCGGGAGACGCGGAAGTCGAGTTCCTTTTCGTAGAACAATCTTCGCGGGATATCCATGGCAACCGTTCCCACGACGACTACAACAGCGCGATTCCGAGCTACTGCGCCAGCAAGATCGACGGGATCGTTGCTCGAGGTTTGCGCTGCAATTAGGATCGCGTCCGCGCCATGACGGGCAGAATGCTGCAGGCATAAATCCTGGAAGCCGGATGATGAAGTGCTCACCGCATCGGCACCCAGGCGCAGAGCCAGTTGCGCTCGTTCGTCTGAGATGTCCATCCCCAACACGCAGCAGCCGGCGGCCTTAAGAATCTGCACTGTCAACTGACCGAGCAAACCCAGCCCGATCACGGCCACCACGTCGCCCAGTTTGACGTCCGCGTTGCGCACGCCGTGGAGCGCCACCGCTCCGAGCGTTGTGAAGGCAGCTTCGTCAAAGCTCACGGTTTCGGAGGGTATCCGCGCGACCAGCAACCGGGGAATACAAGCGAACTCGGCGTGCACTGCGTGACCGGCGCCCGCGCACGCCACGCGATCTCCGGGGCTGAAATCGGAAACGCCTTCGCCTACGGCGACGACAGTGCCGGCACTGCTGTATCCCAACGCACCTGGTTGATCGAGCCGGCTGCGGACCGTAGACACCGTTGCCAGCAGTCCGTCACGACCCATCTTGTTCAGGACCTCGCGCACCAGATCGGGCCGCATTCTTGCTTTCTGCAGCAAGTTTTTGCTGGCAAACTCGGAGGACGCGCGCTCCGTGCCCGCGGAAACGAGGGAAGCAGCCGTGCGAACCAGCACACATCCCACGAGCAACTTTGGAGCAGGAACGTCTGCCACGGTGATTTCAGCGCTACGAGCGTCCTGGAAAACTTGTTTCATACTTATGCCGAAAAACTCACTTGATGAACTTCGGACTCACCAAGCAAAATGACCAGATGTTCGCCTCTCGACTCGAGCTTGAAGCGGTCGTCTGTGAGAATGGCTGTTACGATTCGTGCCGGCAATTGCGGTCGAGTCTCGTAGATGAGAGAAACCGCCGGGCAAAGATCACCATACGTGGGCGACTCCCAGCCTAACAAGCGCACGTCTGCGGCCGACGAATTTCCTTCCACTCGCGCACCCGCTCGTATGATCGATCCATTCCCCGGCACGCTGGCAAAGATACTGCACCGCATCCTCGACTGCCCCGACGCGAACACAACCTCAAAAGGTAAATCGGAAACTGTGTAAGGCAAGTCTGCCATCAACCAATGCAAGCGCGCATCATGCACACCAGATCCGACCAGGTCATCCACGATCACCCAGCCGGCGCCGGCTAACCACTGAACCGAGCGGCGGTGCTTCACGCCAAAACGTTTGTAACCGTCATGCTCGCCGTCAAACCGGTCGGCGCACGCCTGACCGGACGAAGAATACGATCGCCCTGACGCTTGCGCCCAGTCGACCCAGAGAAAGCGGCCTGCGCGGCGCATCTGGTCGCGATGATCGACCATCACAGTGTTATGGACGGCAGTTCCGGCGAATCCATTATTCCACGGCGGAGGTCCATTGTAGAGATAAGTTCCGGCATCGCGAGCCAGGTTGATGCCCTGCCACCACAAATCCACGTGCAGCTGATCTGCCTGAAACGGGCGTCGAGTGTGGTGGCCCGCGCGAATCAGCGCCCAGGAATTCTCGTTTCCTAAACGAAAATATCCGGTTTCTACAGAAGGGTCCGAAGCCGGAGTCGTTTTGTCAACGATTGCGGGCTCCAAACCGAACCACTGCGCGGCTTCATCCCAGGGTCCTGGCTTCAGAGCTGGACGTTGCAGAACAGCGGCACCCAACTGCAACAGTGGACGAAAATCGCGATAAGTTCCAAGCGCGAGCGGAAAGATCAGGCTGCCATCATCGGCACCGTAGTTTGGAGCACTCCAGCTTACTGGATCTACCCAGACACGCATGAAGTCAAAGGCGGCCTGGGCGCGCAGTCGAACTTCTTCAGGGAGCGGAGCGCTGTGAGTCTCAGCGAGCCGCAGCGTCCAGAGCAGCAGATGCAGAATCATGCGTTGATAGTTGAAGGAATGCTGGCGCGAAACGCCCTCGGGGGTGATCTGGTCGAGAACTGATTCCCGCAACAGATGCGCGCCAAGGTTTTTCCAAACTTGCGCCTCTCTCAATTCCGGATAGAGCGTGCCCGCCGTCCAAAGCCCAACCGCTTCGCTGATCAGGTGATTGCTCCGCTGGGACCGCGCATAACCGAGGGTTTGCGCGGTGCGCCAGGCGTGGGCAGCGATCATGGACACGAGGAGGGCGACGCGCTCGTCTGTGGTAGACGGGGAGTGAATGAAGGCATGCAGGGCGAACGACCACGCAAGAATACGCAATGAACACTCTTGGCCGCAAATCCAGAGGGGACCGGCCATCGGTGGACTGTGGCGGGCCCAGTCCTCAATCGCGTTCCAGAAGGCCTGCGGAAACCGCTCGTCGCCGCTGAGAGCGTAAGCGCGAACCAGCGGGTAAACAAACAAAAACCTGGAGGACTCAAGAATAAACTTCAGGTCGCCGTAGGCGCGGGATGCAAAGCGCATCTGCGTCCAGGGTTGATTTGGAGAAATACTTTGGCCAGTGACAGGATTCTGAAACCATCGAGGCGGAAATTCGCAGGCATAAGACAGTGCGCCGAAGAACGGCAGGTTGCCGGCGAGAACCTGCTCGGCTTCGGCGAGAACCGACTTCTCGCCGTCGATCCCGATAATTTCTCTGATGCTCGCTCCGATGGTCTGCACGTCGGGGAAGAAGAATGGCCGCGTGCCACCACGGCGGGCAGCTAGCATTTCATCCGCGCTGGTGCCGATTGCAATCCGCTTCAGGTCCCACGAATCCCAGCCTTGGACGGAGCGCATCCGCCACGACATCAGGCCACTGCCACGCTGCAGTTCGTATTCCAGACGCAGCATGCCGTCGCGCACCCCGAAGGTGCGTCCCACTTGCAACATGGTGGCGATCTTACTCATTCGGCTTACTCATTCACTGTCCCCGCGACCGCCGGCCGGCGGCTGTTGGTAAGGCGCTGGCCGCCTGTGCCTGTAGCCACTCGTGCATCACGAAAAATTGATGATCTTCATCTTTACCGGATTGTGGTGTTGCGGAAATCGTGCCCCGGTCGAGACCGGCGACCACTTCCCCAGCCTTTTCGACGCCAAAAGCGATGAGCCGGTTGCGCAAATCACTTAACGACTCGCACTGGGCGGTGTCGGGAAACTCAGATCGTTGAAGAATTGGTCCCGTATCGATCCCTGCATCAACGTAATGGATCGTGACACCGACCGGAACGTACTTTAACAACGACCACTCGGGAGTGCTCATGCCGCGCACTTCCGGGAGCAAACCGAGGTGAACATTGAGCACTCCGAGACGGGGCACATCGAGCAACTTTCTTCGCAAAATACTTCCTCCCGTAAAGGCGATCAGATCGGGGGTCCACTCCTTTAGTTGCGCAATCGAATCCGGTGTGTTCTGGTCATTGCAGACTGCGATCGGGAAGCCATAAAACGCCGCCACTTCCCGCAGACTGTGAAAGATTCCCTCGCCGTGTTTGAGCAAAGGCTGCAGGTACGGATTACTCACTTGTACCCGCCCATTGCCGCGATGCGGAATCAGTTTCGCGCGCGCGTAGCGGATAACATCTCGCGCGCCCCGCTGACCAAGCTTGCGCAGCAGAGTTCCACGGTCCAGTGTGGAAATCGCAACGGCACCGACTGGAGTGTGGCCCAGTTCGGCCATACGCACCGCCATGGCGCACGCGGTCTCACTGTAAACGCTCGAGCACAGAACTACGATGCGCATGGCAATGCCTCGAATGTGTTTACAACAAACGACCGCGTCAGGCGCTGCTCGAGCAGAAGAGCATCCGCGAGAAACTTATTTCCCCAACTGATGTAGCGCAGCGGCTGATAGCAGCCCCAGATGGGGTAGGAACCGCTGACTCCACCGGATATTCCTCGTCGTCCGCGCACCGGAATCAGCGCCTTCAACATCTCGTTCATCTTGAGCGCGGCATTGAGATAGCGCAGATCGTCAGTCACCTCAAACAGGCGGAACCATACGCAGGACATCTGGGCGTTTCCGGTGAGGCAAGTGAAGCGCTGACCATTCTTGAAATCCGGTTCGTACGCGCCTGCCAAGAATTTATTAGTCTCGAACTTCCGCAGCAACACCCAAGCCGACTTCGCAACCGCCTCGACGGCATCGTCGCGCCGCCGCAAGATCGCGCATTCAAGAACACCCTGCAGCACGTAAGCAGTGAAGTGCAGATAGTTGGGATGGCCACGAAGGTTTATGCCATCGATCCAGCCGCTGGGTTTGAAGTGCGATAGACCCCAATCCAGATTTTTCTCTGCCGCCAGAGCGTATCGACGATCCGCAACGCGTTCAGACAGCTCAGCCAGCGCCCACGCCACCATGGTGTAATAAGTGTGAGCCGCATTCTGGTACGTAGCGGCGCCGGACCACGATCCATTGGCTTGCTGAATTTTGACGAGCCAGTCACCAGCAGCGACAGCGGCGTGCTGGACCTCGGGACGGTTCGTTTCTGCCTGGGCGCGAACCAATCCCTGCAGAATTTGCCCGGTGTTGAACACCGAGGGGAGTGCTTCACGGACCGCTCCTCCGTGGAATCCGCCAGGGAACCCGCCTGTCGTCATTTGTAGAGAAAGCAGCCAACGGATTGCGCGTTCCGCCGCATCGATGGCGCCATCGTCACGAGACACGCGCGCAAAATCGTACAGAGTTGGAACGATGTAGCCTGTGACTTCTGGGTAGGACGGCGAATATCCCGTGAGCAAGCTGTAATAGGCTGCAATGCCGCCATCCGGGCGTTGCGCGTCGAGAATCCAGTGCAGCAATGAGTTCAGCGTGTCTTCGCTGGCCCGGTTGGTTCTCGCATACGAATAAAGATGGCGCTGCTCAAAGGTAATCCGTAGTTTGTCAGACACAAGTTTCTGGATCAGCGGAACCACGCGTTGCGGCGAGTGCAACAAACCTGTGGCTTCGGTCAGCGTCTTGGCGATTTGATCCGTCATGGCATTGTCTTCGGCACTGCTCACGCGGTAGCCGCCTCGCGTGGTTGACCGAACTCTTCCGTTCTCTGCTGCGCTCCGGCATCGAGGAAAATGCGCATCCAGTTTTCCAGACTCAGGAACTGCCAGATCTGCATCGACCAATCCTCAGAGCCACTGCGGTGTTCGTCCACGAAACGGTGCACCGCTTCTGGGCGGAACAAACCGCGCTTTCGGATATTCGTTTCAGAGAGCAAATCATCCACCATCTCGCACAGATCGTTCGCCAGCCAGTAATCCACCGGAGCGGCAAAGCCGGCTTTCGGCTGCCGCAGCACTTCGGCGGGCAGAACATCTTGCATTGCCTTTCGAAAGATATGCTTCGTTGTGGGTTGGAGAAATCCTTTGAGCTTGAGATGCGGCGGAATATTCCAGGCAGCAAACTCGGCAAGTTCGCGATCGAGAAATGGGACGCGCACCTCAACCGACGACGCCATGCTCATCTTGTCGTTGTAGTTAAGATTCAGACTCGTCATGAAAATCTTGGTGTCAAGATAGAGCATCTGGTTCAGGAAATCGGCGTCGCGCACCGCGTCGAAGCTGGAATGGTGGCAAACCGCGGGGTCGGAGACACGAACCTGATCCTGCACTTCAGCCGTATACAAACCCATCTTCTGGCCGGCATCCAGATAAGTGCAGTTGCGAATGAAGCGGTCTTCCGGTTCGAACGATGCGCTTCGCACCATCTTCTTAGCCAGTCGCACGCGTCCCTTCAGGGGCGTGCCTCGCAGGCTGGGCAGGGCGTTGACGCTGGATTCAATTCCCGAGCGCAACACACCAGGGATCCTCTGATACGCCCGGGCCCAGCTCTGGGCGGCGTGTTTGCGATATCCGGCGAATAATTCGTCTCCGCCTACGCCCGAAAGCAACACGGTGGCCTGTTTGCGGGCCTCGCGGCAGACGAGATATGCCGTGATGATGGCAGGGTCAGCGGTGGGCTCATCCATGTGCCAAGTGAGGCGAGGCAGCAACTCGGCCACGTCCGACTCAACCACAATCTGCTGGTTCTCACAGCCCAATTGCCGCACCAGCCGCGCCGGCACATTCGGGTCATCGAGTGTGGTTTCCCCGACTCGATACTTGCGCGGGAACGTAATCGTGTAAGTCCTAACCGGCTGTTTGGTCGCGCGGCACATCATGGCCACGATGCTTGACGAATCCAACCCGGCGCTGAGAAATGCGCCAATGGGAACGTCGCTCACCATTTGCGCTTCGACCGAACGCTGGAAGCGCTCGCGCACCTCGTCGGCAAGATCCGCTTCGGATCGTGAGAAGTCTGCATCCGCGCGGGGAAAGCTCAGGTCCCAGTACTGCCGGATCTTCAGTTCGCCTTCGCGGAATGTCGCACAATGTCCGGCGGGAAGTTTGTGAACTCCACGGAACATCGTCTTGGGATCAGGGACCCACAGAAAAGTCAGATACTGATGCAAGGATTCCAAATCAATCTCAGCATCGATCCCGGGCACGTGGAGCAATGCCTTCACTTCCGAAGCAAACGCCAGTTTTCTTCCGCGTTGGGCGTAGTAGAAGGGCTTGACCCCAAAATGATCGCGCGCCAGAAACAACTCAGGCTTGCCCGAACGAAGATCGCAAATAGCAAAAGCGAACATGCCATTGAGCCGGCGAACGCAATCCTCACCTTCCTGCTCGTAAAGATGAATCACAACTTCCGTATCTGTGTTTGAGGCGAAGTGATGGCCCTTGCTTTGCAGCTCGCGGCGAAGTTCAGCGAAGTTGTAGATTTCTCCGTTGTAGGTGATCCAGACGGTGCGATTTTCATTGCACATCGGCATGTGCCCATCGGCCGAGAGATCAAGAATGGCAAGACGGCGGCTGCCGAGACCAACATAGGAACCATCGGGAAATCGCCGTTCCCACAGACCGGAGTCATCGGGACCGCGGTGCGCCTGAGCATGCGTCATGCGGGCGAGCACTTCCCGATCTCCCCAATTTGCCAAACCGCTGATTCCGCACATTCTCGCTTTGATCTCCGGTTCAATCCGTTTGTGACTGCGTCAATTCGTAAATCTTGGCTTTGATGTGAAAGAACTGGATGCCCTGGAAACAGCAGTAAATAAGCCCCGGGATGCCGTCGAGGAATCCCAGACAGAAGACGTACTTGTAGAGAAAGAACACGACCGGCGAACCCGGCAGAGCGAAGAACTTGCGACGGAGCCATCGGCGGCGCTGAGCCTGCGTTCCGGTCAGCGATGGAGCCAGTTCGTCGGGACCCGAGTTTGCGTTGAGCCACACCTTCGCTTCCCAATTGGAATAGGTATCGTGCTTGCGAATGTAATGCGACAGCGAGGAGTAGTTGTGATGGAGCACCGGAAACTTAAGCGTTGCCGTGCGACCTTCCACCACCACGTGCTCATGAACTTCCATATCCGCCATCGAGGCGTCCTGATCTTTCAGGCGGCATTCGTAACGACCTTTGCCCCGGCGAAACAACGATAGCTTGTAAAAGCTGGCGCCGCTGTGGCGCAGTTCACGGCCAAGGAAGTAGATGCGAAGGCCGATCTGGTAGCCATCATAGCGGGGATCCTGAATTGCGGCTCGTATCTCCTCAGTAAGTTCCGGAGTAAGGGATTCGTCCGCATCCAGCAGAAGAATCCAATTGTAAGCCAGGGGCAAACATTCTATAGCCCATTGGCGTTTCTTGGGCCAGCCTCCTTGGTAGTGAAACTGCACGACCTTCGCCCCGAAGGCTCGCGCAATTTCGACAGTGTCATCAGTGCTCTCTGAATCGACGATATATGCTTCCCCGATTTCGCGGAGGGATTCGAGACAACGTGGGAGATTGCGCGCCTCGTTCCGCACCGCAACGATCACGCTCACCGGGAGAACGCCCACCGGGCGCGGAACAGGCGCTGACACGGACTCGGCTGGTTTTTGCATGAGGGGGCAAATGAACTCCCAACATCTTATCCTGACTGGCAGGGATCGCATGACGAAATCGCCGGCAAGCTGCTAATATCCGGGAGAACTCCCATGGCCCAAGCCAACCTCATTGCCGACCAAACACGTGTCGAACAAAAGAAAGAAGTGCGGCAGTTCTGGGACGCCGATCCCTGCGGATCGCGCTATCTGGAGCAGCGGCAGGATTTCGAGGCTCATGCGCGCGCGCGGTCTGCGCTGGAGCCCCACATCAGGGATTTTGCTGGCTTCAAATCGACCCAGGGGATGAGAGTCCTCGAAATTGGTGTAGGGATGGGGGCCGATTACCTGGAGTGGCTTAAGGCTGGAGCACACGCGACCGGAGTGGATCTCTCACCCACCTCCATCGCACGGGCCCGCTTGCGCTGCGAACTCGCCGGGTATAACGCCGACCTGCAAGTGGCGGACGCGGAGAATCTGCCTTTTCCCGACAATTCTTTCGAAGTTGTGTATTCCTATGGGGTGATGCATCACAGCCCGGACACGCCTCGCTGCATCCGCGAAGCATGGCGCGTGCTCAAGCCCGGCGGTCAGGCGAAGATCATGCTTTATCACCATCCTTCGGTGACCGGGTTGTTGCTCTGGTTGCGTTATGGCGTCTTGGAAGGCAAATCTTTACGTCGATCGGTTTTCGATCATCTGGAGAGTCCGGGAACAAAGACCTATACTCGGGAAGAAGCCTGCTCTCTCATGCGAGGGTTCGGGAACGTGGACACAAGGCTGGTTTTCAGTCCGGGTGATTTATTGCTTCATCAACCTTCCGTTCGGTTTCAATCCACGCCTTACGAGTTTGTCTGGAGAGTCTATCCTCGCTGGCTGATCAAGAGACTAGCGCGAAGGTGGAAATTGTTTTTGCTGGTGAGCGCGACGAAGGAACCATAGACTCGAACGAACCCGCCTCTTCAGCAGGCCATCGACTGCTGCTCGCACCAGCGCAGCAACACGTAGAGTGCCCAGGGGCGTGACCAGGAGGTCTTGCCCTGTAAGAAATCTTCCCACACATCGCGAACCGCGGCTGCGCTGATGGTTTCGCCCAGTGGTCCATCCTCAATCTTAGCGAAGGCATTCTCGATTTCCGGGCGCAGGGCATCACGCAACCAATGCTCGAACGGCAGCGTAAAACCTCGTTTCGGTCGATGAACGATCCGCTCCGGGAGTTGGCCGCCGAGGGCTTTGACCAGCAGAGGCTTCGGCGTTCCCGAATTCAGCTTCCACGATCCGGGCAGATCGAGGACGCGTCGCGCCAGTCGATGGTCGATCAAGGGCACGCGCACCTCCAACCCGTGCGCCATGCTCATGAAATCAGAGTCCCTTAACAGGGTGTTGAGCATATAACACCGCGCCTCGAGATAGGAAACACGGTTGACCGGGTCCAGGCTCTGGGCGCGGATCAGACTTTCGGTCAAGGGTTGTTGCGCGCGCAGGAAAGCGGCGGAACTTTTCTTCATCTCGGTCAGTAATCCGTTCCGCTGCTCAGGCGTAAACAGCATGCGCGAGAGAAAATAAGGATGAACTACTTCTCCGCCATTACGACCAAGGGCAGTCAGTTTGCGATTCTGGTCGTTCGATGGAGCGAGTGCCGCAAACATATTCGCCAGTGGATAGCGTACTGCTCCCGGCATGCGGTCCCACGCACTGGCAAGTCGTTCCATTCGCGGCACCGTGCGGAAGCTAGAATAACCCGCAAACATTTCGTCGCCACCCAGGCCGGAAAGAACAACCTTCACGCCGGCGGCCCGCGTTCGCTCCGAGACGAAGTATGTATTGATCCCGTCGATCGTGGGGAGATCCATCGCATGGACGGCAGGATCGATTGCGGCAAAGAAGTCTGATTGTGTAACTGTGATCTCGTGGTGATCGGTGTCGAACTGCTGCGCGATCGCGCGGGAAAACTCCGCCTCGGAATATTCTTCCTCGCGAAATACTATCGAAAACGTGCTCGGCCGCACGCCGTTTCGACTGAGGATCGCGACCAGGCTGCTGGAGTCGATGCCACCGGAAAGAAAGACTCCCACCGGTACATCGCTTACCAATTGCATACGAACGGATTCATCGAGCATCTCCGCAATCTGAGTTTCGAGTTCGCCGGACTTCGCAGGGCCGGCGCTAGCGTCGCCGCAGTCTTCCCCAAGGTTCGGTCCGACCAAGTCCCAGTACTGCCCTTGTTTCACCTGGCCTTCCCGCCAGGTCAGAAAACAGCCGGGCGGGAGCGCATTCACTCCTTCGACTAATGTGTTCGGGTCGTAGAGTGATCCAAACGTCAGGTAGTTAAGCAGGCCTGCGAAATCGATTGCGCGCGGCACGAGTCCTGTTCCTAGTAGAGTCCGAACCTCGGAAGAAAAGAGGAAGTACTGATCCGAGTGGTAGAAATAGAGCGGCTTGATCCCCATAGGATCGCGGGCAACGAACAGGCGATGCTGCTGTGCATCCCAGATAGCGAACGCAAACATCCCGCGAAATTCATGTAGGCACCTTTCGCCCCAGTGCGAATAGGCTTTGAGGATGACCTCAGTGTCGGAGTTGCTGCGGAAATACAGTCCCGCTTGCTCCAGCTTCGCGCGAACCTCGTGGAAGTTGTAGACCTCTCCGTTGTAGACGATCCAGTTGCCGGTTGCGGGATCGTTCATGGGTTGATGCCCTTGAGGAGACAGATCGAGGATTGCGAGGCGTCGATTTCCCAAACCGATTTCAACGTCGTTGCGGGAGACGTCACGCAGAATGACGGTGCCCGTGTCGTCCGGTCCGCGATGCGCGAGCGATTGGGTAGCGCGCTCCAGCACCACGGCCGGTACACGCGCGTTGCGGGCAATGATGCCGAAAATTCCGCACATCCGGACTCTGACTCCCTCAGGACTTCGCCAATCATCTTACGCGAAGGCTTTGAGCTTTGGGGTTAACGGGGGTTGCTGCGTCGTCTCCTCCTTGTCCCCTGTGCAGCTATCTTTATCCTCCGTTCCGTATCGCTGTTATTGAAAACAAAGTGCTCCTTGTTTTCTTGGTAAAAAGACGCCTTATCTCCCGCTTCCCAAAGGGATATTGAGAGGAGGCGCACGGTGTCCCCTCTGCGCTGTCGTTGCTCACGCTCCAACTGATCCATCGAGCGATAGAACTGTCCGTGCAGCAGACAACGCGTGACCGTCCTCCGTTCGTCGATCACCCGTTACTACAGCACGTCACTCCATGGCGTTCGCCGATCATACCTCTTGAGCCATCTAAAGCGGTCATTCTTGTGGACTATTTAGCCAGGTATCATGCCATATGCCTAGCGGCTCCTTCGATCCCATGGATCTATCGAACCCGCTTGCCTTCTGAGCTTCGGCGAGTTTGATTTTCGGCTCCGTCTCCTTTCCAACCAAATCCGGGCTCGAGTGGGCTTCGACCGTCTGTTTCTCCAACTCTGCGAGTCGGCGCTCCAGATCCGTTGTCTTGATCGCCTGCAACTGCAATCTCATCAGAGGTGTAAGGCGCGCTGCAAAATCCGGCCCCGGATCTTCGATACCGAACTGCTCGGACGGGTTGCTGGCCATCACGCGCTGCCGCACCGCCGCGTTGGGTGGACATCGCGATCAGTGCTCGGACTGCGGACATACTGCCATCTCGTACAACTCGTGCAGAAACCGGCACTGCCCCAAGTGTCA
>Ga0182024_10008899_pt1 | contig 20975 bp, 23 predicted proteins | sample P32metaG_FD_120480 | JGI IMG/M metagenome (GOLD analysis project Ga0182024, IMG submission 120480) | Permafrost microbial communities from Stordalen Mire, Sweden - P3-2 metaG (Illumina Assembly) | ecosystem: Environmental > Terrestrial > Soil > Wetlands > Permafrost | place: Sweden: Stordalen...
ATTGGGGCCGCGGTCGTCGCCGACAAGGTCCCGCCCGCCATCATCGCCGGCAGCAAGATCAAGGGTTCGTTGAAAGTGCGCGTGACCAACGAATCGGCGGCGGTGCTTTCCACCCCGGTGACGGTGCAGGTCTACGCCGGCACCAGCCCCAACCTCGACAGCTCGATCGATACGCTGGTGACCAGCTTGACCCATAAGCTGAAGCTCAAGGCCGGCGCCGGCGCCTCGCTGGGGATCGCCATCAAGAGTCTTCCGGCATCGCTCCCGGACGGGACGTACTTTCTGCTGGCCCAGGCAACCGATTCCGTGGGAAGCAGCGCGGGAGCGGCCACGCCTTCGACTGTCACCGTAGCCGCCCCCTTTATCAGCCTCACTGCCTCCGTCGGCGCCGTCGCCCCGGCGACGGTGGCGACGGGAAAGGCGGGGTCGGTGATCGTGACCCTGACCAACAACGGCAACGAGACGGCTTCGGGCCCGGCCGTCATCGATCTGGGCGTCTCCTCCGACGGGGCCACGAATGTCGCGGGGATCACACTGGCCACTTCTGCCCCGAAGGTGAAGATCGCCCCGGGCAAGAGAGTTCGGCTCAGGGTCCGCTTCAAGCTCGCCGCGGGCACCACCGGGACCTTCTTCCCCTTCGTGACCGTGACGCTGGCCGGCCAAGCCGCCACCGCCGTCGGCCCGTCGGAGTTCACCGCCGGGTGAGGCGCCCGAACGGATAGGACCCCTGGTTGCCAAGAAGCGGTTTCACCCCTCGTTGGGTGCCATGGGCAAGCGCACTCGCTTGCCCTGGGCGCCCGTCCAGCAACTATCGGTTTCTGAGTTGACACCGAGTTGTTGACCGCCTATATTTAACTAATAAGTTAATTAACCTTTCAGTATATTAGATGCACGATAAGCTCAGCCTGAAATTTGCGGCGCTGGCCGACCCGACCCGCCGGGCCATGCTGGCCCGGCTTTCGAAAGGAGAAGCCAACGTCACTGATCTGGCCAGGCCCTTCATGGAAGACATGAGCCTGCCCGCGGTCACCAAGCATCTGAAAGTCCTGGAGAAGGCCGGGCTGATCACCAAGACCCGGCAAGCCCAATGGCGCCCCTGCAAACTCAACGGAGACGCCTTTAAGGACGTGGCGGACTGGATGGAACAATACCGTGCCTTCTGGGAAGAAAGCTTTGACCGGCTGGATGCCTACTTGAAAACTGTCACTTCCAAAACGACTGCGAAAGGAAACCAAGATGGCGGCAAAGAATAAATCCAACGAGATCAGGATCACGCGGGTGTACGACGCACCGGTGAAGGCCGTGTGGGACGCCTGGACCGATCCGCAGCAAGTGGCGCAATGGTGGGGCCCGCGCGGCTTTACCCTCACCACCCATAACAAAGACCTGCGGCCGGGCGGAAGCTGGTCCTTCACCATGCACGGCCCCGACGGCGTCGATTACCCAAGCAAGACACAATACTTCGAGGTCGAACCCTGCTCAAAGCTGGTTTACGACCACGGCGGCAACGACGATCGGCCTCCCCTCTTCCGCGTGACGGTGTTATTCTCCGACATTGACGGCAAGACCAGGATGGATATGACCATGACGCTGGCGACTCCCGAGGCTGCCGAGGAGATTCGAAAATTCATCAAGAAGGCCGGCGGCGACGCCACCTGGGACCGTCTCGCCGAATACCTGGCGAAGGAATCGTCAGGCAAAGAGCAATTTGTCATCAATCGGAGCTTCGACGCACCGCTTGAGCTGATGTTCGAGATGTGGACGGACCCAAAGCATTTTTCGCAGTGGCTGCCGCCGACCGGTTTCACGATGGAATTCATCAAATCCGACATCAGGCCCGGCGGCGCAAGCTTCTATCTCATGACCGGCAGCGGGAACATCAAGATGTATGGCAGGGCCAAATACCTGGAGATTCGCAAGCCCGATCGCATCGTCTACACTCAGCAATTCTGTGACGAGAATGAAAAGGTCTCCCGTCACCCCATGGCTCCCACCTGGCCCCAGACGATGCTGACAATCGTGACGTTGTCCGAAGAAGGGCCGGACCGGACCAGAGTGACCGTCACCTGGGAACCTCATGGAGCAACAAGCCGCGAAGAGCTTGAAACGTTCATCAAGGCAAAAGGCGGCATGACCCAGGGCTGGACCGGATCGTTTGACAAGCTGGAGGCGTACTTGCCGAATAAGTAGTCTTGTCATTCGTGGGTTGCCAGTCGCCTTGCGCATTGGTCCAACAGCCCCGCCGGGGCGACTATGACGGCGGCACGACGCGGCATCGCCTCCTGATGTTCCAGCCGCTTTCCGTCGAAGAGATAGATTTCCGGCTTGTTTTCGTCCTTGTAGTATTCGCCATTGACAAGCGTCTCCGATTGCAATCGGCAGTAAGCGCGTGTGATCCGCCGGTACAGGTCCGGCACGGCATACCCAAGGCGGTCTTCCCACGAATCGCTGTCCTCGATCGCGGTCTCTTCCTCGAAATTGTTCCAATCCGCGATGGTCAGGTATTTGGGGTGTTGTTTCAGGACTCGGAGCCATTCCCGGGCGTAGCGCTGGCCGCCTTCGCGTGCATCCTCGGCGGCGTCTTTGCCCTGTGCGGCGACGTTTCTGGCGTAGCGATGCCCCGGCCAGATGCTCATGCATTCGTCCAGGGCCGGCGCCGGCTCGTAGGCGCCCCAGCCCCAGGTCTTGCGCTGCTTCATGGCGGCGTAGTTGTCGCCGTTGTAGGCCCAGCGGACCGAGAACCGAGGGTCCTCGAAATCGCCAGGGCCGTAGTTCTTGTCGGTGTCGATCAGCAGCAGCGGCTTGCCATCGAGGCGGAAGTAGCTGGGGCGGCTGGCCCAGTTGGCCTGGTAGAAGTCCGCCGCCTTCTGCTGGCTGGCCTTGCCGCCGGCGCGCATCTCGCCGCCGCCTCCGATGCAGATGGGGATGCGCTGCGAAGCGGCCTTGTGATCCATGAAATCGAACCAGGCGCGGATGTTGTCGTTGATCCGGCCGGCGTCGTTGCCCACGCCATTGGTGTCGTCCATGATCAGAAAGTCGATTCCCATGTCGCGGAACTGGTCGTATTGGCGGGCAAGGATGCCTGCATCGCCAGCCGAATACCTGCCGGCCGTGGGCAAACGGGTGCAATTGGCCCAGTGGTGGAACTGGTCATCCTTAGTCCACCAGACGGTGAGCCACAGGCCGACTTGCGGCCGCGTTTCGTCGGCGGATGCTGGTGCCGGGAGCTCGGCCAGCAGAGCAGCCAGTCCGAACAATGCCGCGATGATCATGGGTTGTGGTGGCATACGGGAAACGCAGCTTCCTAACACTCCGCTCCGGTTGCTTCCGCCCGGTTGTCTTCCGGCTCCGGCGCGCAATATAATTGCACACAATTCATTATTCCGCTATTAATTGGCGCGCCGCGCTTCGCCAGGAGACTTACATGTCTACCACAACCGAAGATCCCCTTCACCTGACCAACCAGATCTGTTTCGCGATCTACTCGGCGGTGCACGCGGTCAACAAGGCGTACAAGCCGCTGCTGGACCAATTGAAGATTACCTATCCGCAGTACCTGACGCTGGTGGTGCTGTGGGAGAAGGAGGACATTACCGTCAAAGAGATCGGCGAGTTGGTGCACCTGGACTCGGGGACGCTTACGCCGCTGCTCAAGCGGCTGGAATCCAACGGGCTGATTCGCCGGCAGCGTTGCAAGTTAGACGAGCGGCAGGTCCGCATCACGCTGACGCCCAAGGGCCATCGCCTGCGCGAACGCGCCAAGGCCGTTCCCGACCACATGTTGGGCTGTTGCGGCCGTAGCCAGGAAGAGCTGGCCACGATGCGGAACGAGCTGGTCAAACTGCGCGACACGCTGCTGCAGAATCTTCCGTCGTAACCGCCGCGGTAACCGAAAGATGTATACTGTGCAAATAGATTGTGTACAATTCAATTTGACATCATGCAATTGCAGCCTATGGTTATGGGTCATCGCAGACCAGCCTCACCCGCCTGGATGCGATTTTGGGAAAAACTGGGACGGGCCGTTATCGGCGGGAGTCCGCCGGAGCGTCCGCCCCGCCTCGAACCTGTGAGGTCGCCATGTTCCGCAAGTTCCTTCTGATCGGCTCCTTCCTGCTGGCCCCGGCCTACGCCTTCGCCGGCAACACCGATGTCCAGACCTTCACCATTCAGCCCGGCCAGGGGCAGGCCATCACGGTGACCGTGCCCGCCGACAACCAGTCGCCGAACGCCTTGACGGGTAAGCAGGCCGCTGCGCCGCTGCCCTTGCGGGCCGTTCAACTTGGCCAGGGCGGCGTGATCTGGGTCCCCGACGTGCGGTAAACCCGATGGCTCGACGCGGGTATCACAACCCTTCCCGGTGCCGTGGGCAATCGTACTCGCTTTGCCCACGGCACCGCTCATCTTGAGAGTCGGCGGCGCCTCCCGCTTTTGTCGGCCCGGAACAAACCAACCCCGCCGGGTGTCACCTCCTCAGGCTCTTCACTGGATCAGGCCTTTCTCGTTTGGCGTGATTGTGAAAGTGACTGATGATTCGAAACAGGAGGTGTTTCAAACCTTCAGGTTGACGCTGGCCGACCTGCCGTCGGCGGGGCAGTGACGAAGCGCATACACGGCGTTTGCTCCGCGCGGTTCGCGTCTCATCAAGCCGACGGCGCAGCGTAGCGGAGCCTCGGATGTCTTCCTCACGCGTGACGGCGCCGCTTCGACAATCATCCGGTGCTCCGCTGCGCTGCGCACTCGGCCTGAGCTCTGTTTCCACCGCCGCCTGCCCCACTCCCGGACCGGATTGCAAGCGCCGACGCGCCTCCCGCGCCGCGCGGACAGCGAACGCCTCAGATCGGGAGCGCAACCATGAAGAAAGCGACGACGACGACGAAGCAAGGTCGCAAGGCGAACCAGTCCGCAAAGGCCGCAGGGAAGGCCATTCTCGCCGACCTCACAGAGTTCGCCGACGCCTTGGACAGCGGTATTGAACTGGCCACGAAATATACCATCCGGCGCGTCGAGATACCGGATCCCCCTGCAGAATATAGCGCCCAAGCCGTGCGCGCGACGCGCAATAGAATTGGCGTAAGCCAAGCTGTGTTCGCACATTTGCTTGGGGTTTCAACCATCTTGGTGCAAGCCTGGGAGCAAGGCAACCGCGTCCCCGCCACTTGGGCACGCCGACTGCTCGACGAGGTGAACCACGATCCCGAACGCTGGCGCGGAATGGTCAGACGAGCGTCGTGAAGCTCGAAACGCGGTCACGGCTTGTGCCTTGAGGCCTCGAACTGTCGCATGAACTCGCCCGCCGCGAGAACCTGGACACGCGGCAACCTTTGTCTGAACCGCTTACCGGCGTCCGTGCGGTTAGTTGGCAAAGAAAGCAGGTCGTTGTCGTAGGTGATGATGTGGGTTCCGGCGCCCGCAATGGCCAGTTCCAGAAAGCAGAAGGCACCAAGGTCACCGGCGACGCATGGGCGAGCCGTTGCGGCGCCGGGCCCGGGCGGCCAAGACCCGCCGATCTAACTCTGCCTCGCTCACGCCCGCCAACGCTTCTCGGAACGGGGCGGCCAATTCGTCAAGCGAGGTCGATTTCGCCTTGGCACTGACGGCCAAATCATCCTCAATCAACTGCTGGAGATATTCTGCCGGGGTCAGCCCGAGTTCTTGAGCGCGCCGCTTCACGGCCGATAGGCGTGCGGCGGGTAACTTGCCGGTATGCTGCGTCGCTGTCGCCATGTCATTTCCCTTCGGCTCAATCATACACGTCGCCCAATTCTAGCACGATGTCGAGCCGCGGGCGACGGCGCGTTGCCCGACAAGATCGCGCCGCCAAGGGCCCCGATCGGCGAGTTGGGGGTCGGGAAAGAGGACACAGCAACAAAGGCCCAGGTTGTACTGGCCTCAGCTCTCGCCCTTAACCTCGACGAGTGAGGCGATACCCCGCTTTCTCGCGGCATCTACAGGAGTCTTCCCACATCTGTTGCGGTGGTGCGGGTCAGCGCCGAACCTCATGAGCAGTCGAATCACGTCGTCGTCGCGCTTAGGATCGCGTACGGCATACCAAAGCGCCTGATTTCCGTGGTCATCAGTCACGTCCACGCGGGCCCCCGACCTGAGGATTAGCTCCGCTATGGCTGCCTTTCGCCATACGGTAGCGATGATTAGCGCCGTCGCCCCGTCTTCGTCCTGAAGGTCAAGGCCGATTCCGCGCCGAATCAGCTCGTCGGCAATCTCAAGCGAGCCGGATTTTCCAGCAGCAGCGTGGAGCAACGTCATCCCTGAAGGGCTTCGGGTGTTGATGTCCGCCGACTGCAGTCCGGCGACCAAGGCCGCTTTATCGTGACGCAGAACGCGTGCAAATAGCCGTATGTCATCAGTCATTGCCACCGCTCCGGTTTGAAAGAATACCTACCTCCGCGTCGCAGTAGTCAGCGGCGTCGCCGGCTCCGGGACGATCCGGTGCTGCACCTCAGCCAGCCGGCAGGTTTCCAGGCGGGGGAGGACCCACTTGGCGAAGCGTTTGCATTCGTCGATGTGGGGGTACCCGGAAAGGATGAAGGCGCGGAAGCCCATGTCGATGTAACGCTGGAGCTTGGCGTAGACCTGATCGGGGTCGCCGACGATGGCGCTGCCGCAGCCGGAGCGGGCCAGGCCGATGCCGGTGAAGAGGTTGGGTTCGGCATACAGGTCGGGGGATTTGGAGCGCATTTCTTCCTGGCGGGCCACGCCGGCGGAGGTCTTGTCGACCGATCGTCCCTTGATGATCTTGGCCTGCTCGGGATCGATGCGGGAGATGAGCCGGTCGGCGGCGGCGCGGGCCTCGGCTTCGGTCTCGCGGACGATCACGTGGATGCGCAGGCCATAGTCGAGGATGCGGCCGTGTGAGGCTGCCTGCTCGGCCATAGAGCGGATGGTCTGGGCCATAATCTCTTCGGTTTCCGGCCACATCAGGTAGACGTCGCAATAGCGGGCCGCCAGGGCCTGGGCCTCGGCGGAGATGCCGCCGAAATAGAGCAGCGGGCCGCCGTTCTGTTGATAGGGCTTGGCGGGGTCGGCTTCCAGGTCGAGCGTGTAGAACTCGCCGGTGTGGGAGATGCGCTCGCGGGTCCACGCCTGCTGGAGGATCTCGATGACTTCGCGGCTGCGGCCATAGCGCGTCCGCGAATCGGCCCGCGTCCCGGGAAAATCGGAGGAGATGATGTTGATGTTGAGCCGGCCCTTGAGCAGATGGTCGACGGTGGCGATGGCGCGGGCCAGCATCGGCGGATGCACCTCTCCGCAGCGGACGGCCACCAGCAGGCTGATCTGACTTAAGCTCGGCGCCACCGCGGCGGCAAACGCCAGCGGGTCCTGCCCGACCAGGTAACCGCTGGGCAACAGGATGTTCTGGAAGCCGACCCGGTCGGCGGTGCGAACCACGTCGGCGCAGTGATCGAAGTTGCTGCGCAGCGCTCCGTCGGCCACGGTCAGGAACTCATAGTCCTCCGAACAGAGGGGCGCGAACCAGGCCATTTCAACCGCGCGCGATTGGCCGGCCCTGATTTGCACCGTTGTCTTAATGTCTGACGTGCTCATGGCGATAGCTCCTCGTTAGTCCGTATATACTCGCAACAGTCCACCCGCGAACACAACGACCATTCCCCCAACCGCGAGGCGGGTGGAATGCTGGTATTTCCAGGCTGCGCCGAGAACGCCGGTCAGGAAACCGCCGAAGCCCAGCACCGCCAGCGCCGCACCGAAACGGCCGGCCAGACTCCTGGGAATGATATCAAACGTATCGGCCGCTTCTCCCGCGGCGGTCGGCCCCGCGACGCCGGCGCGCCAGATGCGGGCATCGCCGCCGCTGCCCCCTCTGGCCGAATGCGTCAGCAGGCTGACGATCGGCGTCACGATCAGCGTGACGCTCGAACTGAGAATCGGGACGATATTACGGATCGACGTCTCGTAGGTTTTCAGCAAACTGTGCTGGCGGGACAGGAAGTCGGCGAGCCACCTGGAGACCGCCGACGCAGCGGGGAGCAGGTAGCCGTCGAAATACCTTGGCGTTACCAGCGCGTAGGCGAGGAGGCCCGCGCTGCTGCCGGCGATGAAGCCCCCCACCGCCCCCTGCCAGTTGGCCCGCTTCCAGAGCAGGCCGTAGACGATGGTGACGACGAAGATCGGCATGTCGAGGATGCCCACGACCGTCAGGTTGGCGCGGACCGCGCCGGCGTCGCTGTGGTGCAGCACATAGGCGACGGCCAGCATGATCGCGCCGCACACCACGGAACTGAGGCGGACCACGAACAGCAGTTCGCGCTGCGACGGCGGCCGCCGGCGGAGGCTCCGGTAGACGTCGGAGGTGAACAGCGTGGCGACGGAGTTGACGTCGGAGGTGATGTTGGAGACTTGGGCGGCGATCATACCACACAGGACCACGCCGAGCACGCCTCGTCCGGCCGGCGGGATGACCGTTGCCAGCAGCCAGGGCATCGCCATGTCGGGGTTGGCGAACCCGGGCCGTAATCGCGCCGCGGCCAACCCGGGCAGAATCCAGAAGAACACGAACGGCGTGGTGACCAGCGCCGAGAGCACCATGCCCTGCGCCCCGGCCCGCGGCGCCCGCGCCCCCAGCGCCCGCTGCAGGATGGTCTGCTCGACGGTGGCCCACTTGAGCGAGAGGAGCGTAATGGCGCAGATAAACAGCCAGTTGAATTCGCCGGTGGCGGGGACGAAGTTGAGATGGTTCTCCTGGCCGCTCGATTCCAGGTAATGGATGACCGCGGGCATGCCGCCGGCGGCGCGGGTGGCGATCGGGAGCACGATCAGTGCGCCGCCGAGCATGATGACGAACTGGATGGAATCCATGATGGCGACGGCCCATGCGCCGCCGATGGCCGAGAAAAAGATGGAGACGATCGAAAAGGCGGCCAGCCACATGCAATAGTGGACATCGGTGGGGGCACAGCCGGAGATGATGATGGCCGCCGTCGCGGCGACGTACAGGAGGATGCCCAGGAAGACGCACAGCTTCAGGCCCCAGAAGGCGCCGACCAGTTTGCGCAGGCCGGGGCTGTAGCGCAGCTCGAGGAACTCGGGGATGGTGCGGATGCCGAGCCGGCGCAGGATTGGGACGACGAAGATCCCGGAGAGCACCAGTGCCATGCAACCGGCCCAGTTTTGCCAGGCGATCGATACGCCGCTCTGGTAGGCGGTGCCTCCCATGCCGACGAAGTGGAGCATGGAGATGTTGGTGGCGGTGATGGTGGCGCAGAGGATGAACGGGGTCAGTTGCCGCCCGGCCACGAAAAAGTCGTCGGCGGTGCGGATGAGCCGGGACAGCGTCAGGCCGGCCATCGCCATGGTGGTGAGGAAAGCGCCGACGATGATGTAGTCGAGAAGAGTCAAGGCGTCGGCTCCGAAGGGCGATCCCCTGAAGCCGGCCTCTTTTCCCCTCCCTCAGTACGGCCCTGATAGTGAATCGACGGCTTCGAGCCGTCATCCTGAGCGAAGCGAAGGATCTCCCGTGTGGCGGACGGAAGAGATCCTTCGCTGCGCTCAGGATGACAAGCACTTGCGTGCTTGGGCCTGACCTCTCTCGTGGTTCCTAGGTGTTCCGAAGGCTCGTGGCGACTCCGAGGAATGGAAGGCTTCAAGATGCGACCCAGGATCGCCCGGAACTCGCGGATCGGCACCACGACCCAGATACAGAAGATCACAATGCCGACGGTCTCGACCGAGAAGGTGATCCAGTCAAAAGGGGCGGGAGGCATTTTTCTTCTACCCTCGTGCCGGAGAATTAATGCTGCCCGACCCAGCCCGCCGAGAAGCTGCCGGCTTGGCGATCGCCGGGCTTCAACTTGAGGTAGAAGTCGGGAACGATCGCCGTGCTGATGTCGCGCGGCGGGCTGCACTGCTTGTTCACCACCAGCTTCAGCGTCCCGTCCGGCCCGAAGTCGCCGCGGCAATGGTGCCGGCCGTCGGCTTCGAAGGCGACCGCCAGCCCGGCCCCTGATGCATCGGTCAGCGACGCATAGTCGCAATTGTACTTGGTGGAGTTGAAGTCATAAGCATCGAGGCGCGACTGGCGGGTGATCGGCACGTCCGCCGAGTCCGGCGTGGCCGTGCCCTCGGGCCGGCCGATGTGTGTGTCCGGATAATACGACCAGTAGGCCTGGCGGCGCCAGGAGAAATGGTCCAGTGCCTTTGGAGCGGTGAACGCCCACCCCAATTCCTGGATGTCGGCCTCCGGCCCACTCCAGTCGATGTGATAGGAGAACTTGCCGTTGGCAAAATCGGTGTGAACGTGGGCGACGACTTTGTTGGATGGGTCGTCGGAGAGCGTCACGTCGGCGTCGGCCGAGAGGACGGCGGTCAGAGGAGTCGCATAGAGCTTGGATTCGTCGGCGACTGCCGTCGCGGTGCCGCTGGCATCGTGAACGGAAATGTTGCTGAGCCGCCCGGGATGGCGGAACGCCCAGTGCCATCCGATGCGGTTGGCGGCATAGTTGACCGTGGTCAGGTTCAAGCGTGGGAAGGAGACGCTGTCTGCGGCGGTCAGAGTCGGCTTGGGCGGTGCCGGCGGCTCGGTCAGGCGAAGCTGGTAGGTCACCACGTTGGTGCCGTCGGGGTGGTCGAAGTCGAGGCGGATGGCGTCGGCTTCGGATAGCGGGCCTTGCGGAAGATCGAGCTTCAGGTCGCCGGCGGTTCGGGGCGCCAGGGCGAGGTGTGCCGTCCCCTTTTGCAGTTCCCGGCCGGCCTTGAGCAGGCGCCAGGTGGTCGTCAGCTCGGAAAGATCGGTGAACGAATAGTAGTTGGTTGCATGGACGACAATCGCCGTAGCTGTCACGTCGGGCTTGAGCGCCACCTTGACTGGTGCGTACACCACCTTGACGTGATAGTAGTCCGGCCTGGGATTGCGGAAGGCGTCACAGATGCCCTTCACTTTCACCACGTTGATGCCGGTACGCGGGTCATAGTCATACAGCTTGTCGGGGCATTTGTCGGCGACGGCCCGGTCCTGCCATTCCCAGAGGAACGAGCCGACGACGTGGTCGTCCGGCCAGAATTTCTGCCATTCCCGGTCCATCACCGCGGCCCAGAGATCGAGCGAGCCGTAGTCGGCGCCGTTTCGGACCTCCCAGGTGTTGGGGTTTTCCGTGTAGATGACCGGCCACGTGGCACGGCGCGGCGACTTCATATCGCGGTCGATCCGCTCCATGTTCGGATAGTGGTCATCATCGAGCTCGACGCCGTACAGATCGGCCAGCTTGCAGGAAACCAGCCGGGGGCGGGTCGGGTCGAGCCGGCGGATTTGATCGGCGGCGAACTGGTCGTTTTTCCCGGGCTTATTCTCATTGCCGATCGTCCAGATAATGACGCTGGCGTGGTTCTTGTCCCGCTGCACCAGTTCCCTGGCCCGTTGCTCGTAGGCCGGGGTCAACACATCGGTGTCGGTGGGCGCCCAGCAGGCGGCCATCTCGTCCAGCACGTAGATCCCCAGCTCATCGCACAGGTCGTAAAAGCCGGAGCCGTACGGGTAGTGGCTGGTCCGCACCGCGTTGACGTTGGCGGCCTTCATCAGCAGCAGGTCTTTGCGCCACAGCTCTTCGTTCAGTGCGGTGCCGACCATCGGAAAGACGTCATGCCGGCACATTCCGGCGAGCCTGACAGGGACGCCATTCACCAGCAGCTTCCCCTCTTTGATCGAAACTTCGCGGATGCCGATACGATTGGTGAAATGCTCGATCGTCTGCCCGCCGCCATCCTTCAATTCGATTTGAAGGTTGTAGAGAGAGGGCATTTCGGCGGACCAAAGCCGCGGATGGTCGAGGACCTGGACGACTTCGACCTGACCCTGCGGGCCCACTGCGCCGCCGGCCGGCGGCTGCCCCTCGATCGTCACCTGGGCAACAGAGCCCGCGCCCCCGTCGGCGACGGAGATGATCGTCCGCACCTCCGCCTTGCCGCCGTCCAGCAACTTGGTTCGAACCGCCACGTCTTCGATGTGGGTCGCCGGCACGGCAAAGAGCGTCACCGCGCGGTGGATTCCGCCCAGCAGGAAATAGTCCCCGCTGTCGAGATCGATGCTGCGAGTATTCTTGGTGACTCGAATGGCCAGCAGGTTCTTCTGCCCGAAATTCACCGCCGGCGTCAGGTCGGCCTGGAACGCATCCCACCCTCCTTCGTGATAGTTGGCTCGGCCCCAGGCCGGCTCGCTCACATTGATGGGCTTGCCATTGAGGAACAGCTCAGCGCCGTTCTGCACACCGTCGAAGTTCAGCTTGACGATCCGGCCCTTCCAATCGGCAGGGACATCGAACGACAGCCGATAGAGACCGATGGCGTTGTCCGGCTGGTTGTAAGTCGCCGGTGAATACCCGGCCATCTCCCAGTTGCCTGGGACGGCCAGGTCGTGCCAGTCGGGGCCTTCCTTGTAATCTGGTTCCTGGAAGGCGTCGGGCGCATCGGGCATGCGGATCTTCTGGATCGGCCTCATGAATGAAATCTTCGCCGGCACCGCATCCGCCTGCTCCAGCTTGAACCGCCAGGTGCCGTTCAGTGAGACGGCATGGCCCGGCTCGGCGGGGATGGTCGTGGCCGCGGCATTGAAGGCCGAAGCGACGGTGATGGACAAACCGATGATGAAGCATTTGAACAGTTGTTTCCTCGGCATATCAGCAACTCCGCGTGTTGAGGTTACTCGCGCCATCATACCAGCGGGAACTCCACCGGAACAGGAGGCGGACAACCGCCGCTACGGCTGAGCTGGCCCCGGCTCATCCTGCCGGAACGCCCCTTCGCCTTGGAATAAGGAGCAGGATCGCAAAGCGTGCCTGAGCGCCGACAGCGACCTGAGCGTCCCTCTTCCCCGCGATCCCGATGATGCGGGCAAGTGAGTAGCATCGCCGATCCGTTTGCCGATTGGGCGCTGCCGACTGCCGGGGCGTTCGGATCAAGAAGCGGGCGGGGCCAAGTGTTGCATCTTGTACTCGTCAAATGACTCAAAGTTGCGGATGCCGCGGGCGTGGTTTCGGCGGCCGAGGATCGTGGTGTCGATCCGGGAGTGGAGATAGTCCACCAACTCCTCGAACCGGCTTGCGGGAACGAAGTAGGTCGGGGCCTTGAACTTCGCTTCGATGTTCTTGAATAGCGTGGCGTAGTGCAACCGCCCGGTGCGGCCGAAACTGGCGTCCGCCTCGCGATACCGATGGTATCGTTCGACCAGGTACTTCACGTAATTGCGCTTTGGCAAATCGGACCCAATGCAGCCAGCCGGGTAATGGGCCGTTCGACGGCTGCCCTTGGTGATGCGAATGGTCGTGCGGTCGCCAACATGAACGTTCGTCGCATTCATGGTTCCGGCGTTGTGCAGTGAGTTCTTCACTTTCATGGGATCATTCTACCGCCGAGGGTGCTCGGACGCAGGTTTCGAGCGATGTCGCTGGGGTGACCGAGCCCCTCGGCGCGTCGGCGGGGACAGGGGAAGGAAAGCAGATACCCGTGGGCTGGATCGGCCCTCCGGGCCTAGGCGGAGCAACTCATCCCCCGCCGCGGGCGGCAGCCTTCTGCAGGCGGCCAACGAACGCTATGTGCTCGGGACTTGCGGTGCCTTGTTGAACGACGCTCAGGACCGTTGCCATGTCGCCTCGCAGCAGTGCCGTGGCGTTGAGCCAGAGGCCGGGGAGGACGCGGCTGCGGTATATGCCGTCCCTGCCTTGGCGCAGGCGCTGGTAGCGGCCGCCACGCAGGACGAAGAAGTCGATCTGGGCGTCGTAGGTCCGCCAGACGACGTACTCGCGAACGCCGTTACGCTGATAGGCGGTGAGCTTGGCGTGGAGGTCGTAGTTGGCGCTGCTGGCAGCTATCTCGACGATGAGCTCGGGGGCGCCCACAATGTATCCTTGTTGATTGGTTCGCGTTTTGCCGCCATGCGTCGGGAGGATGCGCAAGTAAGCATCGGGTTGCGGGAGATTTCCCAGGTCCAACCGTAGCGAGGTGTTGTCAGCGGACCGAACGCCGGGCGTGGCGGCGCGATAACACCCGAGCCACGCCATTACGTCGGCGTGAGGCCCGCCGTGACTGTCTTCGAATACCGGAGGGGGCATGTAGACGGTCCCATCGACCAGCTCGGCCTTCGTGGACACGGGCATGGCGTCGTATCGCCGCTGGAATTCGGCATCGCTGAGCCGGTCCCCGTTCTGCAACGGGGTGACCTCCGGCGGCCGAATCGGCCGCCGTCGCGGCACTGTGCGGGGTGTTTTCAGCATCGTGATTGTCATGCCGTCGCGTTCTCCTGGGCACCAAACTGCTTTTGCATTGTACCGACAACCGATGCGCAGAGGAACCGAGACGTGAAGACGTGAAGACGTGAAACGGATGGCCATCACTCTTTTGACGTTGTCAGGTTTTCACGCCGTCTGCTGCTTGACGCGGGTGCGCCACCCAGTGCGCATGCAGTCTTGTTGATCGCCCCCAATTCGGGGGTGAGGCTGCATTTCCCAGCGTTTTTGCTATGGTCTCACCAGCGCCACAATTAGAGTTGGAAGGCCCCGACAAATGTTGCACACCGAAAGGAATAACCCGGCAAATGGCACGTCAGGCGCGGCGTCACGCCAGCTTGACAAATGGTTCCTCCAGCATGTCGCCCCCCCTGCCCTGGTGCTGATCGTTTCCGCATGCCTGGTGGAGGCCCTGGTCGCCGGGCTGGGGATCAAGCCGTATCTGATGCCCCGGCCCAGCGCGGTGATCGCGGCGCTCTTCCGCGAGCGGGCCGACTTGCTGGCGGGCCTCTGGACGACCGCCAAGGGCGCATTGCTCGGCTTCACGGCCAGCGCGGTGATCGGGACACTCGCGGCGATCACACTGGCGTCGTCAACCTGGGCGCGCCGGGCATTTTACCCGTATACGCTCTTCTTCCAGACGGTCCCCCTGGTAGCCGTCGCCCCGCTGCTGATCTACTGGCTTGAGCCGGGGCTGGCGTCCGTGGCGGTGTGCGCGTTCATCGTGTCGGTCTTCCCGGTGATCGCCAACACGCTCACCGGGCTGCGCTCCACCGACCCCGCCCTGCTCGACCTGTTCCGCCTCTATCACGCCGGGCCGCTGGCCCGGCTGTGGAAACTGCGGCTGCCCTCGGCCCTGCCGAGCCTCTTCACCGGCCTGCGCGTGGCTGCCGGCCTGGCGGTCATCGGCACGGTGGTTGCCGAGTTCCTCGTCGCCACCCTCGGCCCCCAGGAGGGCCTGGGCATCCGCATCGCCAACGCCGGCAAGAACGGGCGCCTGGACGTCGTCTTCGCCGCCGTGCTGCTGGCATCGTTCCTGGGCCTCGCCCTTTTCGGCGCCATCAACCTCGCCGGCGCGCTGCTGCTACGCCGCTGGCACGCGTCAGAGCGAGCGTAGGACCGTCTGGCCCAGATGCAGGCCAACGCTGATGAGCGGCGCGTATGCAGCCTTATCAGATGACCTGAACTGGATAGGTCGTCATCCAGATGTCGATCTGGCGAAACCGAAGCTTGAGACGTTCCTTGAACTCTTGAAAGAACTGAAGGCTCTCCGGCAGGTCGGGGACATCGACAAATATGCGGGTCAGGTCGTCTCGGTAGGACTGCCCCTCGTGTCGCCACAACCCCTGTATCCTCTGGATTTCCGACGAAACGGCTCCGAACCTTTGCTCGAGTTCCAGAAGGGTGTCCGCGACCACCTCACCAGGAACGGTCTGCCCGTCATTGAACCGTAACGGCAGGAGGATTTCGAACCGCCGGAAGGTGCTGCTCATAAGTCGCCGGCCCTTCGACCGCGAATGCGATCCCTTCCACCGCGAGGTACGGCAGCGCCGCCTCGGGGACGAGCATTTCTCCGCTCGCCCAACTCTTAAAGGAGAACCTTCCAGCGAGAAACCCCAATGCTCGCCGCTTTGCATCAATGTCAGGGAAGCGGATGCGGATCATGGTCTAATTGTATCGGCCGCGACGCTCGAATCAAATCGATGGCGCCATCCAGAGCGTCACAGCGTCACATGCCGCCGGATGACTCGCACGTTCGCTGGTAACACTTGAGGTCGTAATGGTCTTGAGCGCCGCGCAGGTGTAATTCGTCACTTTAGCGGCAGATAGACAATCCGTTCGGCAAACTCAGAAAGATCGCAGGCTTTGGCGATCAGTTCCAGGTCATCGATGCATTGGCCGATCGTGGTCTTGAGTTGATGCGCGCAGGCAACTCCCATGAAAGACCGTCCCGATCTTTGCCGTGAGACGGCCTCCGCCAAGAGGTCTTCATCCTGGCTGAACAGCAAGCGCCTCAGGTCGCCGGCGCGGTCGAGTAGCAGCGGGTCGGGGAGCGTATCGGCGCCGTCCTCCTGGGCAGTGACCACGTCGACCCCCCGGCGGCGCAGTCCATCTGTCACCTCGCGACGGACGTGTACGTCCATGTACAGGTTCACGCTCACGCCCGCCCGCCCTCGCCTTCCGCTTTACGCAGCTTCTCCAGCAGTTCCTCGCGGGACGGCTGGGGGCCGGCGTGCGACAGCAACGCGTCGGCCTCGCGGCTGCCCTGCTCGATCTGCGCATCGAGAAGGGATTTGTGGTCGTGGTAGTAGGTCAGTGCCGCGTAGACTTGTGAAAGCGTAAGGGACGGGAATGCCTCGCGCAAGGCCTCGGGGCTGGATCCATGTGCCATCTGGTCCTTGACCAGATGCACGACCTTCATCCGTGTCCCGGCGATCCGCGCCACGCCCTTTTCGTCCACCGAAATATGACCGTCGAGTGCCGTTGTCATGAGAACTAACTCCCGGTTCAATCGCTAAGCCCATTCTAACGCGTTAGCGGGTGCTTTGCCTATACTCCCGAAAGGCATCATGCTTTCGCCTAAGCGGCTTTAGCCTAGGCCATGCCCTTGGAGCGGGCGATCTGTGCCACCCATTCCGGGTTGCGGGAAACAAGGTGGCACAGATCGGTAGGGCGACTTGTGCATCGAAGGCGACGAGTTATTGGGTACTGGATAGTTGGCCCGCTGGTAAAACGGAGTACCAATGGATTCCAAGGCCTTCGAGTATTTCAACGGTTCCATCGAAGAGATGGCTCATGTCGCCGAGGGCGATCAGAAATGCACGTTCTGCGAACACACCGGGACGTGTTTCGATCTGGGAGGCGGGGCCTATGGCTGTTTCGCATGTCTGCGGCAAGGACGGTTCTTCTTCGATTACGGCACCGAGATCGGCCACCTCACGCCAGCAGGAACGAAGCGTTTTTACCCTAGCCAGAAGAAGGTTCCGAAGCGTTTTAATCGAGCTACGTTCGCCGCTCTTCTCAGGACTCCACAGTTCACGACGTGGCAGGGGGAAGAGTGGCTGATTCATTGCGATGACTTCATGATCTACCTCGGGGAATGGAAGCCAGGAGACTTCCGTCAGAAGGCCCAAGACGGTGATGCTCGCAAGCTCTTCCTAGAGATGACCAACAAGGAGTTGGCTCATTTGTGGGATGCCGCTACGCCTAAAGGAGCAGGCTCACCGAGCGATTGGTACGCCACTTACTACGCCTTCAAGTGCCTCCAATGCGGCGCACTCAGGGGGTACTGGGACTGCCCCTAACTGCCGAGCGCTTCGGTCGGTTTCACCGAGAAGCGCGGCCTCAAAGCGGAATTGGGTCGTCGGACCTCGCGGTCCCTTTCCACCAGCACCGGCGTCCACGCCAGCGCCATCGTGGACCCCGGTCACCCTGCCGATTACGCTGCTGCGGGCCACCCACCCGTTGATCTTGCCGAGGTTGTTGCCGATCAGCAACTGATCGGCCGTGGACTCCTTGACCAGATGAAGTAGGTAGTTGCCTTTCCACTCCACAAGAACCACGTCATCGGGCTTCACTTCGGCCGGATCAACCGGGCAAATCGTGATGGCCTGACCGCTTTCGATCCGCCCTCGCATCGAGCCGCCGATGGGGCGCACGTGAGCCGGCCGACCAGCCTTCAATTCCCTAAGTGCGGCAGTGACCCATCCCATTCTTCGCCTCAATCGAAGTTCCAGTGCTTGGGCAGTATCGTCCCGCATACGTCACAAAAGAACCATCCATCCTTGACGATGTTACGCTCGCCGCACTGCGCGCAACGGCGGAACACGGAGACCGTCGTGAAGCCCTCGGGATGTTCCAGCCCGATCCGATCCAGCACACGCCCGACGATTTCCCACGACTCCGGCTCCGGGCAGTATCCGGTGGATTGGTTGCTTACCTGCTCCACGCACACATGCCCTCCAACGATGCGAAAGAACAGTTCACCCGCCGCCAGCACGTTGCCACCGCCGGCACAGGCGACGTGTTCAGAATGCCGGTCTGCGATCAACAGCCGTTCGCTCGGATCGACCACGAACGTCACCGCGAGGAGTTCGCCACGGGCTACTGTCTGGCCGGTCTGCTTGACCCAACGCAGCACATCGGCAGCCCCGGCGATTGGCGTACCGGGAGGCTGTGCTGCCATCCTAACCCTGATCTGTTCCGGACCGACGTACCGATACTTTCTGCTCATGATCGTCACACCGTTCGCATAAAGGCGGCTCATCAGGGTCGGTCCTACACCTCGGTGCCGTCATCCCAGACCGCAAGGCACTTTTTCGTCTGCCAGAAGTTCTCCAAAGTAATTTTGGGATCGCCGACGACCCGGATGTGCAGGGGGCTGAGTCGGATACTGATTGGGTGGGATGCCTGCCCCTCCCAAGAGCCAATGTCCACCACCTCCGTCCCATGCAGTGCAAGGCCGTGCCGATCCAGATAGGTCATGATGGCTGGGACTTGCAGATCGACGCCGGTCGTCGCCTTGGCATGCGGGTTCCTTAGGGTCTTGGCGAGGGTTACGAGTTCTTGAAGATCATCTGGATGTGCGGCGAAATGCTGCTCGTAGCTCTTGTAGTAGATTGAGTCCAGCGCCTGCTCTTGTGGAACGAACTCGCCGGCGATGATGTAGCCGACCTCCCAGTTGCCATCCCCGTACTCCCTGTCCCACTCCTGCTGTCGCTCGGTTCGTTGGCGAATACCACCGGCCCGCCCGATCCGCCGCTCTACCACTCGCCATGCCATCACATTTCCTTTTCGTCCTGAATGACTTGAACATCCACGCCGATCTGAAGCAGGTGGTTGTCCTCGGCGCTTTCAGAAAGTCACGTAGACGCCCTTATGCTCTGCGGTCGCCTTGGCGAGCAACGCGAGAAATGACCGCAGTTCCGGCAGCAGGCAATCTCGCAGCGCTGATTGCGACTGCTGCACGGTTAGCCAGTCCTGAAAGTACGACCCCATCCTGCCGGGGTCAAATGGATTAGCCGCAGGCCCAAACGGGATTCCCAGCAGGGCCGCTCGCTGGGGTTCGGACAGACGTTCACTCAAATTAAGCCAGTTGCCCAGCCCCTCGTCATCTTTCACGTTGTAATACTTGGTCAGGGCATGGTCAGCCACGTCTTGGATGAGCATCAGGCGGCATGCCTCGTCTCCGAGGGTTGTCGCGTCATTGGCTCGCTGTCGTTGGAGGGACACCAACCAGTCGTTTTCCAGCGGCTCGCCCTCGTACGGGTCCACGACCACATCGCGGTGGGCTTCGATGAAGGCCACGAGCGCAGCGGGATCATGGTGGAGGAGAGCGTTCATCAAGACCGGGGCGAGTTCTGATTCAAACGAGCCGATGTCGAACAGAAATGCCTTGTGTTGCATCGACATCGGTTTCCTCATTTCTTCCCGAGAATCAAGTCCAACACCCAGCACCCTCGCACATGTGGCCCCGGTCCCCGACAATGGTCGAGGATGTCATTGTTCGTGCAGCCCGCTGCCTCCAAGGCGTCGGCCAGTTCTGGCATCCGGTCGAATGATCGTGCATCGTAAACGGTCTGGGCGAGGCTGACGACGGCAGGTGCTAGCCACGACGGGTCAAGCGTCACAGGGCAAGAGGGGGTGCCAAACACATCACGAATGAGTGTCGAATGCGGGTCCCTTTCTGCCGGATCGATTTCCCAAAAGTAGCTGGCTGCACCCCACATTTCATTCGGAATAACTGCGTAACAAACTGCGGCGGCGGCATCTCGCTGAACGCGAATCTCTCGGCTGGGAAAGCGCTTTGTCGGATATTGTCGATCAAACGGCGCGACGACGTTATTTGCCAGATGGCAAAGTTCCATGTCATCTGAAGGCGCTGGTATCAGTCCATCAGCAAGGAGTTCCGATTTTATAAGGATGGCCTGCGATGGTGCTGGCAGGTAGCGCCAAAATCTTCGGCAGACGGCAGCATTAAACAATCGGACCTTTCGTTCGGATGGACTTGAACGCTGAATAACGTGCAGCATTGCCGCTGCATCGTGGGATGTCAGCCACTCTTCTTCGGTCATGTGCTATTCCTTCCTCAATATCAGGTCCAGCACCCAGCAGCCACGCGCGTGTGGTCCCGGTCCTCGGCAGTGGCTCAAGACTTGTTCGTTCGTGCAGCCTGCCCGTTCGAGTACATCCGCGAGTTCTGGAAGCCGGTCGAAGTCTCGGTTCTCATAGATGGTATGGGCGACTGCCGTGACAGCCGGGACAACGTAAGACGGGGCGATCATGACGGGGCGAAACGATGTCCCGCAGGAGGGCTGCCTGAGCGCAATGCTCAGTCTGACGGGCATCGCGCCACGCAGCGGCCGAAGTGTCGCTGCACTCTGAATCCGCGGGGCCGTCCGCAGCACTACCTGATACTTCCATTGCCGCTGCCGTGGCGTCTAATGCTGCCGATTGCCAGACGGCCGTCGCAGCTTCGTAATGGGCTGAGGATGCCCCGCCTTTTTCGGCGGCGTGTTCGTCCTCTGGGCCGGCACTGACAGTAGCTTTGGAGACTGCGATCCTTTCCTCGTCGGAGACAAGACCGTCTGCGTTTCGCTCGACGTGACACTTCAGCCGCGTGCAGCAGCTTTCGCTGGCAACGGGGGTAATTTCCCTGTTTGAAGCATCTCCCGCAAGGCGGCGACGATTGTTGTGGTGGGATCGTGGCCTCGCAGCTTCAGG
>Ga0182024_10008900_pt1 | contig 20971 bp, 18 predicted proteins | sample P32metaG_FD_120480 | JGI IMG/M metagenome (GOLD analysis project Ga0182024, IMG submission 120480) | Permafrost microbial communities from Stordalen Mire, Sweden - P3-2 metaG (Illumina Assembly) | ecosystem: Environmental > Terrestrial > Soil > Wetlands > Permafrost | place: Sweden: Stordalen...
ATGCGAAATTCCTCCAGCCCGCTTTGCCGCTTGCCCAGCATCTCGCCGGGCCCGCGCAGGCGCAAATCTTCCTCGGCGATGACAAAGCCGTCATCGGTATCGCGCATGGTTTTCAGCCGCGCCCTGGCGGTCTCGCCCAATGGCTCGTGCCACACCAGAATGCAGGACGATTTGCCGGAGCCGCGGCCCACACGCCCGCGCAACTGATGCAGCTGGGCCAGCCCGAAGCGCTCGGCATGTTCCACCACCATGATGGTGGCTTCCGGCACATCCACGCCCACTTCGATCACGGTGGTGGCGACCAGCATCTGGGTTTCGCCGGCCTTGAAGGCGGCCATGGAGGCGTCGCGTTCAGCCGGCTTCATCTTGCCATGCATCAGGCCGACATTCAGACCCAGCGCCTGGCGCAGCATCACCACACGGTCTTCGGCGGCGGCCAGGTCGATTTTTTCGGATTCCTCCACCAGCGGGCACACCCAATAGGCGCGCTGGCCGCGGTCCAGCGCGGTGCGCAGATGGCTGATCAGCTCGTCCAGCCGGTCGGCGCTCATCACCCGTGTCTCCACCGGCTTCCTGCCCGGCGGACGGCCGGTGATGCGCGACACATCCATGTCGCCATAGGCGGTCAGCGCCAGGGTGCGCGGTATCGGCGTCGCCGTCATCACCAGCACGTCGGCCGGTTTGCCCTTGCTCTGGAGCTGCATGCGCTGATGCACACCAAAGCGGTGCTGTTCATCCACCACCGCCAGTCCCAGATCCTTGAAGGTCACGTCCTCCGAGAACAGGGCGTGGGTGCCGATCAGGATGTCGATCTCGCCAGCGGCCAGCCGGGCCAGGGTCTCAGTGCGGCCCGCACCTTTCTCGCGCCCGGTCAAACAGGCCAGCCGCACGCCGGCAGCCCTGGCATAAGGCTCCAGCGAGGCCGCATGCTGGCGCACCAAAAGCTCGGTCGGAGCCATCAACGCGGCTTGAAGTCCCGCTTCCACCGCGCCCAGCATGGCGAGCAGCGCCACCACGGTCTTGCCGGAGCCGACATCGCCCTGCAGCAGCCGCAACATCCGTTTTTCGCTGGCCATATCCTGTTCGATCTCGGCCAGCACTTCAAGCTGCGGATCGGTAAGGGCAAAGGGCAGGGCGGCAATGGCCTTGGCTTTTAGTGCGCCTGTGCTGGTGATGGCGCGGCCGCGTGTCTCGCGCATATGGCTGCGGATCAAAAGCAAGGCAAGCTGGTTGGCCAGAAGCTCGTCATAGGCCAGGCGCTGGCGCGCTCGTGTGGTGGGCTCCAGGTCGCTGTCATGGACCGGATTGTGTGCCGTCTCCAGCGCGGCGTTGAAACTGTCCCACTGGCGCTGCTTGATGAAAGCGCTGTCCTGCCATTCCGGCAGCGCCGGCATCTTCTCCACAGCGCCGCGTACCGCCTTGGCCATTGGCCGCGCGGTCAATCCTTCGGTCAGGCCATAGACCGGTTCGTGCAAGGGAAAGCTCGCGATTTCTTCCGGCGCCACGATGTAGTCGGGATGGGCCATCTGCAGCCGGTCCTTGAAGCGCTCGATGCGGCCCGAGATCACGCGGCGTGTGCCCACCGGCAGAATGCCCGCCAGGTAATCCGCATGGGCACGAAAGAACACCAGTTCCATCAGCGAACTGTCGTCGGACACCATCACGCGATAGGGCTGTGCCTTGACCCGGTTGGGGCGATGCTCCAGCACATTCACTTCCACCGTGGCGATGCGGCCAGCCTGGGCGTCCGCCAGCCGGGGGCGGTAGCTGCGGTCCACCACGCCAACCGGAAGATCGAAGGCCAGGTCCACGATCCGGGGCCCGGCCACCTTGGCGATCAGCTTTTCCAGCTTCGGTCCCACCCCGGACAGGGTGCGGATTTCGGCAAAAAGCGGGAAAAGAATCGCGGGGCGCATGCGGAGGCAACATTATGGGGCCGGCCGGTTGTTCTCAACGCACAGGCTGGCTATATCCGCCCCATGACCGACGTGGAACAGGGTGGCTCTTCGGAGAACCGCCGCAAACGGCTTTTGTTTCGGGCCCAAAGGCGCGGCTTCAAGGAAGTCGATCTGATCTTTGGCGCCTATGCCGAAGCCCATCTGATGCGGCTGGACGAGATGGGCCTCGACCAGTTCGAGGCGCTGCTCACCGCACCCGACCAGGATGTCTATGCCTGGCTGCGTGGCGCCATGCCGGTGCCTCCTGAATATGACAACCCGGTGTTCGCCGGACTGAAAGCGGTGTGCATGCAGCAACGCCCGCGCTGGAACAGCTGATTGGACCGTCTCGATTACATCGCCAAACAACAGGGCCGGCTTACCGTCACGGGTACGCCGCAGGGCTATGACGTCTATATCGCGGCACAAGCCGCGCGCCGCCGCGCCGCGCCGGTGCTGTTTGTGGCGATCGACGACGTGCAGGCCGAGGCGTGCGCCCAGGCCATCCGCTTTTTTGCACCGGGGCTTGTGGTACTGCCATTCCCGGCCTGGGATTGCCTTCCTTACGACCGTGTCTCGCCCAAGCCGGATATCGAAAGCCGCAGGCTGGCGACCTTGGCGGCGCTGGCGCAGGGTCCTGAAAAGCCCGCGGTGATCGTCACCACCGTCAATGCGCTCTTGCAGCGTGTGCCGCCAAAAGACGTGATCGCCAAAGCGAGCTTTGCCGCAAAGAACGGCGCGGAAGTGGACCGTGAGGCGCTGGTCGGCTTCCTGTCAGGCAATGGCTATGTCCGCGCCGGCACGGTGCGCGAACCCGGCGATTTCGCCTTGCGCGGCGGCATTGTCGATCTTTGGCCGCCGGGCGAGGAACAGCCGCTGCGGCTGGACTTCTTCGGTTCGACCCTGGACGCGATCCGCCGCTTCGATGCCGAAACCCAACTGTCCGACAAGACAGCGGTATCTGAGATCGTGCTTCTGCCTGCCAGCGAGGCGCCGCTGAACACGCAAGCGATCAGCCGCTTCCGGTCGGGCTACGTCGCATCCTTCGGCGCGGCGGGTGATGATCCGCTCTATGAAAGCGTCAGCGCCGGGCGCAAGACGCAAGGCATGGAACACTGGCTGCCGCTGTTCTATGAGCGGCTGGACACGCTGTTCGACTATCTGCCGCGCGCGCTGGTGCTGTTGGGCTATCAGGCGGAAGAATCCAAGAACGCCCGGCTGGAACTGATCGCCGATTATTACGACACCCGCGAACAGTTCCGGCATCAGAAAGACGACAAGAATGCGATCAAGGGCCCACCTTACAAGCCGTTGAAACCCGACACGCTTTATCTGACCGATGCCGACTGGAAAGCGGCACTGGCCAAAAACATCGTGCGCGATCTTTCGCCCTTTCAGGCGCCCGAAAGCACCAACAGTGTGGACGCCGGTGGCCGCCAGGGCCGCGATTTTGCGCCCGAACGGCAAGGCGGCAATCTCAATGTGTTTCAGGCGGCCGCCGATCACCTGAAAGCGCTGGTCGCAAGCGGCAAGCGGGTGCTGGTGGCCAGCTGGACCGACGGTTCGGCGGAGCGCATGGGCGGGGTGATGTCCGACCATGGCGTGTCGCCCATCCGCAAGGTGGCGGACTGGCCGGAAGCGCTGAAGCTGGACAAGTCCGCTTTCGGCATCGCCTGTCTTGGTCTGGAGCGCGGCTTTGAGGCGCCGGATTTTGTCATCCTGTCGGAACAGGATGTGCTGGGCGATCGCATGGCGCGCGCCCAGACCCGCGCGCGCCGGGCGCAGAATTTCATCGCCGAGGCTTCGTCCCTGACCCCGGGCGATCTGGTCACCCATATCGAGCATGGCGTGGGCCGCTATCTGGGGCTGAAAGCGATCGACGCGCTGGGGGCGCCGCATGACTGCCTGGAGTTGCAATACGACGGCGGCAAGCTGTTCTTGCCGGTGGAGAATATCGAGCTTCTGACCCGCTATGGCTCGGACGAGGGCGCCCAGCTCGACCGCCTGGGTGGCGCGGGCTGGCAGCTGCGCAAGGCCAAGATGAAGGAGCGGGTGCGCGCCATCGCCGCCGAGCTGATCAAGATTGCCGCCGCCCGCCAGCTCAAGTCCCTGCCGCCGGTCGAACCGCCCAGCGGACTTTACGACGAATTTTCCGCCCGCTTCCCCTATCAGGAGACCGAAGACCAGGAGAAGGCCATCGGCGAGGTGGTCGGCGATCTGGCGGCCGGCCGGCCGATGGACCGGCTGGTGTGCGGCGATGTCGGCTTCGGCAAGACCGAAGTGGCGATGCGCGCCGCCTTTGTCGCCGCCATGGCGGGCGAGCAGGTCGCTGTTGTGGTGCCCACAACGCTCTTGGCGCGCCAGCATTATCGCGGCTTTGCCGAACGCTTTGCCGGTTTCCCGCTCAAGGTGCGCCAGCTTTCCCGTTTTGTGGATGTGAAGGACGCGAAGGAAACCAGGGCGGCGCTGGCCGAAGGCACGGTGGATATCGTGGTGGGCACCCACGCGCTGCTGGCCGAAAGCATCAGCTTCAAGCGGCTGGGCCTGGTCATCGTGGACGAAGAGCAGCATTTCGGCGTCGTCCACAAGGAGCGGCTGAAGAACCTCAAGGCCGATGTCCATGTCTTGACCCTGACCGCGACGCCGATCCCGCGCACACTTCAGTTGGCGTTGTCGGGTGTGCGCGACCTGTCCTTGATCACCACCCCGCCGATTGACCGGCTGGCGGTGCGCACCTTCGTGACGCCGTTCGATCCGTTGGTGGTGCGCGAGGCGCTGCTGCGCGAGCATTATCGCGGTGGCCAGAGCTTCTTTGTCGCGCCCCGCATTGCCGATCTGCGCGAAGCCGAGACATTCCTCAAAAGCGTCGTGCCGGAAGTCAAACCGGCGGTCGCCCATGGCCAGATGTCGCCCAAGGTGCTGGAGGAGGTGATGACCGCCTTCTATGAGCGCAAGGTCGATGTGCTGGTCTCCACCAATATCGTGGAATCGGGTCTGGACATCCCCACCGCCAACACGCTAATTGTGCAGCGGGCGGACATGTTCGGCCTGTCGCAGCTTTACCAGCTGCGCGGCCGCATCGGCCGTTCCAAGCAGCGTGCCTATGCCTATCTGACCACGCCGGCGGAAAAGAAGCTGACCGAGACCGCGACCCGGCGGCTGGAAGTCTTGCAGTCGCTGGACCAGCTGGGCGCGGGTTTCTCGATCGCCAGCCACGACATGGACATTCGCGGCGCCGGCAACCTTCTGGGCGAGGAACAGTCGGGCCATGTCCGCGAGGTCGGCATCGAGCTGTATCAGGAAATGCTGGAAGAAGCGGTGTCCGGCCTGAAGGAAGGCGCTGATGCCGAGGTCGCCGATCAATGGTCGCCCACCATCAATCTGGGTGCCTCGGTGCTGATTCCCGAGGAGTATGTCGCCGACCTCAATGTCCGCATGTCGCTGTACCGGCGGCTGGCGGGAATCGAGACGCGCGAGGATATCGACCGCTTCGCCGCCGAGCTGATCGACCGTTTCGGCCCCTTGCCCGATGAAGTGCGGCATCTGTTCGAGATCGTCACCATCAAGCAGCTGGCCAAGCAGGCCGGCGTGGAGAAGATCGACGCGGGCCCCAAGGGCGGCACCATCGCCTTCCGGGGCAATTCCTTCGCCAATCCGGTGAAGCTGATCCAGTTCATCAGCCAGCATGCCGGCACCATGAAAGTGCGTCCCGACCAGAAAATCGTGGTCACCCGCGACTGGCCCACCCCCGACGACCGGCTCAAGGGCGCCAAGGTCCTGCTGGAGCAGTTGGCCAAGCTGGCCGCCTGATCGCCAGTGGTCCGCGGATATGGTTGTATGCGGCCGCCATGAACCAGATCGAATTCCGCACCGATCATCGCCTGCGTGACTCGCTGGCGCTGCAGTTCTTCATGCTGAAGAGCCATCTGCTGCGCCGCAGCCTGATCCTGGCCGGCGCCATGCTGGGTGCGGTCGTCTTCACCACCCTGATGAATGGCGCGCCGCTGTCGGACTCGCTGGCGGACCTCAGCCAGAATGCGGGCCGCTATCTGGCGTTGGTGGTGGTCGGGCTGGCGGTCATCTATGGCATCGCGATGATCCTGGCGGTGCTGGCCTGGCGGCGCAGACCCAGGCCGCGCGAGATCCGCGCCCTCATCACACCCGATGGCATCACGCTGAAGAAGGATGGTTTCAGCTATGGCGCGCGCTGGGCCGACGCCAGTCTGGTGCGCGAAAGCGGCAGCGCCTATCTGATGCGCTTCAACCAGCTTTATATGCGGCTGCCCAAGCGCGGCTTCACGCCGGACACAGACGCATTCTTCCGCGAAATCGCGCTGGTCGCGCTTCCTCGGGGCGCCAACCGGCTGCGGGCGTGACATGAACGGCGGCGCCTTCCGCCCCCGATATATGGCGCAAAGCCCTGTTTTCAGGCACTTTTTGGCCGCCAAAGAGCAATTGTCTAGGAATTTCTTAAGAACCGCCGCACCAAAATCAACGTCAGATTTCGATCTCTTCTCGGAGAATGACAGGCGCGCGATTTGTGCTGCCCTTGTGGCGATGACGATGACGGCTTCCAGTGCTTTCGCTGCTGATGGCTTGCTGACCCCGGGCAAACCGGCCGGCACCAAAGAGGCGCAGATCGAAACTGGCGGCGTGCTGCTGGTTGTGGGCATCCTGGTGGTCGCGGGCGCCATCGCGCTGGTCGCTTCCACGACCCAGGGCAGCGGCGGGGCGACCTCGACCAGCGGCACCGCGGGTTAATCCAGCTCCATCAACACGGCGCTTCCTGCCTGGATGCGTTCCAGCAGCATGGGGCATTCCGGCACCATGCGCTCCATCCAGTAGCGGGCACACATCAGCTTGTCTTTGTGCAGGGGATCATCCTTGCCAAGGCTGGCTTTGGCCATCTTGCCCCACATCAGCGCCACCATGGTGATGCTCATCAGGCGCAGATAGTCCGACGCGCCGGCGCCGGCATCATCGGGATTCTTCAGGCCATTGGCCGCCAGCCACATGGTCGCGGCCTGTAACGCTTCGGTGCCACGTTTTACCCCGGTCACGAACGGCTTCATCGCCTCGTCTTTTTCGTTCTCGCCGATCCAGCCGGTGAGCAGGCCGAACAGCGCCATGGGCGCGGCGCCGCCCTTGCGCCCCAGCTTGCGCCCAACCAGATCCATCGCCTGCACGCCATTGGCGCCCTCATAGACCTGGTTGATGCGGGAATCGCGCACGAACTGCTCCACGCCATTGTCGCGGATATAGCCGTGGCCGCCATAACACTGCATGCCCAGGTTCGCAGCCTCGAAACCCATGTCGGTGCCAAAGGCCTTGATGATCGGGGTCATCAAATCTTCCAGCAGTGCCGCAGTTCCGGCGTCCGGGCGCGCCGACTGGGCGATGGATGCGTTGAGCGTGGTCCAGGCCGCCAGGGCGCGCAATCCTTCCGTGGCGGAACGCGCTTGCAACAGCATGCGCTTGACGTCGGGATGCACAATCTCCAAGTCGGCGGGCTTGTCCGGATCTTTTGCGCCGGTGAGCGCGCGCCCCACCCGGCGTTCGTGGGCATAGGCAAAACCGTTCTGATAGGCGACCTCGCCAATGCCGATGCCCTGCACGCCCACGCCCAGGCGCGCCTGATTCATCATCCCGAACATGCCCGCCATGCCGGCGCTGGTGGAGCGTTTCTCGCCCGGCTTGGGCGGGGTGGGCTTGGGGCCCAGCCGCCAGGCCTTAGCGTCGTCGAAGTTCAGCACACAGGTGGCCTGGCCCTTGATGCCCATCTTGTGCTCGATGCCGCCGGTGTTGACGCCGTTCTTCGCGCCCATCTTGCCGTCTTCGCCGACCAGGAATTTCGGCACCATGAAGAAATTCACGGTCGAGAGATCGTCATGGATCTGGCCGTTCTCGTCCGGCAGCTTGGCGATCACCATATGGATGATGTTGTCGGTCAGGTCCTGGTCGCCGCCGGAGATGAAGATTTTGGTGCCGTTCATCTTGTAGGTGCCATCGGGTTGTTCGACCGCCTTGGTCTTCATCAACCGCAGATCGGTGCCCGCGCCCGGTTCGGTCAGACACATGGTGCCGGCCCATTCGCCCGATACCATTTTGGGCGCAATATGCTGCTTCATCCAGTCGGGCGCGGTGGCGATCAGCGCGCCATAGGCGCCGGCGGTCAGCATGGGGTACATGGCCAGCGACTGGTTGGCGCTCATGCCCATTTCGCTCACCGCCATGGTGATGATGGGCGGCAGGCCCGCGCCGCCAAACTCTTCCGGCGCGCCAAGCCCGCCCCAGCCCGCTTCGCTATAGGCCTTGTAGGCGTCCTTGAATCCCTTTGGCGTGGTCACCACGCCATTTTCGAAATGGCAGCCTTCCTCGTCGCCGGGCTGGTTCAGCGGCTGCAGCACTTCCTCGCAGAACTTGCCGGCATTGGAGAGAATGTCGTCGGCCAGTTCGGATGAAAGCTCGGCAAAGCCGGGCAGATCGCGATGCTTTTCCAGCTCCAGCACTTCGTTGAACAGGAAGCGGTAGTCCTCGACCGGCGCGCGATAGATAGGCATGGGAAGGTCCGTGAAGGTGACGGGTGAGTCTTAGCCCGCGCCCGCGGGACTGGCCACTGTGCAGCGCAAAAGAAATGCCCCGGCGGTTTCGCCGGGGCACATCCATCATCGAAGTGTCGTCTTTATTTGACTGATTTATTGGGCCGAAGCGCCAGCCGAGCCATTGGCATTGGCGCCGGCCGTGGCCGACGTGCCGTTCAGCGTGTTGCTGGTGCGGCTGGTCGCGGCATTGGTATTGTTCTCGGCCTTGCGCGTCAGCTTGCTCGCCGTGGACTGGGTCGAGCGATTGATGCTGGCCGCGTTGTTGGAGGCATCGGCGCTGTTCACGTCGGCGCCGGCCGAGCCCGCACCGGTCGAGACGCTGCCGCCGGCATCGGCCTGGGCGGTGTTGTTCAGCGTATTGGCGGCGCTATCGCCCGCATTCGACGCGGTCGTGGTGGTGGTGCCCACCGCACCATTGGCGGTTTTCTCCGCCGTGTTGGTGGCGTTGCTGGCAGCACCCGTCACGGGCGCGGTGGAAGGCGTCGTGGCAGACGTGCTGGCGCCCAGGCTGCCGCCAGCCGAGCTGGTGCGGCCGATGCTGCCGGCGCCCATGCCGCCGATACTGCCGGTCGTGCCGCCGGCGGTGGCGCCAATGCCGCCGCCCAGTCCGCCACCAAGGCCTGCCGCGAACGCAGGCATGGCAATGATGACTGCGCCGCACAGCACCGCGGAGATGCAGGTATTGTTGAGAGTGCTCTTCATGACATTTCTCCTGATACGGGACCGCAAATCAGGCGGCGCCCACGATGGGGTTTGGCCCCCCTTCAGGATAAGTACGGCAGAGGCTGCGGCCCGTTCCCGGGCGGAACGGTTCCGAAATATGGAGATTTCGTGGTGACCCCAGGAAGACTCGAACTTCCGGCCTACGGTTTAGGAAACCGCCGCTCTATCCTGCTGAGCTATGGGGTCACTGAGAGTTCCAATAGCCCGGCCGTCCCAATTTTGCATCAGCTTTGTTCTGGGCGGGCAAGCGCCATCACCAGGCGATCTTCGGGCGGCGGAAGCCCATCGCCGCCCAAGAGGCCAGCAGCTTGATCATGAAGAGAGGCGGCATCGTATCGTAGGCCGGGATGGTGCCCGACAGCACCACGCCTTCAGGCTTGTCCTTGGTCATGACGCGCATCTGCGATTTGGGCGCTTGCCCTGACAGGCGGCCCCGGAAAACCGTCAGCCAATGGCCGGGGGTGTAGTCCGCAAACATCGGCGAACCGCAACAGCCCGCCACTACGCGGCGGGTCGGCGACTCCAGCTTGAGACGATATTCCCGCAAGTGGCGTGCGCCATGCACGATCCTCACCCGATCCTTCCGGTACAGGCAGTAGTCCACGCCGCCATCCGCATTGACGGTCTGCGGGGCGCCCAAATCCCGCTCGAATGTGTGCCCGGCCGTCCTGCAACTTTCGCAATAGCAAGTCGTACTCAGGATCGGGGCGCCCGTCAGTGCAATCGTCGTCTCGCCGCACCGGCATGCCGCCAGGGCTGATTGACGATTGTGCGCCATTGGCTTCCTCCGGGCTGTAGTATAGAACTGGACCGTCCAGTACTAAGAGTCAAGCGAAGGGTTTGTGAATGGCACGATCAAGCGCCGTCACGGCGGGCGGGCAGGGCGCGGGCAAGCGGCCCGGCCGGACCGAGCAGAAGCGCCGGGCCATCCTGCAGGAAGCGGAAACCTTATTTCTGGAACAAGGGTTCGATGGCGCAAGCGTGGAGGATGTGGCGGCTCGCGCTGCCGTTTCAAAGCAGACGGTCTACAAGCAGTTCGAGAGCAAGGCTGCGCTCTTCGTCGCTGTTGTGCAGGCCATGACGCGCCAGCCGGCGGATCGCGTCCAAGTCGAGATGCAGGACCCAAAGACAGTTGCCGGTGTCAAAGATGCCCTTATGGGCCACGGTGAGCGGTTGCTCAGCGTCGCACTGATTCCGAAACTGATGCGGCTGCGCCGCCTCGTCATCTCCGAGACGGACCGCTTCCCGGAGCTGGGGAGCGCGCTCTATGCATGCGGACCTGGGCGGGCCATCGCCGCTCTCGCCGCGGCGCTGCAGCGCTGGACCGATCGCGGATTCCTGGTGCTGGACGACCCGATGGTGGCTGCGACCCAGTTCAACTGGCTGGTGATGGGCGATCCGGTCAACCGCGCAATGTTCTTCGGCACCGTGAACCTTTCGCCAAAAGAGCGGCAACGGCACCTGACCCAAAGCGTTCATGTTTTTCTTGCCGCATACGGGCGCGAGCCCCAGGCGAGATAACATGCCTCGCGCAATTCATAACCCGGTGTCTATTGTTTAATCCAAAGCCAGCGGCTGCGATTGTAGTCCCGTGCATTGGGAATATAGCCGCCAACCCTGAGGCCGACCGCTTCGCTCTGTGACAGAAAGCGGATCGGTAGCCAGGGCAGATCCGCCAGCGCGACCCGCTCGGCGGCTTTCAGAAGAGCCGCGCGCTTGCCCGCATCCGGCTCGCGTTCGGCTGCATCGAGGGCGGCGTCGAATTTCGGATTTTTAGTGCCGGCATAATTGCCGGGATTTCCTGACTTCAACAGGTCCAGGAAATTCGACGCATCGTCGAAATCCGCCAGCCAGGTCGCATAGCCCAGCTGGTACTGACCCAGCCGCAGCGCCCGTAGCTCCAGCGCATAATCCGACACGTTGATACGCACATCGACATAGATCTGCCGCGCCATCGCCTGGAACACAGCCGCCAGCCGCTTGCTGTCGGGATTGCCGGTGGTGGCGTAGGTCAGCGTCAGCCGGTTGAAGGGGCCAAAGCCCGCCTCCTGCATCAGCTGTTTCGCCAGCGCCAGCCGGGCGGGATAGGGCATGGCTTTGAAATCCAGCTGCGGTCCGCCGGCATAATTCGCCACATTGGGCGGCACGAAGGCATAAGCGGGCCGCTCGCCGAGCTTCATCACCTTTCCGGCCACCGCCTCGCGGTCATAGACCAAATTGAGCGCGCGCCGCACCCGCACGTCGGCCAGCGCGGGATCGCGCAGATTGATCGCGACATAGGCCAGCGCCAGCGATGGCATGATGTGCAGCGCGCCAGGCATGTTGGCGCGCAGCCATGCCAGTTGCGCGCTGGGCAGGGGCGTCTGCATGTCCAGCTCGCCGGCGCGCAAGCGGCGCAGCGCCGCTTCGGTGTCGGCGGTGGGAAAATAATTCACCGTCTCGATCTTCACGCGCGCCGCATCATAAAAGCCGGGATTTTTGGCCAGGGTGATGTGGTCATTGGGTATCCAGCTTTTGAGGCGATAGGGACCGTCCGACACATACGCGCTGGGCCGCGGGCCGGCCTTGAGCGCGGACGGCGGCAAGGGCAGGGCAGCCGGCTGGGTCAGCGATTCCAGCAGATACGGCGCGGGGCTCTCAAGCGTGATGACGACGGTCGCCGGATCGGGCGCGGTTGCGCCCAGGGCCGTGACCGGCAAGCGCCCGGCGGTGATGGCCTGCGCATTCTTGATGATCCAGAGGTTGGACGCGGCCCGCGCCGCGGTCTTGGGATCCAGCAGCCGGCGCCAGGCGGAAACGAAATCCTGCGCGGTGATGTTGCTGCCGTCCGACCAGCGCGCGCGGCGCAGATGAAAGGTCCACCTCAGGCCATCGCGCGAGGTTTCCCAGTGATCGGCGATGCCCGCGATGGGCCGCGCCGCCGCATCCAGGGTGGTCAGCCCCACCATCAGATCGCCCAGAATGTTGGCTTCGGCGGTGGTACCGGCAAAGGCGGGATCGAGCGTGTCGGGCTCGGCGCCATTGCCGCGATTGAGCACCGTCTCGGCCCGCGCCCCCGTCGCCGCCAGCAACAGAAGAAGCGCCAGCCAGGCCTTCATGCGAACAGCTTCAGCCGCGCTGGCTGGTCTATGGAAATCCAGCGGGAGCGATGCTTGTCCACGGGATTGGCCTGCCAACCCTTGACATAGGGCCAAACCAGATTCTCGTCCACGTCGAAATAAAGCGGCATGATTGCCTGGTCTCTGAGAGCGATGGCCTCTGCGGCCGCCAGCTTCTTTCCCCGGCTCATCAGGTCGGTATCGTTCTCGGCGGCTGCCAACATCTCATCGAAAGCAAGATTGCTGTAAAGGCAGTCATTGTTGCCGCCACCCGTCTGCAGCAGTTCCAGAAAACTGGCCGCATCGTTGAAATCGGCATACCAGCCCGATTCCGCGATGTCGAAATTGTGTGCATGGGCTTCCGCCAGGAAAACCTGGAAGTCTGTGGGCAGTATGGTGACGTTGATATGGACCAGTGCCAGCATCTGCTGGATGGCCGCCGCGACGGCCCGCTGGTTTCCCGGTGCGGTGTTACGGATCTTGAAGGTTGTGGCCAGCCGCCTGTCGTCACTGTAGCCGACCTCGCGCATCAGGACGCGCGCGCGTCCTATACGCTGTCCATATGGCATGGCGTGGAAGGCAAAACTGTTGCCACCGGCAAAATTCGCTATGCCAGGCGGCACAACGGAATAGGCCGGAATATCGCCAATCCGGCGGATACGTTGCGCGATGGCTTCGCGATTTATCGCCAAGTTGATGGCCTCGCGGACGCGAATGTCATCGAATGGCTTTCGGGTATGGTTAACCTCGAGATATTCGAGGCCAAGCAGCGGCACCGGGTGACGTGTTTCCGGTATATTCGCCTTGATCCAGTCAATCTCCTGCACCGGTAGGCGGACTTCGAGATCCAGTTCGCCCGCGCGCATGCGCTGCAAGGCCGCGCCATAATCATCGGTCGGATAGTAATAGACCTGCTCCAGCGCGACATTGGCGGCATCATAGAAATGCGGATTCTTCACCGTCAGGACATGGCCGTTGGGAACCCATTCCTTGAGGGTGAAGGCGCCGTTGCCCACATGGTTTCCCGGCTGGGTCCAGTCCTGACCTTTGGCTTCCACCACATGACGCGGCTGGGGGAAGGTTGAAGCGTGCATCATCATCTGCAGCAGATAGGGCGCCGGGTGCTCCAGCCGCACTTCGAGGGTGTGATCGTCCAGCGCCTTCACGCCAAGCGCCGCCGGCGGCGACTTTCCGGCGTTGACCGCTTCGGCATTTTTTACGACGTAGAGAAAGTAGGCGTAACGCGCGGCTGTTCGGGGATCGAGCAGGCGCTGCCAGGAAAAGACAAAGTCGTGCGCAGTGACCGGTATCCCGTCCGACCACACGGTCTGGCGCAGAAAGAAAGTCCAGGTCAGGCCGTCGGACGATACGGTCCAGCGCAGCGCCATGCCGGGGATGGGATTGGCCTTCGCATCCTCTGTCATCAATCCGATGGTCATGTCCCCGATGATGGCGTCGTCGTACTGGCTGCTTGATAGGGAACCGTCTAGTGTCTCGGGTTCTGTCGCATTGCCGCGAAGTAACGTCCTGGCTTCGGCCACATGGCGCGCGCCGTCATGGCGTGGGCGAAAGCCGAGATAGCCGCCGCCTGCCGCCAGCGCTGCGCCCCCCGCCAGCGCAAGCCGCCGGTTCCATGTCTTGCCCGATGCCATCAAGACCTTCTACGATAATCTGGACAGACATTTGCCGGGTTTATGGCAGGCTGTTCAATGGTTTCTTTGTTTGATGACGTTTGGGGGAATACGATGTTCAGGATGATTTTGGCGGGGATGGTCGCGGGTTCGGCGCTGGCGCCGTTGCCGGTTCTGGCGGATGCGCGCGAGGACGTGGTCACCGGCATGACCCGTTGCGCGGGATTGACCGACGATCGCCAGTGGCTGGATTGCTATTACGGTGCGGCCCAGCCGATGCGCGCCTGGCTGGGTTTGCCGCCGGCGCCACAGTCGCAGCTCAAGCTGTTGCAGCAGAGCTCCCAGCCCAGCGCGCCGGCCCCGGCGGTCGCCCTGCCGGCCACCGTCACCCGCGCCGCGGTGCGCACGGGTCCGCCGCCGCCGCCCAAGAAGTCCGGCATCTTCGACATCTTTGGTGGTTCGCAAGTGGTCAACAACGCGCCGATCCAGTCCTATCAGGTGACAGCCAGCGGTTTCACGGTGACCTTGCCGGACGGCCAGGTGTGGAAACAGACCGACGATGACGCCGCGAAATTTCCCGTCAGCTGGGATCAGCCCGCATCCAGCATGCGGGTGTCGATCACCCAGGGCGCGCTGCACACCTTTAACCTGGTGATGGGCGACGAAAGCCATCATCACAAGGTGACGCGCATCCGATAAAAAAGCCGCCCCTTTTCAGGGGCGGCTTTCAAATTCAGTGCGCGGGAAGCTGGCTATCCTGAACAGCCTGGGTGGGTTGTGGATTCCACATTCCGGACTCATAGACATAGACAGCAAAGCCGGCCATCACGAGTGCTATGACAATCGCCACCATGGTGCGGGACTTTTTGTCCGACGTGTCTTCGGCATGGTGGAATTCCTGCAGATTGGTCACTGTTGCCTCCCAGATTGTTTATGGCGTCTCCGTTCCCGAACTTTTGCGCGCGCCGCTCTTAAATGGCGGCGCATGAGGAGTTTATAGCATGGTTCGGGCGCCCCGGTTAAGGCGGCCTAGTCGTGCTCGGCCACAAAATGGCCGGGTGTGACCTCGTCCAGCCGGGGGCGGTAATCCGGGGTATTCAGCCGGGATTTGAGGAACGTCAGCTGGGCCTTGGGGTCCAGTGGCGAGGGCAGGTCGCCGGTCAGAAGCTCGCGCTTTTTCGCCCGTTCGACCCGCGGATCGGGCGTCAGCACCGCCGACAGCAAGGCGCGGGTGTAGGGATGGCGGGGATCGCCATAGAGCGCGGCCGCCGGCGCAAGTTCCACCACCCGTCCCAGATAGAGAACCATCACGCGGTGCGACAGGCGGCGCACAACCGACAGGTCGTGGCTGATGAAAATCAGCGACAGCCCGGTCTCGGCCTGAAGCGTGCGGATCAGTTCCACGATCTGGGCCTGGATGGTGACGTCCAGCGCGCTGACCGCCTCGTCGCAGACCAGCATTTTCGGTCCCACGATCATGGCGCGGGCCAGGCCCACGCGCTGGTTCTGGCCGCCGGACAATTCATGCGGATAGCGGTTGATCCATGACGGATCGAGCCCCACCCGCGCCATGCTGCTGCGCACTTTCTCCCGTACGCTTTCGCGCGAAAGACCCGGCTCCAGCGCCTTCAGCGGCTCGGCGATGGACTGGCCGACCGGCATGCGCGGGTCCAGACTCGCCAGCGGGTCCTGGAACACGATCTGGAAGTCCTCACGCAGGGCGCGCAGGTCGGACTGTGTGGCGGCATCCAGATCGCGCCCCAGCCACACCACGCGGCCCCCCGTCTGGGGCGCAAGCTTCAGGACTGCCCGCGCCAGGGTGGATTTTCCGCAACCGGATTCGCCCACCACGCCCAGGGTCTCGCCCTGATGCAGGACGAAGCTGACGCCATCCACGGCGCGCAGCTTTTGCGTCTTGGCGAACAACCCGCTTTTGACGGGAAATGTCACTTTCAGATCGTCCACCGTCAGCAGCGGTGCGCCCACCGCGGTCACCGGCGGCGGAGGCTCGCTGGCCTTGGGAATCGCCGCCAGAAGCATGCGGGTATAGCTGTCCTTCGGCGCATAGAAGACGTCATCGGCGGTGCCGCTTTCCACGATCTCGCCGTCTCGCATCACTTGCACCCGGTCGGCCAGGCCCGCGATCACGCCCATGTCATGGCTGATCATGGCGATGGCAGTTTTTCTGTCGGTCTTCAGCGCGCGCAGGATTTCCAGGATCTGCGCCTGCACCGTCACATCCAGCGCGGTGGTGGGTTCGTCGGCGATAATCAAGTCCGGCCCGGTGATGGTGGCCATGGCGATCATCACCCGCTGGCGCATGCCGCCGGAGAGCTCGTGCGGATACTGCCGCATGCGCCGCGCGCTTTCGGGAATGCGGACATAATCCAGGATCGCGCGGGCCTGCCCGCGCGCCTCGGCACGCGGCACCCTGCGGTGTATCGTCAGGGCCTCGATGATCTGGTCGCCAACGCGCATATGCGGGGTCAGCGAGGTCAGCGGATCCTGAAAGATCATGGTCACCGCGCCGCCCCGCAAGCCATTCAGCTGCTTTGGCGAGGCGCCCAGGATTTCTTCGCCGCGATAGCGCACGCTGCCGCTGACCTTGCCATTGGCGGCCACAAGGCCGAAGGCGGCCAGAAAAAGCTGGCTCTTGCCCGAGCCGGATTCTCCCACCACACCCAGGCATTCGCTTTCCCGGATGACCAGGCTGGCATTCTTCACGGCTTCGACGGTGCCATCGGCGGTGTCAAAGCGCACATTCAGGTTGGTGATTTCCAGCAGCGGCGTCATCGGTCTTTTGGATCCAAGGCGTCACGCAGCCCGTCGCCGATGAAATTGAAGCAGAACAGGGTCACCGCCATGAACAGGGCCGGGAACAAGAGCATCCAGGGTGCGGTTTCCATCTGGTCGGCGCCGTCGGAGATCAGCACGCCCCAACTGGTCAGCGGTTCCTGGATGCCCAGCCCCAGGAAGGACAAAAAGCTTTCGGTCAGGATCACGCCCGGCACCGTCAGGGTGACATAGACCATCACCGGGCCCACCACATTGGGAATGACATGCCGCAGGATGATGCCAAAGGGGCTGACGCCGCCGGCGCGCGCCGCCTCGATGAACTCCTTCTGTTTGATGGAAAGAGTCTGGCCGCGCACGATGCGCGCCATGGTCAGCCATTCCACAGCGCCGATCGCCACAAACAGCAGGATGAAATTGCGGTCGAAGATCACCATCAGAATGATGACGAAGAAGATGAAGGGCAGGGAATAGAGCACATCGACGATGCGCATCATCAGCCCGTCGATGCGCCCGCCGAGATAGCCCGCGGTCGCGCCATACAGAACCCCGATCAGCAGCGATACCAGGGTTGCCACCAGCCCCACCGCCAGCGACACCCGCGCCCCGAACAGCACCCGCACGAACAGGTCGCGGCCCACCGCATCGGTACCAAAGATGTGTCCGGGGGCGCGGCAGGCGGCCTCCACCGGCCACCAGCTCGGCGCACAGGCGATGATGTCGTAATTGACCTCGTCATAGGCGAAGGGCGACAGCAGTGGCGCCAGCACGGCCAGCAATGCGACCAGGCCCAGGATGATCATGCCGGCCACAGCGGCGCGATTCTTCAGCAGGCGGTGGCGCGCATCCGCCCACAGGCTGCGGCCCATGATCTCTTCGCTGGATTTGAGGGTTTGACCCGTGGCGATCATGGCCCTCCCCCTTTGCGCGCAGCGCATCCAAGGGGGAGGTGCCCGTAGCAGCGCTTGCGATGCGAAGGGCGGAGGGGTTCGCTCATGTAAGCCGCACCCGTGGATCAAGAATTCCGTAGGCAATGTCGGCCAGGAAGTTCAGCACAATGATCAGGGCCGCGTAGCAGATCACCACGCCCAGCACGAGGGTGTAGTCGCGGTTGAGCGCGCCTTGCACGAAATAGCGGCCGATGCCGGGCAGGCCGAAAATTTCCTCCACCACCAGCGAACCGGTCAGCACCGCTGCCAGCGCCGGGCCCACGTAGCTCACCAGCGGCAATGCCGCCGCCCTGAGTGCGTGGCCCAATACAATGCGGTGCGTGGGCAGGCCCTTGGCCCGGGCGGTGCGGATATAATTGGTCCGCAACACCTCGATCATGGAGCCGCGCATCAGCCGCGCCACGACGGCGGTCTGCGGCAAGGCCAGCACGGTCACCGGCAGGATCATGTTGGCCAGCGCGCCGCCATTCCAGCCGCCGACCGGCAGCCATCCCGCATAGATGCCCAGAAGCAAGGTCAGGATGGGCGCCGTCACAAAGGTCGGGATGGTGATGCCCAGCATCGCCACCGTCATCACCGAATAGTCTTCCCATCGGTTCTGCTTCAGGGCCGCGTTCACGCCCAGAAATGTGCCCAGCAAAAGCGCCAGCGCCATGGCACAAAGCCCCAGCCTTGCGCTCACCGGCAGGCCGGTGGCGATCAGCTGGACCACGGTGAAATCCTTGTTCTTGTAGGAAGGACCCAGGTCGCCATGCACGACCTTGCCCAGATAGATCAGATATTGTTGGGCAAGCGGCTTGTCGAGATCATAGGCCGCCTTGATGTTGCGTTCCACTTCCGGCGTCAGCTTGCGCTGGCTGTCGAAGGGCCCGCCCGGGGCTGCGCGCATCATGAAGAAGGCCAAGGTCACGATCACGAACAGGGTGGGGATGGCGCCAAGAAGCCGGCGCAGGGCATAGCCGATCATTGGGAGACGAACTCCTGCCAGCGCGAGGCGATTGCCTGCCCATGCGCCAGCCACCAGCTCTCATCGATCGCAAAGGCATTGCGGAAATTGCCGGGGGCAGTGGGAAGCAACGCCCCCAGCGCCTGTCCGGTCTCGGGATTGGGTTTGACCAGCGCCAGCGCGGAACGCCGCGCAGGCCCGTAAGGCACCCAGCTTGCGACACCGGCCAGCGGCGCGCTGCCGGTGGCATAGGCGATATAGTCCAGCGCCCGTTTCTTGTTGGGATCGCCGGCGGGAATGGCGAACACGTCCATCTCATACAGCTGATGGTCCCAGATCACGCCGGGCGTGAAGTCTTTCAGATTGGCAACATCGCCATTGAGCGCGGTGGTCATGACCGCGTGGCCGTCCTTCAGCCATTCCAGCGCGCCCACACTGTCATGGGCCCAGATCGGGTTCAGCGCTTTCAGCTTTGCGAAGGCGCGGTCCAGGCCCGGTGGCGTCGCCAGCGTCTTGTAGACATCGCCCGGCGCCACGCCATCGGCCAGAAGCGCCATCTCCAGGTTGAACTTGGCGGATGCGCGGCTGAGCGCCCGACGCCCGGGAAATTTCTGTGTGTCGAAGAAATCGGCCAGGGTCACAGGCGCTTTTTTCAGGCCGGGCGCATAGACCATCACCTGGGAATAGACTTGGCTGCCGATCCAGCAGGGGCCGATTGATCCGGGCACGAAATCGCGCGCGGGGGGCGTGCCATCGGCGCCAGGCGGCAGGATGGCGGGAGCGATCTTTTCCAGCAGATCGTCTTTGCAGGCCTGCACCGCCTTGGGCAGTTCGAAGTCGATTACATCGGCTTTGAACTGGCCTTTGTCCACCATCGCCTGCACGTCGGCCAAATCGCCGTCCCAGAAGGCGGGGCGCACATCGATATTCGTCTCGGCGCTGAAAGGATGCATCTGGGCGTTGGTCTGGGCGCGGCCATAGACGCCGGGCCAGGTCATCACGGTCAGAACGGGTGGCGGGCGGGAGAAGAAGAACAGGGCGGCCACCGCTGCGATCAGCAGGACAGCCAGGGCGAGAAGAACGCGACGCCGCAATTTCATTGGTGGAGACTAGCGGAGGTTGGTCAAAGTTACAGACTCCTGTGTTCCATCGGAAAGGGCCGCTGATCAAGAACTTGCGTGGGGCCGGGAGGTTTCCGGTGGGGTTAAGCAATAGCCGGTTTCGGGACGGTCGGGGCCTCTAAAGCCTTGCTTTTGCTATTGTCCGCCCCTAGAACGCCCGTCCTTGGCCAAAGGCCAATGTGCAGTTGTAGCTCAGTTGGTTAGAGCGCCGGATTGTGGATCCGGAGGTCGGTGGTTCAAGCCCACCCAACTGTACCATTATTTCAAAGTCTTATTGCCCTTCGCCTTGATCGCGCTATCACCGGGTGGGAGTTTTGGGTGGGAGTCCGGTGGCGCAATCTGCACCACGGCAGGCTTGGCGCTGACGCGCGCCAACTCGATGAAGCTCCAGCTGCCCCAGATGAAACAGCCCAACGAAATGACGGCGGTGGCCAGCCCGAAATAGAAGCTGCCCTGGACGCGCTTCTCCGGGAGCTCGATCGTCGATCTGATTGCCGTTGCAGCGGTCGAACTCGACACCAGCACAATGCCGCCAGATTCCATTTTGCACGAACCGAGGAAAGACCTTCGGGAATGTCGGATTGAAATACCTGGCATCGATCTGTTCTGCTGCTGCTTCGATAATCGTGGCGCAACCAGTCGGCCCGTAACAGGCAGCGCCATAAGGATGCTCGCTGCGCAATCGCTTAAGGATACCTGACCTGTGCATCCAGTTATGAACCAAAGTATCGACCGCGATCATGCCTGCGCCCGCTTCGATCCAAAGCTTGCGCGCCGGATCGCCAGCCAGCAGCAAGCATGCCAAACTCATGTTGAGCAGCTTGTCGGACACCCCGAAGATGTTTCGGAGGGGGAGTACCAGGGCATCTCTGAGGCGCTGGGCACGTCTTCCTTCACGGGCCCGGTCCGCATGTGCGAGCCTATCGTCAATCCATCCGACTAGATCTCCACCCGCCACGTCACGCATGAACAAGTACAGGCTGTAACTGGCGCGGTTCAGGTTCCCATTACGCAGGTCATGCCGGGGCAGGGGACAGCGGCGAAAGTGCCTTGGCTGGTTGCAGGTACGCTTGCTCTTTCGATAACCACAGTCCTCGAAGTGCCCGAAGCTCGTAAGCTTGCTGCAGCCATGGGGCTTATCGAGGGCTGCTCTGATGTCGGCGGCGTCGA
>Ga0182024_10008901_pt1 | contig 20971 bp, 21 predicted proteins | sample P32metaG_FD_120480 | JGI IMG/M metagenome (GOLD analysis project Ga0182024, IMG submission 120480) | Permafrost microbial communities from Stordalen Mire, Sweden - P3-2 metaG (Illumina Assembly) | ecosystem: Environmental > Terrestrial > Soil > Wetlands > Permafrost | place: Sweden: Stordalen...
AGCCCATCCATGCGGCCACGCTACCGCACTCCGGGTGAGACGGGGTCACCCGAACACACAACGCAACGCTCGCCACGAGACGCGCGCGACTTGGCGCGCGGCCGCGATTAGGCCGCGGCAACCAAGTCCGCGTCGAGCACCACGCGGACTTTACGACCGAGAAGATCGAGCAGGATCGCAATGCGTTCGCGTTCCGCCATGCCCTCGAACAGACCGAGGCAGGATGTGAACGCGCCGTCGAGCACGCGAATCTTGTCGCCCGCGCGGAACGGCGGCCGAAAATCCAGCTGGATGAATCCATTTTCGTCTTCGCGGCCTTGCAGCGCTTCGACGATGCCGTCGGGTACCGCGGTCGGATCATCGCCGTTGCAGACCAGCCGGGCGACCCCAACGGTGGAGTAGATCGAACGCCAGCGTTGTGCGGTGAGATCGACGGCGACAAACAGATAACGCGGAAACAGCGGCGCCGCGACGGTTTCGATTCGGCGCGCGTGCCGGCGCCGCTTCAGGTAGCGCGGAAAGTAAATCTTGAATCCCTGACGATTGAGATGCGATGTCGCCTTCGCCTCGGCGTGCGGATGGGTATGGGCGACAAACCAACGCGGGTGCAGTTCTGCTGTCATGCCGCGCTCTCCTTTGCACGATCGAGACGAATCCCCAGCAATGCCGGTACCAAGACGCGCTCGGCACCACGTTGATCGATGACGGATTGAACCGATTCGCGCGTCGCTTGGAGATCGGTCACGATCAGCGCGTCGAATCCTCCCGGCACTGCCTCTATGAAGGCTACAACCGGCGTTCCGACGAAGCGGTCGCCGGGGGCTTTGGCGTCAACCACCGCCACGATGGTGACGCCCTGTTCGAGCGCGCAGATCGTGGCGATCTCTGCGAGATCCGAAACGCCGAGCAGCACCAGCCGTTTCCAGCCGCGCGCGTGCGCCGTCTTGAGAACGGACGAGCAATCCTCGCGGGCGCGGCGGAAGAATGAGAATGAGGTGGACAGATATTCGACGGTCAGGCGCGACTTCTCGGCAAAGCCGTGCGGGGTCAGATAGTAGGCATACCGCCTAGGCGGCGCCTGGCCGATCTTGAGAAGCCCCTTCTTGACGCAACGCTTCAGGTAGGCGTTGACAAGGCCCAACGCGATGCCGAGGTCGGAGGCAAGCTTGCGCTGGGACTGGGCGCCGTCGCGCTCGACGGACTCAAGCAGTCCGAGCACGATCCTGGCGTTGTCGGTTTCTTCGTTGCGCGCCGTTTGGGACATGCCCCAGCCCTCCAACGGCGCTACCAGTACCTTGTTCATCGCGTGAACGTCAAGATTAATGTTCAAATGGTGAACATTGTTAAGCTATTGATATAATAAGTTATTTGTCTTAACGCGCTGACGCGCCGCCGAACAGATTGCGTTCCACCAAGCCGCAAATGGCATGCGCCGCAACGATATGAATCTGCTGGATAAGCGGCGTTTCGGCCGACGGCGCGGCAAGGCAATGGTCGCACAACGGCGGCATGACCCCCTCGGGCGCCGTCCCGGTGAACCCAACGGTCGTCAAGCCATTGTCGCGGGCCACCTTGAGCGCCGCGAGCACGTTCGGCGATCGGCCGGACGTGGAAATCGCGATGAAAACGTCACCCGGCTTACCGAGGCCGCGCACCTGCCGCTCGAAAGTGTGCGCAAATCCATAGTCGTTGCCGATCGCGGTCAGCACCGAGGTATCCGTGGTCAGCGCGATCGCCGGCAACGGGTTACGGTCGAAGTTCAGGCGCGACAAAAACTCCCCGGCGATGTGCTGGGCATCCGCGGCGCTACCGCCGTTGCCCGCGATCAGGAGCTTGTGGCCGGCGCGAAACGCATCCGTGATCGCGTCGGCAATCGCATGAATAGCGGCACGCAATTTAGGGTCCTCCGCCGCGCGCGAAAGCGTCTCACACGAGCGGCGGAAATGCTCGGCCACCATGTCATTTTGGGCGCGCATATCGTGTTTGTTGCGGTCGGTCACGGTCACCCCTGAGTGGCCGTGCACCTAACACAATCTTATTGTAATATGAAAGGCGCTTCAAACTACCGATTTCGAGCGGCGTATGAGGATTAAGGATGCGGATTTCCGATCATCCGCTCAATTCCGAGGGCGTGTGGTGCGAATTACCCACTACACCCGCGCCCGGTCGTCCGGCGCTGTTTCTGGATCGCGACGGCGTTATCGTCGAAGATACCAAATATCTGTGCCGCGCCGAAGACATTATCATGATCCCCGGAGCCGCCGGCGTGATTGCCGCCGCCAACACACGCGGCATCGCTGTGGTCCTGGTGACAAACCAGGCCGGGATCGGACGCGGCTATTATGGCTGGAGCGAATTTAAGGCCGTGCAACAGGCGATCGTTTTCACTTTAGTTGCCGAAGGAGCGCGGCTGGACGCGGTCTATGCTTGCCCGCACCATCCTGAAGGCCGAGATGAATTCGCCCATCCCGATCATCCGGCGCGCAAACCCAATCCGGGCATGTTGTTGCAAGCGGCTTGCGATCTCGCGCTCGATCTCAAGAGATCCTGGCTCGTCGGCGACAAAGTAAGCGATATCGAGGCGGCGAAGCGCGCCGGCATCGCCGGCGCCATGCAGGTGGCGACCGGCCACGGCATTGCCGAGCGCCAGCGCGTGTCCACCCTCGCGACACCGGCATTCGAAGTCCGTTTCGCCCGATCGATTGCCGATGCGATGACGCTGCCTATTCTGTCGCCGCGACAGGTCGGTTGATTGCTGCAATGGCAGGATCGGCACCACGCCTTCTTTACGTCGTCACCGAGGACTGGGCGTTTCTTTCGCATCGGCTGCCGATGGCGCGCGCCGCGCGCGACGCCGGGTTCGAGGTGCATGTGGCGACCAGGGTCAGCGAAGGTGCGGCGGCAATTGAGGCCGAGCGCTTCATCCTGCACCCGATCCCATTCGCGCGCGGTAGCCTGTCGCCCTTTGCAGCGATTGAGACGGTCAAGGCGCTGCGTCGCGTTCGTCGCGCCGTTCAGCCCGCGCTCACCCATCATGTGGCTTTGCAGGCCTGCGTACTTGGCATGATCGCGACGCTCGGCCGCTCGCCTCGCTGCGTCAATGCCTTTATCGGTCTCGGCTATTCGTTTACCGCGAACACCACTAAGGCGCGCGCACTACGCCGGCTGATCGGCGCCGCGCTGCGTTTTCTCATCGATCGCGACGGCTGCGTCGCACTGGTGCAAAACGGCGACGATCTTTCGACATTGACTTCGATCGGCGTCCCGATAAGCCGCATTACGCTCATCCTGGGATCTGGCGTCGACGTCGAACGTTTTTTGCCGCTGCCTGAGCCGGATGGGCCGCCGACATTTGGTTTCGTCGGCCGTCTGCTCGACGACAAGGGCATCCGCACGCTCATCGCCGCGCAACGGCTATTGCGGGCGCGCGGCGTGCAATCTCGGCTGCTGATTGCAGGAACGCCAGATTCGGCCAATCCGGCCTCGGTGACGGAACAGGAAGCAAAATCCTGGAATAACGAGCCGGGCAACTTTTGGCTCGGCCATGTTCACGACATTGCCGGCTTCTGGGCGAACGCGCATGTCGCGGTGCTGCCGTCGCGCCGCGAGGGCCTGCCCTTGTCGCTGATGGAAGCGGCAGCGTGTGGGAGGGCAATGATCGCGAGCGACGTTCCGGGCTGCCGTGAAATTGTCATTCACGAAAAGACCGGGCTTCTATTCCCGGCAGACGATGCGCATGCCCTGGCGGACGCAATGAACAAGCTTGCCAGCGCGCCGCAACTGCGCGCGCACTATGCCACGGCGGCAAGAAATCTCGTTGTTGATAAATTCACCGCAGACATCATCGGGCAACAAACTGTGCGCCTCTATCGTCAGCTGCTCGCTACCTAGCGCGAGTCCCATTAACTCGCTGCACACCAACGCCGCAAGATCTTTACGATAATTCCAATTGGGTCGAAAACCGCGGAGACGACGTCGCGGTGAATAGGAAGGTGACGGCAATCCGGGCGACACGCGCTGCGGCGGTCTTCTTGCGCGGCCCCCGTCAGCGCATTGCTGATCATCGTCTTGCGTCTAGCGCGGGCTCGATAGGATGACGGTCGCTCGCGCCGTTCAAAACGACGGTCGAAGACATGTCCGGCGATGCCGTTCTTCAGTATTTCGATCGAGGCGCGAACGATCATCCAGCCGTGCGTGTGTCGTATGCAATATTTGACGAGCATCTCACGGTTGAAACCCATTGTGTCCATGATCCGCACCGTCTCGCTTACGGCCCCGAAGCCGGCCTGGTTGCCAGCTGCCTGGCATCCTGACCGAAGAATGATTTTTCAAAATCTAATGTGTTGCCTTGATGCGCGCATCGTTGCGCGTCGCCATCGCGTCGGGCCGTAACGGTTGCGAATCGATCTTGCCGAGCAGGTTTCGCAGCCGCGTTCGAGTGGGATATTCCACCAGATAAAACAGCAGCGCCGCCGCGCCGATCACGAACCCAATGCTGACGACGAACATCATCAGCCGCATCATCTCGGACGCCACTATTCGCGCGGCGGCGATGTGATCGGCGCCGTGGCGTAGGATCAGAAGAACCGGAAAATGCACAAGATAGGTCGAGTAGGAGATTTCGCCAAGCCAAACCACCGGCCGGCAGCCGAACACGATGCGGACACCGGCGCCGGGACCCGATACACCGGTAATCAGGACAGCAAGAAAACCAATCAGCACAAAATCGTTCACCGCAAGGAATGCGCCGGTACACAATCCCATAAGACCGCCGAACGCCAAGAGGTCGGACCGTCGCGGCGAGAGACCCGTGCTATCGATCCGCGTAGCGCGGTAGAGGAGAACGCCGCAGATGAATTCCGATGTGACACGGAGCAATGCCGGCGGTCCGAGCCACGCCCATTCGATCGTCCATTGCTCCACATTAAATATCACCGCTGCGATTAGCAGCGTTGCAAACGCGAGCGGCAGAGCCGCGCGTCGTGGCAACGCCAATGTGCCGGCCGCTATTGCCGGAAAAAGCAGATAAGCGAACCACTCTGCACTGATCGACCACGACGGTGCGTTCCACCCTGCAACATCAACCGTCCCCCAGGCGTGCACCATGAGGAAATGCCAGGGCAGATCGCGGTAGCTCCAGTTTTGCGGTTCGTTTAATGCGATACCGAAAGATCGCATCGCAATCACCAGCGCCATGAGTATAAGCAGCACCGTGGCGTGGGTCGGAAACAGCCTGACAAAGCGGTGCCATAGGAAAACACGAAGCGCTTTGCCGCGCGCCGGTACAAGTTCGGACAGATAGACATGCGCGATGATGAAGCCGGATAGGACGAAGAACAGGTCCACGCCCAAATAACCGTGCTGCACGAATGTGTTGTCGGTGAAAAACTGCGAAAAATTCTGGCCGGCATGCAGCGCGAGCACCATCAGCGCTGCGAGCGCGCGCACACCGGTCAATGCCGGCAGCTGCGTCTTCCCATCATGCTGCGATGCGCGTTCTACCATCAGCCTTGATACCTAAGTTTTGATCGGTTGTTCAGCCATTTTTAGCATCGCGGTCTGTTTTGCGGCAAAACGCCCGTGGCGCCAGCTATCGATCGGCCGGTCGATCAGCCAATACAGCACGCCGGAAACAATCAATGTCATCGCGATTATAACGTTTCCGCGAACCGCGCTGGAACCGAATGTCACGATCGCATCCAGGAACCAGATCACCAGAAAATGCGAAATATAGATCGGATATGAAAGTTCCCCCAGATAGCGGTCAACCATATTGCTCTTTGTCATTCGGAACAAGAAAGGGATGGCGCCGACAGCCGCCATCCAGAAAAATACGGATGCAACCCGGCTGAGACCGTGCCATCGATTGATGATCAGCGCCGTTCCTAAACACACAATCGCAAGCCCGTAAATCACAAAGAGCTTTCGGTTGGAAGCGGCCGGCGATCTATAAACCCGATATGCGAGCGCGCCGATCAGAAAAACCGCGAGCTCGGACAGGAAGAAGCGGTACGACCATGGATCGCCCTGATAGCCGAATCCAAACTGCAGGACGAGACGCAAGGCGAGACTGGCTGCGAGCGCCAGAAAAATCGCCGGCACCGAACGCCGCACGATAAAAGGTGCGATCAGATAAAATGAAAACTCTAAACCGATAGTCCAAGCTTGGGGAATCACCAGCCAATTCAATAAGGGTTGCGACGCAGTGTGAAAATCGGGCCAGAACGCGAGCGCACCGTTCTTCAACGTCAGAAACATATAGAGATCTTGGCCCCACATGATCGCTTGGGAGCCGACAAGGAACGCCGCGCTCGACCAGTCGACGGCGCCGAGCGAACGCCATTCGCTCACGAAAGGAAGCTCCGCCGGCGGCGCGACACGCGACACCACCAAAGCCAGTAACAATGTCAGCAGGAGAACCGTGACGTAGGCCGGGAATAACCGCATGAAGCGATTGAAAATGAACATAAAATAGGTCGACGATTCCGGACGATATTTTTCGTTAAGGACGAGCGCCATGTAGAATCCAGAGATGGCGTAGAAGCACTGCACCGCTGTGTCGCCCGGAATTAACGGGAAACCCAGAAAGTCGCCCGAATGCCCGTAGACGACCGACGTTGCCAGAATAAACCGGAGGATTCCCATCGGCCCATAATTCCTAGCGTGTATGTTCCCAGCGTGTGCGCGTTATGCGCCCAAAACGGTCTATATTACGCCGGCATTTGCACTGGGCGCCGCCCCCTTATAGTTTGTTGAAAATCCGTTCTCATGCAATGACCCTCGATCGCAAGCGACTGGCCCAGATTGCCGATTGGGAAGCTGTTGCGGTGGCTATATCGCTGCCGTGGTCGACCTCGGCGACATCCATTTTGCTCGTGGCATGGCTAGTTACATTACTTCCCAGCCTCGATGTCGCAATGTGGCGGCGAGAAGCCGCAACGGCGGCTGGCGGTTTGCCAGTGCTGCTATGGCTGCTTGCAGCTGCTGGCATGCTGTGGGCGAGCGTCAGCTGGCCCGAGCGCATTGACGGCCTGGATGGATTTCACCGCTTGTTGGTGATTCCACTGTTGCTGGCGCAATTTCGGCGCTCTGAAAATGGCAAATGGGTGCTGTACGGGTTTCTTGCCGCAGCGGTAGCCTTGCTGATCGCCTCTTGGACATGGGCGGTGTTTCCGGCACTGTGGAGCCCACCGCGGCGTATCATTGGTGTTCCGGTCAAGGACGTCATTTCCCAAAGCACCGTCTTTCTCATCTGCGCGTTCGCACTCATCGGGCGCGCATGCGATCTACTGCGTGAGTGTCACTGGCGGTCCGCATTGTTGCCCGCCGGCGTGGCTGCGCTCTTCCTGAGTAATTTGGCGTTCGTCGCGATGAGCCGCGCCGATCTTGTTGTCGCGCCGTTTCTGGTCGTGCTGCTGGGCTGGCGGCAATTGCGATGGAAAGGAGTGATGATTGCCTGCTTTGCCGCAGCCATCCTGACTTCAGGAGCATGGATGACCTCGGCGAATCTAGGTCCACATTTTGTCCGTGCTCTTCATGACATTTGGGATTATCGCGCTAGCAATGAGCCCAACGACGTCGGAGACCATGTCGAATTTCTGAGGAAATCGATGATATTCGTGCGCGAAGCCCCTCTCATCGGCCACGGTACCGGTTCCATTGCGAATCTTTTCCGCCGTTCAGCGGTCGGCGAGACCGGTGCTGCCGCCGTGGCCACGGTCAATCCGCACAGCCAGATTTTCGCCGTTGCAATACAACTCGGTCTCCTCGGCACGGGAGTGCTGATGGCGATGTGGATCGCCCATTATCTTTTGTTCCGAGCGACGGACTTCACGGGCTGGGTCGGCACACTTGTCGTTGTTGAGAACATCATTTCTTCGCTTACAAGTTCACACTTGTTTGATTTCACGCACGGGTGGCTTTACGTGCTCGGCGTTGGTGTTGTCGGTGGCATGACGCTGCGCGATATCTCCACTGCGCCAGCGATCAACGCCGCGCGCGCGGACACCGTTTCGGATTCGGCAGATGCGGCACTTCAGGGCTAATCTTGATTGAGCGAAAGGCGGAGGGGTGGCGCCGATGAAGGGCGAGACGGCGGCAGCCGAGGCGTTGGAGGCAGTGGCGGTCGTCACTATCGCAGCGTTCGTGTGCGCGCTGCTGATCGTCGTCTTGCATCCGCTGCTCGAACGCTATGCGCTGGCGCGGCCCAACACCCGCTCGTCACACAAAATACCGACGCCACAAGGCGGCGGTATCGCCGTCATCGCGACGACGATCGTCGTTGTCTACGGCGCCTCGTATTTTCTGACTCTCGGTGCCGCGAACGCGACGCACTTCCCGACCATACTCGCCGCGGTCATCCTGATCGCGTGCGTCGGAGCGCTGGCCGACGTCCATCCGATCAATGTCGGCCCAAGGCTCATGCTGCAAACTTTAGCGATCGCTGCGGTGATCTTTGCGCTGCCGGCGGATTTGCGCGCCGTTCCCTTTGTGCCGTGGTGGATCGAACGCGCCCTGCTCATTTTCGGCGGATTGTGGTTCGTCAATCTCGTGAATTTCATGGACGGCCTCGACTTGATGACCGTCGCGGAAGTCGTGCCGATCACCGCCGCTCTTGCCGCGATCGGAGTGCTCGGCGTGCTGCCGGTGCAGGCAACACTCGTCTCGCTCGCGCTGTGCGGCGCGACAATCGGCTTTGCCTGGTTCAACCGCCCGGTGGCAAGACTCTTTCTTGGCGATGTCGGCAGCCTTCCCATCGGGCTGTTGCTCGGCTGGTTGCTGCTCCTGGTCGCCGGCAGCGGCGGACGAGCCGCGGCGATCCTCTTGCCGCTTTATTATCTCGCCGACAGCACAATCACGCTGGTCCGCCGGATGATCGACGGCGAGCATGTTTTGCAGGCGCACCGCACTCATTTCTACCAGCGCGCCACCGAGCGCGGCCTCAGCGTCATCGACGTGGTCGTGCGCGTTTTCGCCGTCAATCTCATACTCACGACGCTCGCGCTTGCGACGGTGCTAAAACCGAGCCGCGAACTCGACATCGTCGCGCTGCTCGCGGGTGCTGTTCTCGTCGCCTGGCTGCTGATGGGATTCGCGCGCGGCCGCAGGTGAGAGAAAAACTTTCACTCCGCCGCGGCCGGCGGACGCTTGCGCTGGTCGAAGCGGCGATCGAAAACGTGCTCGGCAATGCGGTTCTTCAACATTTCGATCGAACCGCCGGCGATCATCCAGCCGCGGGTGCGCCGCATGCAATATTCGACCAGCGTCTCGCGGGAAAAACCGAGCGCGCCCATGATCTGCACCGCCTCGCTCGCGGCTTCAAATCCGGCCTGGTTGCAGGCCGCCTTGGCAACGGCGGTCTCATAGGCCGACGGCAGGCCGCGATCGGCATTGGCGGCGGCGCGGTAAAGCAGGAGCTGCGCGCCGTCGAGCTTGATCGCCATGTCGGCAAATTTCCACTGCAAACCCTGGAATTCGCATAGCGGCCGGCCGAACTGCTCGCGCGTCAACGCATAATCGCGCGCCGCGTTGAAAGCATAGCGGCCGAGAGCCAGCGAGCGCGCCGTGTTACCGAGGCGCTCGACATTAAAACCCGCCATCTGTTTCTTGAAACCGCCGGGCCCGAGCAGCACGTTCTCGGGTGGAATGCGGCAATCCTTGAAATGCAGCTCGCACCATTCTTCCTCGCTCATGAAGGCCGACGGCGCCCCGATGGTGAAGCCCGGCGTGCCGCGCTCGATCAGGACCGAGCCGATGCCGCCGAGACCGGGGCCGAAGCGCACATAGACGAGGAAGATCTGTGCGTCGGGACTGAATGTCGCAAACACCTTGCTGCCGTCGATGAGGTAATGGCTGCCGTCCGGCCGCGCGCTAGTCTTGAGATCCGTGACGGCGGAGCCGGCGTCGGGCTCCGTCATGCCGAGACTCATGACCATGCGGCCAGCGAGGAGATCGCCGAGCCAGCGTGCCTTCTGCGCCGGCGAGCCATACTCGGCAAAGGTTCGGATCGGGCCGAAATTGCCGAATTGCACGACGTCGGCGCTGCGCGGGCATTCCGCAGCGATCTCTCCGATAGCGATCACGGCGTCCATTAGGGTGCCGCCCTGTCCGCCTTCGCTCTGCGGCAAGCTGATCCCCATCAGGCCTTGCTTGGCCATAAGCTGCGCGACTTCGAACGGAAAGCCCGGATCGTGCGCGCGCTTGAGCGCGCCCTTGGCAAGATGCTCGCGCGCGAAGCGCCGCACCTGCTCGGCGAACAGTTTTTGCTCGTCGGTGAAATCGAAATTCATGAAGTGCCAGAAGTTCTCAATACACCTACAGCTTCTTGATCGCGGCCTGGTCGATGATCTGCTTGAACTCAATAATTTCCTTGGTCACGCGCACCCAGGCGGCGTCGGCACCCTTCGCCCGCACAAAGAATCCCGCCTGAAAGAACTTGTCCTTTATTTCCGGCGTGACCAGGACTTTTAGCGTTTCCGCTTCCAGCCATTTGACGACTGCCGGCGGCGTCTTTGCCGGCGCCATCAGCACCGCGTCGACCGCAAATACGAAGTCTTTGTAGCCTGACTGCACCATGGTCGGCACGTCCGGCAGATCGGGCCACCGCGCCTCTGCGCACAGCGCAAGCGCCCGCAATGCACCGGATTTGATATGCGGCTCCGATGGCGCGAGCGAGCCCGAGCACATTTGAACGGTGCCGGCGAGCAGCGCTTCGATGGCATCGCCGCCGCCCTTGAAGACCACGGATTCGAGATGGGGCAGATTTTCGCGGCTCTTCAAAACCTCCAGCTCCAGTTGCGGCGTCGTGCCGATGGGCGACGTCGAGCAATTATATTTTTCCGGATTGGCACGGGCGAGCGCCACGAATTCCTTCATGGTCTTCGCCGGCAGGTCGGATTTGACCACGAATATATCCGGCGAGCCTCCCAGTTCGCTGACGGCGACAAAATCCTTGTACGGATCGTAGGGTATCGTGTTGTAAAGCCCGTAATTGATCGAATAGGCATTGGTCGCGAGCAGGATCGTGTAACCATCCGGCTCGGAGCGGGCGGCATATTCCATGCCAATATTGCCGCCCGCGCCGCCATGGTTTTCGATGATGAACGTCTTGCCGGTCGCTTGCTGGAGCGCCGCGGCGACGATACGGCCGATGATGTCCGAGGGGCCGCCCGGCGTATTGGCGACCACGATCTTGACCGTCCGATCCGGGTAGGCGGCATAGGCCGAGCGCACGCGCAGCAGTGCCGGCGCGGCGATACCGGCCGCGAGCGCGCCGGCGCCCTTGAGAAGACGGCGCCGCGGCAGCGACGATCGTGCGGTGAAATCTGACATTATCCTACCCCCCGATCCTACCCCCGTTTTGCGGCGCCGTTTCCGGTCGCGGCTGTCATTGGATTGCAATACTATCGTGCGTCCGCTTTCAACGCACCACGGCATTTTCGGGAGCTTTATGAGCCCGCGTCCGCTCCTGATCGCGCAAATTTCCGATCTGCACATCAAGCCGCCGGGAGAACTCACCTCCGGCCGTGTCGATGCCGCAGCCGACTTCACGCGCTGCATCGCCGAGCTCAACCGGTTTCGGCCGCGGCCGGATCTGGTGGTGATCTCCGGCGATCTCGTCGATTCGCCGCTCAAGGGATCGTACGACCATCTCGTGCGGCTGCTCCCGCCGCTCGAAATTCCCTTTACGGCCATTCCCGGCAATCACGACGACCGCACGCTGATGCGCGCCGCCTTGCCCGACAAGCACTATGCGCGGGCGAGCGGTGCGCTCAACTCCGTACGCGCGCTTGGCGATCTGGATATCGTACTCATCGATTCCACGGTGCCGGGCGAGCCACACGGCGAACTCGACGCCGCGACGCTGACTTGGCTCGATGCCACGCTTGGCGCATCATCGACACGGCCGGCGCTGCTCTTCCTGCACCATCCGCCGTTTATCACCGGCATCGAGCATATGGATGTGGACAACCTGCGCAACGGCGCCGATCTCGCCGCCATCCTGCGCAAGCACGAACGCGTGCAGCTGCTCGCCATGGGACACGTTCACCGCGCCACGGCGACGACATTCGCCGGCGTGCAAGCCACGATCTGCCCGGCGCCCAATCACGCGGTCGCGCTCGATCTCGATGCGCATATGCCGTCTGCTTTCACGATCGAGCCTAAGGCATTCCATCTGCACGCCTGGTTTCCGGGCGATGGTTTCGGCAATGTCGTGACGCATTGGGTGCCGATCGGAGATTTTCCGGGGCCGTACCCGTTCTTCGACAGCGCCGGCAATTTTATCTAGCCGCGGCTTACTCGGGCTTGATGCCGGCGGCGCGAATGACCGCCGACCACTTGGCGTATTCACGCTCGACCACCGCCGCGTGCTGTTCGGGCGTCGTTAGTTCCGGCTCGCCGCCTTCGAAGATGATGCGTTTGCGCACCTCATCCATCGCCAGCGCCGCGCGCAATTCCTTGTTCAGCCGCTCGATAATGGGTCGCGGCGTCCCGGCCGGCGCGAGCAGGCCATAGGTCAGGGTCGCGTCGAAGCCCGGCAGCCCCGATTCCGCAAGTGTCGGCAATTGCGGCATCAGCGTCGAATGCTTGGCGGAGGTCACGGCGAGCGCGCGGATATAGCCCCCATCGAGCGCGGCGCGCGACACCGGGATCGGATTGAAGCCGACTTTGACGAAGCCGCCCATCATATCGGTGATCAGCGGGTTTGAACCTTTCTCGATGATTTGCTCCACCGTGACGCCGGCCTGCTGCGCGAACAGGACGGACGCAAGATAATTGACCGTCCCGATACCCGGCGTGCCGACTTGATAGGGCTCCTTGGAACTCTTCATCTGGTCAATCAGCTCGCCGACGCTGTGTACCGGCAAATCCTTGTAGACGAGCAGCAAGGCCGGCGCCGATGCAATCAGACCGATTGGCGCAAAATCCGTACGCGGATCGTAACCGGCATCTTTGTAAAGGTTTGGCCCGGTAGCCAGCGTCGAGGTATAGCCGAGGATGATCGTATAGCCGTCGGGCGCCGCATGCGCGACCTGGCGCGTGCCGACGGTGCCGCTGCCGCCCGTATTGCGGTTCTCGATCACGATCCGCTGGCCGAGCGCGGTGCTCATCTTGTCGGATACGGCCCGCGCCATGATGTCGTTGGTGCCGCCCGGCGGCAGCGGAATGACGAGCACGATCGGTCGGCTCGGGTAGTCATCCGCCGCAGTCAGGCGGGCTACGCCGAATGCGGCGATCGCCGCGAGAGCCACAAGGGCCACCATCAGCCTCGCCAAAGCGTCCTCCACTTTTCTATTGCGGCGCCTGCCGGTGCCAGCCGATGGTCCTGCCGGCCATTTAGACTAGCGGTTGACCCAGCCCAAAGCCACGCTCGGCGCTCAAGAGATTTCCAAGGAATTTGCAAGAGATCTGAATGACTTGGTCCGATACCTTTCTCGGCATCCTGAAGGATAATGACGTCCGGCTCGTAAGCTACGTCCCCGACAATGTGCTCACGCCACTCATCACGGGCGTGACCTCCGACAATTACTTCATGCCGGTCGGCGCAACGCGCGAGGACGAAGCGATCGGCGCCGTCACCGGCGCCTATATGGCGGGGCTGCGCGGCGTGGTGATGATGCAGACGTCCGGTTTTGCGCTTATTGCCAACGCGCTCGCCTCACTGGTCTTGCCCAATCAGATCCCCGCCATCATGGTGATTTCCGAACGCGGTACGCTGGGCGAATTCAATATCGGCCAATCGCTGGTCGCGCGCACCATGCGGCCCACTCTCGACGCGCTCGGCATCGTTCATCACACCCTGACCGATGCAGCGACGTTGCCTTTCATCGTCGACAGTTCGATCAAACAAGCCTATTCGACCCAGGCGCCCGTCGCATTCATTCTGTCGCCGTTGTTGACGGGCGGCAATCCGGCGGCGCACGCCAAACTGAAGATTTAAGGAATTTGCGCGTGAGCAACGAACGGGCTTCGGTAAAAACACTCAACCGCACCGCGCTCACCGGGCTTCTGGTGCAAAAGCTCAAGCACGACGAGGCAGTGATCGGCGGCATCGGCAATGCCAATTTCGATCTGTTCGCCGCCGGCCATCGCCCGCAGAATTTCTACATGCTCGGCAGCATGGGGCTTGCCTGCCCGATCGCGCTCGGCGTCGCGCTGGCGCAGCCCGAACGCGGCGTCATTGCGCTCGAAGGCGACGGCTCGATTCTGATGGGGCTCGGCTGCCTCGCAACAATCGCCAATATGAAGCCGCGCAATCTCACGATCGTCATCTGGGACAACGGCATCTATCAGATCACCGGCAAGCAGCAGGCCGCGACGGCCGGTCTAACGGACATCGTCGCAGTCGCGCGCGGCGCCGGCATCGCCAATAGCGAATGGGTACGCGACGAAGCGCATTTCGGAAAATTGCTCGACCGCCGCTTCGACGACGGCGGCCCTGTTCTGCTGGCCGTGAAGATCGACGATCAGCCCGGCAAGGGCCAAACGCCGCGCGACCCGACGCTCATCCGCAGCCGCTTCATGAAAGGGCTGGGCACCGGCCGCAGCGGCGCGCTGGAGACTTAGGGCGCCGATATTAGCGTCTTGCTCACTCCATCTTGATGCCGGCGGTTTTCACCACCTTGCCCCACTTTTCGGTATCGCTGCGAATGAGCGCGGTAAATCGGTCTTGCTCAAGCGCCATTGCGGTGAGTTGCTGATCGGCGAATTGCTTGACCACCGCCGGATCGCGCATGACGGCAAGGGTTGCCTCGCCCAGGCGGTCCACAATCGCCTTCGGCGTTCCGGCCGGCGCGATGATGCCGACCCAGGGCGCCATTTCGAAGCCGGGCACGGTCTCGGCGACCGCCGGCCAATCGGGAAATTCCGGAATGCGTTTGGGTTCCGCGACCGCGAGCGCCTTCAGCTTTCCGTCTTTCACATACGGCAGCAATGTCGACACATTGTTGAACTCGACTTGCACTTCGCCGCCGAGTATCCCCACGGCCATCGGGCCGGTGCCCTTGTAAGGCACATGGAGCAGCTTCACGCCCGTAGCGAGCTCGAACAATTCCATCGCCAGATGGCTGAAATTGCCGACGCCGGCGGAACCGTAGGCGATGCCGCCGGGCTTTTCCTTCGCCAGCTTGATGAACTCCGCGATGTTATTCGGCGGAAATGAAGGATTCGCCGCCAGCATTCCCGGCAGGCGCACGAGCGACGCCACCGGGACGAAGTCTTTCAGCGGGTCATAGGACAGATCCTTGTAGAGCCAGGGATTGACCGTCAGCGGCGTATCGGACGAGGCCGCGAGCGTGTAGCCGTCGGGCTCGGATTGCTTGAGCGCCTGCAGGCCAACGGCGCCGTTCGCGCCGGCGCGATTCTCCACGTAGATCGGCTGCTTCAGGCGTTTCGACAGATGGTCCGCCACCATCCGCGCGACGACATCGGTGCCACCGCCGGCGGGGAAGGGAACGATCATTCTGATCGGTTTCTGCGGCCACTCTTGCGCGCCCAATGGCGCCGCCGTGAAGCACGCCAGGCCAAGCATTGCCGTAAATACGGCTACTGACTTTTTCATCGCGTCCCCTTCCCTGTCCCGAGCGGCTCGGATTTTATTCTTTTTTCGATGGCGCGAAAGCACCGTTCGAGGCCGGTTATAGATTGACCGGCTGGTGCGCCTTGCCCAAAATCGAAAGCTCAGCTCATGACGACGGGGATGTCAGTGAAAATCGGCGTGCTGCTCGGCGACGACATCGGTCTCGAAGTCGTCCCCGAATGCGTGAAAGTCATGAAGGCGGCCGCCGCGTCGGCCGGCCTCGCCATCGATTGGGCGCCGCTACCGATCGGCCGGCGCGGGCACGAGGAGCACGGCCATACGCTGCCGGTGGTCACCGAACAGGCGCTGCGCGACCTCGACGGCTGGATCATGGGGCCGATCGGACACAATACCTATCCGCGCGGCGATGCGACTTGGGTCATGCCGCCGGTGCGCAAGAAATTTGAGCTGTTCGCGGCGGTGCGGCCGTCGCTCTCCCATACGAATGTCAAATCGGTTCACAAAAACGTCGACGTCGTCTTCGTGCGCGAGATCACCGAAGGCATGCTCTATTCCGAGACGGTGGTTGCCGGCGCTCCGGAATTCCGCCCGAACGACGACATCACAGTGGCCATGCGCGTGATCACGCGCAAGGGCTCGAGCCGCGTCGCGCGCGAGGCGTTCGAGATTGCGCGCCGCCGCGAGCGCAAGAAGGTGACCGCCGCGCACAAGGAGCCGGTCTATCGGCTCGCTTGCGGCATGTTTGCCGAAGAGTGCCGCAAGGTGGCGAAGGAATATCCGGACGTCGAATTCCATGAGGAACTGATCGACACGATCGCCATGAAACTGGTGATGGCGCCGCAGCAGTTCGACGTCGTCGTCACCACAAATCAGTTCGGCGACATTCTCACCGACATCGGCGCGGGTCTCGCCGGCGGGCTCGGCCTCGCACCGGGCCTCGGCGTCGGCGCGAGCCAGGCGATGGCGCAGGCCACCCACGGCTCGGCGCCGGATATTGCCGGGCGCAACATCGCCAATCCTTATGCCATGATCATGTCCGGGCAGATGCTGCTTGAGTGGCTCGGCCGCAAACGCAGCGAGCCCAAGGCGACGGCGGCGGCGCAACGCATCCAGGCGGCGGTCACCAAGGTCATCGCCGATGGCAAGCATTTGACGGCCGATCTCGGCGGCCGCGCCGGCACGCGCGAGATGGGCGATGCGATTGCCGAAGCGGTCGCACGATGACCCACACTGGGCTAAGCTGTCGCGCATAAGCGATCGATAAGGGCCGTAACCAAGGCTCTGCGCGCCGCAACTGCAGGGAGGGCGACCATGACATGGCACATCGACACCATTGCGCGGTTCTTCGCGGCACTCGTCGTCACCGCCGGATTAATCGGCTCGGCCCGCGCGCAAGAATGCCCGCGTGGCGATCTCGACACGGCCTATTGCGATCGCGATGGCGATCTCGTCGCCGATGCGCCGATCGATCCGAAGCAACTGGTCAATCCATCGACTCTGATCTTCGCCTACACCCCGGTCGAGGATCCCGCGGTTTACGCCAAAGCTTGGGACGGCTTCATCAAGTACATGGAACAGACGACCGGGAAAAAAGTCGTGTTCTTCCCGGTGCAGTCGAACGCCGCCGAGATCGAGGCGATGCGCTCCGGCCGTTTGCATGTGGCGGGATTCAATACCGGCTCCAACCCCATCGCGGTCAACTGCGCAGGCTTCGTGCCGTTCGCCATTATGGGCAAAAAAGACAGCCAGTTCGGCTATGAAATGGAAATCATCGTGCCGGCCGACAGCTCGATCAAGACGCCGGCCGACCTCAAGGGTAAGAAGGTGGCGTTCACCGATCCGACCTCGAACTCCGGATACAAGGCACCGTTGGCGATTTTAAAGTCAGACTTCAACCTCGAGCCCGAACGGGATTTCACCGCGGTATTCTCCGGCAAGCACGACAACTCCGTGATCGGCATCGCCAATAAGGATTACGACGCTGCGGCAATCGCTAATGAGGTGATGTTCCGCATGTTCGACCGCAACGTCGTCGATCGCGCCAAGATCAGATCGATCTACAAATCCGAAACCTTCCCGACCACCGGATACGGCTACGCCCACAATCTCGATCCGGCGCTGGTCGAGAAAATCAAGCAGTCATTCTTCACTTTCCAGTGGGAGGGCTCGGCGCTGAAGGCGGAATTCAAGGAAGAGGACCGCTTCGTCCCGATCACCTACAAGAAGGACTGGAGCATCATCCGCAAGATCGATGCGGCGAACGGCGTCAAGTACACCTGCAAGTGATGCATCGGCACAAAGTCGGGGGCGCAGTGAATGCTTCGGATTAAGGGGCTGACGAAGCGCTACCGGACCGGCGACCTGGCGCTCAAGGGCATCGATCTTGTCGTGCCCGACGGCGAGGTGATGGCGCTGATCGGTCCGTCGGGGGCGGGCAAATCGACCGTCATCCGCTGCATCAACCGCCTGGTCGAACCGACCGCCGGCACGATCACGCTCAATGACGCCGAGATCACGACGCTCCGCAGCCGGGAATTGCGGCGCGCGCGACGGCGCATGGGAATGATCTTCCAGGAATACGCGTTGGTCGAGCGGCTTACGGTGATGGAGAATGTGCTGAGCGGACGGCTGGGCTATGTCGGCTTCTGGCAAAGCTTCATGCGGAAATTTCCGCAGGCCGACATTGACGAGGCATTCCGGCTGCTCGCGCGCGTTGGCCTCGATCATATGGCCGACAAGCGCGCCGACGAACTGTCCGGCGGCCAGCGGCAGCGCGTCGGCATCTGCCGGGCGCTGATCCAGAACCCCGACTTGCTTTTGGTGGACGAGCCTACCGCCTCGCTCGATCCGAAAACGTCGCGCCAAATCATGCGGCTGATCACGGAGCTGTGCGGGGAGCGCAAGCTCTCGGCCATCATCAACATCCACGATGTCATGCTGGCGCAGATGTTTGCCGAGCGGATTGTCGGCTTGCAGCTTGGCGAGATCGTCTACGACGGCCCGCCGACCGGCCTGACGGCCGAGGTACTGACGAAAATTTACGGCGAAGAAGACTGGTCGGCCACCATCCGCAAAATCGATGACGACACAGACGCTGCGTCCGAGCAGCAGGACAACGTCATTTCGCTGGAAGCCCATCAGCCGGACCGCGCCCGCATGGCCGGATTGACGTAGTCGTGCGATGACCGTCGCCGCGATCACCCCTCACCATTGGAAGAAGCCGCCGCTGATCAAGCGCGCGTGGCTGCGCTGGGCGCTCGGTGTCGGCGCCATCGTCTATCTGGCGCTGGCCTTCGGCACTACCGAGGTGAACTGGCCCCGCGTTTGGGAAGGTCTGCCGCGCGGCGCGCGCTTCTTCGCCGCGTTCTTGCCACCCGATTTTACCACCCGCCGGAGCGACTTCGCCGACGGCATCCTTGAGAGCCTTTGGATGACAGTGATCGCCACGGTGATCGGTATCGCGATCTCCGTCCCGGTAGGCATCGGTGCCGCAAAAAATGTCGCGCCAGCACCGGTCTACTATTTCTGCCGCGGAATCCTCGCGGTGTCGCGGAGCTTCCAGGAGATCATCTTGGCGATCTTCTTCGTCAAGTTGTTTGGCTTCGGTCCGTTCGCCGGCGTGGTCACGCTGTCGTTCGCCACCATCGGCTTTTACGGCAAGCTCCTCGCCGAAGACATCGAAGACATGGACTTCTCGCAAGCCGAGGCCGTACGCGCCACCGGCGCGGGCTGGCTGCAATGGATCAATTACGGCATCCAGCCGCAGGTGATGCCGCGCATGATCGGACTCGGCCTCTACCGCTTCGATATCAACTTCCGCGAATCCGCGGTGATCGGCATCGTCGGCGCCGGCGGCATCGGTGCGACGCTGGACACCGCGTTCGAGCGCTACGAATTCGATTCCGCGGCCGCCATCCTGCTCATCATCATCGGCATCGTGATGTTGCTGGAATATTCGTCCGGGTATCTCCGCCGCTGGGTGCAGTGATGGCAGTCGCGCTTCGGCACGGAACGAAGGTCTGGTATCGCCGCGAGCGCGGCGCGCAGTTCGCGATTTGGCTGGCGTGGCTCGTGGGCGCGGCGATCTTCATCTATTGCTGGCAACTGATCTCCGACAAGACCATCTGGGCATTCGTCACCGATGCGCCGGTGCAGGCGGTCGATATTGCCGCCCGTATGGTACCGCCCGACTGGAGTTTTATCGCCAAGCTGGGGCGGCCGCTCTGGGACACCCTCAATATGGCGACGCTCGGCACCGCAATCGGCATCTTCGTGGCGGTGCCGGTGGCTTATTGCGCCGCGCGCAACACCACGCCGAGCGTGGTGCTGGTGCGACCGGTCGCGCTGTTCGTTATCGTGTCATCGCGTTCGATCAATGCGTTGATCTGGGCGCTGATGCTGGTCACGATCATCGGGCCGGGCGTGTTCGCCGGCATGCTGGCGATCGGGCTGCGCTCGATCGGTTTCTGCGCCAAGCTCCTATACGAGGCGATCGAAGAGATCGATAAGAGCCAAGTCGAGGCGGTGCGCGCGACCGGCGCGGGCGGTGCGCAAGTCACGTCGTACGGCATTGTGCCGCAAGTGCTGCCGGCGTTCGCTGGCATTTCGGTGTTCCGTTGGGACATCAACATCCGCGAGTCGACGGTGCTGGGTCTTGTCGGCGCCGGCGGCATCGGCCTGCCGCTCAACGCCGCGATCACCACGCTCGCCTGGACTAAGGTGTCACTGATTCTCCTGATTATCATCGCAACGGTCGTGCTGAGCGAGTGGGTTTCGGCCAAGGTCCGGCACGCGATCATTTGAGATCATGAGTTCGAGGGGACTTGACCAAACGGATCGGCACACACGAGGATCGGCACAGTCGAAGGGGTTCTACCCATGTATAATCTGCATCTTTCCGCCGAACAGCTGGAAATTCGCGACACGGTGCGCGACTTCGTCACGCGGCAGGTCAAGCCGGTCGTGCTCAAGGCCGACCGGCTCGACGCCTGCGATCGGCGGCTGCCGATGGCGTTGCTCGACAAGGCCTCGCAGCTTGGCCTGCGGACCTTGACGCTCGCCGAGGACCACGGCGGCGCGGGCGCCGATCAGCTCACCTGTGTCATCGTGACCGAGGAGCTGGCGGCCGGCGACGCCGGCATCGCCGCGACGCTCGCCGAAACGTCGCGGCTCGCAAAAATTCTGTTCGGGGGCACGACGACGAGTGCGCAGCGCGACCGCCTGCTGCCACTGTTCGCGGACAACGATCGCTGCCAGCTCGCCTTCGCGAGCCACGAGCCTGAAGCCGATGCGAGCCTCGGCGTGAACTATCACCGGCCGATCACCGCCGCGGCCGACATCAAGACCACGGCCGTGAGGTCGGGAAATGGCGACTGGATCGTCAATGGCGTGAAGGATTGCGTCGCCAACGCGCCGGTTGCCGGGCTGTTC
>Ga0182024_10008902_pt1 | contig 20967 bp, 16 predicted proteins | sample P32metaG_FD_120480 | JGI IMG/M metagenome (GOLD analysis project Ga0182024, IMG submission 120480) | Permafrost microbial communities from Stordalen Mire, Sweden - P3-2 metaG (Illumina Assembly) | ecosystem: Environmental > Terrestrial > Soil > Wetlands > Permafrost | place: Sweden: Stordalen...
CCCGCCGGCAGCCGATAATCGATGAAGATGACCTTGCCCCAGGCGTTCGCGAAATCGTGCGCCACCGCGACCCAGCCGTCCGCGACGCTGCAGACCGGTTCGCCCAGCGCGGCGTCGCCCTTGGCCGTGGTCCAGTCCTCGCCGAGATGGCCCTGCTCGAGAAACGGCAGCGAGACGTAGGCGCCCGCTCCGTCCGGCGGACGCAACGGGGTGACGAAGTTATCGGTGACCGGCAGGTGCGGCAGGATGTTGGCGATGAAGAAATCCTTCCAGTCCACCTGCGTGGTCGGCACGGCCGCGGGCGCGCTCGGCGGACGCGCCGCCCAATCCAGCCCGAACCAGAGCACCGCGATCCACGCGACCAGCATGGCCAGGTAAGCGATGCGGGAAGCCATGCCGGTTTCAGCGCGACGACGTTTCGCGCAACGGCGCGAGCCCGGCTTCGCTCGCGGCAACCACGCCCTTCTCAGTGATCAGGCCCGTGACGAGCCGCGCGGGCGTGACGTCGAAACCAAAATTGCAGGCGGGCGAGCCGTCGGGCGTGATCTGTACTTCCGCGATGTCGCCTGCGGCGGTCTTGCCGCGCATGACGGTGACCTCGCTTTGCGCGCGCTCCTCGATCGGGATTTCCTTCACGCCGTCGCGCACCGTCCAATCGATGGTCGAGGTGGGCAGCGCCACGTAAAACGGCACGCCGTTGTCACGGGCGGCGAGCGCCTTCAGGTAAGTGCCGATCTTGTTGCACACATCGCCCAGCGCCGTGGTGCGGTCGGTGCCGACGATGCACAGATCGACCTCGCCGTGCTGCATGAGATGACCGCCCGCGTTATCGACAATGACAGTATGCGGCACGCCGTGCTGGTTGAGTTCCCATGCGGTGAGCGACGCGCCCTGGTTGCGCGGACGCGTTTCGTCGACCCAGACGTGGACCGGCAGGCCCGCATCGTGCGCGAGAAAGATGGGTGCAAGCGCGGTGCCCCAATCAACGCAGGCGAGCCAACCCGCGTTGCAATGGGTGAGCACGTTGAGCCTCGCGCCGGCCGGCTTGAGCGCGAGCACATCGCGAAAAATCTGCAGGCCGTGGCGGCCAATCGCTTCGTTCACGGCGACATCCTCATCGCAGAGCGCGGCGGCTTCGTCCCAGGCGCGGGCGAGCCGCTTTTCGGGCGGAAGCTGCGCGACGACCGCCTGCATGCGGTCCAGCGCCCAGCGAAGGTTGATCGCCGTCGGACGTGTGGCGTGGAGCGTTTTGTACGCGGCGGCCAGCGACGCCTCGCGGGGATCGTCGCGCAGCGCGAGGCAGATGCCGTAGGCCGCCGTTGCCCCGATGAGCGGCGCGCCGCGCACGGTCATATTGCGGATGGCCTCAGCGCATTCCGGCATCGTGCGCAGCGTCAGCGTCTTGAACTCGTGCGGCAAAAGACGCTGGTCGATCACGCCGACCGCATCACCTTCGCGCCAGATGGTGCGCCAGCGTTTGCCCTGGTAGTTCATGAGATGAAAACGTCTCCGCGTTATTTCAGCTTGTTCAGCTCAACCTGTATCTTCTGGCCAAGCTTGGATTGCGGCGCCAGGGCCAGCCCGGTCTGCCAGGCGTCCTTCGCCTCGGGCTTTTCGCTGAACTGGATGTCGCTCAGGCCCGCGTAATAATAGATGGCCTGCAGGGTGTCGGGCTTGAGCGCGTAGGGCATCGGCATCGTGCCCTTGAGCTGGCCGATCAAATACTGGAAATCGTCGTGCGCGGCGCGATGCTTGCCGAACATCGCGGGCAGCTCGTAATAATTCATCGCGCGGAGCAGGCGAACCGCGGGGTTCGACGGATCGCCCTGCACCGCATCGTCGAGGGCCTTGTCGCCCTTCTTCAGGTAGCTGAGCTTGCTGGGCCCGATCCATGCATCGCGGCTGTCGAGCGCGTAGGCGCTGCCGAGATAGGCCAGCAGCAGGTAATTCATCGGCTCGTCCTTCGTCCAGCGCTCAAGGTCGGTGGTCAGCGACTTGACCTCTTTTTTGTCGCCGTCCCAGGCCTTCTGGTAGCGCGGGACAATCTGCATGATCACCGGATCGCTGAACGGATCGGGCGAAAGCGCGGCGGCGGCCGCCGCCGCACTGGCGGCGTTTCCGGCATCCGGTGCCGCGGGCGTTTCCGGCGCGGGATTGGTATCCAACGGCGGCGCGATGACCACTTTTTCGGAATCGGGACCGAACCCGGGTGCGGCGGGGGCGTTGGTGTCCGTCGCCGTCGTGGTGGGTGAATCGTTGGTCGTCTGCGCGGCGAGAGGAAGGGCGGCGAGCAACCCGAAGAGAACAAATTTCATGCGAGGAAAGAGACTATCACATCGAAGGTCCGACGTTTGGATTTAGCGCCAGTTTCGACCGCGAGAAGACTAATCTCCCGCCGCCGGAAGTGCGATGGCGGAATTCACCCGGCAGGCGGAAGCTTTCAGGCGCGGAAAAACGAGCCGAAGCGGCGGCCCATCAACCGCGACCCAATGACGAGGCCCGCCCCGAGCAGTCCCATGGCCAGCACGCCCAGCGCGCAGGCCAGCCCGGCGGAATCGGGGCTGGGGCGTCCCGTGACTTCATAAATCGCGCGGGTGATCGGCGCGAAACGCGCCTCCATGGCGAGAATCAGGCTGTCGCTCACCTCCAGCATGGCGAAGCAAAAGGTCAGCACCAGCCCGGCCAGCAGGCTGGGCGCGACGAGCGGCAACGTCACGCGCGAGAACGTGCGCCAGCGCCCGGCGCCGAGATTGAACGACGCCTCCTCCAGCGCCACGCTGCTTTGCTGATAACCGGCGTGCGCCGCCCGCACCATGTAGGGCAGCCGCCGCAAGGCGTAGCTGACCACGAGCAGGAAGACCGGATTGTTGCGCGGATTGATCCAGCTCCACCAGCCGCTCAGGTTGTAAGTTTCCAGCAGCGCAAAGGCGAGCACCAGCCCCGGCAGCGCCAGCGGCAGCATGGCCATGCCGTCGAGCAGCGCCTTGCCCCGGAACTCGGTGCGCGTGAGCAAGTGCGCGATGGCCACGCCGAGGACGAGATCAAGCACGGCGCTCAGGCCCGAGTAGAGGAGCGAGTTGGTCACCGCGCCCGCCGTGAGAGGATCGGTGAAGACCTCATGATAAAATTCCGTCGAATAGTGCGACGGCAGCATGGTGAAGAACCAGCGGTCGGCGAACGAGCTGAGCATCACGCCGAGATGCGGCAGGATCGCGATGAAAAGCCACGCGTTGACGGCCAGCGTGGCCAGCCAGCCGCGTGCGCCGCGCAGCAGCGGGACGTCAGCGGGCGCTCCCGTGCGCGCGGAAACGACTTCGCCCTGGCCGAGGCGCCGCACGATCACAAAGAATACGAAGACCAGCACGAGCGTGGCCACGACAAAGGCATTGCCGACCTGCTCGTTATTCGGATCGACCGAGGCGTTGAAGATCTGCGTCGGCACGGTGACCGAGTAATTGAAGATGAGCGGTGTGCCGAGGTCGGTGAACGCGCCGATGAACACCAGGCACGCACCGGCGAAGACGCCCGGCCGCGCCAACGGCAGCGTGATGGTCCAGAAGCGCCGCCACGGCGATGCGCCGAGATTCGCCGCCGCTTCCAGCAACGAGGAATCGATTCCCGCCAGCGCCGCGCCCGTGCTGAGCACGAGGATGGGAAAGAGATGCAGCACCTCGAGGATGACGATGCCGGTAAAGCCGCTCGCTCCGAGCCAGTCAATGGGATGGCGCAGCGGAACGATGCCAAGATGATCGAGCAGCAGGTTGAGCGTGCCGAAGCGCGCGAAGAGATGCTTGATCCCCAGCGCCCCGACAAACGGCGGCAAAATGAGCGGTGCGAGCAGCACGGGCCGCAGCAGGTCGCAACCCGGAAAACGCGCACGGGTGAAAGGGAGCGCCAGCGGAATGGAGACAACCGCGGTGAGAAACGTCGCCAGCACCGCGATTTCAAAGCTGTTCGCGAACGACGAGCGGTAAAGGTGGTTCTCCGCCAGCAACGCAAAAAAACTCAGCGTGAAATGACGGTGGCCGGCCGCGTCGATGACGAAGAACGCGTTTCCCAACAAGCCCAGCAGCGGGTAGACGAGGAAGCAGCCAAAGAAAAGCGCGAGCAGGAAGAGCGCGAGTCGTTTCATGAGCGGGTTGCCCACAGGAGTTTGCCGAAAGGCATGGTGAGAATCCTTCGACGGCGCCGAGACAAGCTCGGCTTGCCCAGGATGACAAGCTTTCTGCATGGCATTCCCCTCTGGCAAACTTGCGTTTGAGTAAAAACGGCTCCCCTCGGGGCGCGGGAATATCCACATTGCCTTTGCCGTGACGGGAAAGAATTCCTACGCTGTTCCCTCTTTCCCATGACCAACGCCTACTCTCCCAAACGAATCGCGCTGACCGGCGCCACCGGAGCGCTCGGCTTCGCCTTCCTGCGTGAACTTTTTACGCGGCAGCCGGAAGTCCGTGCCACGCTGCTCCTTCGCCGCTCCTCGGCCTCGTTCGAGGCCGCGCCTTTCCAGGCGTGGCTGGAGCAGAATGCAGATCGCCTCAAGATCATCGATGGGGACATCCGCAAGCTGAACCGGACGCAGACCGACGCGCTCGTACGGACCGATGGCGGCCTCTGGCATTTCGCCGCCGTCACGGCCCTGAACGCCCGGGACGAGGACATCGCCCGCGAGATCAACGAGGTGAATGTCGAAGGCACGCGCCATCTCGCGGAGGCCTGCCAGAACTCGGGCCACAAGCATCCTTTTTTCCACGTCAGCACCGCCTACGTGATCGGCAACCGAACGGGCACGATCCGCGAAGACGACCGCGCCCAAGGCCAGGAATTTCGCAATCCCTACGAGGCCTCGAAATCGGCCGCCGAGGAAATCGTCCAGCGCGCGTTCGCCGCAGGCGTGCCGGGCGCAATTTTCCGGCCCAGCGTCGTGGTCGATGACTCAGGCGGGACGGGCGGCTTCAAGATCGTCGACGCCTGCGCCTTTGCCGTCGCCCGGGCGGTGAAACGGCACGAGCCCTTCGTGTTCCGGCTTCCGGAAACGGCGGGCATCAATCTCGTGCATAGCGACTGGGTGATCGCCGCCATGCTCGATCTCGCGCGGATGCCCTCCGGTCCGGGGCGCACCTATCACCTCACCGCGCCGAAACCGACACTCCTGCGCGATATCGGCGGCATCCTGACCGGGCTCGTTCCGAACCTGAGGATGCAGTTCGAGCCGGGCTTCCAGCGCTCCGACCTGCCCGATGCCTCGAAGCTCTTCGACAAAGCCTCGATGGAGCTGCGGCCCTACTTTGAAGCCGAAGTGAACTTCGACCGAACCCACGCGGCCCGTGATCTCTCCCCCGCGTTGAGAAAACCCGCGCTGCACCTGAAGCCGTTCGTCGAGACGCGCCTGCGCGCCGAACTCGATCGCGTGACGGAGCGGGACGCCGCCCGCGCCGCCCTGGCGACCGACGAAGCCGCCGCCTGATCCTTCCGCCATGAGTCCTTCATCCACCGGGAAGAAGCTGCGCATCCTCGTCGTCTGGGGCGCATCGCATTTTGACGAGATACTGAAGGACGCTTTCCTCGACAACCCGGCCTATGACTTCGAGATCGTTTCGGGCCATCGCTCGAAGACGAAGTCGCCCCATGCCGCGTCGCTGGGCCGGCTGCTGAGTCTGCGCCGCCGACTCAAGCGCGGAGAATTCGACCTCGTCCTCTGCAGCCCGGTGCAGAATACGCCGTGGCTCTCGCGTTATCGCGGATTCGGCACGCGGCTGGCGAACGCGCTGCGTTTTCTCACCTACAAGCGCGGCATGCTCGATTCGTGGTGGGTGCCGTGGCTGGTCTCGCGCCATGTCGGCGGCACCGTGCCGCTGGCGGTGATCGATTTTCTCGACACGTCGTTCGTGCTGCCGAAGGACTTCCCCCTGCTCGAGGCGTCCACGCTCTACTTCAAGCTGAACCTCTACTTCTGGCCGCGCCGCTCGATCATGCCGCTGGAGGCGCTGTTAGGCCGTCGCCGTGTCACGCCGCTCCTGCCCAAGCTGCGTCCCATGACCAATGGCGTCCCGCGTCGGCTCATCCCGGAAACGGTGCGACCCATGGCCGAGCGCGACATCGACATCTGCTTCACCGGCACGACCGTCCCCAATCGCGGCAAGGAGGATCCCGATCCGTTTCTCGACCTGACCTACAACCCCATCCGGCGCGACATCTACGAGCGTTGCGTGAAGCTCAAGGATCGCTATCGCGTCTTCGCGCTCGACGGGCTCGTTCCCAAGGAGGAATACCGCGAGCTGCTTCAGCGCTCCAGGCTCGTCGTCTGCACGGAGAGCTTCGGCTGCGAGACTTACCGGCACAACGACGTGGCCGCGTCGGGCGCGATCCCGCTGGTCAACTGGATGTATGCGACGAATCACCTGCCCTTCGAGCCGGATGTGCATGCGATTTATTTTTCGATGATCGGCAACGACTTCGAGCGCACCGTGGCCCGGGCGCTGGCCGATCCCGCGAAGCTCGAGGAAATCGCCCGCGCCGCCCGCGATCTGGTGGTGAATCACAAGGAGCGGCAGATTTTCGGCGACTACGTCATCCGCGAGACGCTGGCGGCGGCGGGAACGGGATCAAAATAGACAGGAGGGGACATGAAGGACATGAGGACTGCACTTCGGCATTCATGTATCTCATGTTCCTCCTGTCAAAAAATTCAGTTCAGCGCCCAGCATCAATCGATGTCCCCTTTCCCTTTCGCGCGGATGATGTATAGGTACTGGCGGAATGCATAATATCCCTACGGCGGAGCCCGTCGTTCAGCACCGCCCCCGGGACGAATGCGGCGTCTTCGCCGTTTTCAACCATCCCAACGCGGCGGAAATCACCTTCTACGGCCTCTACGCCCTGCAGCATCGCGGCCAGGAAAGCGCCGGAATCGTCACCGCGGGCGGCCCGGACCGCAAATTCAAGTCGCACCACGGGATGGGCCTCGTGCCACAGGTCTTCAACGAGCGCGAGCTGGCCAAGCTGCCCGGCACGCGCGCCATCGGCCATGTGCGCTATTCCACCACCGGCTCCAGCACGCTGGAAAACGCGCAGCCGATCCTGGCCGACTGTTCGCGCGGGCAAATCGCCATCGGCCACAACGGCAACCTCGTCAACGCCCACATCCTGCGCGACGAACTCGAGGCCGACGGCGCCATCTTCAAGACCACGGTCGACAGCGAGGTCATCCTGCATCTCATGGCGCAACCCGCTGCCGCGCAGGGCGACAGCAGCCTGGTGCAGGCGCTGGCCAAGGTGAAGGGCGCCTTCTCGCTCGTGCTCCTGAGCGAGCGCGAGATCGTCGGCGTGCGCGACTCGCTCGGTTTCCGCCCGCTCTGCATCGGCCAGGTCGGCGACGCGTGGCTGCTTTCGAGTGAAAGCTGCGCGTTCGACATCATTCCCGGCGCCAAGTTCCTCCGCGACGTCGAACCCGGCGAGATCGTCGTCATCGACGAGAAGGGGCTGCGCTCGATCAAGCCCTTCGTCGCGAAGGACCGGCTCGGCTTCTGCATCTTCGAGTACGTCTATTTCGCGCGGCCCGACAGCACGCTGGAGGGCGAAAACGTCAGCAATGTCCGGACGAACATGGGCCGCGAGCTCGCCCGCCTGCATCCGGTCGAGGCCGATCTCGTCATCCCCGTGCCCGACTCGGGCAACTACGCCGCGCTCGGTTACAGCGAGGAATCTGGCATTCCGTACGATCACGCCTTCGTGCGCAATCACTACGTCGGCCGCACGTTCCTCAACCCCTCGCAAATGGCGCGCGAATTTGGCGTGAAAGTGAAGCTCAACCTCATCAAGGAGCGCGTCGAGGGCAAGCGGGTGGTCGTGGTGGACGACTCGATCGTGCGCGGCACCACCGCGCGCGCGCGCGTGGTCAACCTGCGCAACGCCGGCGCGAAAGAGGTGCATATCCGCATCAGCTGTCCGCCGCACCGCCATCCCTGTCATTACGGCATCGATTTCCCCGACCCCAAGGACTTGATCGCCAACCAGATGTCCCACGACGAGATCGCCGACTATCTCCAGGCCGATTCGCTCGGCTATCTCAATCCCGACGGAATGGTGCGTGCAACCGGCCGCGCCCGGGACAAGTTCTGTCTGGCCTGCTTCACGGGCGAGTACCCCATCTCGGTGAATCCGGAGCTCGACAAGCTCGTCTTCGAGCGCAAGCGCGAACGCGGCGGATCGCTCGTCTTCACGGGCGACGCCACGCCCTCGCTCTTCGAGTAAGTGGGAACCTTGCGTCGTCCGGGTTGAACTTCCCGTTCCGCGTGCCATAACCCACGGATGCGCCGCGGGCTTGCCCTGAAAATTCTCTTAAGCGCGTGCCTGTTTTTCTGGCCCTTGCTGGATGGCGTTGCCCCGGCCAACACCTTCGTCGCGCACGACTCTTTTCCGGGCGATACTCGATCCGCGGTCACCATTCCCGGCAATCCCTGGCGCTGCGTGGGCAAACTTTCGCTGCCCGATCACCACTTCATGACGGCCACGCTGGTCGGGCCTGACATCATTTTAACGGCGGCCCACGGCCTGGTCAAAGACGGCAAACTCATCCCGGGGAGTTTCATTTTCCGCCCGGATTTTGGAAGTCCCCACAACCGCACGAACGACTTCGCCACGGTCACCCACTTATGGCTCGGCAGCTTGACGCCGACCCGCAGCGAGTGTCGCCACTCCGACTGGGCCATCCTGCGGCTCGACACTCCTCTCGGCGACGCTTACGGCACCGTGCGCGTGCAGGATGCAGGCGCCACCGCCTTGGCGAAGAATAGGCGCCCCTATTACCTCGCCTCGTACAACAGGGATTTTAGACATGGCGCCGCGGCCAGCTGGCAGACGGGATGTGGCTTCGTGGCTCTCGATCCCCACGGCTATCTGCTTCATGATTTCAGCACAGACCGGGGCGCATCCGGCGCACCCATCTTCTATTTCGCGCCGTTCGATCAAGGGGCGCGATTGGTGGCCCTGAACGTTGCCGAGTTGACGCCACACGATGAAACGCTCCATGACGTCCCGTTTACGCCTCGGGTCGCAAACATCGCCGTGGCCTCGCACGAGTTTTTTCAAACGCTCCAAGCCGTCTTGGCGGGCAGAACGGGATTGGGCGTCACGGCGCTTCGCCCACAGCCTTGAGTCCGGCGGTGCGTTTCAAAGGCGCCGTGAGCGCAGTTGCAGTTGGTAGCCGTCGACCTCCGGGCGACGGAGTTTTTATCTGAAACGCTGCTGCAGCTTGGAGAAGATTTTCTCGAAGCTTCAAAACGCAGCACGTGGCAGTCTCCCGCTCCCGTCGCCCGGAGGTCGACGGCTACCAACTCACCCCAAGCCTGCGCCCGAGAGCCTGCATATCCTCCGGCACCGGCGCCATGAAAACACGGTCCGCGTCGTCCCAGCGAAATTCCAGCCGCTGCGCGTGTAGCGCGTGACGCGGCAGAAGCAGCCGCCTCTCGTGCTCGTCCGTCCAGCCTTCCGCGATGAATTTCAGGTAGAGATTCGCGTCCGGCCCGTAAATCTTGTCACCGAAAACCGGATGCCCGATGTGCGCCAGATGCACGCGCAACTGGTGCAGCCGCCCGGTATGCGCGCGCAGCCGCAACAGCGTGGCGGAGTCACTCGCGGACACCCTCCAGAATTCGCTCTGGGCGGACGCACCGCGCCGGCCCTGTTCATCATCGGCTGCGATCACGCCCTGCCGCAGCCAGATCGGGTTGCTCTCCGAAATGCCGAGCCGCCCGATCGGCACATCGATCACGCCGTGTTCCTCCGCCACGCGTCCCTCGACCAGCGCGAGATACTCCTTGCCGATCTCGCGGCGCATCGTCATGGCGCCGAAGCGCGAGGCCGCCTCGTTGGTTCGCGCGACCAGGATCAGGCCGCTCGTTTCGCGATCGAGTCGGTTCACCAGCGCGACGAACTCGCCGGGAAATTTCTCCTGCAGCCAGCCGAGCAGCGTGGCCCGCCCGTCAGGCTTCGTCGGATGCGAGAGCAGGTTCGGCGGCTTGGCCGCAATGAGGAACTCGCGCTCCAGCGCCACGATCTCGGGTTCGACATTCATCCGCCTCGAAACTACGGCCCTCCCATGCTAGCGTGCCAGCGTGAACGGCAACGAAACGATCGCCCTGGTCCTGGTCGGGCTGCTATTCAGCCTCTCCGCCGGCGTGCGGATCACCCTTCCGCTCATCGCGCTCAACCAGCTCGCCGAGCATCACGCCATCGTCCTGCCCTCGAACCTGGCCTGGATGGGCGACCAGGGAACGCTCGTCCTGCTGGCGGTTGCGTTCGTGGCGGAGACGCTGGTCCACTTCGTGCCCGTGGTGGGCACGAGCGTGAAGGCCATTTCCACGCCGCTCGCTTTCGTCGCCGGGACGCTGCTCATGGCCGTGCCGCTCGATCACCAGAACCCGCTCATCCAGTGGACGCTGGCTGGCATGGTCGGCGGCGGTCTGGCCACGCTGACGCATGTGGGCCTGACCGGCGCGCGCACGGTCAGCGGACCCGCCAATCTCGCCTCGGGCGGCATGCTCGGCGTGGGCTGGAACTTCGGCGAGATCGGTCTCGCGGTGCTGCTCGCCGGTCTCGGCTATCTTTGCCTGCACGTGAATTGGATCGTCGGCGTGGCGTTGCTCATCGCGGTCGTCGCGGTCATGGCGTTCTTCGCGCTGCTTCTCGTGAAGGCATGGCGGAAGCTGACGCAACTGCGGCCTGTTTAATGTAGCGGCGGTCTATGACCGTCGCTCGAATTCCGGAGGGAATCAATAAGTGCGACGGTCATAGACCGCCGCTACATTACGACGACGCACTGCCGTAGCGCCGCAACCCGGCCAGAAAAACCGCGCGGCTCAGCGCACATAAAATCACCGTGGCAGCAGCAAGCCCCGCCAGATCGCTCCAATGCACGCCATCAAACAGCGTGCGCGCCGGCACGTTGGCGATGAGCAGCAACGGGATGCCCCACGTGAAAATGATCCGGGGCCAGCCGAAGAAGGCCTCGCGCGGCAACCGCGCAATCTGGAAAACGCTGTAGTAGGCATTGATGAAACCCTGCGCGCGCGTCATCCAGAACGAGAGCGACATGAGCATCAGCATCAGCGCGTAGTGAATGAGCACGCCCGCGCAGACCAGCGCCGGATAAATCAGCAGTCCGAGCCAGCTCAGAGGTTCATCCAGATGCGCGATGGCCACCCAGCAGACCACGATCGCAACGGCGCAACTGACGACCGATCCCGGCTCAAACTTGCGCGTGCTAACGAGAAATTGCGGCGACGCGGGTTGCGCGAGAAAGAAGTCGAGTTTTCCCGACCGCACCAGTTCAGGCAAATTGGTGCAGTTGATCATGAGGAACGTCTGGAAAAGCTGCTGGATGAGGTTGTTCGTCGCGACGAGCAGGATCATCTCCCACTTGCTCCAACCCGCGATGGTGTTGACCTGCAAATAAAGAAACTGGATGAACGCCAGACTAAGCCCGAACCACGCCAGATCGACCACGATCCAGAGCAGGAAGTTCGACTTGAACATCATCTCGCGCACCGTCGAGTAACGAATTTGCGCCAGCCAGATGCGGGCGTAGCGGGCGAAGGGCATGACTGAGCTTAGACAAAATTAACGGAATTCACGAAATTACTGAGCAGATTGACCTCGGCGAGTCATGATCCGCTTCAGCGACTGCACTTGCGCGCGCCCCCTGCCGCGCCTACAGTCCCCCGCTCATGTTGACCCTGTCCCAAATCGGTAAGAGCTTCGGCTCGCGCGTCCTTTTCGAGGACGTCTCGCTTTCCATCAACATGGGGGAGCGCATCGCGCTGGTCGGCTCCAACGGCGCGGGCAAATCGACGCTCTTTTCCATCATCCTGCGCACGACCGAGCCGGACACGGGCTCCGTCGTGCTCGATCGCCACACCACGCTCGGCTACCTGCCGCAGGAGACCGCCGCGACCGCCGACGAAACCGTGCTCGAGCTCGCCACGGCGATCACGCCCGAGCACGCGCAGCTCAAGGCCATCCTGAGCGCGGGTGAGCGCACGGGCGAGACCGACACGGAGGAATATCACGACGCGCAGGGCCGCTACGCCGAGCTCGGCGCCTACCAACTCGAGCCCAAGGCCAAGCGCATCCTCAGCGGACTCGCCTTCCGCGAAAGCGATTTCGACCGCCCCGCTCGGACGATGAGCGGCGGCTGGATCATGCGCGCCCACCTCGCGCGGCTGCTGGTGATGGAGCCCGATCTGCTCATGCTCGATGAGCCGACGAATCATCTCGATCTCGAGTCGCTCGGCTGGTTCCAGAATTACCTGGAGCATTATCCCGGCGCGATCCTGATGATCTCGCACGACCGTGCGTTCCTGAATTCGCTTGTCGATAACATCATCGAGATTCGCAATCACCAGCTGCATCACTACCGCGGCAATTACGACGCCTACGTCGAGCAGCGCAAGGCGCGGTATGAGCAGCACGTGGCCGCCTACAAAAACCAGCAGTCCGAGATCCAGCGGCTGCAGGAATTCGCCGACCGGTTCCGCGCCAAGGCGAGCAAGGCGTCGCAGGCGCAGAGCAAGCTCAAGCAGATCGAGCGGATGGAAAAGATCGAGGCGCCGGAGGACACCGAGAAACGCATCCACATCAAGTTTCCCCAGCCCGCGCGCAGCGGCCAGCGGGTGATGACGCTCGACAAGATTCATTTCTCTTACGACACGCTGACCGTCTATCGCGGCATCGATCTCGAGATCGAGAAGGGGCAGCGCATCGTGCTCGTCGGACCGAACGGCGCGGGCAAATCGACGCTGCTGAAACTCCTCGGCGGCGCCCTGGTCGCGCAGCAGGGCGAGAGGAAGCTGGGGCACAATACGGAAGTCGGCTACTTCGCGCAGAACCGCGTCGACATGCTCAACTCGACCCGCACCGTGCTGCAGGAAACAATGAGCATCCCGAACCCGGTGCCCGAGGTGCAAGCGCGCACGATCCTCGGCTCCTTCCTGTTCCAGGGCGACGACGCGTACAAGAAAGTCAGCGTCCTGTCGGGCGGCGAAAAATCGCGCCTCGGCCTGATCAAGCTGCTCCTTAATCCGCCCAACTTGATGCTCATGGACGAGCCGACGACCCACCTGGACATGGCCAGCATCGACGCGCTGATCGACGCGCTCAAGCAGTACCAGGGCACGCTCGTCTTCATCAGCCACGACGTTTATTTCATCCGCGCGCTCGCGCAATCGGTGCTGCACATCAGCGCGGGCAATCTCACGCCTTACTCCGGCGATTACGATTATTACCTCGAGAAATCGGGCGCGCTTTCGGCCCGGCAGGGCACCGTGGCCGGCGAGAAATTGACCGACAGCCGGCCGGAAGAGGCGAAGCGCGCACCCTCCGCCGAGGCCTCGCCGAACCGCAGTGGCGGCAAGTCGAAGGAACAAAAGCGCCGCGAGGCCGAGGAGCGCCAGGCCGTCTCCGCCGCGCGCAAGGAAATCCAGGCCCGCGTGCAGAAGATCGAGCGCGAGATCGCCGAGCTGGAAAAGCGGCACAAGGAAATCGTGGCCGAAATGGAAAGCCCCGAGACCTATCAGGACGCCAGTGCCGCCGTGCGACTCAATCGCGAACTGCACGCCCACACCGAAAAGCTCGATAAACTCAACGAGAGCTGGGAAGACGCCTCGGCCGAACTCGCCGCGTTGAATCCCAAGGCCGACGCCGAAATCAGCGGCTGATTCCTGTAGCGACGGTCATAGACCGCCGCTACAGGGAAGGCTTTGCCGAACTCAACGGCGCCTTCATCAACCGCCCAAAATCGCCCGGCAGCGGCGAAATGAACTGCATCTCCTTTTTCGTGACGGGATGCGAAAAACGCAGCGCGCAGGCATGCAGCGCCACGCGCTTGATCGGATCGGTCTGCGCGCCGTAACGCTTGTCGCCCACGATCGGGCAGCCCGCCGCACCAAGTTGCACGCGGATCTGGTGACGCCGCCCCGTTTCCAGCGTCAGCTCGACGAGCGATAGCTTCGGCCCGCGCTTCTCCACTCGGTAGCGGGTGATGGCGCGGCGCGTAAACGGACTTTCCGGCGCCTCGCGCACGCGAAAACGGTCCGACTCGTCGAGGTTGGAATCGAACACGCCCGATTCCTTCGGTGGCGCGCCCTCGACCACCGCGCGGTATTTCTTTTCCACCGCCTCCCAGTTGTCCTGCAGCAATTTTTTCGCCTCCTCGTTGCGTGCGAACACCATCAGGCCCGATGTCTCCTGGTCCAGCCGGTGCACGATCCAGACGCGCTCGCGGCTGCGCGGATTGCCCCGGCGCACATGCTCGGTGAGCTGTGCGTAGGCCGTTGCGTCGACCTCGGCCTCACTGGCGATGCTGCGCAGGCCCGGGGGCTTCTCGATGACCAGGACCGTGTCGTCTTCATGACGAATGAGGATGCCGCCCGCCAGCCGCGTATTGGGCGCGGCCAGCGGCTGATTGCGGATCGTCACTTGATCGCCGGGCTGCAGCAGGTGGTCGAACTGCGAGACGACCTGGCCGTTCACCGCGACATGGCGGCTTTTCAACCAGTCACGCACGGTATTGCGCTTTGCGTCGGGCCACGCGGCGAAGAGCCACGCCAACAGCGGTGTCGGTTGCTCGACGGAACGGGGTGCGGCCATGCGCCATCTCAACGCGACAGCGCAATCTTGTCGAGGTCGGCGCGTACGGCTACCGTGTCGGTTGCCCGGGCTAGTGGCGAAATGGCAGACGCGCCAGATTTAGGTTCTGGTTCCGCAAGGAGTGGGGGTTCAAGTCCCTTCTAGCCCAGTTTGCCCGTTTGCGCCGTTCGTCACGCGAGCGCCGATACGAAGTTGTGATTTGCGCCAAGGGAGTATCGTTGGAATGAGCGGCCGGAATCGGCCGAACGTTCCATGACCCCCTTCTCCATTCTCGATCTTTCGCCCATCGGCGAAGGTGCGACGGTTGCCGACGCCCTTCACCGCTCCCTCGACCTCGCCCAGCATGCGGAACGCTGGGGCTACCGGCGCTACTGGCTGGCCGAGCACCACAACATGACCGGCATCGCCAGCGCGGCGACCGCCGTCGTCATCGGCTACGTGGCAGGCGGCACAAAAACGATCCGCGTGGGATCGGGCGGCGTCATGCTGCCCAATCATTCCCCGCTCGTGATCGCCGAGCAGTTCGGCACCCTGGCCTCGCTTTATCCCGATCGCATCGACCTGGGACTCGGCCGTGCGCCGGGCACCGACATGGCCACCGCGCGGGCCCTGCGCCGCGATCCCGTCGCCAGCGCGGATCATTTCCCGGAGGATGTGCAGGAGCTTCAGTCCTATCTCGAGCCGCTTCACGCTGGCCAAAAAATCCAGGCCGTTCCCGGCACAGGTCTGCGCGTCCCCATCTGGCTCCTCGGCTCCAGCCTGTTCAGCGCGCAACTGGCCGCCTTGCTCGGCCTGCCCTTTGCCTTCGCCTCCCACTTTGCGCCGGGCGACCTGATGCAGGCGCTGGAGCTCTACCGGCGCAAGTTCAAGCCCTCGCGGCAGCTCGAGCAGCCGCACGCCATGATGGGGGTGAACGTCTTTGCCGCCGACACCGACGAGGAAGCGCGCCGCCAGTTCACGTCCGTCCAGCAGGCGTTCATCAATCTCCGGCGCGGAACGCCCGGACCGGTTCCCGCGCCGATCGACGACATCAACGATTATGCCTCCGGGTTCGAACTCGCGCAGATCGAGCAGGCGCTGGCTTATTCCGCCGTCGGTTCAGCCCAGACGGTGGAGCGCGAGCTTCACGCCATCATCGAGGAAGTGCAGCCGGACGAACTCATGATCACGGGGCATTTCCACGACCACGCCGCCCGACTGCGGTCCTTCGAAATCGCCTCGGAGATATTGGGGAAGTAGCCGGCGCTATTCCGCGCTCAAGCTCGTGCGCAAACTTTCCAGTTCCTCCCAGCGCACGTACCGGTCGTGGATCGTCTTTTCCAGCGCGGCCATTTCGTCGCGCACCGTGCGCAGGATGTCGTGGCTCTTTTGGTAAAGCGCCGGGTCCTCGAGCTTCTTCGCAAGCGCCGTCCGCTCCGCTTCGAGTTTCTCGATTTCGCCGGTTAATTCCGTCAGCTCGCGTTGCTCGCGATTGAGAAATTTCTTCGGTTTGCCGCCCTTTGCGGGAACCTTGGCAGGCGGCGCGGCTTTCTCCACCGACGCGCTCGCGGTCGATGACGGCCGTTGCCGCAGCCAGTCCTCGTATCCACCGGAATACTCGGTCACGCGTCCATCGCCCTCAAAGACGAGCGTGCCGGTCACGACTTCGTCCAAAAAGGCGCGGTCATGCGAAACGAGCAGCAACGTGCCCGCGTACTCCACCAGCAATTCCTCCAGCAGTTCCAGCGTCTCGGCATCGAGATCGTTAGTGGGCTCGTCGAGCACCAGCACGTTGGCGGGCTGGAGGAAAAGACGCGCCAGCAGCAGCCGGTTGCGCTCGCCGCCCGAGAGCATTTTCGCCGGCATGCGGATGCGATCGGCGGGAAAAAGGAAATCCTGCAGGTAGCTGTGGATGTGACGCGGACGCCCTTGGAACGTGACCGTCTCTGCGTCGCCGGCGACGTTCTGACCGACCGTCTTCGCGTCGTCGATCTGGCCGCGCAGCTGATCGAGATAAACGATCTGCAGCTGGGTGCCGAGCTTCACCTCGCCCTCCTCCGGCGCGAGCTGGCCGAGTAGCAGCTTCAGCAGCGTGGTCTTGCCGCTGCCGTTCGGGCCGATGATGCCGATCTTGTCGCCGCGCCAGAGCGTGGTCGTCAGGTCGCGCACGACCGGGGGACCGCCGTAGCCGAAGGTGACGTTTTTCGCCTCGATCACCTTCTGCCCGGACTGGCTGCCGGTTGAAATCTCGATGCGTGCCGCGCCTTCACGCACACGGCGCGAGGCCCGCTCCGCGCGCAACGCCAGCAAGGCGCGCACGCGGCCCTCGTTGCGCGTGCGGCGCGCCTTCACACCCTGGCGCAGCCACGCCTCCTCCTGCGCGAGCTTCTTGTCGAACAGGGCCCGTTGCTTTTCCTCCGCCTCCAGCGCGGCATTGCGGCGCTCCAAAAATGTATCGTAATCGCAGGCCCAGCTCGTGAGCTTGCCGCGATCGAGTTCCACGATCCGCGTGGCAAGCCGGCGCAAAAACGCGCGGTCGTGCGTGATGAAAAAAAGCGTCGGCTTGGCGCGGACGAGAAATTCCTCCAGCCAGAGGATTGCGGCGAGATCGAGATGATTAGTCGGCTCGTCCAGCAGCAGGATGTCCGGCAGCCCCACCAGCGCCCGCGCGAGCAGCACGCGGCGTTTCATCCCGCCGGAAAGCGACGTGAACTCGGGCGCGCCGGGCAGCTTCATTTCCTCCATCAGTTCTTCCATGCGCACGTCGGCCTGCCAGTCCTCCTCGGTCCCAGCGACACGCAGGCCGCTTTGCACGACCTCATGCACGGTGCCCACCAAGTCGGCCGGCACTTCCTGCGGCAGCCGCGAAATGGCGAGACTGGACGGCCGCGTAATCTCGCCCTCCTGCGGCGTTTCCTCGCCGGTCATGAGGCGCATCAAGCTGGTCTTACCGGCGCCGTTGCGACCGACGAGACAGATGCGCTCGCCCGCGTCGATCTGGAGATCGGCACCGTCAAGGAGCGGAGCGGCGGAATAACGGAGCGTGATGTTGCGAAGTTGCAGGAGCGGCATGGGAGCCCTGCGTTATAGCAGCTTTTGCGAAAGGGGAAATGCCAGTCGCAAATCCAGTGGTATCACTCGTATCGCAGCGCATCGATCGGATCGAGGCGCGAGGCGAGCACGGCCGGCCAGTAACCGAAGATAATGCCCACCGCGACAGAGAAACCCGACGAGAGCACCATCGACATGAGCGTCGGCCTGAGACTCCATCCCTCCACCACCGAGACCAGAAAGATGACTCCCGCACCGATGGCGATGCCGAGCAGGCCGCCGCTGAGACAAAGCACGACCGCCTCCATGAGAAACTGCGCCTGGATGTCGCGACCGCGCGCGCCCAGCGCCTTGCGCAGGCCGATCTCGCGCGTCCGTTCCGTCACCGACACCAACATGATGTTCATGATGCCAATACCGCCGACCACCAGCGAGATTGCCGCCACGCAGGCGAGGAACAGCGAGAGCGTCTGCGTGATGGCGCTGAAGGCCTGGATCATCTGCGCGAAGTTGCGGATCTGGTAGCTGTCGCCCTCCACGTTCGGGATGTGGGGCCACTGGCGGGTGAGGTCGAGCAATTCATCCGCGGTCTGGTCCACCACGCCGGGACTGGACGCGCTCACGTCAATCCAGTCCACGTATTCCTTGCCCATCACCCGGTACATGGCGGTCTGAAGCGGAATCAACGCGATGTCGTCGGCATCGCCGCCCCCGCTTGCGCCCTTGGGGGCGAGGACGCCGATGACCAGGAACGGGATCGAGTTGATCTGCACCCATTTTCCCACCGGATTGCTCGTGCCGAAAAGTTCGCCCACGACCGTCTCCCCCAGCACGGTCACCCGCGCGCGTTCCTCGCCTTCCTCCAACGTGTAAAAACGGCCGTAGATCGTCGGCGCGGAGTAAACCACCTGGTAGCCGGGCATGGTCCCTTCCAATTGCGTATTCGCGTTCTTGTCGCCGTAAACCATCTGCGCCCGGCCGCTGACCATGCCCGTCACACCGGTGATGGTCGGAATGCGTCCGTCGATATGCGTCGCCTCGTCCACGGTCAGGCGACTGACCGCGCCGCGCTGTTGATGAACACCGGCGGTATTCTGCGACTGTGGCTGGATCATGAGCCGGTTGGAGCCGAGGGCCGCGATCTGCTTCTTCACTGAATCCTGCGCGCTGGCGCCGAGCGCCAGCATGATGATCACCGCCGCGACGCCGATGATGATGCCGAGCGCGGACAGGCAGGTGCGCAGCTTGTTCGCCCACAAGCCGCGGCCCGCCTGGCGCAGGTTCAACAGGAGCAGGTCGCGCTCGAACTTCTTCGATGCCTCCAGCTCGTGCGCGCGGAGCGATTCATCGGGCTTGGCCGGCAGAGCCACGCCCGGCTTGCGAACGTCTTCGACGATCTCGCCATCATGCACGCGGATGGTCCGGTCGGCGTTGGCGGCGATGGAGGGCTCATGCGTGACGAGCAGGACGGTCAGTCCCTCCGCGTGCAATTCGCGCAGGAGCGCCATGATTTCCTTGCCGCTCTGTGAATCGAGATTGCCGGTCGGTTCGTCAGCGAGGATGAGTCCCGGTCGACGGATGAGCGCCCGCGCGATGGCGACGCGCTGCTGCTGGCCGCCGGAAAGCTCGTTCGGCTTATGGTGCATGCGCGGACCAAGTCCGACCCGCGTGAGCAGGTCGGCCGGATCGGACGACGCCCGCGCGCCCTTGGCGTAGATCAGCGGCAGCTCGACGTTCTCGAATGCCGTCAGCCGCTTGAGCAGATGAAATTGCTGGAAGACAAAGCCGATGGTTTCCGAGCGCAGTTGCGAAAGCTCCTCGTCCGTCAGCAAGGACACATCGCGTCCGGCGATGCTCAGCTTGCCGCCGTCCGGCCGGTCAAGCAGCCCGATGGCGTGGAGAAGCGTCGATTTCCCCGATCCCGAAGCGCCGATCAGCGAGACGAATTCGCCCTGCTCGATGCGCAGCGAAACGCCGCGCAACGCCATGACGACGTTGTCGCCCATCTGGTAGGTCTTGCGGACATTTTCGAGAACGATCATGCGAGGGCGTTCGAGGCTATTATTGGCGGTGCGGCGGGCGTCCCGGCATGAAGCTGAAGCCGTTGTTTTTCACCTTCTGCAGGGCGAATTGCTGACGAGCGATCCAGTCGCCTTCGTGCAGGCCGGAAATCACCTCGGTGTAGGTGCCGTCGGTCGCGCCAACCTGGATGTCACGCAGCTCGGGTTTGGTGTCCGGCGCCGTGATGACCAGCACCTGGCCGTCGGGTGTGATGGCGTCAGTCGGGATGCGCAGCACGCTTTTCCGGTCGGAGACGCCGAAGAAAATATCGGCGGAAAGCCCGCTGACCACGAACTTCGGGGTCGTATCGAGGAAGATATTCACGAGATAGGTCGTGACGTTATTGACCGTCGTGGCGTCGTAGGCGATCTGGTTCACCGTTCCGGTCAGCGTGGCGTCGGGAAAACCTTCCAGCGTTATGTTGCACTTCTGGCCGACCCAGATGTGCTCGAGATCGGTCTCATCGACATTGGCCTGCGCGATGAGATGGTCCGACATGACGAAGATGGCCTGCGCCGCCACGACCACCTCGCCGGGCACGACGTCGATGGCGATGATCCGGCCGTCGAGCGGCGCGAGCAGTGGTGCCGGCTTGTAGACCTTTTCCCAGAACGCGTATTCCTTACCCCCAGCCTCGCGAGCGGAATCGATCAGCGCGGCCCGGTCGGTCGAGCTCATCAGCGCGAGCACCTGGCCCTGCTTCACCTCGGTACCATTGATCACTTCGATCGTGTCGACACGGCCGGAGATGGGGGGCGTGATGCTGAGGCGATGCTCCGGCTCGATCACGCCGCTTTCGCGTAGCGTCACGTTCATCTCACCGCGATCGACCTGGAGGTAGTCGTAAACCGGCTGCGCCGCGCGCCACTGCAGGACCAGGTAGATGGCAACGCATCCGGCGACGACGATCACGCCGACGATCAGATAACGCCACTTGAACTGATTTTTCTTTTTCATGGAATAGCTCCCTGCCCGCGTGCCTGCTCCCAGCTTGCCTCGGCGTTGACGGCGGTCTGCTGGGCCGCAAGGGTCTGCGACAATTGACTGACATAGGCACTGGTCACGTTGCTGAAATCTTCGAAATCGACGAGGCCGTTACGATATTCCGCCTCATCGATCGTGTAGCGAAGCTTCGTCGCGTCCTGCAGTTCCTCCTGAATGCGTTCGTTCTCGACCGCATCAACCAGCCCCTTGAAATCCTGGGCCAGGGTGAGCTCGGCATCGTTGGTGCCG
>Ga0182024_10008903_pt1 | contig 20966 bp, 21 predicted proteins | sample P32metaG_FD_120480 | JGI IMG/M metagenome (GOLD analysis project Ga0182024, IMG submission 120480) | Permafrost microbial communities from Stordalen Mire, Sweden - P3-2 metaG (Illumina Assembly) | ecosystem: Environmental > Terrestrial > Soil > Wetlands > Permafrost | place: Sweden: Stordalen...
GTGATCGCGATCGATAGCCACTAGCGTCGCTCGAACAAACTGGGGCGGTCGCGTAATTTGGCGAAGCAGAATGAAGGGCTGGCCTCCGTGAAGCGAACACAGGACATGCGCTGCGGTGATGAAGTAGCCCTGGTAGTTGATGAAGAAACCGTTCCCATAGAAAAGGTACCGGTAACCCCTGTGCGACGGGATCTGATCGACAGGGTAGACGATTGGACATATGGCCGCAGACAGCGCGGCATCGTCCGCGGGCCTGCCGGACGCTGCAAATATTGCAGAAGGCGACAAAAATAAAACAACGGCAAGCAGCGCTCTGGCGACCGCTTGGTGATGCAAGGTTACTCGCACGGGGACTCCGATAAATGCTGTTTCCCCACCCGATTAGCATAGCGTCGCCTCGGGGGAGCGCAATTGACCTTTGGGACAGTCGCACCGCACTCGAAACCTCTTCCCAGGGCACCAGGATCGCTTGCATCGGGCGGAGGCCCGCACTTGAAGCCTCGTCTGTGGACCTGCGTGCCGAGAAACCACCGGTCCGGTGATCAGCCGTACCAGCAGTTAGCTCACCTTGAGTGAACCGCCTGAGCACCCGGCTGCCCGAGCGAGCAGCAACTCACGCTCGCGAGTGTTGCGGGTTAGCGATGCCGCGCGTTCAAACTCCAGGCGCGCCTCGTCGAAGCGCGCGAGCTTCGCGAGAAAGTCGCCGCGGACGCTCGGCAACAGGTGATAGTCCACGAGCGACCGTTCCGAAGCCAAGGTATCGACGATATCAAGCCCTGCCGCGGGGCCGACGGCCATGCCTACCGCCACGGCGCGGTTCAGCTCTACGACCGGAGATGGCGCGACCTGAGCGAGCTCCTCGTAGAGCGCAACGATGCGTGGCCAGTCTGTCTGTTCAGGCGTTCGTGCTCGCGCATGACATGCGGCAATAGCGGCCTGTAGTGCATAGGGGACGAGCGCGCCACCAAGCTCTTCGGTATGTTGAAGGGCAGTCAGACCCCGGCGGATGAGAAGGTGATCCCACAGTGCACGGTTTTGGTCCAACAGTAAGATCACCTCTCCCGACGTACCTACGCGGGTCCTCGATCGCGACGCCTGGATCTCCATGAGCGCGACCAGGCCGTGGACCTCTGGCTCGAGCGGGGCAAGTTCAGCGAGAATGCGCCCGAGACGGAGGGCGTCTTCACAGAGCGCAGGGCGCATCCAGTCCTCACCCGCTGTCGCGGAGTAGCCCTCGTTAAAGATGAGATAGATAACTTCGAGGACTGACGACAGCCTCGCGGCAAGATCCGTCGCTCGGGGCACCTCGAACGGGACGCGCTTCTCGGCGAGCGTGCGTTTGGCAAGGACGATGCGCTGGGCGACGGTTGATTCCGGAACGAGAAATGCGCGTGCTATCTCGTCTGTCGTTAGACCTCCTAGCAGGCGAAGCGTGAGGGCAACGCGTGCCTCCATCGCTAGAACCGGGTGGCAGGATGTGAAGACCAGGCGCAAGAGGTCGTCACCGATGTCATCGTCGAGAGCGGCGTCCAAATCCGGCATGGCCATCTCCTGCTGGATATGCAGTTCGCGACCAATCTCCTGGTGCTTGCGCTGGAGCGTCGTGTTCCGGCGGAAATAGTCGATGGCACGATGCTTGGCTGTGGCCATTAGCCAAGCGCCCGGATTTTCCGGAATCCCCGCCTCCGGCCATCGTTCCAGGGCGACGACCAGAGCGTCCTGCGCCAGATCTTCGGCCACGCCAACGTCGCGCACAATCCGAGTCAGTCCAGCGATAAGCCGGGCCGACTCAATCTTCCAGACCGCGTTGATCGCGCGACGTGTGTCGTTGTTCGTCACCGCAACCAATGACACCATCTTTGATTCGCGAGTGCAACTTCGATGGGAGACGCGGCTACTCTGCTCGCAGCGTTCCGGGTGCGCCCCTAGCTCCGGGGAGCGGAGTCTTGCGGACCGAACACTTGGCGAATCTCCGTCTCGCCCTCCCAACCGGGCCAGTGTTCCTTGTGAAGTTCCATGAAGCCGACCGCGGCCTCGACCGCTTCTTCCTTCGATTTAAAGTCAAACATCGCAAATCCGCCGACAACCTCCTTGGCTTCGGTGAAAGGCCCATCGATTACGGTGACCTCTCTCCCAGAAAGCCGGACGCGGGTGCTCGTAGCAATTGGCCCGAGCCCACCGCTTTCGACCATCGCGCCGGACTTCGATGCTTCTTCACCGAGCTTCGCCATGGCCTCTACGAACGACTTGGGCGCAGGGCCCAAGCCCTCTGGCCTCTTCACCAACATCATGAATCGCATCGTTAGATCTCCTTGTAGTTTCATGCTGAGAGTTGGCCCCCCCCGAAGAGTTTCAATCGGTGGAACCGAGCCTGCACTTATACGTCGACCAAAGCCTCGCGAAATCGACATGCTCAATCACATTTTTTCGGTAGGGAGGACTAGCGTTGGGCGATGCCGGCATCACGATCCCCTGCGCCTCTGAGGGTCTGCCTGCAGCTCGGGAAACCCGGCGGCGGCCGCCTGGACATCGGCTGGGAAATCCGACATCTCCTGTACCTGGCGAATCTCGATGATTTCGTTGTCCGAAGCGGGGCAGCGCGACGCCCATTCAATTGCTTCTTCCTTCGATTTCGCTTGAATCATCCAGTATCCCCCAATTACCTCCTTCGCCTCGGTGAAGGGGCCGTCGGTCACCTGTGGCTTGCCTCCGGCAAACGAGACTCGCGAGCCCATCGATGGCGGGTGCAGACCGTCGAGCGCCAGCAGTACACCGGCCTTCTGCAAGGCCTCGTTGTATTTCATCATCGCGGCTACCGCCTTCGGATCTGGCACCGCGCCTGGTTTTGCGGTCTCATATCCCTTCGGAATCATGAGTATCATGAATCGCATGGCCATTGCTCCTTTCGTCGTCCGGATTTAGGGCTCCCGAATCGCACAAGCGAATTTAGCTGCCCTATCTTAACGTCGAACGAGGGGAGCCAAGATCGACAGGTCGAGAAACTTTTTCCGGGGTATTTGCGAATTCAGGGACGAACCAACTTTTTAGGCTTCCGACCCTAGTCTGGGCGAATCGTCCTCAGCCCGTAAAGACCGGCCGGTAATTCCAGCGGAGGGCGCAGCAATTCTCGGGGGATGATGATTTCGCTGTTTTTCGTATCCCCGGTGTGTCTTGAGCGATGCGGAAGATGACTCAAACAGGCACCGATTGCGCTAGCGGGTGCCGGACCAGAGCCGAAGCCGGACATGGGGGGAACCGGGACAGGACCGGTTCGGTAATCCGACGAATCACGATTTACAGCCCGATCATCTACGGACTGGCGATGGCGGGGATTTGACGCTGCTGAGACCTTCGCGGATTTCCGTGACGTCTGCGTCGATGCGGTAGAAACCTGCGGTCCATTCTTCATTGGCCTCTTCTGAACGGACGTAAAGGATCGCAAGCGTACCGTGTGCGCTCCCATTGTTCGGTCGGCTGGGAAACTCGTCCCCTAGGCGGATTGCCAATGCGCGATCGATCACGCGATTGCACTGTTCCCAAGGCAGTACGGCATGGAGAATTCCGTGAGTCTGATTTTCCGGTTCCCAGAAATAGAGGTTCGGCATACATATTTATTCTTGCATGAAAGCCAATGGCTGCAATAGGTTGCCGTTGCTCGGTAGCTCCCTTAGAGTACATGCAAGCCGTAGGGGTGTTTTTGGATACACCTGAGGTCTTTGCCTGAAAGTTCAGGCCCTTATCCCACTTACAAGCATGGTTGTTCCGCTAGCTTCCAGCATCACCCACCTTCTTCCGGAGAATCCCCGCCGAGAGCAACGTAACCGCGAGCCCGATCGGAAAGACCTCCATGAACGTCAGCGCGACATTGATCGCGGGATTGTTATACATCTGCCGTCTGGCGGGGATTCTCGGGACACTGGATGGCTTATTATTCCGCCGCGCTGGCAATTCTCTACTCGGAAGCTAGCGTGAGCCAAACCGATCGGCGCTGCGTCAACGGGCACCTCGTTCCAACAAACGCGACCTTTTGCGAGCGTTGCGGCCAACCGGCGGTGCATACCTGACGCAGGCCTGGAGTTACGCCCGGTCTGAGCAGCAGCTCCAGTTGGCGGCTTCGGACTGGCCAAAGACTGGCACGTCCCTGATAAACGCGGAAAACGCACCAGTGCAACACGAGCCGGGTCGATGTCCGGCAAGCCGACTTAACATGCCGAACGCGCGTTGTCGGATACTATGTTCCGAGTACGCGACGGCCCAGAACTATGATGGGTCAGGAAGCAGGGAGCCGTGACCACGCGTCAACGCAAGGTTCACATTCAGCTCGGCCGAACCGCAGTATAGATATTTGCCGCGAGTGATCGCATGAACCAGACTCTTATTGAACATCTCGACCCGGCCGCCTGGAGAGCCAAACCGCCCGGCGGGGCGCGCACCATTGCGGCGATCTTCCCGCACATGCACAATGCCCGCTCCAAGTGGGTCAGGCTAACAGCTCCGCACCTGAAGGTTCCACGGCTGCTCAACCGCGCGCGCTGCACGCCGCAGCAGGCCCGTTCGGGATTAGCCGAGAGTGCCGCTCGCTGCTCGGAGATGCTCGCAGAGGCGCTTGGCGGTTCTGGGGGCCGCGTAGAGAAGTTTCACAGAGACGGCTGGGCTCGGCCCTGGCCAGTTGGCCCGGAAATGCTGTGTTACATGCTTTCTCACGAAGCCCACCATCGCGGGCAGGCGTGCATGCTCGCCGGTCAGCTCGGATTCCCGGTGTCGATCCAGGTGACGTCAGGTATCTGGAATTGGGAAAAGCTGTGGAAACAGTGCGGTGCGCCTCGCGGCCCCGGCTGCGATTCTTAACCGGGACTCCGCCGCGTGGGCGAGTATCATCTACAGGAACATCGAGCGCGATTGCCTGCACTGAGGTGCTGGGGTAAACTTCAGGCCCGATGTCGGACACATCCTCAATTGTCGGCCGCACGATCTCCCATTACAACGTCGTGGAAAAACTGGGCGGCGGAGGTATGGGCGTAGTTTACAAGGCCAAGGACACGCGTCTGGGCCGCAATGTTGCGCTGAAATTCCTTCCGGATGACATTTCGCAAGACGCCCAGGCGATCGAGCGATTTCGCCGCGAAGCGCGTGCTGCGTCCGCGCTCAACCACCCCAACATCTGCACGATCCACGATATTGGCGAATTCGAGGGCCGCCCGTTTATCACCATGGAGCTGCTCGAAGGCCAGACTCTCAAGCATCGTATTGCCGGAAAGCCGATCGAAATATCAGAACTGCTGGAGACCGCCATTCAGATCGCAAACGGCCTCGATGCGGCGCACTCCAAGGGAATCGTCCACCGCGATATCAAGCCCGCGAATATCTTTCTCGTGGAACGCGGACAGGTGAAAATTCTGGATTTTGGTTTGGCGAAGCTTACCCCCGTGGTCCAACATGCTGCCGAGTCAGTGGGCGCCACATCCATGCGCACGCAGACGCATGTGCTCGATGATACGCAACTCACCAGCCCGGGCAGCTCGCTCGGCACGGTTGCCTACATGTCGCCGGAACAGGCGCGCGGCGAAGAACTGGACGCGCGCTCGGATCTGTTTTCGCTTGGTGTTGTGCTCTATGAGATGGCTACCGGGTCAGTTCCCTTCTCCGGCGGAACCTCGGCGGTCATCTTCGACGGAATCCTGCATTCCACGCCTCGGCCTGCGAAAGAGCTGAATCCGCGCCTGCCTGTGGCGATCGACAGCATTCTCGGCAAGACGCTCGAGAAGGATCTCGACTTGCGGTGCCAGACCGCCACAGAACTTCGCGCTGACTTGAAGCGCATCAAGCGGGACCTGGATTCGAGCCGCCGCCCGGTGACAGAAAAGACCGAGGCATCATCTGCGCCTCCGGCTACCACCGCATCGACGAAGAAGTCGGTTGCCGTGCTCTACTTTGAAAATCAGAGCGGCGCCAAGGAAGACGAATACTTGCGCGACGGCATAACCGAGGACATCATCACCGAGCTCTCCAAGATCCGGGGACTGAACACTTTTTCCCGCCCCACCGTTTTGGCCTTCAGGGACAAGCCGGTGACGCCTGCGCAGATTGGCCAGCAGCTTGGCGCGGCCTACGTCCTCACCGGCACCTTGCGCCGCGCCGGCACCCGTCTGCGCATCAGCGCTCAACTCGTGGACACGCACACCGATTTTCCACTCTGGTCGGAACGTTTCGACCGGGAGATGAAAGACGTTTTCGAAGTGCAGGACGAAATGGCCCGCAAGATCGCCGAGGCCTTGCGCGTAACGCTCTCCCCGCAGGAACTGGAAGCTCTCGCCGACAAGCCCACGGAAAACCTGCAAGCTTACGACCAATACCTGCGCGGCAAGCGCTATGCCCGGCGCCTGACGCGCCAGGACGTCGAGTTCGCGCTGCAGATGTTCGAAAACGCGGTAGCCCTGGATCCTAGCTTCGCCCTGGCCTATGCCGCCTGTGCCAACGCCTGTGCCATGTACTATTCCTTTTTCAGCCGCGATCAGATATGGGTTGAGCGAGCGCGGGAGGCTTCTGGCAAAGCAGTGGCGCTGCGCTGGGACCTTCCGGAAACGCACATAAGCCAGGCCTGGGTCCTTTACGCTGCGGGACTGTATAACGAAGCCGTGCGCATGGTGAAAAAAGCCATCGAACGCAAACGTGACTGCGACGGCGCCTATTACCTGCTCTGCCGCGCGCTGTTTGCCGCAGGACGCGCCCAGGAAGTTGTGGACCTTGCGGAATCCGCCATCGAAGCAAGCGGTGAGGACTACAACGTCTATGTGCCGATCCTGAATGCTCTCGGCGCCATGGGAAAAGAAGAAGGTAGACGCAACATGGTCCTCAGGGTCAACGTCGCGCTCGAGAACCACCTGAAGCAAGTGCCAGAGGATGCGAGGGCGCGCGTTTTGCTGGGTGGCGGCTACGCCGATACGGGACGGACGGACGACGCCTTGCGCGAGCTCAACCTGGCCGTCACCTTGCGCGCCAACGAGGCCTCGATCCTCTACAACGTGGCTTGCGTGTATTGCATTCTGAAGAAAAAACGAGAGGCCCTGGATGCCCTGGGCAAGGCCTGGGAAGCGGGTTCCAAGGATGCCGTGTGGACGCGCCGCGACCCAGACCTCGCAATCCTTCACGGCGAGCCGGAGTTTGAGCGCCTGTACCCGGAGACGCCCACCTCACCGACCGCTGCAATGTAGCTCGACGCGATCTACTTTCCGACCGCGACGCTTGTACCCAGGTTTCTTCGGGGAAGAGCTACTTCGTTGGATCGATCCATCGCCACATCAGTGCGTCAATGGAGAGCATTGCGACCGTCGGAATTAGCGGCGCATTGTACCTGCCAACACCGACGTCACCCGGCCCCATACTTCCGGAACTGAATTCAGGTTGTTTTGTATCCGCTGTCCGGCGACCAAAATGCAAACGCGGTCGAGTTACGTGATGATGAACAGCAACGACAGCCTTGGGCCGATCGGGTCAGACGATAGTTTCCGAGTGGCAACCATTCGTCCGGAGGTTCAGAAAGCGCGCCCCGATTCAACTAAGACTGTTCTCAGGAAATCCTTAACTCCCACAAGGCCAGTCACGCGCACGTCCACAGGCCCCATGTTCGACGGGACAACAATTGTGAAGGCCAAGAACGGGCAACACTCGCGCTCTGCCGCAATTAATTCTGCTACAACTGCAATCCACCTTTTGTCACCGGGGACACGGAAAACATAGCCGTCCGGAAGCTCCTGTATCGAGATCACAGCGGACTTGAACTCTGCAAGCAGCGTTGCTTCACGATCGCGCAACTCTGGACCCGACAAGCTGCAAGCTACAGGGATGCGACTGGACTCGCGCGTCATGGGCGGCTGGCAGGCGGCACGATACCGTTCATTCGCAGATATTCGACCATCTGCCCATAGTGATTGCTGGAGTGAGCTACCGCATCCACGGCTAGTTGAAGACGGGTCGTCTGCCCGGAGCTGGGAGATGCGGTCAGCGGATCGAGCATGTTTCCTTCATTGATGGCAGCGATGGCCCGATGCAGCGCCGCGAACGAGCCTTTGACATACTCCATGATCTGAGCCTTGGATTGGACTGTCTCGGGCCCGGCCTCAGACTTCTGCTCAGGGGTGGGGATTTGGTTGAGGATGTACGCAGCCATGCGGTAATTGTTGGCGGCCAAATGCTTGATCTGCTGGGCAAAAGTGCGGACGCCGGTAAACTCGCCCGCGGTCGGTGCAAACGAGTACTTGTCCGCCGGCATGGCATCGGCGGCGGGAACGACTAAATTTTCTGTGTTGGTGATCCAGAAGTCGAGCGCCTGGCTGACGGTTCGAATCGGCGCCGGCTCGCTGTGTTGCGCGCGCGCCGGGCCGATGCTAACCAGCAGGAGCCCAAGCGTCAAAAAGCAGTGCGACGATTTCATATACAGCTCTCCTTGAAGTGCCAGCATGTCTTGCGCTACCGGCTTTCGCCAAACTCTACGACTTCAAGTGGACTTTAACGCAAGCGTTATTTTCGGTAGTTGCAATCGGGCTCCGGGCACCTCCTCGGGGGGGGGGGGTACGGCGCGGCGCGAGCGAACTTCGACGTGGCCGTGACGAAGGGAGTGCTCTAGAATGCCGCCATGCCCCAGTTGTCCATTTCGGAAGTAGCGCGCCAGGTAGGACTTCGGCCCTCCGCAATTCGCTACTACGAGCAAATTCGACTGCTCCCTGCGGCCCTGCGATTGAGTGGGCAGAGGCGTTACGACCCCTCAACACTCCATCGGCTCGCAATCATTCAGCGGGCGCGACAACTGGGTTTTACCTTGGACGAAATCCGACAGTTATTCTTCGGCTTCGGCAATGTCACTCGGGCATCGGAGCGGTGGCGGAAGCTGTCCAAGCGAAAGCTCGTCGAACTCGAAAATTTGACAAACGGGATAAAGGCAGTCCGGCGCCTGTTGAAAAAAATGACAGGAAACTGCCGCTGCGAAACGCTCGATCAATGTGGCAAGACGATATTTCGGAGCGGACGTGGAGAGGCTGTACTGAAGACTCTACCCGCGAACCGTCGACGAGGAAGATCCTAGCGGTTCTTGTTCTCGGCGCATCTCGGATGCTGGAAAAGAACGTCTCCAGCAATCCAGCTTACCGGGAGTTGACTCGTCTCTGGCGCGGTTTTATACCTTTGTTTCCATTCGCGATGGGTGTACGTCGAATTGGTGCAGCCAGAGTAGAAGCTAGGCGAACATTGAGATATGTAGGCTGCTCTGGAGGTAGTGACATGAGCACTGTCCTTGTATTCTTTCTGCTCGCATCCCCGGCTCTTGCACAAAACAAGGTACTAAATGCTGCTATCGCACCGGCTTGTGGCGCCGATGACCCGGATCTCACCATCCTTCATGACGAACCGGAGTTTGAGCGCCTGTATCCGGAGACGCCCACCCTACCGGCCGCTCCGGTGTAGCTCGACTTGGTATGCAGACCGGTGTCGAAATATAACTGCCCAGCCCCGCGATCCTGAACGAATAAGTCCTCGAGCGCCTAGAACAGAAGCTTCACGGCAAACTGAATGCTCCGCGGGCCGCCACCCTCAACGGTTGGTTTCTATTGCGCCGTTTGGGTTATCGTCGATAAAGCGTGATGACCGATTTCAGTTGAGGGCGACTGCCATCGCGTGTTGCCATCGGCAACTCTCTTGAAGTCTGGTGCACACAACGAATACTAACTCACTTCCAGCCCCAATTGCGCAGTACAGCTCGTTGAGAACGCGCACCGCGCCGTCATCCCATAGAATTCGCCCAGCATCCAACAGATAGCCTAACCTCACTTCGGTGTCTCAGTCTCCTTGACGCGCGTATATCGATTGATCCAGTTCACTTCCCATGTCTTGCCACCATCTTCGGAAAACGCTTGTTCGGATTGAGCCGTGTCTGGGGTAATTGCCCAGATGGAGAACCGCACCAGCACAGATTTGCCGTTGATGGGCTCGTAGTCGTAGAAGTCGCAGCGCCCGTTCTTGAATACGCCAACTCCAGGAATGCTCCCGAGCATGCCCACGTTTGGGGTTGCGAAATCGATGTTCCATTCGCGGGTATTAGGGTTGTACCAGCGCAGCGCCAAAAGTTCGATTGTGCCGGATGAGCCCGTGGCTTTGTATTCCGCAATATTGCCGCGGCCATTCCAGATCTTCTTGACGACGGTGGTACCATCCAAATCCATCCAGGTTGTCGATCCGGTCAGCGGATGCAAGAGACGCGACGAGTGTGTTTTCCAGGTTCCGTAATCAAAGTCGAACTCATGGCCTTCTGGGACAGTGCTCATCGGCTCGGAACCGGCGGCAATGTCGGATGCCGGTTCCTGCCGTTCACGGGTTTTGTTCGCCACGAAGCTGGGCGCCCAGGTTTTGCCTCCGTCATTTGAATACGATTCTTCGTAGGTATGCGAATCGGGCGCGATGTTGGACCAGACCCCGCGAACCAGAATCGATTTGTCATGAAAAGTATCCTGGCTAAAGAGTTCGCCACGACCGTCTTTGAACGACCCAATGAGCGGAGAACCCAGGGTGGCCATTCTGCTATTGATGAAGGACTGACTCCACTGGTGGGACTGCGGATTGTAGAGAAACAGCGAGAGACCCTCCCAGTGACGCTTGGGGCTGTTGGCCTCGATCTCCTCCAGTAGTGCGCGGCCACCCCAAATCTTGCGCGAAGTGACGGTTCCATTAAGCTCCTCGGAGTCGGAGGAGCCTGATAGTGGATCAAGAATGCGCCGAATGTGGGTATGCCAGACGCCAATACCTAAATCGAAATCGTGCTGGCCGTCTCGAGGCGCGTTCGTTTGGGGCGATCCTGAGTCCTCGGCAGGGATCGGTAGTGAAAATGCGCGCTCCGGTTGCGAGCTTAGTGCGCACACCAGCAGAGCAAGGGCAGCGAACCTGGACAGGTTCGTCAGGAAGCTCTTGCCGCTGGGGCTGCATCGCTTTAGCTTTGCCTTCTTCGCGTAGCGTATCAACGGGAGAAGATTAGCAGTGCGTGTTCTGGTCTCTGTCATTGCCGCAGTGTAAGCTGTCTCCGGGGAAGAATTCCCAGTGATGACACACAGATTTTCAAAGAAAAATCAAAGCTCTCTCGACACCGCCTATCGCTTTGGTGATTTTGAGCTTTCCCCCGGCGATCGACTACTGAAGCGAGCGGGCATGCCCGTCCCGCTCCAGCCCAAGAGCTTTGACGCTCTTCTGTGTCTGGTCGGCAGAGCGGAACATCTGGTTTCGAAACAGGAACTAATCAGTCGGCTCTGGCCGGACGTGCACGTAAGTGAAGCAAATCTCACCAACACAATCGTCAGTTTAAGAAAGATCGTTGGTCGCAATGCGATTCGGACCGTTTCGAAACACGGGTATCGATTTGAGCTGCCGGTCGAGGGCGAACCCGGCGTGGAACGCGCGACTTATGAGAGATTTGTTCGGGCCAAGGAGTTAACGGTTCAACGCTCTCTGGACTCGATGTTACTGGCCCGGGATTTGTACTGGACTTGCCTGGCAGAAGACCCAACCTTTGCACCCGCTTGGGCTTGGCTTGGCAGATGTTGCTGGTTCCTCGCTAAATTCAGCGGCAACTCTATGGCGAATCCGGAGTTGGCAGAGGCAGCATTTCAGCGAGCGTTCGCCCTCGACCCGGGTCTCCCTTGCGCTCACCAATTCTATACATTGGTGCAGGCGGATACCGGTCATGCCCATGAGGCGATGTGTCGGCTCGTTGAACGGTTAGAGCACCATCCCGGCGAACCGGAATCTTACACTGGCCTGGTCCAGGTGTTTCGTTTCCGCGGATTACTGGAGCAGTCGATTGAAGCACACAAACGGGCAGTCGAGTTAGATCCGACAATCGTCACAAGCGTCGCTCATACGTTGTTTCTCTGTGGAGAGTATGAGTCTGCGATAGAAGCCTATGGCGGACGTGCTTCCTATTATCTGGACGCGGCATCCTGGGCAGCCTTGGGCGATCGGAAGCGCGCCATTACTCTCCTGCGAGATCGGCTGGACAAGATGGCTTTATCGAGGTTGATGACGGCTCTCATGGGCTCTCTATTGGCCCTTCTCGAAGGACGAACCGCTGAGGCGGTCCGCATCATGGACCAGACAGATACGACTCGTGACCCCGAGATCCTGGTCTATTTCGCGCGGCACTATGCGGAGCTCGGGAGGGCAAATTCTGCAATCGGGGCGTTGCAAGTAGCAGCGCAATCGGGTTTCGTTTGCGCGCCGAATACTCTGAAGTCAGATGGGTGGCTCAGCAGGTTGCGCAAACATTCGGAGTTCGGCTCCCTGCTGAATGCCGCGCTAAGGCCTGTTCAAGAAGCGCAATTATCGTTGCGTGGTTTGCGCTGCGATCTCGGCGTCGCCCAGCGGTAGCAAAATGTGGCATACCAGCGTCGGCCCCAACAGCTGGGCAGGAATTTCCGAACACTTCTTGACTCATGCTCACTGCAATCAGCCCTGATTTCGCAATTCCTACACGGTACCGAAGAGCACGACAAGAAGCACTTCAGTAATGACCGCCAAGCACGTTCCGGTCTAACACTAGGGGAGGCGCAGGTATCGAGAGAGCTTTGATTTTTCTTTGAAAATTCGTGTGTCTTCAGTGGAATGCTACTCCAAGAACAAGCTTACAGTGATTCCAACGCCCAAGACGACAGCGCGCACTGAATCAGGAATTCCTACTGAAGTGGGCGCAGTTAAGAGGTTACAAAATACGGTCGGCACGATACGGATCGTGGGCAACTCTCGGTTGGGACCTGCATTTTAGCGTTGCGCCGACTAGGAATTGAGAGGATATAGAATGTTGAAACAACGATCGTTGGTTCGATTCATGTTGGTGTGTTCGGCGGCAGCCCTTGTGGCGACGCCCGTCTTTGCTGCGAAGGATGATGGTGCCACGGGCGGTACGACGAAGGGCGAGCGCGCCTATTTGTTGTCTGAGCTGAAGTTTTCAGAGGCGGTCCTGCTCACGAGTATCAAGGGGCTGACGCCCGCCCAGTGGACCTTCAAGCCCTCCCCCGATGCTTGGTCAATCCAAGAGTGCGCGGAGCATGTGATCCTGGCAGAGGATCTAATCTTCGACGAGGCGCAGAAGACACTGAAGACTCCGGCAGTGGCGCGACTGTCAAACGCAACCAGTGAGGGGGACCGTCAGATAGTGGCGCAGATGGAAGATCGCAGCAAAAAAGCGAAGGCCCCTAAGATCATCCAGCCGACAGGGAAGTTCCCAACACCGGAGAGCGCAGCGCAGGAGTTTCGACTCCGACGCGGCAGGACAATCGGGTATGTGAAGACCACCGACAATCCTTTACGGATCCATGTGGGTGATGGTCCGTCGGGGTCTCCCGCCGATGTATATCAATTTCTTTTGGAGTTGGCTGCCCATTCTGCCAGGCACACAGCACAGATTCGCGAGGTGAAGTCTACCACTGGATACCCGTCGTCGTAGATGTGTCTTTCGTTTCGGCATCGACGACTAAACAGCGAGAAGGTTGATTGGCACGAAACGAAAGCAAATATCACATATGTTTACGCTGAACTGGCCCTATGAGCCCGGAGAATCTCCGCCGCCGTTCGGCTCGCCGGTCGCGCCGGGAACCAAGATGAGCATCTTAGTGTAGTCGCGGCCATTGATCGGGAGATCCTCGACCGCGCCACTCTCGGACGTGCCCCCTAGCGTATCGCTCGAGGTTTCCACCACAGGTACGGAATCGGCCGTGACAACCACCTGCTGGGTGACCTCGCCGGGCATCAGCACGACATCGACGCGGCGCTCGGCTGCAACAGAAACGGCCACGCCAGTGACCTTGGCTTTTTGAAAGCCCTTCAGTTCGACCGTGATGTCATAGGTCCCGACAGGCAGCTCCGGCAACAGGTAGCCGCCATCCCCGGTCGTGTCGGTGATGCGATCCACTCCCGTGTCCACGTTGTGCACCGTCACCGTCGCGCCAACAATCGCTGCACCAGTGGTATCCGTCACAGATCCCAGGACCGATCCACGAAAAGTTTGGGAGTGACTGGATCGAGCGCTTGCCAATATCAGCAAGAGCGCACCGGCCGTCAGCGCAGCGCGTAAATTCCATGGCCGAGAAAACTTCACGGGTTCCCTCCTCTAGGACCACGAGAACAAATTCCATCTATTTGGCCAGAATTTCTATTTTAGCATCCCGGCGAACTGTCTGAACTACGGTCACAATCCTACGACTCCGCAGGAAATGAACCTGGTGGTCCGCTCATCCTTGTTGGCGATGGGTCCAAGCATAATTCCGCCGAGAGATTCTGTCCATCACAAGTAGCAAGCAAGATCTCCCCATGCCGCGCTTTGACACCAGGCCGCGGCCTCCCTACACGCCGCCACCGGCCGCATTGGCAAGCGAGTTCTCTTGCCGAGAAGATGCCGCCGTGGACCCGCGCGGATTGCTCACCGCACAGATGAGTCGGAAAGAAAGGTGAATACAGAAAATCGATGAACTAGCGTGGCTTTTGTACTTCAACGGCCGGGCTGACGTCAGACTTGTGTTGCGACGCGATTGTCTTCAGAACTTCAAAGCAGGAGTGATCTAGAGCGTGTGGGACATCTGCTGCCATAATTTGCAGAACTCTTTCGATGGGCAATGCGTCCCGGTAAGGTCGTTTTGCGGAGAGCGCGTCGCAAATATCAGCCATCGTGATGGCTCGCGCAGACAAGGGTAACTGAGTGGCTCGAAGATTTCGATAATATCCGGATCCGTCCAATTTTTCGTGGTGCGAACTCGCAATAAAGGCCAAGTGCTTGAACCCCGAAATTCTTTCCAGAATCCTTTGCGTGTAGTAGGGATGAAGGCGTACTGTCTCCCATTCCTGCGCGGTCAGCTTTCCATTTTTGTCGAGAATACTGTTTGGAACGCTTAGTTTTCCAATATCGTGCAGCAGAGCTGCGCGACGAATGATGAGGATTTCTTCCTTTTTTGAGTCCGAGGCTGGAGGCGATTGCCACTGCTACAGAGGTTACACTTCTTGAGTGCGTGTGAGTGTAGGAGGATTTGACGTCGATCACATCGGCGAAGGCTTCACACACGCTGTCAATCTTGGGATCATCGGCGTACTGGAATAACTCCAACGGCTCGATCTCTATTACATGCGCGCGCACGTCATCGCTCTCTAATAATTCCCAGAGTTCTGCATCGTTCTGAAGTTCCAGCGATGCGCGTACAATCTGCGGATCGAACCAGGTACCGCTCCTGTCTTGAATCACTTGAAAAGCGTCTTGCGTACCGCATACAGCGACAAACACTTCGAGCGTTTGGCACAGATTCATGATGCGGGACAGCAACGGGATATCCGGGCCTCTCAACTGATGGGGAAACCCATTGCCATCCCAATGTTCATCGAGGCAATAGATCGCCTGTGTGGTCGCATCCGACAGGCCAATTTTCTTGGCGATCTGACCGCCGCGCTCGCAGCGTAGCTGGAAAAGTTCCGTGGATTGCTCTTTGCGTTTGATCGCGATATGCGCGATGGCGATGACCCGATCCAGCCGTGACCGACCTGGCATCACGTTGCGCATCAAGTATTCCAGGCCCTCGAATGTCACACGGCTCCAGTCGGTCGTCTTCACTTCCTTCTTAGCCGCTCGCTCGTCTCCCCCGAAGATTTCATACATACGGGCCGCATTGCTGCTGCAACCTGCATCTTTCAGCAAGAGCGCATAGTAAAGGTCAGATCGAGTCTGTATCGAAAGTTGCAGAATATCGGCTATTCTCATGCCCAAGACGCAGGATTTGACCGCGTGCCCCATTGGTTGCCCTTCGGTAAGGTCCAGGGCGAGAGACAACGCAGATATCAAATCAGACATGCGTAACTGCACATCCGATCCGATGGGGGTTTCCTGAGTTAGCACCATGGGCACCAATCCTACACAAGTGTAAGTCGGCAGCAGCTTGCTTCGGCTTGAGCTCAGCCCGGAATGTGCTCTAAGAGTCTTGGCCAGACTTTTCGAGTTCACCAGGTCAGGTCATTCCAGCTTGAACGGAATGTCTCGCGTGCGGTTGGCGATTTCAGCTGGTCGTCGCTCTTAATCGAGGTATTAGAAATGCCAGGCGAATTTCACGTAGGCCGTGCGCTTCACTTCCGATGAATTCACGACTGCGTACGTATCGTCTGCCTCGACATGGCGGTCAGACAGAAGGTTCTGGCCCACAATACTGAGTTGACCCCGTTCCGACAACCTCCAGGTCAACATCGAGTCAAGCCGAGTATAGGAATGAACGAATTGCGCTGGAAGAGGTCCCACAAAATAGGCGCTTGAATCCCAATCTAGTCCGCGCGGTAGTCTCAAATGGGACCGCAACTGGGCCTGGTGGCCAGGATTGGAGCCCTGTGTATCGGCCACGGTGGTCGTATCCCGGCTGTCAAGATTGGTATCCACATCCATTTCGAGAAACGAATAGCCGGGGCTCAGCGTCCACCAGTTGGTCACTTTCCATTCGACGGAGGCCTCGGCGCCGGCCGTGGTTCCATGGATTTTGTTAGCGAACGATTTTGGAAGAACAAGTAGAGGCGGCGAGGTATCGGGCTCGAAATAGGATGGAAGCGGCTCCTGGCTTTCGAGATTTCGATAGCTGTTCACAAAAGTCGCCAGATCCACCGAAACCCGCTTATTGATCTCCGTTCGATAGCCCAGTTCATAGGCCACCACGCCTTCAGACTGTAACTTCGGGTTGCCGATCAGAACTACCTCGCTAGGTCCCGGTAGCGCTGCGAGGGCCGCAACCAAATTCAGGTCGTGTCGCGAGGGAGCGCGATCCGCATCGGAAATGGAAGCCCAAAGCGTCTGGCGATTGCTGAGGCTCCAGGCCAGTCGGACACTCGGTTCAAGGACGAAACCAGTAAAGTAGTTGTTTTCAAGCTTTGTACCCAGATACAAATGCAGAACATCCGGTTTCAATGTGATTTGATCTTCCACAAACAAGTTCCACAACTGGCCAGCACGGTCTGAAGGCACAAAAGCCTGGTCGATTGTGCCCACGGTTTGATCTGCGGTGTAGCGATATCCCACGCCCCACGTCAGCTCGTGACTGGGACTCAAGACCAGATGATGACGCAGATCGAAATCCACGGTATTGCGCAGTTCACGGGATTCCGGACCCGTTCTTGTATATCTGTCGAAATAGACCTGAACCGTTAGGTCGGACCGGGCTGAGAACTTGCGGTTCCACCGGCCCAGGACGTTGCCCCCGGATAAACCGGTATGCCTGAATTCGTTGAGATTCTCCGGAGGCGAGAGTATGGAGTGCACGATCGATGCCCCTTCGTTCCCGGCGTACAGGTCTCCCTGAAAGGTAAGCGTGTCCGTATTCAAGAGGACGGTGTCGACCCGAAAACCACCATGCAGCAGATGCCACCCATCTCCTCCGCTTCCGCCGCCGATTGCAGGGAAAGGATCGTGAGTCAGAAAGTTCGTGAAGATGCGGAAGGCGGTACTATCTTTGACTGTTCCACCGTACTGCGCGGTTCCAAAGCCCTGCCCTATCGTGCCGCCGCCCCCTGTCACTGTGACGCCCTGTGTGTCTTGAGCTTTCTTGGTGATGATGTTGATTACGCCGTTTACGGCGTTGTTACCCCAGACCGTGCCTCCCGGCCCCCGAATTACTTCGATTCGGTCAATGTCTTCCAGGGGCACGTCTACGGTGTCCCAGTCGACCCCGCCCAGCAGCGGTGTATAGACCGCCCGGCCGTCCACCAGCACAAGCAGCTTATTCGCAAACTGGGAATTAAAGCCCCGTGCGGAAATAGCCCAAGTATTCGCGTTGATTTGAGCGACATCCAAACCGGGCACCATCCGCAGCAAGTCGGGAATGTTGGTGGCCCCGGAGCGGCGAATATCTTCCTGTCCGATCACAAATATCGCTTCGGCTACCTGGGACAGCGTCTGGTCTTCTTTGGTAGCCGAAGTGACGTGAACATTCATCAGGTCCTCGATGCTGAGGTCGGTCAGAGCGGTCGACGGTTGCTGAGCGACAGCGGTGCGGGGCGCAAGGAGAATGAGTATGAGGCAGACGATGACCTGCATGGCTGGACAGTAGATCGCCCACCAATTTGTCCCCCGATAGGAAGCTGCGCCAACAACCGGGCGCCCTTGTTCTTGCATTTGATTACTCCGTACCGAGCGGCGCGTTTTACATTCCTGAGCCACGGTAATGGCTGTGGTCGCGAGAAACGGTGTGCCAACTGCGGGCACAAGCGTCTTGAATGTTCGTTCGCTATCAGGCAATCAGCGACGACCGCGGCCTGCGGACAGTTCAGCACCCGGGAGGGGACCGCAAAGGTGCCAGAGGGGTTGATAAAACCGATTGACCCGTTTTGTCCGAAACGTACCTCTATGAGTTTGCAGTATTCCCGAGCTAGCCGCCCTCGGAATGTTCGGAAACGCGGCCTATCAGTTACCGCGACGAGAGGTAATTCCAACTCCCGACGAACAGCGTATCCGTAGAACTACGTTCCAAGTGTCCCGTGATCCGACGTATCTCAAGGTGGGCGCCTGGGGCCAAGACCGAAGACGAGTTACTTCGCAAAGTCTTGCGCAGGCTAAAGACGGCTTTGGGTCGACGAAAGTAAGCGAAGGGGTTGAAAACCCCCGTGCTGAGAGAAACGGAACAGGTCGGCAGGAGCCACTCGAGGGACCGAACTTACTGTTCGACCGATTGAGCGTCAGGATGCGAAGAGACCGCTTGGAGGATCGGAGTCGTGGCCACGGTCGTTACGATGGCCATCAGCACCAGCATCGTGAACAAAGTGGGCGAAATTACTCCCAGATCGAGTCCGATATTTACCACGATGAGCTCCATCAGCCCTCGCGTGTTCATTAGCACTCCGAGAGAAGCGGCCTGCCGCCAGGCAGATCCCGTCACGCGCGCCGCTACAAAACTACCGCCGAATTTACCGGCCGAGGCCGTGGCGATGATCACAATGCAGAGGAACCAGTCGCGAGGGCCGTGCAGGAGTCCAATCTGGGTTCGCAAGCCGGTGAACGCAAAGAAAACGGGCAATAGGAACACGGCGACCGAGTCTTCGAGCATTCTTCGAAAGTCAGCGGCTAGCATAGAGTCGTGTGGAACGCATACGCCGATAAGAAATGCGCCGAACAGCCCGTGAATCCCGATTCGCTCCGTTGCCAGGGCAGCGACCAGGGCCGCCACGCTAAGAATCACGATCGCATTAGGAGCTGTCTTGCCTTCCGGCGATTGCCTATGGGCGAGCCGTCGGATCGCAGGTCGCACAAAGATGAAGATGAGAGCGACGAAACCCGCCGCCAGCGTCACGGTAAGAGCCGCCTGGCCGGGTCGCGCTCTTGCAACGCCAACTACAAAGGCAAGCAGGCACCAGGCCGTGACATCGCCAGCCGCAGCACTCGCCAGGGCGATCGCGCCGACGGGGCTGTCTTGCATCTGTCGATCGCTGAGAATGCGTGCCAGTACCGGAAAAGCGGTTACGGACATCGCCACGCCCATAAAGAGCGCGAATTCGGTAAAAGAAACGCTGCGCTCAGAGAGCATCGGATAGACCCAGAGCGCGAGAGCCACGCCTAGCAGGAAAGGCGCGACGATGCTCGCCTGTGAAATTGCGATGGAGGTCCCCAGGTGCCGCCGCAGCTGTTTCGTGTCGAGGCGAATTGCGACCAAAAACATATACAGGATGATGCCGATCTGGGCGATCACCGACAGAAATGGCAGGATCGTTGATGGAAACACGTAAGCCGAAACCCCGGGGAGGACACGGCCAAGCAGCGACGGTCCAAGCAGAATTCCGGCGATCATCTCGCCGATCACTCTCGGTTGGCCTATCAGCTGGAACGCGGCACCGAGAGCCCGCGCGATCACAATAATGACTGCCAGGGCAACCAGCACCTGGGCCAGAGCCATGTCCGCTTGCGGTGCGGCTCTGTAGCCGGAGTCCCGCAACACGAGCGTTACCGGTGCGACCAGGGATTGCCCAAAAAAGCGAACCAAAAAGAATGCGCCCGCGCTGGCCGCGAACACCGCCGTATAGATCAGCGCTGTCCGTAATTTTCGCATGTACCCTCGTTACCTTCGATTCTAAAGGCGTGGGCTGAGATCGCGACGGATCAACGAGGAGATTTCCGGCCTTCGTCGACCTGCTGCTTGCGCCGAGAATGAGCCTACACGCCTTCTACTCTCCCCTTCAGATGCTCTCGTCGAGCCCTACTGCGATACAGTCTCCGGAACCCGGCCGGGATCAGCGTCAGCGAGAGGAAGGTCGGAAAGACTAGCATTTCTCTGGACCGGTAGTCGAACTAGACGCCTGGCACCGCGCCGAAGAACAGGAGAATCGTCAGGGCCGGCCGTAAATTCTCAAGAAGGTGAAGTTATGCCTCCAAGAACCTCCCTGAACGTTCTCGTGATAGCATTCTGCAACCTCAACGCATCCAAGGAGCAGAAATTTGGCCCTCCTTCGTCACTCCCTTGTCGCCTCTTTGCTGTTTGCAATCTCGGCCGTTGCGGTATTCGCCGACGGTAACGCCGACGTTGTGGAAACTTTCCTGAAGGCAGCTGACCAGACCGACATTCGGTCTGTGTCATATCGTCTCCAGTACTACGTTTTTTGTGCCACGGCCATGGGCGAGTCCACGTCACCGTGGTCCGAAGAGAGGTGACCTACATCCAATAACGGATGTATAATACTCCATATATGGAGTAGCGCCGGGAGGCCAGCGTGGCAACCGTCCATCAACCAGGCGCCGGTATCGCCTGGGAAAAACCAGCCGATCTGTCGAGCCAGGACGTGCGGAAGAGATTGAGCCCTCCGGCGGTGAAGGCTTTCTTGAGAATTCGCGACCTGTGGGAGTTGCGCGACGAAGATGCCAGACACCTGCTGGGAGGCATCTCCAATGGCGCATTTTATGAACTGAAGAAAAAGGCGCGTGGCACGCTCGACCAGGA
>Ga0182024_10008904_pt1 | contig 20964 bp, 16 predicted proteins | sample P32metaG_FD_120480 | JGI IMG/M metagenome (GOLD analysis project Ga0182024, IMG submission 120480) | Permafrost microbial communities from Stordalen Mire, Sweden - P3-2 metaG (Illumina Assembly) | ecosystem: Environmental > Terrestrial > Soil > Wetlands > Permafrost | place: Sweden: Stordalen...
AGTGTTTGAGCGGCGGCCATCGGGTGGATGGACTCTACGCGGTTTTCTGCACGGCTGGCAGCATCAGCAATCCGTACACGCCGCCGGAGATGCCGAGGCTGATGAACCAGGCGTAGCTGTACAGTTCAGTCCAGAAGGAACCGACGTGGGCTAGGCCGACCGTTCCGAGGAATCCCGGAGCGCACGGGGCGATGCCCAAGGCCAGGGCGAAAATCGCGCGGAAATTGAATCCGCCTTCATACCAGTACGGCCCGGTTCGCTTGAACAGGCCGGCCAAATCCAACTGGCGGCGGCGGATCAGGAAATAATCGACGATCAGGATGCCGCCGACCGCGCCGAGCAAAGCCGAGTACGCGACCAGCCATGTGAAGATATAGCCGTTCGGATCGGCGATCAGTTTCCACGGTTGCATGAGAATGCCGATCAGGCCGGTGATCAGTCCGCCGGTGCGGAAGCTGATGAAGCGCGGAGCGAGGTGCGAAAAATCGTTGGCGGGGCTGACGACGTTGGCCGCCAGATTCGTCGCCAGCGTGGCGATGCACAGCGAGAGCATGGCGAGCAGCAGCACGAACGGATTGCTGAAGCGCGTCAGCAGATCGACCGGATCCCAGATGGCCTTGCCGTAGATGACGATCGTCGCGCTGGTCACGGCGACGCCGATGAACGAGTAGAGGGCCATGGTCGTCGGCAGCCCCAGCGCCTGGCCGAGCATCTGGTTCTTCTGCGAATACGCATAGCGCGAAAAATCGGGGATGTTCAGCGAGAGCGTCGCCCAGAATCCGATCATGCCGGTGAGAGCGGCGGGGAAGAAGAGCCAGAATTGCCCGGCTTTCGGCTGTCCCGCGTCGAACGCCGACGGCTGCGAGAGCATCGGGCCGAATCCGTGCGCCTGACGGTAGGCCCAACCCAGCAGCACGAGTCCGAGCAGGATCAGCAGCGGGGCTTTGATGTTCAGCAGAATGCGGATCGATTCGATCCCCATGTAGATCACGAACATGTTGATCGCCCAGAAGAACAGGAAGCAGAGAAGCTGCGCGACGTTGATGGCGAGGAATGTGTTGGGCCAGTTGGCGAGGCCGGGGATGAAGATCGTCAGGATTTTGTAGATCGCCTCGCCGCCGATCCAGGTTTGAATGCCGAACCATCCGCAGGCGACCATCGCGCGCAGCATCGCCGGCACGTTCGCTCCGCGGATGCCGAAACTGGCGCGGCAGTAGACGGGAAACGAAATCCCGTATCGCGTCCCGGCGTGGGCGTTGAGGATCATGGGGATCAGCACGATGCAGTTGCCGAGCGTGATGGTCAGAACCGCCTGCCACCAGTTCATCCCTTCGCCGATGAGTGAGGAGGCGAGCATGTAGGTGGGGATGCAGGCGGACATGCTGATCCAGAGGGCGGCGATGTCGAAGGTCCCCCATTTGCGCCCCGAGCGCGGCGTGGGGGCGATGTCGCGGTTGTAAAAGGGCGAGCCGGAGAGGTCTTCGGTCACTTCGACAATGCCGTCCGAGCCAATCGCGGATTGGGTCAGGCCGATGTCGGCGGCGGGGGTTGTGATGCTTGCCATGCGTCTTTTTTCGCTGAAAATCGCGGTTGCGGACAGGCGATTATGAGCGCCGGGTTAGCGAATCGTCAAGGTTTTGTTTGAATAATCTGCCGCATCGTGCTATATGATACTGGTTTTGCCTGATTGCGCCGAATTTGAGCGAAATTCATGCCTCTTCTCATCCAAAACGGCCGGATCGTCACGTCCTCGGACGTGGTTGTGGCGGACATTTACTGCCAGGATCAGACCATCTCCGCTATCGGCCGAAATCTCCCCGCCGATCCGGCGGCGACGGTGATCGACGCGGCCGGGAAGTTCGTCTTCCCAGGTTTCATTGATCCTCACGTCCACATCTATCTGCCGTTCATGGGGACGTATGCCAAGGACACCTACGCGACGGCCTCCAAGGCCGCGCTGGCCGGCGGCACGACGACGCTGATTGAAATGATCTGCCCCGCGCGCAGCGATGAGCCGCTGGCGGCGTTTGAATTGTGGAAGAGCAAAGCCGACAACCAGAGCGCCTGCGATTTTACCTTCCACATGGGCGCGACGCGCTTCGACTCGCTGGCGGAGAGCCAGCTTGCGGAGATCGTCCGCGCCGGCGTGAGCAGCTTCAAAGTGTTTCTCGCCTACAAGGGCGCGTTCGGCGTGGACGACGCGGAGTTGTATCAGGTGATGCGGCTGGCCAAGTCGCTGGGCGTGATCGTGACGGCCCACTGCGAAAACGCCGACGCGGTGGCGCAGAAGCAGAAGGAACTTCTGGCGGCGGAAAAAACGGGGCCGCAGTGGCACGAACCCTCGCGGCCCGAATCCGTCGAGGCGATGGGCGTGCATCATTTGACGCATTTCGCCGAGATGCACGGAGCGCACTGTTACATCGTCCACACCAGTTGCGAGCCGGCCGCGCGCCAGGCGCTGGAGGCGCGGATGCGCGGCGTGCACGTCTGGATCGAAACGCTCATCCAATATCTGACGCTCGACAAATCGCACTCGGAACTGCCGGATTTCCAGGGCAGCAAATTCGTCATGTCGCCGCCGCTGCGCGACAAGCGAAATCAGGCGTTTTTGTGGAACAATCTGGCCAACGGGAATATCAGCACCCTGGCCACCGATCACGCGCCGTTTGATTTCAAGGGGCAGAAGGAGATGGGCCGCAGCGACTTCACGAAGATTCCCAACGGCATTCCGTCGCTGGAAGATCGCGTGAACGTGCTCTACACGGCGGGCGTGAAGTCGGGCCGGCTGGACCTGAACCGATTTGTCGATTGCGCATCGACGCAGGCGGCGAAACTGTTCGGGCTTTATCCGCGCAAGGGCGCGGTGCAGATCGGAAGCGACGCCGATCTGGTGATTTTCGATCCCGGCTACCACGGCGTCATCAGCGCCGCGACGCATCACATGGCGGTCGACTACAATCCGTTTGAAGGAATGAAACTCGAAGGCCGGGCCGAGACCGTGACCGTGCGCGGACAGGTGGCCGTCCGCAATGGCAAGTTCGTCGGAGCAGCGAACCGCGGAATGTTTTTGAAACGGGAACCGAATCACTTTTAACCAGAGGTTGCGCTTTAACCAGAGGTTCCGCAAACAATGGCTGATCTAAGTTGTAATATCGCCGGAATCCAATCGCCCAATCCCTTCTGGCTGGCCAGTGGTCCGCCGACGAACACGGCGTATCAGGTGCGCCACGCCTTTGAAACCGGCTGGGGCGGAGCGGTCTGGAAGACGCTGACCGATGAGCCGATCGTCAACGTCGCCTCGCGCTACGGCGGCATCGCGCTGAACAACCAGAAACTGATGGGGCTGAACAACATCGAGCTGATCACCGACCGGCCGCTGGAGGACAATCTGCGCGAGATCGCCGAGGTCAAACGGCAGTTTCCCAAGCACGCGGTGATTGCGTCGGTGATGGTCGAATCCAAGCAGGAGACATGGCATCGCGTCATCAAGCAGATTCAGGACGCCGGCGTGGACGGGTTTGAGTTGAATTTCGGCTGCCCGCACGGCATGAGCGAGCGCGGCATGGGTGCGGCGGTCGGCCAGGTTCCCGAATATGCCGAAAAAATCTGCGCCTGGGTGAAGGAAGTCGCCACGGTTCCCGTTCTGGCCAAGCTGACGCCGAATGTCACGAACATCCGCGAGATCGGCCGTGCCGTGAAGCGCGGCGGGGCGGATGGCATCAGCCTCATCAACACCATCAACTCCATTATCGGCGTGGATGTGAAGACATTCGCCCCCAGGCCCAACGTCGGCGGCTTTGGCTCGCATGGCGGATACTGCGGCCCGGCGGTCAAGCCGATCGCGCTGAACATGGTCAGCGAACTGGCCCGCGATCCGCAGGTTGGGCTGCCCATCAGCGGCATCGGCGGTATACGCAAATGGGAGGACTGCGCCGAATTCGTGCTGCTGGGGGCGACGTCGCTGCAAGTGTGCACGGCCGTGATGCACCGCGGATTCGGCGTCGTGAAGGCGATGACGCGCGGGCTGGAAAAATGGATGAATGAGAAGGGTTTTGCGACGCTCCAGCAGGCCGTCGGGCAGGCGCTGCCGAATATTAAATCGTGGGGCGATCTCGATCTGAACTATAAAGTCATCGCCAAGATCAATGAGTCGACCTGCATTCACTGCGGCATCTGTTATGCAAGTTGCGAGGACGGGTGTTATCAGGCGATCGAGTGGGAAAAATTGCCTGCCAGCGCATACGAGCAGAAGTTCGGCAAAGCCGTGAAGCTCAAGGGCGAAGCGGCGCCCAATCTGCAACTGAATGAGGACGGCCGCGCGATCGACGTGTTTACCATCCGCGAAGACGCCTGCGTCGGCTGCAACATGTGCGCCCTGGCCTGCCCCGTCGAAGGGTGCATCGCCATGGAAGAGATTCCGACCAAGAAGCCGTCGATGAACTGGAACCAGTATCAGACCATGCTTCATGCCGGCCAGATCAAACAGATCGAGCCGAAGAAAGCGGTAAAAGTTTAGCGGCCCCACTTGTGGGGCGCTTCTTCCGCAAGGAGACACTCAGAATGCCACGTATCGTCAAAGCAGGATTGATTCAGGCCACGCTCTGCGAGCCGGCGACTTCGCCGACGGCGAAGATCAAGGAAGCCATGATCTCCAAGCACGTCAAGCTGACGGAAGAAGCGGCCGCGAAGGGCGTGCAGGTGCTCTGCTACCAGGAACTCTTCTACGGCCCCTATTTCTGCGCCGAGCAGAAAGCCAAATGGTACGAACTCGTCGAGAAGATTCCCGACGGGCCGACGACCCAGCGATTTTGCCAGCTCGCCAAGAAACACGAGATGGTCATCGTGCTGCCGATTTACGAAGAGGATTTAACCGGCGTCTATTATAACACGGCCGCCGTGATCGACGCGGATGGAACATATCTCGGCAAGTTCCGCAAGATGCACATTCCGCACTGCGATCCCGGATTCTGGGAGAAGTTTTATTTCCGCCCCGGAAACCTCGGCTACCCGGTCTTCAACACGCGCGTCGGCAAGGTCGGCGTCTACATCTGCTACGACCGGCACTTTCCCGAAGGCTGGCGCGAGTTGGGTCTTGGCGGAGCGGAGATCGTATTCAATCCATCGGCCACGGTCGCGGGATTGTCGGAATATCTGTGGAAACTTGAACAACCCGCGGCGGCGGCGAACAATATCTATTATGTCGGCGCCATCAATCGGCCGGGATTCGAGGAGCCGTGGCGCATCGGCGAGTTTTACGGCAGTTCCTATTTCGCCGATCCGCGCGGGCAGATCATTGCCCAGGCCGCACGCAGCACCGACGCCCTGGTCGTCGCCGATCTTGATCTGGATATGATCCGCCAGGTGCGCAACGTCTGGCAGTTTTATCGAGATCGCCGGCCGGAGTCTTACAAAGCCATTGGTAGTCCCTGAAGACGGAGTAAATATGTCCACCACGCTCACGCCACCCGCGTCCACCCCCAAGCGCCTTTCGCTTCCGGTCTGCTCGCATGTTCCGCAGCCGTACAACGGACCGACCAGGGCCGAGACACTGGCCCTGCGACAGCAATACGTCTCGCCGGGGCTGATCCGCTACTACCAGGATCCGCTGCTGATCGTCGAAGGAAACATGCAGTACCTCTGGGACGAAACCGGCAGGCGATATCTCGACGCCTTCGCGGGGATCGTCACGGTCTCGGTGGGACATTGTCATCCGAAAGTGGTGCAGGCCGTGCAGAAACAAATCGGCACACTGCAGCATGTGACGACCATCTATCTGCATCCGACGATCGGCCTCTACGCCAAAAAACTCACCGAGCACATGCCGGCCGGATCGAACCTGTCGAGCTGGTATTTCACAAACAGCGGCTCGGAAGCCAATGAGATGGCTCTGCTTGCCGGCCGTGAACACACGAAAAACGTAGACATCATCTCGCTTCGCAACTCCTATCACGGCGGAACCGGCGCGACGATGAATCTGACGGCCCACGGCACCTGGAAGTTCAAGAGCAACCCCGGCACAACCGTGAAAAACGCCACGCCCGGATACTGCTACCGCTGCCCATATGGGCTGACGTATCCGTCCTGCGATCTGAAATGCGCTCACGATGTGAAGGATCTGATCGAGTACGAAACATGCGGCGAAGTCGCGGTGTTTATCGCCGAGTGCATCCAGGGCGTGGGCGGCGCGGTGGTGCCGCCGAAGGAATATTTCCAGGTCGTCTACGACATCGTCCGCAAGCACGGCGGCATCTGCGTGGCCGACGAGGTGCAGGGCGGATTCGGCCGCACGGGGACGCACTTCTGGGCGTTTGAAAACTGGGGCGTCACGCCCGACGCCGTCACGATGGCCAAGGGAATGGGCAACGGCGCTCCGATCGGCGCGATGGTCACGCGCCCGGAAATCTCCAAGACGCTGACCAATCGCATCCACTTCAACACCTTCGGCGGCAACCCCGTCTGCATGACGCAGGGTCTGGCCACGCTGGAGGTCATCGACACCGAGGGAATCCAGGCCAACGCCCTGAAAGTCGGCACGCATCTCAAGAACCGCCTGCTGGAATTACAGCAAAAGCATTCAATCATCGGCGACGTGCGCGGCATGGGCCTCATGCTCGGCGTGGAACTGGTTCGCGATCGCAAGACCAAGGAGCCGGCCAAGAAGCAGGCGGCCGCGGTGCTGGAACTGAGCCGCGAGCGCGGATTGCTCATCGGCAAGGGCGGACTGCACGGCAACACGCTGCGCATCAAGCCGCCGATGTGCCTGACCATCGACGATGCGAATTTCATGGCCGATTGTCTCGATGAAGTTCTGCCGCTGGCGGCGAAGGTTCAGTAGTTCCGAGGGCGAGATTATTATGTCATCAACAAGAATTCCCATCCTCTGCGGCGGAAAATGGCTGGAAAGCAAGACCGGCCGCTGGGGCGACGTTTATAATCCATCCCGCGGCGAGCGGATCGCGCATGTTCCACTGTGCGCCGCCAGTGAGGTTGACATGGTCGTGCGCGCCGCCCACGACGCGCTGGAGGAGTGGTCGCAAACTCCCGTCGTCGCGCGCGTGCAGGTGCTCTTCAAATTCCGCCAGAAATGTCTGGATCGCTTCGAGGATCTGGCCAAGTGCTGCACGCGCGAGCACGGCAAGACGATGATCGAATCGCGCGCGTCGGTGCAGCGAGGGATCGAGGTTCTGGAGTTCGCCTGCGGAATTCCCAGTCTCATCATGGGTTCGACGCTGGCCGACATCGCCCGCAACGTGGACAGCGAAACCACGCGCCATCCGGTCGGCGTCTGCGTCGGAATCACGCCGTTCAATTTCCCCGTCATGGTTCCGCTGTGGATGTTCCCGATCGCCATCGCCTGCGGAAACACCTTCGTGCTCAAGCCGTCGGAGCGCGTGCCGCTCAGCGCCAATATGCTGGGCGAACTGCTCATCGACTCCGGCCTGCCGCCGGGAGTGTTCAACATCGTGCATGGCGACAAGCCGTGCGTGGACGCGCTGCTGACGCATCCGCTGGTGTCGGCGATCAGCTTCGTCGGTTCCACGGCAATCGCGCAATACGTTTATGAAACGGGCGCGAGGCACGGCAAGCGCGTCCAGAGCGCCGGCGGCGCGAAGAATCATCTCATCATCGCCCCCGACGCCGATCTGGATCAGGCGGCAGCCGCGATTGGGGCCTCGGCGTTCGGCTGCGCCGGCGAGCGCTGCATGGCGGGATCGGTCGCCGTGCCGGTCGGCGCAATCGCCCAGCCGCTGGTGGATCGCATTACCAAAATCGCCCGCGACATGAAGACCGGGCCGACCGACAAGGGCGAAACCGTGGACATGGGCCCCGTCATCACCCGCCAGCACCAGCAGCGCGTGGCGGAATACATGGAGATCGCCCGCGAGGAAGGCGCGACCGTCGCCGTTGACGGCCGCGAAGCGCCGGCGGCGAAATCCGAGGGCTTTTTCATTGGCCCCAGCGTGATCGACCGCGTCGCCCCGCCGATGCGCGTGGCCAAGGAGGAAATCTTCGGCCCGGTTTTGTCGGTCCTGCGCGTGCAGAGCCTCGACGAAGCGCTGGCCGTGGCCCGCGACTGCCCGTACGGCAACGGCGCCAGCATTTTCACCAACAGCGGCTGGATGGCGCGGCAGTTCAAAATGCGATTTAACGCCGGCATGATCGGCATCAACATCGGCGTCCCCGCGCCGATGGCGTGGTTCCCGTTCACCGGCTGGAACAAGTCCTTCTTCGGCGACCTGCACATCCAGGGGACCGAGGCTGTTCATTTCTACACGCGGCAGAAAACCGTGATGACGCGCTGGTTCGCGTCCACCGCCGACGCCCATCACGATCCTGTCTGGCGGCAGCAGAAGACGTGAGTTGTTCGGCTATTTCCTGCTGAGCCAGCGATCAAGCTGAACTGCCGGGATCTTCATCGGCTCGGCGGGCTGTCCGCTGCGGCCGCGGCGCACGGCGATCATTTCGGCGGCGATGCTCACGGCGATCTCCGCCGGCGTGGCGGCGCCGATTTCCAGGCCGATGGGGGCGCGCACTTTTGACAGCGCTTCGTGGGAAAACCCCTGTTTGTGCAGGTCGTCGAAGATGGTGTGCACCTTCCGCCGCGAACCGATCAATCCGACGTAATACGCCGGCGAGCCGAGCACCGCCGCCAGCGCCCGGCCGTCGTGGCGGTGTCCGCGCGTGACGATCACAATATACGTCTGTTCGTTGACGGCGAAATTGGCCAGTTCTTTTTCGATGTCGCCGACAATGCAATGTGCGCCGGGAAACCTCGCGGCGGTGGCGCAATCAGCGCGATCGTCGATCACCGTGACCTGAAAGTCCAAACGCGCCGCGATCTCGGCCAGCGCCTGCCCGACGTGCCCGGCTCCGGCGATCAGAAGCCGCGGCGAGGGCGAGAGCGGAATCTCGAACTTCACAGATTGCATCTGCTCGTCGGCCACATCAATTTCCAGCGACGCCGTTTGTCCGGCTTCGATGGTTTGCAAAATCCGCTCGAACGGCGCGGCGGAATCCGGCGACGAAATGATCTGCACCGCGACATCCATCGTGCCGCCGCAGACCAGGCCGTCGTCCCAGCCGTAATCGTGATCGAGGCGGAACGTGAGCAGTTTGCTCTGCGACTGGCTCATCAGCCGCTGCGCCTGCACGCGCACTTCCGCCTCGACGCATCCGCCGCCGAGCGTGCCCAGCGTTTTGCCGTCGGCAAGGACAAGCATCGCCGCGCCCGTTCCTTGCGGCGTGCTTCCCCGGGCGCGGACGATGGTGCACAGAGCCACCACCTCGCCGTTGCGGACGCGGGAGATGATTTGCGGCAGAATGGCTAGCACGATGAGGGAATCCGTGTCATTATCGGAACGCGGCGGACGCTTCAGTATACGCCATAATCCGTCGAAAATCGCATAAAATCGCCTTCAAAAACCGGAAAGAATCTGCTACGCTAGCTGGGCTTTTTTGGGCTTTATGGAAGACATCTCGAACCTACTGGCCGTTGCGCGGGGGGATGTTCCGGCAGATATCCTGCTGAGCGGCGGACGGGTTGTCAATATGTTCAGCGGCGAGATCGAAGCGATGGATGTCGCGCTGGCGGGCGGGCGCATCGCGGGTTTGGGGCCGGGGTATCAGGCAAGAGAGCGCATTGACCTCAAAGGCTCGCTGGTCGCCCCGGGATTCATCGACGCCCATGTGCACATCGAGAGCAGTCTGTGCACGCCGGCGCAATTCGCCGCGGCTGTCGTGCCGCGCGGCGTCACGTGCGTGGTGACCGATCCGCACGAGATCGGCAACGTCGCCGGGGCCGACGGCGTGCGCTTCATGGCCCGTAGCGCCGCCGCATCGCCGCTCGATGTGGTCATCATGGCTTCCAGTTGCGTGCCCGCCACCGACATGGCGACCAGCGGCTGCGCGATGGATGCGGGGGTTCTGTCGGCTCTGCGGGGCGAAGGAGTCGTGTACGGCCTTGCGGAAGTCATGAACTATCCGGCCGCGATCCGCGGCGAGGCAAACATGCTGGCCAAACTGCGGGCGCTGGAAGGCCGCCCCATCGACGGTCATGCTCCCGCGGTGACCGGCAAACAACTCAACGCATACGTCACGGCGGGGGTGGAAAGCGATCACGAGTGCATCACCCCCGACGAAGCGCGCGAAAAACTGTCGCGCGGCATGTACATCCTGGTGCGTGAGGCCACCAACGCGCGCAATCTCGAAGCGCTGCTGCCGATGATCAACCCGCGCAACAGCCGCCGGATTTGTTTCTGCACCGACGACCGCACGCCCAGCGATCTGCTCTCGATCGGCTCAATCGATCAGATGGTGCGCACGGCCATCGCCGCTGGAATCGATCCGGTCGATGCGATCCGCATGGCGACGCTGAACACCGCCGAGCGATTTAGATTGCCGCGCGTCGGCGCGGTCGCACCCGGATACAGGGCGAATCTTATCGTCTTTGATGATCTCTCACGCCCCCAGCCGCGTCTGGTGATTAGGGATGGTCGGCTGGTCGCGCGCGACGGGTCGCCGACCTGGACCGTTGCCGACACCGCCGCGCCGCCACTGGGCCGCTGCGAAGTTCCGTGGGATCGAATCAGCCTCGATATTCCCGCGAAAGGCGAACGCATCCGCGTGATCGGATCGAAGCGCGACCAACTCGTCACCGATCACCGGATTCTGCCCGCAAAAATCGCCGGCGGTCTGGCGATGGCCGATGTGGAGCGCGATCTGCTGAAGATGATCGTCATCGAACGCCACAAAATGACCGGCAACGTCGGCAAGGGATTCATCCAGGGTTTCGGTCTTCACCGCGGCGCGATCGCCGGAACGGTGGCCCACGATCACCATAATCTGGTGGTCATCGGCGCCGATGATGCGTCCATGCTCACAGCCGCCCGTGCGGCGGCGGGCGGCGGCGGCGGCCTGGCGGTGGCGGTCGGGGAGCGCGTCGTCGAGAATCTGCCCCTGCCGATTGGCGGGCTGATGAGCGATCAGCCGATCGCCAATGTTGCCGCCGCGTATGATCGCCTCGTCGCGGCGGCGCGGCAGCTTGGCTCGTCGCTGCCCGATCCGTTCATGGCCATGAGCTTCATGGCGTTGGAAGTGATTCCGTCGCTGAAGCTGACGGACCTCGGACTGGTCGATGTTGAAAAGTTTCAGATCGTGGACCTATTTCTCTAGGAAGAATACATGCGAGCGCCAGACAAACTTGTTCATTCCCGCACGCGCGTGCGGTCACGTTACGCGCTGATGCCCCTGGAGGGGTATCCGTTGTCGCGCCTGCCGAGCTGGCCGGAGGCGGAGGTGCGCATCCTCGCCGCGCCAGCGCTGGGAGCGGCGTTCGCCGCGTATCTGATCGACGTTCCGCGCGGCGGCGCCGGGCGCTTCGCGAGCGGAGCCGGAGGCTTCGCGGCCGAAGCGGGAATCGAAACATTCTATTTCGTTCTCTCCGGCACGGGCAAGTGCGGGGCGAAGGCTCTGACGGACGGCAGTTTCGGACTTGTGCCGCCGGGAGCCGAGATCGCCTTTACCGCCGGGCCGGGCCTGCGCCTGCTGATTCTGCGCAAGCGCTACGAGCCGGCCACGGGAATCAAGCCGTTCGCCGCGATTCACGGGCATGAATCCAAAATCCAAAAGCAGGTCTGGGCCGACAATCCGCATTCGCTTTTGCAGACGTTGATCCCCGACGACATGCAGTACGACATGGCGATGAACATCTTCAGTTTCCAGCCGGGCGTCGGACTGCCGATCGTGGAAACGCACGTGATGGAGCACGGCTTGCTGTTTCTGGAGGGCAAGGGGATTTACATGCTCGGCGAGGATTGGATGGAAGTGGAGAAGGACGATTTTATCTGGCTTGGGCCGTTCTGCCCGCAGTCGTTCTATGCGACGGGTCCGACGCCCGCGCGGTACATCTATTACAAAAACGTCAACCGGGACATTCCGCTATGAAGAGCAGCGAAAAAATCTATCGTGACGCCGACGTGGACGCGGGCGTTTTGCACGGCAAGACGATCGCCGTCATCGGATACGGCATCCAGGGAAAAGTGCAGGCCGCCAACTGCCGCGACAGCGGGTGCAAGGTGATCATCGGCACGCGCCACGTGTCGGAATCGCCAAGCCGCGAGCAGGCCAAGGCCGATGGGTTCGAGGCCATGTCCGTCGCCGACGCGACCAAAAAGGCGGACGTGCTGTTGATCGAACTGGCCGATCCCGTGCAGCCGTCGGTTTACAAAAAAGAGATCGCTCCGAATTTGCGCGCCGGTCAGACGCTCTGTTTTTGCCACGGTTTCAGCGTGCTCTACGGCCAGATTCAGCCGCCGCATGACGTGAACACGGTGCTCTATGTTCCCAACGCGCCGGGAAAGTTCGTGCGCGAAAAATATCTCAAGGGCGAGGGTGTTTACGGCTGCGTCGCCGTCGATCATGACGCGACCGGCAACGCCCGGCAGATCGTGCTGGCGATCGCCAAGGCCGTCGGCAGCACGCGGGCCGGGGTCGTCGAGCTGTCGTTCCAGCACGAAACCGAAGGCGACAACTTCGAGGAGCAGATTTTATACGGCGGCGCGATCCGCCTGATGAAGCTGTGCTTCGAAGTGATGGTCGAAAACGGCTATCCCCCCAGCTTCGCCTACGCCAAGGCGATCCGCAGCCTGCGCAGCGTGATCGACGTGATGGATGAAAACGGAATCGAGGACTATCTCACCGGCCGTTGCAGCCGCACCTGCGAATTCGCCGTGCGCACCCGCGGGCCGCGCGTCATCAACGACTCCGAGGTACGAAAGATTTTCGCCGAGACCGAAAAGGGAATTTTTGCCCGCGACTGGATGCAGGAATGGAGCCTGGGAATGCCGATGCTGCACCGCCTGCGCCGCACCGAGGCCGAAGGCACGATGGAACAGACCGGAAAATCCTGGCGCAAGGAGTTCGGCAAATAAATGCCGATACAAACGGACAGAATCCGCCGCGACATCGCCGCGATCTCCGCGTTCACGGAGACTCCCGGCGGCGGCGCTTCGCGCCCGACGTTCAGCCCCATGTGGGCGGCCGCCCGCGATTACATCATTGACTGCGCCAAAGCGATCGGCTGCGACATTCGCATCGACGCGGCGGGCAACGTGCACGCCAGATTGCGCGGCTGCGGCTGGGATCGGCCGGCGTGGCTGTGCGGATCGCACATCGACAGCGTTCCGCGCGGCGGAGATTTTGACGGCGTCGCCGGCATCGTCGTCGCCTTGGAACTTTTGCGCAGCGCCGCCGATGAGGCGATCAACTCGCTGCCCCTGGAACTCATCCTCTTCGCCGAGGAAGAGGGCACCACCTTCGGCGTCGGCATGTTGGGCAGCCGCGCCTGGACCGGCGAGATGGACGGCGAGCAACTCGGCAAACTGCGCAATGCGCAGGGCAAAAGCTATCTGGAGGCTGGCGCAACATACGGCATGGACGCGTCTGGTTTATCGCGCGATCGGCTGCGGCCGGCGCACTATCTTGGATTCATTGAAGTCCACATCGAGCAGGGGCCGGGTTTGTGGCGGCGCGATCAGCGATTGGCGGTCGTGCGTGCGATCGCCGGACGAATCCAATATCGGGCCGCAGTGCACGGAGTCGCCAATCACGCCGGCGCGGCGGCGATGAATGAGCGGCGCGACGCGCTGGCTGGAACCGCGAAGATCATCGTGGAATTGGAAGCCATCGCCCTCGCCGAATCGGGCGCTGCCGTGATGACCGTGGGCCGCATCAATAATCATCCCAACGCCGTGAACGTCATTCCCGACCGTGTGGAATTCACCATTGATCTTCGCGCCGGCGACGCCGCGACGATTCAACGCTGCGACAAGACGCTGCGCCGAAGGATCGACGAGATCTGCCGCGAACGGCAACTGCGTTTCGAGCTGGAGGCCACCGAGACCATCGCGCCCGTTCCGATGAACGCCGCGCTGTGCGCGCGGCTCGGCAAAGCGGTCGGAGAAGGCTTGCCAACTGCGGTCAGCGGCGCTCTTCACGACGCGGCGGTGATCGCGCCGCATCTGCCGACGGTGATGCTCTTTGTCCCCAGCCGCGATGGAATCAGCCACAATCCGGCGGAGTTCAGCCGTGTCGAGGATTTGGCCGCGGCGGCGAACGCGGTGCAGCGGGTGATTCAGCAGGTGAGCCTCAAGGAACTTAATTCCGGCGGCAGCGAGCAGTTCATGGCGGTCTGCGGCCGATTTTTCGAGCATTCGCCGTGGATCGCCGAACGCGCCTGGAAGCTGCGTCCGTTCGGCTCACTGGCCGATCTGCAAGAAAAAATGTGCGGCGTCGTGAAATCCGCGGGCGGCGCGGAGCAGCTTGCGCTGATCCGCGCCCATCCCGATCTGGTCGGCCGCCTGGCTCGCGAGGGAAGGCTGACGCGCGAATCCAACGGCGAACAGGCGGCCGCGGGATTGGCGGACCTGAGCGGCGAGGAAGTCGCGGCGTTTGAAAAATACAACGCCGAGTACCGCGCAAAGTTTGCCTTTCCGTTCGTGATCTGCGCCCGCGAGAATCGCAAGCAGGCCATTCTCGCCGCGTTTCCGAATCGGTTGCGCAACGAAACGGCAGCGGAGATCGCTACGGCCCTGACTGAGATTTTCAAAATCGCCCGGCTGCGCGCCGCGGACGCGATTTGGGAGGACTGACCTTGGCTTCGGAGTTAGTCCACAACTCGTACGGAAAATCAAAAGTTCGGCTTACTAAGATCATCCGGCGGCGGAAAGTCCATGAACTGATGGAGATGTCAGTTGACATTGAGCTTGGAGGCGATTTCGCCGCATCGTACACCAAGGGCGACAACAGCAAAGTTATCGCCACCGATTCCATGAAGAACACGGTCTATGTGCTGGCGAAGGAAAATGATTTCAACAGCATCGAGGCATTCGCGGTCATCCTGGCAAGACACTTTGTCAAGACATACAGGCAGGTCCGCACAGTGAAGGTCTGGATCGAGCAGCCGACGTGGGATCGAGTGCGCGTGAATGGGCGAAGCCTGCCGCATTCGTTCGTGGCCGGGTCGGCGGAATTGAGGACATGTCGGGCGATCTTCAGCAAAGAAAACAAAGGGCCTCCGTCGATCATCTCCGGGTTGAAGGGACTAAAGGTGCTGAATACGACCGATTCCGAATTCTCCAACTTCGTGTCGGACCGATATCGCACGCTCAAGGACGCCGCTGATCGCATCATGGCGACTTCGGTGGACGCGCACTGGCATTATCTGGGCGGAAGGACTGAGTACAACGCCAATTTTGCCGCTGCCCGCGGCGCGATGGTGAAAGCGTTCGCCACGCACCACAGCCTGTCGGTGCAGCAGACATTGCTGAAGATGGGTGAAGCGGTTCTGAAAGCGTGCCCCAAGATCAGGGGTATCAATTTTGAACTGCCGAACCTGCATCGAATTCCCTTCGACGTGGAGAGATTTGGCTTGAAAAACGGGAACGACATTTTCGTGCCCACAGATGAGCCGCATGGTTTGATAAAAGGCGTGGTCGCACGCAGGTGAGAGTCCTATGGCCGGAAAACTGACAACGCACGTTCTGGACACCGCGCACGGCTGCCCGGCGAAGGGATTGCGAATTTCGCTTCACCGCGACGGCAAACTGATCGCCGAGCGCACGACCAACGCCGACGGCCGGCTCGACGGGCCGCTTCTGGCGGGCGAGGAATTCGTGAGCGGGAGCTATCGCCTGGAGTTTTCCGTCGGAGATTATTTCGCTTCGCGCGGACATGCCGACGCGCGGCGGTTTTTGGATGTCGTGCCGGTTGTATTCGTCGTGGACGACGCGGCGCGCAATTACCACGTGCCGCTGCTGGTGTCGCCCTGGTCTTACAGCGTTTATCGAGGAAGCTGAGCCGATGGCCGCGATGGATCTTGTCATTCGCAATGGGCGGGTGCTTACGCCGCAGGGGGAGCAGGCGCTGGAGATCGCGGTGTCGGATGGGCGGATTGTCGAGTTGGCGCCCCGGATCAGCGGATCGGCGAAAACAGAGATCGACGCCACGGGCCTGCATGTTTTTCCCGGCGTCATCGACGCGCACGTGCATTTCAACGAGCCGGGCCGCACGGAGTGGGAGGGATTCGCGACGGGATCAGCGGCCCTGGCGGCGGGTGGCGGGACGTGCTTTTTCGAGATGCCGCTCAACGCATCGCCGCCGACTCTCGATGCCGCGAGTTTTCACCTGAAAAAGCAGGCCGCGGAAGCGCACAGCCTGACGGACTTCGCCCTCTGGGGCGGTCTGACGCCGGGGAATCCAGATCGCATGGAGGAGCTGGCCGACTGCGGCGTGGTCGGATTCAAGGCGTTCATGTCGAGCAGCGGCATCGAGGATTTTCCACGGGCCGACGATTGGACGCTCTATCGCGGGATGGAAATCGCCGCGAAGCGGTGTCTTCCGGTGGCGGTTCATGCCGAGAGTGAGGAGATCACATCGCGTCTGACAGCCCAAATCCGCGCTCGCGGCGGGCGCGGCTGGAATGATTATCTCCAATCCCGTCCGGCGATTGCCGAGGCTGAAGCGATCCAGCGGGCGATTTTTCTTGCCGGCGAAACGGGTTGCTCGCTGCACATCGTTCACGTCAGCACCGCGCGCGGCGTGGAGATCGTGCGGCGGGCGCGGCGGGAATGGAAAGTCGATGTCACATGCGAGACCTGTCCGCATTACCTGTTGCTGAGCGAAGCGAACCTGAGCGAAATCGGAGCGCGAGCCAAATGCGCTCCGCCGCTGCGATCTCCGGAGGAAAGCCGGTCGCTCTGGTGGCAACTGTCGCAAGGGAACATTGATCTCGTCGCCTCGGACCATTCGCCCGCTCCACAGTCGATGAAGGGCGGCGACGATGCGTTCGCCATCTGGGGCGGCATCGCGGGCGTGCAAACAACGCTGGTGAGTTTGCTTGGCGAGGGGAAATTGCCGCCCGATTCCGCGGCGCGTCTCACGTCGGCGAACGTCGCGAAGCGATTCAAAATCCCCAACAAAGGCCAGATTACCGTGGGATTTGATGCGGATTTTGCGCTGGTTGATCTGAAACGGCCGCACACGCTGAAGCGCGAGGATTTGCTTGACCGCCATAAACTCAGCCCCTACGTCGGCCGCACATTTGCCGCGACGGTGCGAACCACTATCGCGCGCGGACGAGTGATCTTTCAGGATGGCCGCGCGATCCCCGGCGAGAAGGCACGACTGATCGTCCCCAATCGCGGAGGCGGGCGTGCTTGAGCAGATCGTGCGAGGTCCGCTGCTGATTGCGACCGACGACGGGCGCGTGGAGTTCCATCGCGACGGGGCGTTGGCGGCGGATGAACATGGCGTGATTCAATTTGCCGGCGAGTGGGCGCAACTGAAACGCCCGGCAGGCGCGCCGCCGGTGCGTGTGAGCGACGGGACCATGCTGCCGCCGCTGCTGGACGCGCACACTCACATTTCGCAGCATCCGATTCGCGGCAGATTCGTCGAAGGCGTTCCAGTGGACGCGCCCGGCGGCCGGCTGCTGAGCGGTCTCAAACGCAACGTCTTTCCGGCCGAGGCGCGCTGCAACGATGTGGACCATGCGCGGAAGGTCGTGCGGGATTTCCACACCGACACGTTGGCCCACGGCGTCGTCGGCGGGGCGACGTACATGACGGTTTCCGCGGCCGCTACCGAAGCAGCGCTGGAGATTCTGCCGGATACATGGAGCGTGGGACTGGTGCTGATGAATCAGAACACGCCGGATGATTTGCGCACCGACGAGCCGAATCTGGAAGCGGAGGTGAAGCGCATGGCCGAGCGATTCGGCCGGCGGCTGATTGTGACTGATCGGTTTGCCGTCGCCGTCACCTCGCCGTTGCGCCGGCGCGCGGTCAGACTCGCCGAAAAATTCGGGTTGCGGACGCAGACGCATCTCAATGAGCAAATCGGTGAAAAGGAATTCGTCGAACGCCGCCTTTATCCAGACGCCGCCAATTACACCTCGGTTTACCGGCAGGACGGCTTGCTCGACCATGACTGTATTCTGGCCCATTGCATCCAGATGACCGATGAAGAATGGCCTATGATAGTGGAGACGAACTCGGTCATCGCGCATTGTCCAACGTCCAATCTGCTGCTGGGTTCGGGCGTCATGCCGCTGGATCGGGTGATTGAATTGGGCATTGCGTACGCCATCGGAACGGACGTCGGCGCGTCGCCGACGGTTTCGCTGCTGGCGGAAATGGGCCGGTTTTTGCAGGTGCACGCCGGGCGTTCGGCTCGCGCGACGCCGAATGAAGCGCTGCTGCGGACAACGCTGGCGCCGGCGAAGATTCTGGGCTTGGATCAGCAGATGGGACGATTGCGGGAAGGTCAGCCGATGTCATTTATCGAGGTGAATGGCGGCAAGTTGGCGGCCTCGGCCGGGGTGGATGAGGCGATCCGCGCTCTGCTGCCGGCCGATCTGGATCATCCGGCGGCCGCAGTCACTCGCGTCACGCTGGCGGGCAAGACGATCTTTCGACGGAGCCACGGCCATGCGTGACCATCTGCTGTTGTACATAAACGGCGGGGCGGTCAGCGTCCGGGGCGATGACGCCGCGATGACGCTGTCGGATTTCCTGCGGCGCCAACGCGGACTGACGGGCACGAAGGTGGTATGCGCCGAAGGGGACTGCGGCGCATGCGCCGTGCTGGTGGGGCGGGTTTCCGATGATGGAAAACGAATCGAATACAGTTCGATCTGTTCGTGCATTGTGCGCATGTTCCAGCTTGATGCGACGCACGTGGTGACGGTGGAAGGACTGAACGACGGCGAAGCGCTCAATCCAATTCAGGAGGCGATGGTCCGCTGCCACGGCGCTCAATGCGGATTCTGCACGCCGGGCATGGTGGTGAGCCTGCACGACCTGATGGATCGGCACGACAACCTGACGGCCCACGATGTGCGCCGCGGGCTGGTGGGAAATCTGTGCCGGTGCACGGGATATGACTCGATCATTCGCGCGGCCCTGGAGACGGACAGATCGCGCCACAAATCCGTCGAGCGACTGTATCCATCGCGGCCGCTCTTGGCGGCGCTCGGTTCGGCGGCGGATGAAGAAGCGAGCGGAAATGCCGGAGAAATCCGATATTACAAACCGGTGAATCGCGCCGGCGCGCTGCGCTTCCGAAGCGGGAATCCCGGCTGTCTCATCGTCGCCGGGGCGACGGACCTGGGCGTGCAATGTAACAAGGGGACGCGCCGGCTTGCCGTCGTGATGAGCACGCATGGACTCAAACAATGGCAGGATGTTTCTGTCTCCGGCGGCGTACTGCACGTCGGAGCGGGCGCGTCGCTGACGAAGCTGGAGCAAATCACCGCTTCCTGTTTGCCGGAATTGAGCGGCTTTCTGGCCAGTTTTGGTTCGCCGCTGATCAAGAACGCGGGGACGCTGGCGGGGAATCTCGTGAACGGCTCTCCGATCGCCGACACGATCCCGGCGTTGTTTGCCCTGGACGCCGAGATCGACATCGCGTCAGAAAAGGGGACGCGATCCATTAACGTGCATCAATTCTACACCGGATATCGCAAGACGGTTCTTACGCCGTCGGAGATGGTGACGGGTGTGCGGATGCCTTTGCCGGCGCCGGGCGATGTGTTCAAGCTCTACAAGGTTTCGCGCAGAAAGGATTTGGACATCGCCAGTTTCGGCGCGGCCGTCTGGATGCGCATGGCCGGGCGGACGATTGCGGACGTGCGCATCGCTTACGGCGGCGTGGCGGCGACTGTTGTGCGCATGGCGGGGGCGGAGGCGATTCTGCGCGGAAATAATGCGTCGCTGGAACTGTTCGAGCAGGCCGGCCGCGCGGCGCGCGATGAAGTTCGCCCGATCACGGATGTGCGCGGCGGCGAGGACTACCGCAAGGCGCTGGCGGAGAATATTCTCATCAAATTCTGGCATGACCTGGACGGCGGCGACGATGATGCCGATGCGCCATCGCTCGCGTCGCCGGGCCGGCCGCTGCAACTGGCGCGCAGCCCGAAGGTGGACGGACCATGAACATCGTCGGCAAAGACATCGCGCATGACTCGGCGGCGCTGCACGCGACCGGACGGGCGATGTTCATCGACGACATGCCGCCGCTGGCCGGCGAACTGCTGGCGGGAATCGTCCCCAGCCCGGTGGCGCATGGCAGGGTGCGACGTTTGGACATTTCGGCGGCGCTGAAAGTTCCCGGCGTGGCGGCGGTTCTCACGCATCGCGATATTCCCGGTCACAATCTGTTCGGCCCGGTCTTCAAAGACGAATTGCTGCTGATCGAAGATGAAGCCGTTTTCATCGGTCAGCCGCTGGCGATCATCGCGGCGGAGAATGCTCTTGCGCTGGAGATGGCCGTCAAAGCCGTCGCTGTCGACATGGAGGAACTGCCGGCGATTTTCACGATCGATCAGGCGATTGCCGCTGATTCGTTTATCGGCCAGCCGCGGCGGATCGAGCGCGGCGATCTTGCGACCGGCTTTGCCGAGGCGCAGCATCGCATCGAAGGCGTTCTGAACATCGGCGGGCAGGAGCATTTTTATCTCGAATCGATGGCGTGCGTGGCGGTTCCGTCGGAGCTGCGGACGATGACGGTGCACAGTTCGACGCAGCATCCCAGCGAAGTGCAGGCGATGGTGGCCGAAGTGCTGGGCGTGCCGTTCAATCACATCATCTGCATCTGCAAACGGATGGGCGGCGGCTTCGGCGGCAAGGAGACGCAGGCGGCGCAGCCGGCGATGATGGCAGGCCTGCTCGCCGCGCGCACGGGGCGGCCGGTTCGGTTCGTCTACAACAAAGATGACGACATGCGCTTCACCGGCAAGCGCCATCCGTTCAAGATCGTCTATCGGGCAGGATTCACGAACGCCGGGATGATCACGGCCCTGGATGTCGAACTTTTTTCCAACGGCGGCTGCTCCGCGGATTTGTCGTTCGCGGTTTTAGAGCGGTCGATGCTGCACAGCGACAACGCCTACTATCTGCCCAACGTGCG